>Ga0209254_10000939_pt1 | contig 25599 bp, 25 predicted proteins | sample FrelakmetDIP11DI_FD_187148 | JGI IMG/M metagenome (GOLD analysis project Ga0209254, IMG submission 187148) | Freshwater lake sediment microbial communities from the University of Notre Dame, USA, for methane emissions studies - DIP11 DI (SPAdes)... | ecosystem: Environmental > Aquatic >...
TCGCCAATGCAGCGCTGAATTTTGGTCTGGTACATGCGCTGGCGCGGCGGTCCCGCGCCGCAGAGGCAGATCTGCCCTTTGCCGTTGCGCGCGCCAATTTCTATGCGGCTGCCCGTCATGGGCTCCAGGCTGAACTGAACTGGCTGGACGGCCAGCGATACCCCGCGCGTGAATTTGTCCTTCAAATCGGACTGCCGCTGGCGCGCCAGGGCCTGCGTGAATTCGGCCTGCCGGAGGCCGAGATCGAACGTTATCTGGGCGTACTTGAAGCCCGGGTGCGCAGCGGCCAGACCGGGGCCGACTGGCAGTTGCGCCGGCTCGATCGGCTGGGGGGCGATGTGCATCGAATGATGGACGACTACCTGGACAACCAGCGCGCCGGCGCCCCTGTGCATGAATGGAGCCTGTGATGTTGACGCAATACGATGCCTTGCCCTCCGGGCTGCTGGATTCGCCCGCTTCCCGGCTGGGCGAGGTGTTGCCGGGGCCGGCGCTGATTCATCTGCCGGGGCGGCGGACGCCGCCGCTGTTCGTCGCGGTACTGCTGCACGGCAACGAGGACACCGGCTGGCTGGCAGCGCAATCGGTGTTGCGGAAATACGCGGCGGCCGAACTGCCACGCGCGTTGTCGTTGTTCATCGGCAACGTCGAGGCAGCCCGTTCAGGAGTGCGCCGGCTCGACGGCCAGCCGGATTACAACCGGGTGTGGCCGGGGAGCGAGGAGTTGCATCCGGCAGAATCGGCGATGATGCAACAGGTGGTTGATGCGATGCGCGCGCGTGGGGTATTTGCCAGTATCGACATCCATAACAACACCGGCCTCAATCCGCATTACGCCTGCGTGAATCGTCTGGAGCATCACTTCCTGCATCTGGCCCTGCTGTTCTCGCGCATCGTGGTGTATTTCATCCGTCCGCGCGGCGTGCAGTCTGCGGCATTTGCCGAACTGTGTCCGTCGGTCACGGTGGAGTGTGGCAAGCCGGGAACGCCCGGAAGCGTCGAACACGCCGCCGCCTATATCGAGGACTGCCTGCATCTGTCCGAATTTCCGGTGCATCCGGTTGCACCGCACGATATTGACCTGTTTCATACCGTGGCAACGGTCAAGGTGCCGGAGCAGGCGAGCTTCGGCTTCGGAGCCCCGGACGCAGACATCGATTTCGTACCCGAGCTGGATCATTTCAATTTCCGCGAACTGAAGCACGGTGAACGGCTGGGCCGGATTCGGCCGGGCAGTACGGCGAGACTGCAGGTGCTGGATGAAAACGGTGCAGAAATCGGTCCGCGCCTGTTCGACTATCGTCAGGACCAGATCGCGCTCAGGCAGCCCCTGATGCCGGCCATGCTCACGCGTGACGAACGCGTGATCCGGCAGGACTGCCTGTGCTACCTGATGGAGCGCATCAAGACGCCCTAGACCGCGGGTGGCAGCGGGTCAACCGCGCGGATGGTGCTGCGCGTGGAGTTGCTTCAGGCGTTCGCGCGCCACGTGGGTATAAATCTGCGTGGTCGAGATGTCGCTGTGCCCGAGCAGCATCTGCACCACCCGCAGGTCAGCGCCATGGTTCAGCAGGTGGGTGGCGAAAGCATGCCTCAGCGTATGCGGCGACAACGGGCGGCTGATGCCCGCAGCGCGCGCCCGCCGCTTGATGAGATACCAGAACGCCTGCCGTGTCATGCCGCTGCCGCGTGGGGTGACGAACACCTGGTCACACAGTTTCCGCGCCAGCAGTACCGGTCGCGCTTCTTCCAGGTAGCGTCGCAGCCACTGCACCGCTTCTTCTCCCAGCGGAACCAGCCGGTCCTTGTTGCCCTTGCCGGTCACCCGTAGCACACCATCGTTGAGATTCACCGCCGTCAGTTTCAGCCCCACCAGTTCAGATACCCGCAGGCCGGTTGCATAAAGCGTCTCCAGCATCGCACGGTCACGCAGGCCCAATGATGTGCTCGTGTCGGCACTTTCGAGCAGGCGTTCCACGTCTGCCTCGGTCAGCGTCTTGGGCAAGGAACGCGGCAGCTTGGGGCTGTCGAGGTTTAGGGTGGGGTCGGCGGCAATCAGGTTTTCGCGCAGTAGATAGCGATAGAAACGTTTCAAGGCCGAGGTGTAGCGTGCCGCACTGCGCGGCTGCGCATGCTGGGCAAAGCGCCATGCCAGCCAGGCCTCGACATCTCCCGCGGCGGCGTTATTCAGGGCTTGATTGCGTTCCAGTTCCAGCCAGTGACCAAAGGCGATCAGATCACGCCGATAAGCCGCCAGCGTCAGGGTTGCAAGGCCGTCTTCCAGCCACAGGTGATCGCAGAAACGGTCAATCAGTGCGTCGTTCATGCACCAGCAGCCAGATTTTCACATCGAGCGGCGCACCCGATGAGGCATGCATGAACCCCCCCAGTCCGTGTGCCGCCACCACGCGGTGGCAGGGAATCACAATAGGCAGGGGGTTGGCGCCGCATGCCTGGCCCACCGCGCGCGCGGCCGTGCCGAGCTGCTGAGCCAGCGCGCCATAAGTCTTCGGTTGTCCGGCCGGGATGCGCATCAGCGCATGCCAAACCCGCAGCTGGAACGGCGTGCCGAACGGAGCGAACAGCAAGTCGAACAGGTGGCCGGGATTATTCCAGTAGGCGTCGAGCTCGCGTGCCAGATGTTGTCCCCGTTCATCTGCTGGGTGGGTTGTGGGCGCGCCGGCCGGCAGGAAATCCAGCCGCGTCAGTGCATCGCCGGTAAAGCAGGCACCGAGGCTGCACATGGGCGCGGGAAGGATGGCGTCGTATGCTGACATGATGGAATTCTAGCCGAGGTGTCTGGCATCAATGGGTTGAAACTACAGACCCGCCCAGCCCGCCCGTGCGGGCCAATTCCAAGCACAAAACAAATTCCTGGAATGCGCGTTGACGATGCGCAGTCATGGGCTGTCATTGCGTTGGTTCCTGATCATCTCCCGCAAGGCTTCCTCGCCCAGTGGTTTGTCGCCATGCTCAATCTTCAGGCTGGCGCGTAGGTCCGCGCAGAATTCCGGATCGTAGCGCCAATTGATCAGGGCAACGATAAGCATGGTTAGCGTCGCCCCCAGGAAGGCCAGCAGCATATCCTTCTGGCCATCCCAGACGTCACCCTGGGCACCCAGGAAGGCCAAGCCCGCTTGGGGGTCCACCCGGACAGCCACCAGCCATTCGATGATTTCGTAGAAAGCCGAGAAGGCCAGCACCATCGCCACCGGGAGCATGTAGCCCCACACGCCGCGGGTCTTCGCCACCCGCAGCAAGAGCTCACGCATGGGGTAGGCCAGCAGCAGGCCGAAGGCGAGGTGCACCAGCCGGTCGTACATGTTGCGATCCGCCTCGAACCAGCGCTGCAGCACATAGCCGAAGGGTACTTCGGCATAGGTGAAGTGGGATCCCACCACATGCAGCGACATGAAAGCGGTGATCAGGGTATAGGAGAGCCTCGAGAGCCTGAAATAGCATCCGGTCAACAGGATCACCGGCACGAAGAGGAAAACCAGGTAGTTCTCCAGCAGCCAGTCATGGGGATACCTGGGTTCGATCGCCGCCCAGGTCCAGACAGCGACGAAGGCAAGCAGAAGGAAGCCGTGGTATCGGGTCATGAGGTGTGCTTTCTGGCTTGCCGGAAAAAGGGGGCCCCCCGGATCATGGTTCACAGGACTGAGGCGATTTCTGATGAATAAAATTGTCACCGTTCATTTTCAGAGTTCGAGTAGCGGAGCAGGAGGGCTGAAAACAGCCGGCAACGCCGGAACCCTTCCGAGTACAATCATAGTGACAAAATGCTGGATGTGGCATGTCATGAATACCTGAAGCGAGAGATCGTCCCGACAATCGCCGGCCACTTTTCGAATTGAGCGTAAACAAAAACGCCCGCATGAAGCGGGCGTTTTGCGTTGCGGCAGAAAGACTGCTTATTCGGCAGCCGCTGCTTTGGCCTTGCGGGCGGGCAGTTTTTCCTTGATGCGGGCGGACTTGCCGGAGCGCTCGCGCAGGTAGTACAGCTTGGCGCGGCGGACATCGCCGCGGCGCTTGACTTCGACGCTGGCGACCAGCGGCGAGTAGGTCTGGAAGGTCCGCTCGACGCCTTCGCCGGCGGAAATCTTGCGCACGGTGAAAGCGGAATTGAGGCCGCGGTTGCGCTTGGCGATGACCACGCCTTCATAGGCCTGCAGACGCTCGCGGTTGCCTTCCTTCACCTTAACCTGGACGACGACGGTGTCGCCGGGGGCGAAATCGGGGAGGGTTTTGCCCAGGCGGGCGATTTCTTCCTGTTCGAGTTGCTCGATGATGTTCATGATGTTTCCTTGCACCTGGCGGGAGAGGTATACCCAAAAAGGGTTGACGTCACGCCGTTTCACATTGGCTCGGGCCTACTAACCCTCTGCCGCTTTGTTCTGCGGTGCACCGGGAGGGTGCGCCGCGAGAAATTCCTGTTCCCGCTTCGACAAACCGCGCTTCGCCAGCAGATCGGGGCGATGCGCCGCCGTGATCGTCAGGCTCTGCTGCAATCGCCATTGGGCGATCGCAGCGTGGTTGCCGCCTTTCAGCACGTCCGGCACCGCCATGCCCTGCCAGACTTCGGGCCGGGTGTAGTGCGGGCAGTCGAGCAGGCCATTGGCGAAAGAGTCTTCCACCGCCGAATCGGCATCGTTCAACGCGCCCGGCAGCTGCCGGATGAGGGCATCCATCAGCGCCAGCGCGGGAAGTTCGCCGCCCGACAACACAAAGTCGCCCAGCGAGAGTTCTTCGTCCACACGGCGCTGCAGCAGTCGCTCGTCTATGCCTTCATAACGACCGCACAGCAACACCAGCGCTGCCATGCCTTTCATTTCCATTACCCGCTGGTGCGTCAGCGGGTGGCCGCGGGGGGAAAAATGCACCACCCAGGGCGTCAAATTCTCGCTGGCCAGGTCCTGCTGCACCGCGTTCAGCGTGCGATCCAGCGGCTCGGCCAGCATCAGCATCCCGGGGCCGCCTCCGTAGGGCCGGTCGTCTACCGTGCGGTGCGGGTCGTCGGTGAAGTCCCGCGGGTTCCACGTTTTGAACCGGTACAGCCCGCGATCCAGCGCCCGCCGGGTGATGCCGTAATCCAGTACGGCATCGAACATCTCGGGGAAGAGCGTGACCGCATCAAACCGCACACGCCCCTCCCTTAATAATCTTCGCCCCAGTCCACCTCGATCGTCCCGCCCGCCAGATCCACCTTGCCGACAAAAGCCGCGATGAACGGAATCAGGTACTCGCGTGTGCCTTTGACAACCAGCAAATCGTTCGTGCCGCTTTCCATCAGGCTGTCCACCTTGCCCAGCTCGATACCCTGGCGGTTGATGACTTTGAGGCCGATCAGGTCCGACCAGTAAAACTCGTTTTCTTCCGGTGGCGGCAGATCGCGCTTCGCCACCGATATTTCCTGTCCGCGCAGGGCAAACGCGGCGTCGCGGTCGTCGATGCCCACCAGCTTGGCGACCAGGGCTTTGCCGTGGTCCTGGACGGCTTCGACACCGTAAAGCGTCTGCTGCTCGCCGCGCCCGACCCGCCAGGATTCAAAATCCATCAGCGTGCCGGGGTCTTCACTGAAGGGCTGAACCTTGACCCAGCCCTTGATGCCGAACGGGGCGGCGATGCGCCCCATCACGACCCAGTCGCTACCCTGGCTCAACTGACCCGGTGCTTCGATCAGGCAGCAGCAGTCTTGTTCTGCTTGACCAGACGGGCAACCGTGTCGGACATCTGCGCGCCGTTGCTGGTCCAGTAGCTGATGCGGTCCTGGTCCAGACGCATCGATTCGGCGCCTTCAGCGGCAACCGGATTGTAAAAGCCCACGCGCTCGATAAAGCGGCCATCACGGCGGCAACGCGAATCGGCCACCACCACGTTGTAGAAAGGACGGTTTTTGGCGCCGCCGCGCGAAAGACGAATAACAACCATGATTCAACCCACCAGGAAATGGAGAAAACCGCGAATTATACCCAAAAACCTCTGATATGCCAGCGAGCCGGCAATCACATTCCGGGCAACATGCCTTTCATGCCACGCATCATTTTGGAAAGACCGCCTTTCCCCATCATTTTCATCATTTTCTGCGCCTGTTCGAACTGCTTCAGCAGTTTGTTGACCTCCTGCACCTGAACTCCTGCGCCTGCGGCGATCCGGCGCTTACGCGAGGCCTTGAGGATTTCGGGTTTGCGGCGCTCCAGTGGGGTCATGCTGTTGATGATGCCTTCTACCCGGTTGACGGCTTTTTCGTCGGCGCCGGCCGGCATCTGCATCTGTCCGGCACCGGGCAGCTTGTCCATCAGCGCGGAGAGCCCACCCATTTTGCGCATCTGCTGGATTTGCGCCTTGAAATCCTCGAGGTCGAAGTCCTTGCCCTTCTTGACCTTTTCGGCCAGTTTCTTGGCTTCGGCGAGGTCGACCGAGCCTTGCGCCTGCTCGATCAGGGACAGCACGTCACCCATGCCGAGAATGCGCTGTGCCATGCGCTCGGGGTGGAAGGCTTCCAGGCCGTTGGGTTTTTCGCCGACGCCAATGAACTTGAGCGGTTTGCCGGTGATCTTGCGGACTGAGAGTGCAGCGCCGCCACGCGCGTCACCGTCGAGCTTGGTCAGCACGATACCGGTGAGCGGCAGGGATTCATTGAAGGCCTTGGCGACATTAACCGCGTCCTGGCCCTGCATGGCGTCGACCACGAACAGGGTTTCGATCGGCTTGACGGCTGCATGCAGGGCCTTGATTTCCGCCATCATTGCTTCGTCGATTGCCAGGCGGCCGGCGGTGTCGACGATCAGCACGTCGAAAAACTGCTTGCGTGCATGGTCCTGCGCGGCCTGTGCGATTCGTAGCGGGTCACGTTCATCGCCCGCCTCGAAGAAGCTGACATCGAGTTGCCCGGCGAGTTGTCGCAACTGCTCGATGGCGGCAGGGCGGTAGACGTCAGCCGAGGCGAGCAGGACTTTTTTCTTGCGCGTTTTCAGCAGCAGCGCCAGTTTGCCGCTGGTGGTGGTCTTGCCTGAACCCTGAAGGCCTGCCATCAGGATGACCGCGGGCGGCGTTGCGGCCAGGTTCAACTCGGCGTTTTCGCCGCCCATCAACCGGGTGAGTTCTTCGTGGACGATGCCGATCAGCGCCTGACCCGGAGACAGACTGGTAAGCACTTCCTGACCCAGCGCACGGGTCTTGACGGCTTCGATGAAGTCCTTGACGACGGGCAACGCGACATCTGCTTCGAGCAGGGCCAAGCGTACCTGGCGCAAAGTATCCTGCACGTTGGCTTCGGTGATGCGTGCCTGCCCGCGCAAGGTTTTGACGACGCTGGCGAGGCGTCCGCTGAGATTTTCTAACATGGCTTCCTTGTTGCCGCCAAGGGCGGCATGGATAATGAGGCTGGCTTAATCAATTTCTTCCCATTTTAACGAATGTCCCCACTCTTGCTGGCTACTTTGTGTGTAAGTGCGTTGTATGGCTGGGCGGCCTGGCGCCTGCTGCGGATGCCGTCCGCCGTATCCGTGCGTGTATTTCTGCCTCTTGCCCTGTTGCTGCATGGTGCGCTGATTTATCACTCGGTGCTGGGACAGGGCGATATCCGGCTGGGTTTCGGTAACTCCCTGTCGACCATTTTCTGGCTGACTGCGCTGGTTTACTGGATGTCCAGCCAGGGCGCGCCGCTGGCACGCCTGCTGTCCTGGGTGAGTGGGCTGGCAGCGCTGTCGGTGCTGGGGATGGCGGTGTTCACCGAAACTCATCCCATTCCCAATTCGCAGACGCTGGCCTTGCGCGCGCATCTGGTGGTGGCTTTTCTTGCCTACGGCCTGCTCGCGGTCGCGGCTTTGCATGCAGTGCTGATGACCATGCTGGAGAAGCAGTTGCACCGGGGGGCTGCCATGCAGGAAGGTACGCCACCCCTGCTGACCCTGGAAGCAATGCTGTTCAGGACCATCGGGATCGGTTTTCTGCTGCTGACGCTGGCGGTGTTCAGCGGCGTGTTCTTTTCCGAGGAACTCTTTGGCCGCGCATTGCAGTTTACGCACAAGATCGTGTTTGCCATCCTGTCCTGGCTGGTGTTCGGCGGTTTGCTTCTGGGACGGCATTTCCGGGGTTGGCGTGGCCGAACGGCCCTGTACTGGACCATCACCGGCTTCACGCTGCTGCTGCTGGCCTATCTGGGTACCCAGTTCGTATTGGAAGTGGTGCTCCGGCGTTGAGGCGATTTTGATTGGATAGTATTAGTACCAGCACGCTTTTTGTCGTGCTTGCTGTTTTGCTGCTGACCTCGGCGTTTTTTTCCGCGTCCGAGACCGCAATGATGGCGATTAACCGCTATCGCCTGCGGCATGCCGCTGAATCCGGCGTGCGGGGGGCGATGCGGGCGCAGGCGCTGCTGGACAAGACCGACAAACTGCTGGGCGTGATTCTGCTCGGCAACAATCTGGTCAATTCCGCCTCGGGTACCTTGTCTGCCGTATTGGCCATTCGCCTGTTCGGCGACGGCGAAATCGTGCTGTTCGTGGCGACGTTGTTGCTAACCTTTCTTATTCTGGTGTTTAGCGAAGTCACCCCCAAGGTGCTGGGCGCGGCCTTCCCTGAACGTGTGGCCTACCCAGCGACGCTGCTGCTCACGCCGCTGCTGAAGCTGGTGTATCCGGTGGTGTGGTTCGTGAACCTGTTCGTGCAGGGTATCCTGCGGCTTTTGCGGATCAGGCAACCCGATCCGGGACAGGGCAACAGCCTGGGGCTGGCAGAACTTCGCACCATTGTGCTTGAATCGTCAGGCCGGCTGCCGCGCGAACACCACCGGATTTTGATGAATCTGCTGGAGTTGGAAGACATCACGGTGGACGATGTGATGACGCCGCGCAACCAGATCGAGGCGATCGATATCGAGGACGATCCCGAGCGGCTGCGCCAGCAGATTTCCACCAGCCACCACACCCGGCTGGTGGTGCAGCAAGGTTCCCCCGACAACCTTCTGGGTGTACTGCATGTGCGCCGGGTCCTCTACGCGCTGACCGGCGAGGAGTTGAATCCGGAGATATTGAAAGAAAACCTCGAAGACCCGTATTTCGTTCCGGCGGGCACCCCCCTGTTCACCCAGTTGCGCAATTTTCAGAGCGGTCGCCGCCGGCTGGCGCTGGTGGTCGATGAATACGGCGAGCTGCAAGGCTTGGTGACACTGGAGGACCTGCTGGAGGAAATGGTGGGTGAATTCACCACGCAGGCACCGTCCGATTCAGGTTATCTTCGGCGCGAGCTGGATGGCAGCTGGCTGGCCGAAGGCAGCGTGCTATTGCGTCATTTGAACCGCAAACTGGGACTGTCGCTGCCGCTCGACGGCCCGAAAACGCTGAATGGCCTGTTGCTGGAACAATTCGAGGATATTCCCGAAGCCGGTGTGAGCCTCAAGCTGGGAAATGTGCCGGTTGAAATCGTGCAAACGCAGGATCGGGCCGTCAAAATGGCGCGCATCCATCTGCCGGGGCCGAATGGGGCTTCGCCAAACGAACCTTAATTTAGACGGAATATCGCCGTTAAGGCCTGTGATTCCCTATCGGGTGCCTTGCCGGCGAGCCGATGCGGGCGATAATTTTAAGCGGGAGTTGTCTGGACCGAAACCATGGCTGCTGTGACAAATACCATCAATTTAACCGGCCTGGCGCGCGCCATGGTCAACCATGGCTGGCTCTCCGAGGCAGACGCCGAGGGCGTGTGGAAACGCGCCAGCCAGTCGGGCGATTCCTTCGTGACCGAACTCATCAAGGGACGGCGTTTCAAGGCCAATCAGGTCGCCGAATTCGCAGCGGCCTCGTTCGGTTTCCCCTACCTGGACCTGAACGCCATGGATGCCGAGAGCCTGCCGCAGGGGCTGCTCGATTCCAGACTGGTGCAGAAGCGGCGCGTGGTGGCGCTCTATCAGCGCGGCAACAAGCTGTACGTGGCAACGTCCGACCCCACCCACCTGCAGGCGCTGGACGAAGTGAAGTTCCAGACCGGCCAGTCGGTCGAGCCCGTGGTGGTCGAGGACGACAAACTTGGCAGACTGATCGAAAAAGCGGGCGAGGATGCCGACAACACGATGGCCGTGTTGAATGCGGAAGAGCTCAACCTCGATTTTGCCGACGAAGAAAGCGCTGCCTCTGCCCAGCAGGATACCGGTGGCATCGAAATCGACGATGCGCCGGTGGTGCGATATCTGCAGAAGATCATGCTCGATGCCATCAATCAGGGCGCATCCGACATCCATTTCGAGCCTTACGAGAAGTATTACCGCATCCGCTACCGTCGCGACGGCGTCCTGTCAGAAGTGGCGCAGCCGCCGATGGCGATCAAGGACAAGGTCGCCTCGCGCATCAAGGTGCTGTCGCGGCTGGATATTTCGGAAAAGCGCGTGCCACAGGACGGCCGCATGAAAATGGTGTTGTCGAAAAACCGCGCCATCGATTTCCGGGTCAGCACCCTGCCGACCCTGTATGGCGAAAAGATCGTCATGCGTATCCTGGATCCGACCAGTGCACAGATGGGGATCGAAGCGCTGGGGTACGAGCCGTGGCAGAAGGAACTGCTGCTGAATGCGGTGCAGCGTCCCTACGGCATGGTACTGGTGACCGGCCCCACGGGTTCCGGCAAAACCGTTTCGCTCTATACCTGCCTGAACCTTCTCAACAGGCCTGACGTCAACATCTCTACGGCAGAAGACCCGGCGGAAATCCAGTTGCCCGGGGTTAATCAGGTCAATGTCAACGACAAGGCCGGCCTGACATTCTCGGCGGCACTCAGGTCCTTCCTGCGGCAGGATCCCGACGTCATCATGGTAGGCGAAATCCGCGACCTTGAAACTGCCGAAATCGCCATCAAGGCCGCGCAAACCGGGCACATGGTGATGTCCACCCTGCACACCAACGATGCGCCTGGCACCCTGACCCGATTGCTGAACATGGGGGTAGCGCCCTTCAACGTGGCGTCTTCGGTGATCCTGATTACGGCCCAGCGGCTTGGACGCCGGCTGTGCAGCTGCAAGCAGCCGGCCGATATCCCGGACGAAGCCCTGCTGGCAGCGGGTTTTACCGAGGAACAGCTGGATGGGACCTGGAAACCCTACAAGCCGATGGGATGTGAGCTTTGTGGCGACACGGGCTACAAGGGACGCGTGGGCATCTATCAGGTGATGCCGATCACCGATGACATGACCCGCATCATCCTCAAGGGCGGCAACGAAACCGATATCGCCGATCAGGCGCGGCGTGAGGGCGTTCTCGACCTGCGCCAGGCAGGTCTGTTGAAAGTGAAAGCCGGCCTCACCTCGCTGGAAGAGGTCGAGGCTGTCACCAACATTTAAGGAATTTCCTCTATGGCTACAGCAGCAAAGGCAATCAAGGACGCCACCTTCCTGTGGGAAGGCATGGACAAGCGCGGGAAAAAGGTCAAAGGCCAGTTGCAGGCAGGCGGCGAGGCCATGGTTAATTCCCAACTGCGCAAGCAGGGCATCACCGTTACCAAGGTCAAGAAACAAAGCACCCTGTTCAAAAGTGCCAAGCGCATCACCGACAAGGATATCACCCTGTTCGCTCGACAGCTGGCGACCATGATGAAGGCGGGTGTTCCGCTGTTGCAGTCATTCGACATCGTGGGCCGAGGGCATTCCAACCCGTCGATGCAGCGCCTGCTGGCCGAAATCAAGGCGGATATCGAAAAGGGCAGCAGTCTGACCCAGGCATTCGGCCGTTACCCCCTGTACTTTGACGCGTTGTTCTGCAATCTGGTCGGAGCCGGCGAAGCGGCCGGTATCCTGGAAGGGGTGCTTGAGCGGTTGGCGACCTACAAGGAAAAAATTCTCGCCATCAAGAGCAAGATCAAGTCGGCCTTGTTCTACCCGATTTCCATCATCGTGGTGGCGTTTGTCATTACCGCCATCATCATGATTTTCGTGATCCCTGCGTTCAAGGATCTTTTCAGCAGCTTCGGCGCGGACTTGCCTGGGCCCACTCTGGTCGTGATGGCAATATCGGATTTCTTCGTCGAATGGTGGTGGGCGATTTTTGGCGTCATCGGTGGAGGCATCTATGCCTTGTTGCAGGCCTGGAAGCGCTCGCGCAAGGTGCAGATGTTCATGGATCGCGTCATGCTCAAGCTGCCGATTTTTGGTCCCGTGATCGAAAAGGCAACCATTGCTCGCTGGACGCGCACGCTGTCAACCATGTTTGCCGCAGGCGTGCCGCTGGTCGAGGCGCTTGAGTCGGTGGGGGGGGCGTCGGGCAACCAGGTGTTTGTCGAGGCCACCAACAAGATTCGCGGCGAAGTGTCGACCGGCACGGCGCTGACGACGGCAATGCAGAATTCCGGTCGGTTCCCCAACATGGTGTTGCAGATGACTGCGATTGGTGAAGAGTCGGGGGCGCTCGATTCAATGCTGGGCAAGGTGGCCGATTTCTACGAAGCCGAGGTGGACGATGCAGTCGAAGCGTTGTCGAGCTTGATGGAGCCGATCATCATGGTGGTCCTGGGTACCCTGATCGGTGGCATGGTGATCGCCATGTATCTGCCGATCTTCAAAATGGGCTCGGTGGTTTGATGGAATTGCTGTACAGCGAACCAGCCCTCTTCAGCGGGCTGGTTTTTTTATTCGCTCTGCTGGTTGGGAGTTTCCTCAATGTCGTGATTCATCGTTTGCCCAAGATGATGGAAGCCGAATGGCATGAGCAGTGTGCCGAACTACGCGGAGAAAGCATGCCGCAGGCGTCACACCCGGAGGGGAACAAACCTTACAACCTGCTGTTGCCACGTTCGGCCTGTCCCCAGTGCGGTCATCAGATCACGGCGCTGGAAAATATTCCGTTGCTGTCATGGCTGTGGTTGCGCGGACGCTGCTCCGCCTGCGCTGCGACGATCAGCGCGCGCTACCCCCTGGTGGAACTGCTTACTGCACTCCTGTCGGCGGCGGCGGCCTGGAAGTGGGGCGTCAGCGTGCAGACTTTGGGGGCTCTGTTCCTGATATGGATGTTGGTCGCGCTGGCATTTATCGACCTCGATACCACCCTGCTGCCCGACAGCCTGACCCTGCCGCTGCTTTGGATGGGGCTGCTGTTCAATCTGGGCGGGCATTTTGCCAGCCTGCCGGATGCGGTTGTCGGCGCCATGGCCGGCTACCTGCTGCTGTGGTCGGTGTACTGGCTGTTCAAACTGGCCACTGGCAAGGAGGGGATGGGCTATGGTGATTTCAAGCTGCTGGCGGCCGTAGGCGCCTGGCTCGGTTGGCAGATGCTGCCTGTCACGCTGCTGCTGTCGTCCGTGGTCGGCGCGGTGATCGGCATCGCGATGATCGTGCTGGTGAAACATGACCGGCGGGTGCCGATTCCGTTTGGCCCCTATCTGGCGGGCGGTGGCCTGGTAGCGTTGTTCTTCGGCACGGACCTGACGCAGGCCTACCTCACCCAATTCTGATGTTCACGGTCGGCCTCACCGGCGGAATCGGGTCAGGCAAGTCGACAGTTGCTGACTGCTTTGCCGCACGCGGCGTGCCGGTTATCGATACAGATGTCATCGCGCGCGCGCTGACCGCGCCCGAGGGGCCCGCACTCGAAGCGATTCGCACGGCTTTCGGTGACCCGGTGATGCAGGCAGGCGGCGCTCTGGATCGCGCCGCCCTGCGACGCCGGGTGTTCGCAGATGCCGGTGCCCGGCGCCAGCTTGAAGCCATTTTGCATCCACTTATTCATCAAAGTGTCGAGCGTGCTCGCGAGCAACTCACGGCACCCTACGTTCTGATCGTGATTCCCTTGCTGGTGGAAACCGCGGGGTACCGGGATGTGCTGGACCGTGTCCTGGTGGTCGACTGCTCCGAAGACATGCAGATTGCCCGGGTGATGGGGCGCAGCGGGCTCGACCGCGACGAAGTCCAGGCCATCCTGGCAGCGCAGGCCAGTCGTGCTGATCGCCTGGCAGCCGCGGACGATGTCATCGACAACTCGGATACGCAGGAAAGCCTCGATGCGCAGGTGGCGACACTGCATCAGCGCTATCAGGCACTCGGGCGACGGTCGTTGCCTTGATTTTCCTCCGGGATAGGCGACAATCCACCGATTGAAATCAGCGCGCTGCAGCGTGATCCACTACGAATATCCCCTTAGCGAACGCATCCGTACCCTGTTGCGGCTGGAAGACTTGTTCGACCGTTTTGATGCCTACGCAGCGTCGTCCGATCCGCATGCGCATCATGCCGCCTTGCTGACGCTGTTTGAAATGGCCGAAGTCGCGGCCCGAGCCGACCTCAAGACCGATCTGCTGCATGAATTGGAGCGGCAAAAAGCCACGCTGTTCGCGTTGCGTGGCAACCCGCATGTGCAGGATGCTGTGTTGGAAAAAGTGCTGGCTGCGATCGAGGCGGCGCATCAGGGATTGTGCCAACTGCCGGGCAAGGTGGGGCAGCACCTGCGAGAAGATGATTGGCTGATGGCCATCAAGCAGCGTGCGGCCATACCGGGTGGCATGTGCGAATTCGATTTGCCGTCCTATCATTTCTGGCTTCATCGTCCGCCCAAGGAGCGTTCGCTTCAACTGCAGCGCTGGCTGGCGCCCTTCTCATCCATAAGCTCGGCTGTCGATATCGTGCTGGGACTGCTGCGCGACAGCGGTCAGCCCGAATTGCAGCATGCAGACAACGGCAGTTATCAGCGCATGCTGGAATCGCGCAATCCGCAGCTGATCCGTGTCACCCTGGTCGACAACCTGCCGTGCGTGCCGGAGATGTCGGCCAACAAATACATGCTCAACATCCGGTTTATGCGAGTAGGGTCAGGGCAGATGCGCGCCTGCACCGATCTGCCGATTGACTTCGACCTGACCTTTTGTACCTTATGAAACCGCCCGCCAAGTCGACAGTCGTGGCCTGCCCGACCTGCGGTATTGCAGTCAGCTGGACGGCGGAGAATCACTGGAAACCCTTTTGCAGTGAACGCTGCAAACTGATTGATCTAGGGCAGTGGGCTACCGAAAAATACCGGGTGCCCGCCGAAGAGCAGGAACCCGAGGAAGACCCCCCACTTTCACAGTGAGGCCTTCCCGATATTGTGGCGCTTACTTCTTGTAGGTTTTGACGCCGCTTTCCGTCCCCAGCAGCAAAACATCCGCGCCACGTCGTGCAAACAGGCCATTGGTCACCACGCCGACGATCTGGTTGATTGCTGTTTCCAGCGATACCGGATCGATGATCGACAGTCCGTGCACGTCGAGGATGAGATTGCCGTTGTCGGTGCTGAAGCCTTCGCGCAAACGCGGCTGGCCGCCAAGCTTGACCAGTTCCCGCGCGACATACGAGCGCGCCATCGGAATCACCTCGACCGGCAGTGGGAACGCCCCGAGCACGCCGACCAGCTTGCTGCCATCGGCAATGCAGATGAATTGCTTGCTGCACGCGGCTACGATCTTTTCCCGCGTCAGTGCGCCGCCGCCGCCCTTGACCATGGCGAAATGATCGGTGATTTCGTCGGCACCGTCGACGTAGATTTCAAGATCGCCAACGCTATTGAGATCCAGAACCTGGATCCCATGACTTTTCAGGCGGGTGGCGGTGGCTTCCGAACTGGCCACGGCGCCGTCGATGCGGCCTTTCACTTCGGCCAGTGCGTCGATGAAATAGTTGGCGGTCGATCCGGTGCCTACCCCGATGATGCCGCCGCGGGCATAATCCACCGCAGCACGTGCCACGGCCTGTTTCATTTCGTCTTGAGTCATGATGTTTTCGTCGATTTTCTATGCAGCCCGCTAAGATAGCGGCATCGCCCCCTTTTTACAAACCCTTCACCTGCCGCCGCCATGAGCCAACCTGACGATTACCTTGAACGCATCCTCACTTCGCGCGTTTATGACGTGGCGGTGGAGACGCCGCTCGACGTGGCCCACAATCTTTCGCGTCGCTTCAACAATCAGATTCTGCTGAAGCGTGAAGACCTGCAGCCAGTGTTTTCCTTCAAGTGTCGCGGTGCCTACAACAAGATGGCCAGGTTAAAGCCGGCTCAACTCGAACGGGGCGTGGTGGCGGCGTCGGCCGGCAATCATGCTCAGGGCGTTGCGCTGGCGGCGCAAAAGCTCGGCGTGATGGCCACCATCGTGATGCCTGCAACCACACCCAGAATCAAGGTCGACGCGGTGGTGGCGCGCGGTGCGCAAGTCATTCTGCATGGCGACAACTACGATGAAGCCTGTGACCATGCCACCCAACTGGCCAGGGAATCGAAGGCGACCTTTGTCCATCCCTATGACGACCCCGATGTGATTGCCGGGCAGGGTACGGTTGCGATGGAGTTGCTGCGCCAGCACCCGGGCCCGATTCACTCGGTCTACATCCCGGTCGGCGGTGGCGGCCTGATTGCCGGCATGGCGGCCTACATCAAACGGTTGCGGCCAGAAATCAGGATCATCGGCGTCGAGCCGGAAGACGCTGACGCCATGGCGCGTTCGCTGTGCAAGGGCGAGCGCATCACGCTGCCACGCGTCGGCATCTTTGCCGACGGCGTTGCGGTAAAGCGGGTCGGCAAGGAAACCTTCCGGCTGGCGCAGTTGTATGTCGATGAAATCATCCGCGTCAACAACGACGCTATTTGCGCGGCGATCAAGGACGTGTTCGAGGATACCCGGTCGATTCTGGAACCGGCCGGCGCGCTGTCGGTGGCCGGTCTGAAGGCAGCCATCGCCGGCGACAAGCTGAAGGGCAAGACGCTGGTTGCCGTGGCTTCCGGCGCCAACATGAACTTCGACCGTCTGCGCTACATTGCCGAACGCGCCGAACTGGGCGAAAAGCGCGAGGCGGTGCTGGCCGTGACGATTCCCGAAACCCCGGGCAGCTTCAAGGCCTTTTGCAGCCTTCTGGGCGCGCATAACATCACCGAATTCAACTACCGCTATTCCGACGCCAAAGAAGCGCGCGTATTTGTCGGGCTGTCGGTGCCGGGCGCAGGCGAGGGCGCGCGCGTGGTCGAATTGCTGCGTCGCCACGGACTGGAAGCGATCGATCTCACTGACAACGAAATGGCCAAGCTGCATATCCGCCATCTGGTCGGCGGGCGCGCACCCGAGGCGGTCAACGAGGTGCTGTATCGCTTCGAATTCCCCGAACGCCCCGGCGCGCTGATGCAGTTCCTGCAGAGCATGAGCCGCGGCTGGAACATCAGCCTGTTCCACTACCGCAACCATGGCGCCGACTACGGCCGCGTGCTGGTTGGCATCCAGGTGCCGGAAAAAGAAAAGCCCAGCTTCCAGAAATTCCTGGACGGACTGGGCTACCGCTATTGGGACGAATCCCGCAATCCGGCTTACAAGCTGTTTCTCGCCTGATTTATTTCTTGGTGCCGCAGGTGTTCATGCCGATCAGGCTGTAGGCCGGGCAGAATTTGAACACGCCGGTGGCGAGCGGAACGACGCCGATCCAGGCCCACACCGGGCCGCCCATCAGCGCCCAGGCGATGAGGGCGAGGCCGGCAAGAATACGGATGATGCGATCGATGCTACCAACATTGCATGACATGGTGTGCTCCTGAAAAATTGTGTGGGTTACCTCGACGAGGTGACATTACTATAGCCGCTCGGCGATCCCGGGTCTGTGATCGTCGTCACCAAACGTGTCTAGGCGTCGGCCAGGAGCCGGGCGCGATCCGCTATCGTGATGCGTCCGCGCGCCAAACTGATGCAGCCAGCGTCTTCCAGCCTTTTCAGCGCGCGGCTTACCGCCTCGCGGCTGGCGCCGATCTGCGCTGCCAGCCGTTCGTGGGTGGTTTCCAGGAACCCATCGTGCGAGGCCAGCATCAATGCGGCAATCCGCCGTGTCAGCGAGCGGAAGGCGACCTCCTCCACGCGCTGCATCATCAAGGCCAGCCTTTCGGCAAACAGTCCGAACACGTAGTGGCGGAACGGGGGATGGATGGAAATCAAGGTGTCGAATAAATCATGGGGCATTGCCGACAGTGTGACGTCGCTCAGCGCCTGTCCACGTGCCGGGTAACGTGCTTCGCCCAGCAGGCAACTGGTACTGACGATGCAGGATTCTCCTGGATGAATCCGGTACAACTCGATTTCATGGCCGTCGGGTGTGTTGCGCATGACCTGGATTTCGCCAGTGATCAGCAGGGGAAATCCCTGGCAGCGATCGCCTGCCGCAAAGAGTGCACTGCCACGCGGTGCCTGCATCCACTGGAGGCCGTGTGTCAGTCGATCTTGCAGGTCGGCATCCAATTCCCGCAACGCGGGAAAAATGTTCAGGAGGGCTGACAGTTTGTTGCTGTCGGTCAGGGAAGGTGCGGCAGGATTCATCGAACGATCGCGAGCGGCAGGCGGATACTGTCCGACAATATAGTGGATTTTGCTCACGCGGCGGCAAGGATGCTGCATGTTACCCTCGCGCCATGTTTCTGAAGATCGGGATTTTTCTGCTGGGGGCGCTGTTCACTGTGTCCGCCTGGGCGGCGCAGGGAGACAAGGCCGTGTTGCAGGCGCAGCAGGCATTTGCAGCGCGCAAGCTGGCGAATCTGGAACGCGCTGCACGCGATGTGCCGGCCGACCATGTGCTGTCGCCCTATGTCGAATACTGGCGCCTGACCCTGACAAACGGCATTGGCGATGCGCGCATTGCCGATTTTCTGGCGCGTTATCCCGGCAGTCGCCTGGCCGAGATGCTGCGCGCCGACTGGTTGAAATCGCTGGGGGCACGGGAAGCGTGGCCGGTCTATCTGGCCGAATACCCGCGCCTCGTCAAGCCCGGCGCGGCCCATCAGTGCTACTTCTATCGTGCCGAATGGGCGCAGGGCAATCTCGGCCATGCGCGCGAGGCGGTTTCAATGTGGTTTACCGGGCGCGACATGCCGTCGGCCTGCACGCCCTTGTTCGCAAAGCTGATCGCGGCAGGGCTGATCAATCAGGAAGATGTCTGGCGGCGCGTCAGATTGGTGCTGGAAACGGGCAACCCTAATGTGGCCAAGATGGTGGCCACTGCCTTGCCTGAGACGCAGCGCCCGGCCGCCGCGCTGCTCGACCAGGCCAGCCGCGACCCCGCGCGGCTGCTGAACGGAACCAGCCTGGACATGAGCCGGCGCGGCGACCGTGAAATTGCGCTCTATGCGCTAGACCAAATTGCGAAACGCAGCTCCAGCGATGCTGAACAGGCGCTCAGCAAGCGTCTTTCGCAATTCAGCGCGGACGAGACAGCTACTGCCTGGGCGCGTCTTGCAACCTGGGCTGCGCGCCGCCACGAAAGCGTCACCCTAGCCTGGTTCCAGCAGGCAGGCCTGGTGACAGTCAACGATTACCAGCGTGAGTGGTGGGCGCGTGCTGCCTTGCGTGCAGGCGACTGGCAAACCGTCCAGCGGGTGATCGGCAGCATGGGCAATGCCCTGCAGTCGCAGCCTGTGTGGCGATACTGGCGTGCGCGTGCGCTGCAGGCGGGCGGCCAGCGATTTGCCGCCAATGCCATATTCCTCGCCCTGTCGCGCGAGCATCACTACTACGGACAGCTGGCGCAGGAGGAACTCGGCCCGGTGGCCCAGGCACCCACCATCAAGATCAAGACAGGTGTTGACGACGTGACAGCGGTTTCTCGCGACCCCGGCATTGCGCGGGCGCTGGCGCTGCAAGAACTGGGTTTGCGCAATGAAGCCAGCCAGGAATGGAACTGGTCGGTACGGGAATTTTCCGACCCGCAACTGCTCGCAGCTGCCGAACTGGCGCGCCGCATGGAATGGTACGACCGCGCCATCAATACTGCCGAGCGTACGCGTGAACTGCACGATTTCGAATTGCGCTTCCTCGCGCCCTACCGGGAACAGGCCCAACAGGCCGCGAGTGAGAACCAGATCGACGAAGCCTGGGTGTTTGGCCTGATGCGGCAGGAAAGCCGCTTCGTCAACGTCGCTCGTTCCAGTGTCGGTGCGTCGGGCCTGATGCAGATCATGCCAGCGACCGCGCGCTGGATCGCACAGCGCCTCGGTATCAAGAAATTTATGCCAAAGGAGATGCAGGACCCGGCAAAAAATATCCAGTTCGGTGCCTATTACCTGAAACATGTGCAATCCACCCTGGACGATTCGCCGGTGCTCGCCACCGCCGCCTACAATGCCGGTCCTAGCCGGGCTCAGCGCTGGCGCGATACCCGGCCGATGGAAGCGGCGGTCTACATCGAATCGATTCCGTTTGCTGAAACGCGCGATTACGTCAAGAAAGTGATGAGCAACGCCATGTATTACGCGTCACGATTCGGCCAGCCCTCTGTGCTGCTGAAAGACCGGCTGGGTACGATCCCCCCCCGTAAAACACCGGATACGCCGGCGTCCGAACCAGAACCCGCGCTGGAACTTGAGCAGACTGGCGATTAGAATCAAGCTCGCCTAATAAATAAACGAAGCGATTCCTTCATGAAGATTCAACGCATCTGCATTCTGGGTGGGTCCGGCTTTGTCGGCACCCATCTCGTCAGCCTGCTCGCCACGCGTGGCATCGAGGTGCGCGTGCTGAGCCACCGCCGTGAAATGGCCAAGGAATTGATCCTGTTGCCGACGGTGGAAGTGGTCGAAGCGGACGTGCACGACCAGCACGAACTCATTCGTCAATTCCGTGGCATGGCTGCCGTCATCAACCTGGTCGGCATCCTGCATGAAGGCAAGGTCAGCCGCGTTGATCTGCCGAGCGCCCGTCGCGGCGATTTCCAGAAAGTCCACATCGAACTGCCGCGCAAGGTCATCCACGCCTGTGGCGAATCAGGCGTGCACCGGCTGTTGCACATGAGCGCGCTGGGTGCCCACCCCAACTCGCGCTCCGCCTACCAGCGTTCCAAGGGCATTGCCGAGGCGCTGGTGCGCGAGGCCGGCATGAGCCATGTTGAGCATGAAAACTGGTATCTGAACGGTCCCAAGTTCATCCACGGCTATGGCCTTAACACCACCATCTTTCGGCCCTCGGTGATCTTCGGTCGGGGCGACTCCTTCCTGTCGATGTTCGCGAGCCTGCTGAAGATGTTCCCCGTTTTGCCACTGGCCGGCGCGGCCACGCATTTTGCCCCCGTGCACGTGGATGATGTCGCACGCGCCTTTTCCGACAGCCTCGACAATACTGCCACCTTCGGCCAGACCTACGACCTGTGCGGTCCAAAGGCATACAGCCTGCAGGAACTGGTGCGCTACGTCGGCGAGGTCATTGGCAAAAAACGCAGCATCATCCCGTTGGGGGAGCAACTGTCCTATCTGCAGGCCTGGGCAATGGAATTCAAGCCCGGCAAGAAGCTGATGACGCGCGACAATTTCTTCGCCATGCTGACTGACAACGTCTGCAGCGGCGGCTGGCCGCCGGTGTTCGATTTCGCCCCCGCATCGATCGAGGCCATCGCGCCGGAATACCTGCGTGCCGATTCGCCACGCGCACGGTATGAGGACTATCGCGAAAACGCTCGCCGTTAAAGCGGGTGCACCGCCATGAAAACCTACGTCGTGGGCGGTGCAGTGCGTGACCGGTTGCTGGGCCTGCCGGTGGCCGACCGGGATTATGTCGTCGTCGGCGCCACGCCGGATCAGATGCTGGCCCTGGGTTTCCAGCCGGTCGGCAAGGACTTCCCGGTGTTCCTGCATCCACACACGCACGCCGAGTACGCGCTGGCGCGCACCGAGCGCAAGTCCGGGCACGGCTACAAGGGCTTCAAGGTTTACGCCGCACCAGAGGTGACGCTGGAACAAGACCTGCAGCGGCGCGACCTCACCATCAACGCCATGGCCGAGGACGAGGCTGGCGCGCTGGTCGATCCTTACGGCGGTCAACGCGATCTGGCCGCCCGGACTTTTCGCCATGTGAGCGAGGCCTTTGCCGAAGATCCGGTGCGAGTTCTGCGCGTGGCGCGCTTCGCCGCCCGCTTCACCAACTTCTCGGTGGCGTCCGAGACGCTGGCCCTGATGCGCAACATGGTCGACACCGGCGAAGTCGACGCACTGGTGCCCGAGCGCGTGTGGCAGGAAATCGCACGCGGCCTGATGGAGAGTCAGCCCTCGCGCATGTTCCACGTGCTGCGCGACTGCGGCGCGCTGGCCAGGCTGTTCCCGGAAATCGACCGCCTGTTCGGCGTGCCGCAGCCCCCGGAACACCACCCCGAAATCGACACTGGCGTGCACGTGATGCTGGTGGTGGACTGGTCGGCGCGTCAGGGGTACACACTCGCGGTGCGTTTTGCCGCGTTGACCCATGACCTCGGCAAGGGGGCGACCCCGCCGGCGCTGTGGCCGAAGCACCACGGCCACGAGAAGAAGAGCGTTGACCTGGTGCGCGCGCTCAGCGAGCGCATCCGCGTTCCGGCCGAGTGCCGGGAGCTTGCCATCGCCGTTGCGCGCGATCACGGCAATGTCCACCGGGCGTTGGAACTGCGCGCCGCAACGGTCGTCGAATTGCTGGAGCGTGTCGACGCATTTCGCCGGCCGGAGCGTTTCGCCGAATTTCTGCAGGCATGCGAGTGCGATTTTCGTGGACGGCCGGGCTACGAATCGCGTGCTTTTCCGGCTGCGGCCTATCTTGCGCAGGCGCTCGTTTTCGCGCGCGGAATAGATGCCGGGGCGATTGCGCGCGCCGTGGCGCCAGGGCAGATACGCGATGCGGTATTTCATGCGCGGGTCGAAGCGGTCGATGTCTGGCGCAGGCAAAATATTTGAAGGAGAAACGATGCCGTATAGTGAACAAACCGTGCAGTCCGTGCGCCCGTGGTCGGACAAGACCTTCAGCTTCACGCTGAGTCGCCCACAGGGTTTTTCGTTTGAAAATGGCGAATTCGTCACCATCGGCATGAAACGTGAAGGCAGGCTGGTGGCGCGCGCGTATTCCATCGTCTCCACCGCCAGCCACGACTATCTGGAATTTCTCAGCATTCATGTGCCGGACGGCCCGCTCACCAGCCAGCTGGCGCAGATCCGTCCCGGCGACAGCGTGTGGGTCAACAGCAAGACCACCGGCACGCTCACCCTCAATCATGTGTTGCCCGGGCGCACCCTGTACATGCTCGCCACCGGCACCGGGCTGGCGCCGTTCATGAGCCTTATCCGCGAACCCGAGCTCTATGCCCGCCATGAAAACATCGTGCTCGTGCATTCGGTGCGCACGGTGGCAGAACTGGCCTACCGCGCCGAGATCGAGGCGCTGGGCAACACCCGTCTGCATTATGTTCCGACGGTGACGCGCGAACCTTTTCCAACGCCCGAACGCGGTGGCGATCTGTTCCGTTCGGGTGCGCTGTCGCAGCGTCTCGGCTTGCCTGGCCCCGACCCCGAGCAGGACCGCGTGATGATCTGTGGCAACCCTGCGATGACGCATGAACTGACTCGCTATCTCAGGGACGCAGGCTGGACGCTGACCAATCATCGCGGCATCGGCAATTTCACCACCGAAATCGCTTTTGTCGTGCACCACGAATAATCTGCCGGTTTCATCCCCGCCCGATATCGCCACGGCTTCATGGAAGAACATTCGCACTGCCGCGCGGCGCTGACCCATGCTGCGCTCGGAGTTGTCTGGTTGGCTTGATCCGGCTGTTTTCAAAACGCCGTCCACCTTGTCACAATGTCCACAAGGAATTGGATCCACCAGATGCTGAGGCATGTGTGGAATCGCAAGTCCCCTAAACAAGGGAGGAAACCCCATGCGTCTCTGGATCGGCTTGGCGGGTTGGATATGGATGGCGCTGGCAATGGCTACCCAGGTGACGGATTTCTCGCCGCAGGACACCGCCAAGGGTGTGCGGCAGGCAGCGGCCAGATTCGACCTGCCGGTAGTCGCCCTGGGTGATCCGCGCGCGGCCGATCCGTTCGAGGTGAATTGTCCGGTTGCGGGCAGCGGCAAGTGGCTGGATGACCGCACCTGGGTATACGACTTCGAACGCGATCTGCAGGGAGCGGTGCGGTGTGTCTTTAGTGTGCGCGCGGGTCTGAAAGACGCCGCTGGGCAGCCGATCAGAGCCGAAAAATTTCAGTTCGATACCGGCGGTCCACAGGTCGTGACGATGCGTCCCGCCGACGGCGACAACAGGATCGATGAGCGACAGATGTTCGTGCTGGCATTCGATGCCCAGGTGAAGCCGGGCACGCTGGCCGGCCGTGCGTCCTGCCGGGTGACGGGACTGGCCGAGCGCATCGAGGTCGACGTGTTGCAGGGGGCGGAACGCGAGGCTGCCTTGCAACCGCTGAAAACTGGCAACGATCCCCTGTTCCGCCGCCGCTTCGCGCCCAATGCGGCAACTACCGAGGTGCTGCGCTGCAAACGGCCGCTGCCGAACGAGGCGCAGGTCAGTCTGGTGCTCGACCAGGGCGTCGAAGCGGCCAACGGCCTGGCCAGCCGGGAAGCGCAGACCTTTGCGTTCAGGGTGCGCCCGGCGTTCCGCGCACACGTAGTGTGCGACAAGGTCAACCCGCGCGCTGCGTGCAATCCGCTGACCCCGATCCGGGTCAGCTTTGGCAGTGCGATCCGGCGAGAAGACGCGCGCCAGGTGCGCCTCACTGCGGCGGGCGGGCGTAGCTGGCCGGCTAGGCAGGATGAAGCCGAAGCGGGCAGCCCGTGGGTGGACGAGCTGCAATTTGCCGGACCTTTCCCCGAAAAATCCACACTCAGCCTGAGCCTGCCCCCAGGCTTGCGCGACGAGGACGGACGCACACTTGCCAACGCCAGCCAGTTTCCCATGGCGGTCCGCATCGATGCCTATCCGCCGCTGGCCAAATTTACCGCGTCGTTCGGCGTGCTCGAAGCGGCCGATCCGGTGCTGCCAGTCACGCTGCGCAATCTGGATACTGCGCCCGACGGCCGGAGCTTGGCGCTGCCAGGCAAACTGGCAGCGGTGCGTGACGGCGCAGACAGCATGGTGATCGGCTGGCTGAAGTATCTCGAAAGCGTGCGTTTCGGCCGGGACGTGCCCAACGCCGACAAGAAGAAGCCCTCCACCCGCCAGCCAGCGGGGAGTTTCCCGGTGCTGGCGCAGGTCAGTCCGCTGGCCGAGTTTGCCGTACCCAAGCCGCAGGGCGGTCAGGCGTTCGAGGTGGTCGGCATTCCGCTTGCCGGCCCCGGATTTTACGTGGTGGAGCTTGCCAGCCCGAAGCTGGGAGAGGCCTATCTCGAAGGCAAGACCGCTTATCACACCCATACGGCAGCGCTGGTGACCAATCTGGTCGCGCACTTCAAGGCCGGGCGCGAATCTTCGCTGGTGTGGGTGACGGCGCTTGACAGCGGCCAGCCGGTGGCGGGCGCCCAAGTGGCGGTGAGCGACTGCGACGGCAAGCCGATCTGGCAGGGCAGCACCGACATGCAGGGACGTGCCGCCATCGCGCAGGCGCTGGGCGAAGCCAAACGCTGCAAGAACTGGCGGGGCGGCTGGTTCGTTTCGGCGCGGGTCGGCCAGGACCGCACTTTCACCCTGTCTTCATGGGACAGCGGCATCGAACCCTGGCGCTTCAACCTGCCCGCGAGCCAGGTCTGGACACCGGAAATTGCGCATAGCGTGCTCGACCGCAGCCTGTTCCGCGCGGGCGACACGGTGGCGATGAAACACTTCATACGCCGGCGTTCCGGCAGCGGCTTCGCACTGCCTGCGCAAAAAATGCTGCCGAAGAAACT
>Ga0209254_10000940_pt1 | contig 25583 bp, 22 predicted proteins | sample FrelakmetDIP11DI_FD_187148 | JGI IMG/M metagenome (GOLD analysis project Ga0209254, IMG submission 187148) | Freshwater lake sediment microbial communities from the University of Notre Dame, USA, for methane emissions studies - DIP11 DI (SPAdes)... | ecosystem: Environmental > Aquatic >...
TCGGCGATCGTGCCTCCGGGGAGGGACTCGCCGGCGCGATAGAGGCGCTGTATCGGGCCGAGCTGGGATTTCGTGAATTCAATTCGCCGACGTATTACGGCATCGATCTGTGGGGCCTCGCACTGTGGCGCCGCTCGAGTTCGCAGCGATTGGTACAAGCGGGGCAGCGTCTCGAAGCCGACCTCTGGCGTGACATCGGCGACTTCTATCATCCGGGTCTGCGCAACCTCTGTGGGCCGTACGATCGTGCGTACGGCATGGACATGACACGTTATGCAGCGTTGCTGGGTTTGTGGATGTGGTGGGGGTGTGGCGCTGACGTGCGGGCGTTCCCCGATACCGCTCGGCCGTTCGGTCATGCGCACGATTTCTGCGCGACGCCGCTGCTGGCGCTGGCGCCGCCGCTGATCTCGGGCGATGTCGGCGCTGCGCCGACGCGCGGCATCGCCAACAGGGACATCGAGCGGCGGATGCCAGGCCGAACAATCACCGCGACACTGCGCCGCGAGCTGATGCTCGGCGCGGTTGATCCCGCGCGTTTCGATCCGACCGGGCAAGCGGCGCCGGTCACGGCACATTGGTTCGATGCGACCGGCGGGGTGGCGTGGTTGTGCATTCGCGGGCCGCTGCGCGGCGCCGTGTCGGATACCACGATTGAGCTGCACAGCGATGTGGAACTGATGCTGGAGTGTTCGGCGTCGGCGATGAACGCGTTACACGCGAGGACTTGGCAAATCGGCGACCGGCGCATCGACGTAACCGGTATCGAACTTTCGGCACCGGAATTGCGTGGTCACCGCCAGCGCGCCCGGCTCACATTGCCAGCCGGGGCCGGACGGTTGGTGCTGGGCTGAGCGCACGTACAGACGACGCAGGCTCCCGCAGAGCCGGAATACCCGGCGGGAGCCGTCTCGTGAACCGCGCGCCCGCTCAGTACTTCGGCGCCTCCGGATAGATCAGTCCCGTTGACTTGGCCTGTTCGCGCACGGCGCTGTAGATCTTGTCGTCGAGGGAGTCTTTTGCACCGCCGGCTTCGGCGATCTGTTTTGCGGCGTAGTCGTCCCGTTGGTCGGCGAGCGTTCTGATCCGCGCCTGCAGTTCGGCGCGTTTGCCGGCGCTCTTTTCGAGCAGCTCCTTACGTGCTTCCACCGACATCGACTGCATGGTTGCCGGCAGCTTGTCGACTGCAACGGTTGCGATATCGACACGACCGCTGGCGACGTCCTCGACCAGTTCGCTCTCGCCGATTGCGTTGGTTGCCCCGGCCGCCGTTGCGTTGAAGGCTGCGCGGCGTGCCCGGGTGGCGGGCGATGCCAGTGCATGCAGTGTGTCGGTTGCCTCAACCTTGGCGAGTTGGCGCGCCTTTTCCTCCGGCGTTCCGTAGTACAGCCGGGTTTCGTCGAGCGCCGCGGACAGGCGTGCGAGATCGGCGTCGAACGGTGTTGTGATGGCCACCGCGCTACCGGCCTGGTCGACACTGAAGTAGCTGCCATGACTGATCGCGGCGATCTGCTGCCAGCGTTGCCGGGTTTCCGCTTCGTCGCCGCACTGGATCGTGTTGACGATGATGCCCTTGCTGGCCGCGAGGCGCAGCGTCTGCGGATATTTCACATCGTCCTGGTAGTCCATGTGCGGCGGGGCATCGCCGACCAGGAAGACGACCTTGTAGCTGTTCGGATCCTGGCTCCACGACATGCCGTTGACGGCGTCATGCAGCGCTTGGTTGACGCTCTCCGGACCGTCACCGCCGCCGTCGGCGGCGAACTGCATCAACGTCGCGTACACCGTGTCGATGTCGCTCGACAGATCGACGGTGCGCGTGATGTAGGCATCGCCGCGATCACGGTACGCAACGAGGCCGATGCGGATCTCCGGTGCCGGCTGCGCGGATGCCATCGAAGTTGCGATTGACCAGATTTTCTCCTTCGCGGCGGTGATCAGGCCGCTCATGCTGCCGGTGGTGTCGAGCACGAACACGACGTCGATTTTCGGTTTGACGACGCGGACCGGATCGATCAGCGGGTTCGTGTGGATGGGTGTTGTGGCGACAACGGAGCCGCTCGTGTTGAGCGCGGGATAGAACGCAACCGCAGCGGCGGTCAGGATGAACAAGGTGGTACCGATCAGTGTGGTCTTCATTTCGATGATCCTCTGCTTGGATTAAATGTTGTCGACGAGACGGCGAAGCGCCGCGTCTGCACTGCGCCGGGCGCGTTGGAAACTCTGGTTGTCGCCGTCATCGGCGGTCGCAGACTTCGGTGTGCCGCTCGGCAAAACGATGAACAGTGCGTGGACGAGAAAAAAACACCAGATCGTCAGGAACAGGCTGTTGGAATTTTTTGCTGCCCAGATCGCAGCGGCGAGGGCGAGCGCACCGAGGCCGAGATCGTATAGCGCGGTGACGATCGAGCCGTGGAAGTACAGGCTGCGCACCAGCCAGATCAATACGACGTGCGCGACCAGGAACAGCGGGAGGTTCGGTACGAACGAGCCGATCACTGCGGCGCTCGTGCACCAGGTCGTCACCGTGACGATCCGACCGGTTCGTTCAGCGCTGCGCCACAGCAGATACAGCATGTAACTGCCGCCGAGCGCGGTCGCGATCACGCGGATCGCAAGCGACGCGGTGAACCATGGTGTCAGGCTCGCGAACAGTGCCGCACCCACCACCGCAAACACGAACGCGATTGCGACGCCGCCGAAAAAGCCGGGGCGGTCGGGTCGATGTGGTTGTGTCATGTGCGGCTCCGGCGCTGTTTTTCGCTGAGCAGTTCGACCTCGACATCGGCGTCGGTCACCGAGGTGTCGAACCCCGCGATTCCGCGCGGTGCGCCGCGACTTGCTGCGGTCAATTCGTCGAGCAGGATGTCGGCCTGCTGTCGGAGCGTGTCGAGGTCGCGCCGGTTTTGCGCGACGCATTCGGACTGTTGGGCGCGCGCCCGTGTGTTGGCGCTCAGGCGGGTATCGAGACGACCCGCGAGACGATGTGTCTCGAGACGCCGTTTGATCAGTGTGCGCGCGAGGGCGTCTTCGTTGGCGTCGAAACAGACGTCGAGTTGCTGCGCCACGGTCGCGAGCGCGGCGCTGGTTTCCTGCATCTGCCGCGACAGCTGCGTGTGTTCGTGATCGAGCCAGCGCAACCGTGATTCGCCGGACGCGAGTTCGTCCTCCATCTCGCGGATCGCCTGCTTCAACAGCACGTCGGGTTCTTCGAGGCGATCGAGAACCGCGTGCAGATCCGCGGTGAACAGTCGGGATATTCGATTGATCAGTGCCATGAGATCTCCTTTTGGGGCGCTGTGGTTTGACGACATCGATCGTCGGAGATCAGCGTGCCGGGTGGCGACGCAGCGGAGGAGGCGTGGTTTGGTAAAACCTGAGCGGCGGGCTTTACCAGAACTTTACACACGGCAGTGGTCGCGCGCTGCTAGGCTGGCGCGATGAAGGCGAAGTTACGCATCCTGATCGTCGAAGATGAAGCCGCGATTCGCAGCGGACTCATGGACGTGTTCGTGTTTCATGGGTATGAAGTCGAGAGCGCTGCCGACGGCCGCACCGGACGAGACAAGGCGCTGACCGGTAAATTCGACTTGATCATCCTCGACGTGATGTTGCCGTCGCTGAACGGATTCGACATCTGCGACGCAATTCGCGCGCGCGATCGAGATCAGCCGATCATCATGCTGACGGCGAAGGCCGCCGATGACGACATTGTTCGTGGGCTTTCACTCGGCGCTGACGACTATGTCGCCAAGCCATTCTCCATTGCGCAACTGGTGCTGCGGGTCGAAGCCGTATTGCGGCGCTCACGCGGCAGCGTCGAGTGGGCCGGCAGAATCGAACTCGGCGACGACATCGACATCGACACGCGCAATCTGTCGGGCCGCCGCGGCACGACGAACCTCACTTTTACGCGGCGCGAGATGGACACGCTGCAGTACCTGCATGCGCATGCTGATCGCCCGATCTCGCGTGATGAGCTGTTGACGCAGGTGTGGGGCTACGCGAAGCATCTTGATCTGGAGACGCGGACCGTTGATATCCATATCGCCAAACTGCGGCGCAAGATCGAAGCGGATCCCAAGCAGCCCGTGCATCTGATCACCGTTCGTGGTGCGGGCTATCGGTTGCTGACGCCGGGCTGACATGGCGCGCGCACGGTTACCGTCGGGGGTCGATAAACGTGGGCTGGGCATCATCCTCGCGATGTTCTTCGTCGCGCTGTGTATTCCGACCGGCGTGCTCGTGCGGCAGGCCCTTGGCCAGCTGAAATCCGAGGCGTTTTATCAGCAGCGTGGACGTGCCGAAGAATTTGCGCAGCAGGTTGATGCACGCTTGCGTGGTCTGCTTTCGGTCGAAGAGGCACGTTCGCTCGCCGACTATCGGTTTTTTGTACTGCAGGGCGATGCGCGCGCGAACTTTCTGCAGCGCTCGCCGCTGGCGAATTACCCGGTCGACGCGGCGATCCCCGGATTGCTCGGCTACTTTCAGATCGATGCCAACGGAGCATTCAGCACGCCGCTGCTGCCAATCGGCGCCGATCCTTCGAGTTATGGCGTGCCCGAAGCCGAAGCGGCGCAACGCCGCGCGCTCGAAATGCGCGTACGCGAGTTACTCATCGCCGCAGATGCCGGCGCCACCGCGCCGGCGTCGGTGGTTGCGCAACCACGGGAACGTGATGCCCCCGCTCCACCGCAGCCCAGCGACGCGCCAGCGCGCGTCGACGAAGACAGTGCCGGACAAGCGGTATTTGATCGATTGGCCGATGCCGGGGTCCCCAACGCGTTTGGTGAGGCGCGCCAGCGGTCGAACAATGCGCTTGGCCGGGTCGAGGATCTGCAGCTCGACTCGACCCGCATCGAGCGTAGCGCCGATCCTGATCAGCCGCTGCCGCAGGCCGTTGCCAAACAGGTCGCGCCGAGCGCCGCGCGTGCCAGCCGCAAAGAGCGCACTGCGGTGCCTGAACTTAAGCAGCGCGCAGGATCAGGAACGATTGTCCAGTTCAGCGGCCCGGTTAGGAGTTTTGAGAGTGAACTCGATCCGTTCGTGTTGCGGCGCTTGGATGACGCTCACTTCGTACTGTTTCGCAAGGTCTGGCTGGATGGGCAGCGGTTGATCCAGGGTGCGATCATCGTGCAGCACGAGCTGCTCGCGGGGATGGTTGACGCACCGTTTCGTGCGACCGCATTGTCGCGTGTCACTGACCTGATCCTGGCCTATCGCGGCGATGTCATTGCCGCAATCGATGCACAGCCCGAGGGCGCGTATGTGGCGGCGGTGCGGACGCCCGGCGAACTGCTGTACCGGAGCACGCTGTCGGCACCGCTGCGCGACTTCGAGTTGATCTTCACGCTGACCGAACTGCCGGTCGGGCCCGGGGCCGCATTGATCGGGTGGACGACGCTGGTGCTCGCAGGCGTGCTGTGCGTCGGTCTGTTCGTCGTGTATCGCCTCGGTGCGGCGCAGATCGATCTGAACCGGCAGCAGCAGGATTTTGTGTCGGCAGTGAGTCATGAGCTGAAGACGCCGCTGACGTCGATCCGGATGTACGGCGAGATACTGAAGGCCGGCTGGGCTACCGAAGAAAAAAAGCAGACCTATTACGACTTCATCTTTCACGAGAGCGAGCGACTGTCGCGGCTGATCGCGAATGTACTCCAGCTCGCCCGGCTGACGCGCAACGGCGATCGTGCGCAGATGAAGAGCGTGCGCGTTACCGAGCTGCTCGATCTGGTGGAGTCGAAGATCAGCGCGCAGGTCGAACAGGCGGGGTTTCGGCTGTTGATCGATCGTGAGGGCATCGATGCCGCGACGGCGATCGCCGTCGATTCCGACAACTTCGTGCAGATCCTGATCAACCTGGTCGACAATGCACTGAAATTCTCCACCCGTGCGCAGCGCAAGGACATCGAAATAGGCGGTCGTGTCAGCGCCAATCGGGTGCAGTTCCGAGTGCGCGACTACGGCCCCGGAATTCCCAAGCAACACATCAAGCGCATCTTCGAGCTGTTCTATCGTGCCGAAAACGAATTGACCCGCGAAACCATCGGCACCGGCATCGGACTCGCCCTCGTCAAAGAACTGACGAACGCGATGGGGGGCACGGTTGATGTCCGCAACTGTGATCCGGGTGCGGAGTTCAGCGTCGTCTTTCCGACGACGGCCGGCACCGCGGTGTGATCAATCGAACAGGCGTTTGCTGCTGGCAAACAGCAGATAAAACACCATGCCGAACAGATAGATTCCTGCGGCTACCTGAAATACCAGTGTCCACGAGTGGGTCGCGTTCAGAATCAGTCCGCTGACGTAAACGCCGACGATGCCCGGGATCGTGGCGGCGGTATTCGACAGGCCCATGACAACGCCGGCGTTGCGTGGCGCGATGTCCAGATGGTTCACGCCGAATCCGCCGGATGCGCAGGCGCCGAGGATGCTGCCGAGCGACATCAATGCGATGGCGGTGGGTGCATCGTGTACGTAGCCGACGAACATCAGCGACGTGGCCGCGCCCCCGAAGCCGATCGTCTGCATCGTTTTGCGCACGGTGGTGACGTCCCAGCCGCGTTTGACCAGCCCATCGGCGATCCAGCCGGCCACATTGAGGAACAGGAAGGAGCACAACGACGGGACCACCGCGAAGATGCCGACCGATGCAAAGTCGACGCCGAGTCCCTGCGTGATGTACGTCGGCATCCACGCGAGCAGCACATAGCCGCCCCAGTTGTTGCAGAAGTGGCTGACGATGATTGCCCACACCGGAAGGCATCTGAGCAGCTCGCGCAGCGTTGGCGGCCGTGTTGATTCGGTGGGGCCGGTCGCGGCTTGGATCACGTCGAGCTCGTGGCGGGCAATCGTCGGGTGCTGTTCGGCTGCGGCACTGATGTGCTTGTGCCAGAACCACCACCACACGATGCCCACGGCGCCAAAGGAATAGAACGCCCACGGCCAACCCCATTTGATGACGACGATCGGCGTGATCAACAACGCGAACACGCTGCCGAGCGGGATCGCGGAAAAGATCACGCCGATGGCGCGTGCGCTCTCGGCTTTGGGCAGCCAGCGGCCGAACAGACTGTAGATCGACGGGAAGGTCACGCCTTCGCCGATGCCCATCCCGATTCGCGCGAACAGCAATGCGGTGAATCCGGCAAACGCGGCGAACGGCGTCAGCATCGTGAACAGCGACCACGACAGCACACCGATACCGAGCACCACCTTGCCGCCGTAACGATCGGCCAGGCGCCCGCCGAGCACCTGGGTCGCCAGATAGCCGACGAAAAACGCCGACAAGACGGTGCCTTGTGTGGCGGGATCCCAGCCGAGTTGTGTCGCCATCGGAATGATCGCGACCGAGATGTTCACCCGGTCCATATAGCAGATGAATACCGCGCCGAACGATAGCAGCACCAGCGTGTAGCGCCGTGGCCAGTATTGACTGAGCGGCACTGCGGCCGGGGGCTGTTGCATCAGAGCTTCCTCGAGGACGCGTTGGTGTATCGAGTTTACCCGGAGTTGCGGTGATGTCCTGCGCCGCGAGCCAGGCTACAACCCCGGCGTCTCGGCGGGACTTGCGAGCGCCGGTGTCGTGCCATCACACCAGCGGTTTTCGAGTGGACGACCGGCGATCAGATCGTCGATCCAGCCGATCAGGCTGTGGCCTTCGCAGCGTGTGGTGTACACGGCCGTCGTTCGCAGCATCGTGTGCTGCGCGCCCGGATAGATATAGCTGTGGAAACCCGGCGCATCGATACGCACCTCGTTCAGATTGCATGTCAGCGGTTTGGTCAGTTTTTTCACCGGCGTACCCAACAACGACATGAAGCGGCGCTGCACCGCGTCGTCGGCGAAGTTCACCTGTGCGAGCCTGGCGCCGGGATGCTGTTGCGCAACCGCGATGTAAAACGATTCGAAAAACACCCGATCATGATCGTGGTACGCGGGCAGGTCGGGCAGCGCGTCGAGCGTCCCCCACTGGCGCAATGCGGTGTTGGCGCCGATGGAGCGATAGCCACCGGCGGAATCGCCCAGCGCGACCAGTTGTGCGTGCGGCCAGCGATTGCCGATTTCGGTTGCCCAGAATGCCGCGGCGATCGCTCCGGCGCTTTCGCCACTGACGAACAGCGTCTTCGGGTCGAATCCCCGCGACCGCAACCAGTCGAGCGCGGCGAGCGTGTTACGACTGCCTTCGTGCGCAAAACGATAGCGGGTTCCGTCGGCGCGCTGGTACTCGACGGTGCGGCGGCCGATGTGCGCATCGCCGGTGCAGTACGGCAGCAGGACTACGCTGAAGTCGCGTAGCGGATTGTTCGCGCGGCTCTGATCGAAGAGTCCGCCGGCAGCAGGGGAGCGCGCGGTGAGCGTCGATTGAAATGTTGGCTGACCGGTGACGTCGCACAACGCAGCGTTCCAGCAGACACCGCCGCCTTCGAACCAGACCGCGAGCTTGTCGGTGCTGCCGCCGCGATACCAGAAGTGCCAGGGCGAGCCGTCCCAGCACCGCGTCCCCTCGGGAGCCACTTCGACCCATTCGCCCCGCTCGGCGCTAAGCGTCGGTGGTGCGTCGGCGGCGCCGCCGAACCGTGCGGCGGCGAAGGCAACGACGATGACCAGCGGCAGACTGATACGCACGCGATACCTCAACGGGACGCGATCGCGGCTTTGAGGCGTTCGGAGTACGCCCTGGTGCGCGACAGAGCGTCGAGCAGTACCTCGACACGACCGGTGCGACTGCCGGGGCTGTGATATAGAACCCGTTCGGCCACAGCGCGCTCCTCGAGTGGTTGGAAACTGCGCGCAGGATAGTGAGGTTGCCGACACGTCACAATCGCGCCCCTTGAAATCCGAGCCATCTTCGGTCTTGATTGCCGCGCATGATTATTCGCTCCAGCCTGCTGTTGTCGTTGTTGCTCCTTGTGACGCCCCTCGTCGCACATGCGGCGCCGGAGCCATTGGCGCGCCCGGCCGCGCTGGAACCGGCCGTGACGTTCTGGCGCCGCGTCTACACGGAAATCACCACCAGCGAAGGCTTCGTGCACGACGATGAGCGCCTCGACATAGTGTACGAGACGGTCCGGTTGTCGAACTCCAACGACCGTGCGCGGGGCTCGTCGGCCAACGAAGCCGGCGCGCGTTACGTGCGTGCACTGCGCGCGATCGCCGCGGGTAAACGCGCCAAGCTGTCCGCGGCCGAACAGCGCGTCATGGAACTGTGGGGTCCCAACATCGACAAAGCGGCGTTGACCGCCGCCAGTGAGCGCGTGCGCTTTCAACTCGGCCAGGCCAATCGATTTCGTGAAGGTCTGGTGCGTGCCGGCGCTTGGCAAGCCTTCGTGCGCAAGACCATGGCTGATGCGGATCTGCCGCCTGAGATTGCGTCGTTGCCGCATGTCGAATCGTCGTTCAATCCGGCAGCTCGTTCGAAGGTCGGCGCTGCCGGTATGTGGCAGTTCATGAGTTCGACCGGGCGACGCTTCATGCGCATCGACAACATCATGGACGAACGGCTGGATCCGTATAAGTCGACCCGCGCCGCGGCGTTGCTGATGCGGCAGAACTACGAGGTGACGCGGGCGTGGCCGCTGGCGATCACGGCGTATAACCACGGTGCCTCGGGCATGCGCCGCGCAATCGCGCAGGTCGGTACCGATGACATCGCGGTCATCGTGCGTAAGTACAAAAGCCGCAGCTTCGGCTTCGCGTCACGCAACTTTTATACGGCGCTGTTAGCGGCGGTCGACGTCGATCGCGAGCCGGATCGTTACTTCGGGCCGCTTGATCGGCATCCGCCGGACAACAGTCGTGTGCTGGTGTTGCCCGACTACGTACCGATCGGAGCGCTGGTGAAGGTGCTGGGTGTCGACGCAGACGATCTCGAGCCGATCAATCTGAGCCTCAAGAGCGTCGTCTGGAATGGCTCGAAACGGGTGCCGAAGGGTTATGAGTTCCGCGTGCCGCACGCGGTGGGCGATCCGCAGCGGTTACTCGCCGCGCTGCCGCGCGATGCGTGGAATTCAAATCAGACCGCGGATCTGTATCACGTCGTTCAGCGCGGCGAGACGCTGTCGGCGATTGCGCCGCGTTACGGCGCGCGCGTGGCCGACCTTGTGGCGATCAACAGCTTGTCGAGTTCGGCGCGCATCAAAGCAGGTCAGAAGTTGATTCTGCCGGCGGGTGTTTCGAAAAACTCAGCCGAAGCGGTGGTGGATCAGGGCGTCTATCCCACCGTGCCCGTCGAGGCGCCAGCCACGGTTGTGGTCGCGGCGAAGCCTGCGCCGAAGCCCGTGCAAAAGCCCCTTGCAAAACCCGTGGTGGTCGCAGCGGCAGCAGCGCCGACCGTGGTCGCGCAACCTCCGCTTGCCAAACCGGTGGTCGAGGAGGCGCCGACCGTGGAGCCGCAGATCGTGGAACAGCCGATCGTGGAGCAGACGGTCGTGGCGCCAATAGTCGCGGTCGATCGGCCCGCAACCCCGGCAACGCCACCCACGGCGGAGACGATCGAAAACCAGCAGCGGCAACTGCTTGCGGATCCGAGCGACTACTCGGTAGCGGACGATCGTACGATCCTCGTTCAGGAAGACGAGACGATCGGTCACTACGCCGATTGGCTCGGCGTGCGCGCGGGCGATCTGCGACGCGTCAACGCGATGCGTGGTACCTCGGCGGTGCGTGTTGGCCAGCGTCTGAAGCTCGACTTCTCGAAATCGACCCCGGAACAATTCGAAAGTGCGCGCCTGGCTTATCACCAGGGCATCCAGGAGTTGTTCTTCTCGACGCATCGGATCGTTGCAACCAATGAACACGTCGTCAAAGCGGGCGAGTCGATCTGGGTGCTTGCCGATCGACGTTACAACGTACCGGTGTGGCTGCTGCGTCAGTACAACCCGGACCTCGATCCTGCAATGGTGCGGCCTGCGACTCGCGTCGTCATCCCGGTTCTGGCGAGCCCGGGAGCGTGACGCTTCGGCGCGTTGCACTGGGACTCGGGCTGGTCCTGACCGGTGTTTATGTCGCTTCTCCCTGGTTGGCAGCACGGCTGCTACCGCCTCTGTTGACCCGTTGGGATATCGAGGAAAGTCGGTTCGATTTTGGTTATCCGCGCTGGGACGGCATCGAAGTGACGCACTTTTCCATGCGCAGCGGCGGTGCCACTGTCGTCGGCGAGGGGGCACGCATCGTGTATAGCTTGCCGCGATTATGGCGCGGCGAGGTCGAGTCGGTGGTGATCGACGCGCTGACGATCGGGCTCGCCGCGGACGGCGGCGCCTATAACGCTGCGGCCGGCTCCTTCGAGCTGCCGCCGATCTGGTCGCTGGTTCCGGCGCGGCGCGTCAGCATCGTAAAGCTGGTCGTGACGAATAAAACGCCGGTCGTTTCGGCACGGGGCAGCGTGAACCTCGACCCCGAGGTGTTACAGCTGCATATCGATGTCGAAAGCCCGCTGCTGGCAGTTCCGCTGCAGGTCAGCGGTGCGGTGAATCCGGAAGGGCGGATCGCGCTGACGCTAGCGGAACGTGACGGGCGCGCGCCGCTCGGTTCGTTGACGGGGGTGCCCGATACCGATCGGCGCGCAATGACGTTCGACGCGCAGATCGCGCTGACGGGGCGGCCGCTGGCACTCGCCGCCGCATATATGGCCGCGACGGTCGAGACGGGCAGCGTGTCGATTCAGGCGCATGGCCGCGCTGCATGGCCGCTATCGACGGACGCGCCGTGGCAGGCGCTGACCGGCGACGGCCGCTATCAAATGGAGCTGGTAGGGTCGACGCCCGATGTCCGGCGTGCGCAGGTCAAGATCGGTGGTGGCTTTTCGATGGCCAACGAGCACATCAAGGCGCACATCGATCCGGCTGGGGCGATCGAACTCGATATTCCGGCATTACAACGTCTCGGGGCGCGCGCAGGCATCGATGGACGTGTGTCGCTGACGACCGATCAGGATGTCGAAATTGACTACGCACGCGAGGCTATTCGAATCGGCGACGGACTCATTGTGTCGGTTGGTGCTGGCGCCAAGCCGATCCAGTTTCGCACGCGCGGCGCGTTCGGCGACGATCACCGGTTCGAATTGGGGATCGTCGGACTCGACGGTGCACCGATTGTGCTGGCGACCGGAGCGCCGGATGGCGCGCAGAGCATTTCGATCAAGAGCCGCATCGCGGTGGCGGGAAAGCTCCTGCATGCGGTCGCGGCATCCGTCGGGGTTTCGGCAACCGGCGGTCATGCATTGGCAGACTTCGACGGTGCGTTGCGTTGGCCGCCGGTTGCGGACACCGGTCTGCAGAACGTCTCCGGAAAGGGGCGCGTCAAGTTGGCGTTGTCCGGTCGAATCAGCCCGCAACGCTCGTTCGACGTTGCGCTGGAAGGCAACTATCTGCTCGGCGGGGATCGCGTCAGTGCGACATTGGACCCTGGCGCGCACGTTGTACTCGGCGCTGACGGTATCGAGGTATCGACAGTCTCGGCGCTCGCGATCGAGGCGCAACCGGATGGCTCGCACGTAGCCGTCGGTCCGGTCGATTTCAAGCTGACATTGCCGCCGATGCAGTTGGGTAGCCACATGATCTCATTTGCCGATGCATGGGTTGCGATGGCGCGGGTGAAGCTGAACGGTGCTGCCGTCGAGGGATCAGCGGTTGTGCGCACTCGCGCCGGACGCGACGCGCTGCCGGCGCGGGTAACACTGACGCACGATTTGTCGACCGCCAAGGGTCGGTTTTCGATCGACGCCGACTGGCAGATCAAGAAGGCGGTCCTGGCGACGCAGCTGCCGGGATTTATCGCGCCGTACGATGTGGATGAGGGCACGCTCGCGCTGGCCTTGTCGGGCGGTTGGGATTTATCGGGTGAGCTCGACTACCGTGCGAGCGGACACGTACGATTGAATGCGGCGCGCGCGCACTATGAAGACTATTTGATCACCGGCTTCGAGGGGGATTTTCCGGTGAGTATTGCCAGCGCGGCCTTTGCGGTGGCCGACACGCCGATTTCGATCGAGCAGATCGATGTCGGGTTTCCGCTGACGCAGATCAGCGCCGGCGTTGCCGTGGCAAACGACATCGCGCGCATACAGAAACTTTCAGGATCGGTACTGAGCGGTAGCTTCGCGGTGAACGAATTCGGTTACGACATCGCCGCCGACAAAGCGGCGTTCGATGTCGAGTTGAATTCAGTATCGCTGGCCGACCTGTTGGCGCTCGAAGGCGGCGACGTGATGGGCAGCGGTGTCCTCGATGGCAGACTGCCTGTCACGATCGACGGCGAGAACTTCACGATCGACGCCGGTCGCGTCAGTGCCCGCCCGCCGGGCGGCACCCTGATCTACAAAGGGGCGTCGGCATCGTCGATGGTTGCGCAGTCGGGCTTCGGCTTCGCATTCCAGGCGCTGGAAGATTTCCGCTTCGACACTCTGGATGCGAATGTGGCGTTGGCGGCGGACGGCGGACTGGCGCTCGCCGTTGCACTACGCGGCAACAATCCCGCGGTGGAACAGGGGCGCGCGTTTCAATTCAACCTGAACCTGACCGAAAATCTGCCGGCCCTGCTCGAGAGCCTGCGTGCCGCGGACCGAATCACGGACCAGGTCGAACAGCGGGTGGTGCGTTGAGTTTTGTTTGTTCCTCGATGCTGATATCGTGACGATTGCCCTGTTTCCAGGAGTCTCGATGACCGTATCCCGAACGTTTGCTGTTGCATCCGCAACGCTGATTCTGGTCGTCGCAGCGCTGGCTGGTTGCACGCCGACCGTCAAAGTCGCGACGGATGAACCCATTACGATCAATCTCAACGTGAACATCCGCCACGAAATTCTCGTCAAAGTCGACAAACGGCTCGACAGCGTCATCGACGACAACAGCGACATTTTCTGAGGAAGCCGAACATGGTTCGACGATTGATCTGGGTATTTTTGCTGCTGGTGCCGACGGCGGCTTTTGCATTGACGCTCGACGAAGCGCGGCAACAAGGTCTGGTCGGTGAGGATTCAACCGGATTTGTTGCGTCCGTTTCGTCGCAACCGAGTGCCGAGGTTCGCGCGCTTGTCGATGACGTGAACGCGCAACGGCGTGTCGTCTACGAGAAGATTGCCAAAGACACATCTACGGCCGCGGACCCCGTCACTGCGGACGACGTTGCGCGCCTCGGTGCTGGAAAAATCTTCGACAGGGCCGCCCCGGGCACGTATCTGCGCGCGTCCGGGCAGAGCTGGCAGAAAAAGCCGTAGCGCGCGAGCCGGTTCGTCGGTGCGTTACGTGCTCGTAGTGGCCGACCCGCTGTGTATCAGATCGCGACTCGGTTTGACGTCCGCGCTATCCGGAAATACCAGCCGTTCGATGTGTGCATCCGGGATACCCAGATGCTCGGCGAGCACTCCTTTGACAACTGCGCGCAGATCGGTAGTAGGTCTCAGATCGCGCCCCTCATAAAGGTCGTTGGGCCTTAACCCCGGCCAATCGGCCAGCACACGACCGCCGGCCACTGCCCCGCCGAGCAGGAAAGCCGCACCGCCGGTGCCGTGATCGGTGCCGGCGGTACCGTTCATCGCGACCGTCCTGCCGAACTCCGTCATGATCAGCACTACCGTTGCTGCCCAGGCTGAACCCAATGCCTCGCGCAGCGATGCAACACCGCCGTTGAGTTCGCGAAGATTGCGAGTGAGCGCGCCATAGGTTGCGGCCTGATTGGCGTGGGTATCCCAGCCGGTGCTTTCGATCAACGCCACTCGCGGTCCCTGCGGCTTCGCCAGAAAGACGCCAGCCGCCGCCATCAGATTGACGAACTGCGCGCCGGCGTCTACATCGGCGGCCATTTCGTGCGCGCTGCGCGCCCGGGCGAGTGCAGCGTCGAGTTTCGGGTCGCGCGTGTACATTGCCGCGATGCGCGCGATCGTATCCGTGTCGGGCGGCGGCAGAATCGACGGATACCACGACGTGATGACGGCATCGCCGCGCATGATGACGGGCATCGTCTGGGCGATTGCAATGCCGAGGTCGTCGCGGGAGTTCGGCAATGCGGATAGCGCACGATTGAGCCACCCGGACTTGAGCAGGTAAGGAACCGCCGCGCCATTGTCGAGTACGTTCTGAGCGTCGAAATGCGAGCGGCCGTGGTAGGCGACGCACGTGGCATGGATCGGCAGCAGCGATTGCTCGCGGTACAACGTCGCGAATTCGGTCAGGCTTGGGTGCAGCGCGAACAGCGTATCGAGGGCGAGTGCGCCGCCGGTGCTGCCCGGCGGCGGCGCTGCGATGCCGGCACGGGCCGCCTCGAAGTGCGGATCGCCATAGGCCGGTAGTGCCGCAAGACCGTCCATGCCGCCGCGTTGCACGATCACGACGAGTCTACGTTCGATTACCGGGCTCGCGAACACCAGACGTGGCAGCGGTGAAGCGGCAGCTGCAACGCCGACGGTCGTAAGCAGGGTGCGACGATTGATCTTCGCCATGTTCATCTGCGCATGAACTCCGGTGACGTCAGCAATAGCGCCAGTCCCTGCGCGGGACTCTCGGCGTGGCCGATGGCGCTGCGGGTGTGCGCCGATAGCGTTGTACCGAAGAGAGCCTCCGCGTAGACATCGGGTTGGTTGATGGTTGCGGCCAACACGCGTCCGGCCAGTTGGGCCCACTCGATGCGTTGCCACACACCGTCGGGCGACAACCAGTAATCCTGCTGATCGCTCCAACCGTCGGGACCCGACGGCATATAAGGGCGCTGACCCATCGCATTGAGGCTGGCGAGCAGCTGCCGATCATGCAGCGGCGGACCTCCCAGTGTCCGCACCGCGGAGATCAGATACTCCTCGGGTTGTTTCAGTTTTGCGCGCGGTTGCGACCACGCCTCGGGTATATCGATGAGTGCGCGCGTGACGGCGCCGAGGTCGCCGTCGGTATTGCGAAACACCGTTGCCAGGTGGGACACGACCGCGTCCGTCGGCTCATCGGCGATGAAGTGGCGCGCGAGCTTCGTCGCAAGGAAGCTCGCGGTCGCCGGGTGCTGCGCAAGATCGTGCAGCACCGCTTCGCCCTGTTGCACACCGTCGGCTTTATACGTCTTGCCCATCACGCTGTGATCGCCGGGTTCGTGGGCAGCCGCGTTGAAGTAGAACAGATCGTTGCCGATGCCGGCCCAGCGCGCCGCGAAGCGACCGAACTGACGCGGCGTGAGCACCTGCCACCCAGTGATGATGTTGGCGAAGCGCGTGACGTCAGCTTGATCGTAACTGCCGTGTACGCCGACCGTATGCAGTTCGAGTATTTCGCGGGCGAGGTTTTCGTTGAGGCCGCGCGGCGCCTGGATGCCCGCGAACTGTTGCCGTCGCTTTGGCGGATTCTTCGCCCATTGTGAATGTGGTCCGATGCTCTGGGTGTTGTCGAGGTAGATCAACATCGCCGGATGTTTTGCAGCCGCGAGCAGCATGTCGGCGAATTTTCCAGTGACATACGGGCGGATCGCGTCGCGTTCGAACGACGGTGGCAGCGCGATTGCGATCGGTTTGGCGCCGGAGACGGTGAAATGATTCGACCAAAAATGTACCAGGCGCTCGAAGACCGGTGTCGGCGTCGCGACCGCGGTGTCGAAGCGCGCTTTGACCGCGGTCTGATAACGCGGGTAGAGGGCTTTGACGTAGGACTGCTCGACACTGCCCGACATGGCGGCATCGGTGGGCGATTGAACTTCCTTGCGGTAGTCGCGCAGCCAGCGGAAAAATGCCAGCTGATCGTCGATTGTCGACGGCAATGCGGCAAGCGGGGCCGGCAGCGTCTGTTCCGCGACGATCTGCTGTTTGACCCAGCCGCGCGGATCCTGCGTGATTTCACGCATCTCGTCCGGCGGTTCGCCAAAACCGAATCGGTTCGCGGCGACAACGGCATCCTGAGTGATCATCCGATGGCTAGGTCAACTGAGTTGTAGGGTTATACGCGCGAGGCGGTGAGATCCGTCGGGTGCAGCCCTCGGAGGCGCGCTCAGCGCAGCCGCATCAGGCATTCCTGCATCGCTGACGCGACCAGCGTGCCATCGGTCTTGAACAGTTCACCGCGACTGTAGCCGCGCGCTGCGGCCGCCGACGGGCTGTCGAGGTCATACAACAGCCAGTCATCGACGCGCACCGGGCGGTGAAACCACAGCGCGTGATCGAGGCTCGCGCGTTGCATGCGCGATCGATCGATACGGCCGTGCGGCAGCCGCGCCGTCGACATCAGGTCGGAATCCGATTGATAGGTCAGCAGACACGCATGCAACAATGGATCGTCGCCGACCGCCCCATTGGCACGAAACCACACGCGTTTGTAAGGCGGCCTGGGCTTACCTTCGAGATGGGTCTTCCATTCTTCCATCATCGCGATGAACGCGGTGCGCTGCAGCGCCGGCGGGATGCGTGTCGGCGGCGTGTGCTGCGGAGTTCGCGCCTGATGCGACAGACCGTCTTCGGGAGTCTGAAACGAGGCCGACATTTCGAAGATCGCCTGGCCGTGTTGTAGTGCGATGACGCGCCGCGTCGCGAACGAACGTCCGTCACGAATGCGATCGACCGACATCAGCACCGGCACGCGGCTGTCACCGGGCCGCAGAAAATACCCGTGCAACGAATGCACGCGAAGTGTCGCCGGCACGGTGCGGCCCGCGGCCATCAGTGCCTGCGCCATTATCTGGCCGCCGAACACACGGCCTTCGGTATGCGGCGGATGATGGGCACGGAACTGATTCAGCTCGATCGGTTCGAGATCGAGGATGTGCAGCAGCTCGGGGAGGGTGGGGTCCATGGGGGCGGCAGTATAGGGCCGGGGCAGACCGTGGCGGCATTGCCTGCCCGTGGATTGACCATCGGCCCACAACCGCCGCGGATTCGGGAAACGGGTCATTGCGCTATTGTTGCGAGTCAATATAGTGGCTCGATACCCGAAATCGGTGGTCCTGGAGGATGAACGGATGAGCGAAGCGAAGCTGCCACACACCGAATCACACGCGACGGCTGGCGCCGGTCTCGACCTCGGCTGGATGAGTCGGCAGGGTGAGTGGGGCACCCGCGCCGTCGCGGGCAAACAGGGCTTGACGCTGGCCGACATTCAAATCGGCAGCTACGGCGAACCGGATGAGAAGAGCGACAACCAGACCGGCCGGCCGCGCGGGGCCGTGGCGCGCGCGAATTCGTATCGTATCGGCGGCTACACGGTGATGTCGAAAAGCGAGATCTGGCTCGACAACGCATCGTTCCTCTACGAAGAAGCGCTGCAGCGGCAGTGGAGTTCGGCGACCGACGTACCGTGGCACACGATCAAGCCGTTGCCTGACGACATCGAAGAGGCGCAGTGCCAGCTCGCGACATTTTTTACCGAAGTCGAATTCGTCGCCGGCGATGTGCCCGCGCGATGGATCGCGAGTACGACCCCGGACTTTTTCGAACCGCGGCAGTGCCTGCTCGCGCAGGTGATGGACGAGTCGCGGCACATGGACGTATTCCGCAAGCGCGCACTCGCCAACGGCGGTGGGCTGATGCAGACATCGGGCGGCACCGCCGGTGTCGTCGGAAGCATCGACCTCGCGCGTGATTTCACGGAGATGTCGTCACGGTTGCACATCTCCGGCGAAGGTGCGGTGCTGACGATGTTTCGGATGGGTGAGCTGATGGCGTACAACGAGGCCGAAAAGGCGATGTATCGCTTGTGTGCGCAGGACGAAGCGCGCCACGTCGCGTTTGGTGTCATGCACATGCGTTATATGTCCGAGACGGCGCCGCAGCGTCGCGAAGAGATCCAGTGTTATCTCGACGAAGCCGAGCGCCAGATCCTCGCAGGTTCACAAAATCCCGCCGGAACGCAGACCGACTCGAGCGAAGCGCTGGCGATTCTGCTGGGGGGCGGCAAGGCCAAGTACGATGAAGGCGTCCGCAAATTGATCGCGATCCGCAGGCGTCAAGTTCAGGAGTACATCAAGCGCGTCCGTTCGACCGGATTCGGTGATCGCTTCGACAACGGACGTTCGTCGCTCGTCGACACCTTCGATCATCACGTGGCCGCCTGAGCGCGTTTTACCGAGGCAGTCTCGTGACCGACAAAAACGACAGTAAACCTGGCCCCGATTCCGTGGCCAGAATCGATGCCAACGCCGACATGGCTCAGCCAGCGCAGCCCAATCTGAAGTGGATGGGCAAGAGCCATCAGTGGGGCACGCGGGTAAAGCCCGGCAAACACGGGTTGCGACTGGGTGATCTGAACGTCGGCATCTATGGCGAAGTACCGCCGGTCTGGACCGATCAAACGCGTGCGCCGCGCGGCGCGGTGGCGCGACGCGGCGTGCCGCCGCTGGGTTATGCAATCCGCGACAAGGTCGACCTGTGGGCGGACTCGGCGGCCGACATGTACGAAGAAGCGATTCAACGCCGCTGGGCACCGGCCACCAGCGTGCCGTGGGACACCATCGCGCCGCTGCCCGACGACGTCGAACGCGCGATCTGTCAGGTGTGCACGGAGCTGTCCCAATACGCGAACGCGGACGTTGAAAGCGTGACCCATTGGCAGGCGCAGATGGCGTACGGCTATCACGAGATCAAGCAGTTCCTCGCGACCGTGAGCTTCGACGGTGCGCGACACATGGAGGTATTCCGTAAACGCGCGCTGTGTAACGGTGGCGGACTTGGGCTCGAGGGGCCCGGGGAAGTGAACCGGATGATTCTCGAAAGCCGCGGCGGGTGGACCGAAGCGGTGTTGTACCTGTTCGTGGTGCGCGGACTTTTCACCCAGACGATGTATCGCTACCTCGAGCGCTATGCGCACAACGACGCGGAGCGCACGATCTTCGCGCATTGCCTGGAAGACAAGGCACGGCATCTGACCTACGCGATCGACCACCTGCGTTATGCGATCAATCATCAGGACGACCAGAACCTGATCCTGCAGCAGTTGTGCATGATCGGCGAGCGTGTGCTCGTGCGGGAACTCAAGGACGGTGTGCTGCGCGAGGCGTTGGCGATTGTGTTCGGCAACGGCATCAGCGGGGCGCAGGCGGGTCTGCAGATTCACGGACGGATGATGGCCGACTACATCAAACGTTATCTCGCGACCCTGAAGTGGTTGGGCGTCGAGCGACGCACGCTGTTTCCCGAAGAACTCTCGGCATACTTGAAGGTATCCTGAACATGGCGCGATTCCCCTCTACAGAATGGTTCGACGACGTGCGTAAGGTATTCAACACCGACGAGTCGTATCAAGGCGGTGGCGGCGGTGCCTGCAATGCGCTGATGGGCGTGAAAATCGGGGCGCATTCATTCCTGATCACGTTCGAGGGCGCCGAATGTTCGGCCGCGGCGCAGGTACAGGAAAGCGACCTCGAGGCCGCGGACTTCATTCTGGAAATGGCGTACTCGGACTGGCGGGACATGGTCGAGAACATTGCGCAGAACGGCCGTGCCGATTTGCATCACACGTTGAACACGCTGGACCTCGGCCGGCCGGAAGGTTTGTCGCACTCGGCGCATGGCGATCAGTATCGTGAAGACCTGTTCTTCCGTTACAACCAGACCATGCAGTACTTTTTCGACGCCTCCGCGCGCGTCAAAACACAATTCGCGGAGTGATTGCAGCATGGCGGCGGCGTTGAATCTCGCGCTATTGGAAAAAGTCCGCGACGCCGTGAACGGCGACCGGGAGTTCCGGCGCCTGGGGACCTGCGACGTACGGATGGGCTTGAAAGTCGGCGATGCGGCATTCCTGGTGGATTTTGTGGCATTCGAGTGCGCCGCGGTGGCGTCGATTGAACTCGATGCGTTGCGCGATGCGGACTTTTTTCTCGAGCAGAGTCCTGGAGCATGGCGGTCGTATCTCGACGGCCGGCGAGCCGGTGTTGCACCGACCCTGATCAGTCTCGACGTCGATACCCCTGACGGAGTTGTCAAGGGGAGCGATCCGCTGAAGACGCTGAAGTTCGAGCGATATCACCTGTCATTGCAGGCATTCTTCGACACCAGTGCGCAACTCGCGCTCTGATCTGACCATGCCGGTCTACGAATTTCGCTGCCCCCACTGCGGTGAAGTCACCTCCCACGTGTGTGCCGTTGCCGATCGGCCGAGGTCGATCGCATGCGAGGCCTGCGGCCATTCGGGTGCGACGCGAATCCTGTCGAGCGCCTCGGTGCGCCGCTCCAGTGCCAGCAAGGTCGCGCGGCTCGATCCCAAATACGACCAGATGGTCGATCGCGCGATGCGCAATACTCCGCAGGCGGATCCTGACCGGGTTCTGCGCCGCCTGAAGCCGTTCCCGAAAGACACGCCGTAGCAAGCCTGGATCTCAAAAAAGCGGGACGGCACGAGGCCGTCCCGAAGTGCCCCTGAATAGGTGGGAAGGAGGGTCAGGGGAAGACCAACCTAGTCGTGCGGCGTCCTATGAACGATGGCCGATCGCCGCGCGTCGTGGCAGTGATTGCCCCGCGCGTACGTTTGCAAATCGACCACGCCGATCACTACGATGTCGTCGCCATTGCAATGAATCAGAGGTAACAGCATGCCCAGCCCGGAACTCAGCCAGTGGATCGAGATGCTCGCGAGCCAGCCGGCCGTTGGCGGCGGCAGCATCGAAGCACAACGCGCCGGCATGGAGGCGATGCTCGCGGGGCTGCCGCTGCCGGAGAAAGTGACGGTCAACGCAGTGCGCGTCGGCGAGCTGGATGCGGATTGGGTGGCGATGCCGAACAGCGCCAACGGGCGTGTCGTGCTGTATCTGCATGGCGGCGGTTATGTGATGGGCTCGCGGCGATCGCACCGCGAACTCGCCGCTCGTATTGCACGCGACGCAGCCGCGCGCGTGCTCGTGCTCGAATATCGATTGGCGCCTGAACATCCGTTTCCGGCCGCGGTTGACGACGCGACTGGGGCGTATCGTTGGCTGCGCAAACAAGGCATTGCCGCGAGTTCAATCGCGATTGCGGGTGATTCGGCAGGCGGTGGTTTGACCCTGGCAACGCTGCTGGCGCTGCGCGATGCGGGTGATGCGTTACCGGCGTGCGCCGTATGTCTTTCGCCGTGGACGGATCTTGAAGGCACTGGCGCTTCGGCGCAGCCGGGGGGCGCTGATGATCCGATGGTCACGGTCGCCGCGCTACGCGATATGGGTCGCATTTATGCCGGTGATGCATTGCGCAACCCGCTGGCTGCGCCGTTGTACGGCAGCTTCAAAGGCTTGCCGCCGTTGCTGATTCAGGTCGGGACCCGTGAAGTCCTGCTCGACGACTCGACCCGCGTTGCGGACAAGGCGCGTGCGGCGGGCGTTACCGTGCGGCTCGAGATCGAAGAGGGCGCACCGCACGTGTGGCAGGCGATGCCCAACCTGCCCGAAGCGACCGACGCGGTAAAACGAATTGGTGCTTTTGTTCGGGAACGGATACCGGCGTAAGGCGCGCCGGCGCAATCCCCTGGCCGTGCAAGGTCATGACGCGCTGGTATGCAGCGCGTAGATCAGCGCGATGGTGAAGACCGCACCCACAATTAAAATCACGATGAAGGTCGCGGTCGACAGGGTGGCGCTATCGTCGTTCGCCTGATTCGCTGATGTTGCGGGCGCGGGTGTGCTGGGGCGGTTGCGAATCAGCACCAGCGCGACAACGATCACGATCATTGCCGGCACCAGAAACTCGATGATGTAGCGCACAGCGTTACCTCCGCGTGAGTAGCTGCAGGATAAGCCGTGACGGCGTCCGGGCCAACCGTCGTCCCATTCCGCAACGTTCGGCTTTCGAACTCACGAATGTGCCACGCGCAGCCGCGCATGAAAATAGGTGCGATCGATGTCGCGGCTCACGTGCGCCAGTTGCAGCTGACAATTGTCGATGAATGCGTGCAGCTCGACGGCTTTCAACTTCGCGACATCGACAGAGTCGAGAAGCCGGATGACACGGTTGATTGCGGCGAGTGGTTTCTGGTTGCGCGGCAATGAACGCAGCGATGAGCGAATCCGGCTGGTGCAATATGCAAGCGATCGCGGGAGTTCGTCGTTATTGAACAGGAACTGCAGCACCAGCGGCTGTTGGATCGGTTCCTGCACTGCGAGGTGATAGCTCTGCAGCGCGTGCAACGAACGTAAAACCGAGCGCCATTGCAGCTGGCTGTAGGGTTCGAGACCTTCGGTCAGCTCGAGCATGTCGACCGAGCGGACGTCGATGATGCGCGTCGTCATATCGGCGCGTTCCAGAAACTCGCCGATTCGCAAAAAACTCCAGGTGTCGCCGTGCACCATCGTGCCGGACAAAAAGCCGGCGATGTGCTGCACCCGGCGCATGACGCCTTCCATCATTGCCGTCGTGCGGCTGCGCGACAGCGGGTTGCTGACCTGATCCTTCGCGTACAGGAACAGGTCGTTGATGTACTCGAACGCCACCCGCGGCATGATTTCGCGGATCGTCCGCGCATTCTCGCGCGCCATCGACAGCGAGATCAGCAGCGATCCCGGATTGTGCTGATCCGCCGTCAGATAGCGCACCACGTTGCGCTCGTCAGGCGCGTCATAGAGTGTATTGAAGTGCTCCCGGTTGCCCATGATGTCGATCAGCGAGCTCCACGCGAGCGGTATTTTGCGCGGCAGGTCCATGAGCAGGTTGCTGTTGACGTTGACGAGTCGCGCGGTGCTTTCGGCGCGTTCCAGGTAGCGGCCAAGCCAGTAGATACGCTCCGCTGTCTTCGAAAGAGTGTGTTGTTTCATTCGACGTCGACGATCCACGTATCTTTGCTGCCGCCGCCCTGCGAGGAGTTGACCACCATCGATCCCTTGCGCATGGCGACCCGTGTCAGGCCGCCGGTCGTGACGTACGTTGCTGCGCCGGACAGGATGAACGGACGCAGATCGAGGTGACGCGGTTCGGCGTGGTTGTGCACCAGCGTGGGCGCCGTCGACAACATCAGCATCGGTTGCGCCATGTAGTTGCGTGGGTTCGCGAGAATCTGTCGGACAAACTTCCGGCGCTCGGCCTTGGTCGATTTTGGGCCGATCAACATGCCGTAGCCGCCGGACTCGTTGGCGGGCTTCACGACCATTTTGTCGATGTTGGCGATGACGTAGTCGCGCGAGTCCTTATCGACGCATCGATATGACGGCACGTTCGGCAGGATCGGCTCTTCACCGAGGTAATAGCGGATGATCTGCGGCACGTAGGTATAGATGACCTTGTCGTCGGCAACGCCGCAACCGGGTGCGTTGGCGAGCGCTACGTTGCCGCTGCGCCAGGCACGGATGAGTCCGGGTACGCCGAGCGCCGAGTCCTTGCGGAACACCTTCGGGTCGAGAAATAGATCATCGATTCGCCGATAGATGACGTCGACGCGGATCAGGCCTTCGATCGTGCGCATGTAAACACAATCGTCTTTGCCGACCACCAGGTCGGAGCCCTCGACCAGTTCGCACGCCATCGCCTGGGCTAAGTACGCGTGTTCGAAATAGGCTGAGTTGAAGATGCCGGGCGTCAGCACGACCACTTCGGGACTTTTGATCTTGCGCGGCGACAATGAGCGCAGGGTACGCACCAGCTGATCCGGATAGTCGTCGATCGGCATGATGCGATAGTCTTCGAACAGCTCCGGAAAAACGCGCTTCATGACCTCGCGGTTCTCCAGCATATAAGACACGCCCGACGGCACGCGCAGGTTGTCTTCGAGGACGTAGACGGTTCCATCTGCGTCGCGCACCAGATCGGTGCCGCAGACGTGCGACCAGACTCCGTGCGCCGGACTGACGCCGATACACTCGCGGCGAAAATCTTTCGATTTTTCGATCAGCTCGCGCGGCACGATGCCGTCGTTGAGGATGTGTTGTGCGTGGTAGACGTCGTCGATAAATCGGTTCAGCGCGTTGACACGCTGCTTCAGGCCGTTCGCGATGGGGTCCCACTCGGCCTTCGGAACCATTCGCGGAATGATGTCGAACGGCCACTCACGATCGATTGAGCCGCTGCCTTCGCCGGTATAGACCGTGAAGGTAATCCCCATGGTGCGGATCGCGGCCTCGGCCGCGGTCTTGCGGGCATTCAGTTCAGCGTCGGACAAGCGGGCGAGCATTTGGCAGAGATTGTCGGCACCGGGTCGAGCGCCACCATGGTCATTAATGAGTTCGTCCCATAACCCTGCGGCCTGGTATTCCTTCCAGTCGATCGACATTTTGTTCCCTGTTCTGCGCGGTCATTCTAGTGGCGTGCCGCGTCGCATTCCTAGTGGCCCGTAGTAGTTGAATCGACAGCGTTTGAGCGCGTCGTGCGCGTTGCGCGTCGGCGTGGAAATTCGCTGGCCGGCTTCGGATGACTTCGGATGACGTAGGGGTGGCGGATGTTCGGTGCGCCGGACACGCATGAACCCATCCTAAGGGGCTCGCCTCGCGCCGTCCCTGGCGCGAGACGGTCCGGCGCACCGAACAGCCGCCACCCGCATGAATTCGAACGTGCGACTTCGTTTGGGGGGATGGGCTTCGAGACGGCAGTGTTCCGCGAAAAGGGGGCCGCGCGTTTCGATGCACGGTGGACACGCGACATGAGGCGGCGGTGGCGGCGGGTTGCGCCGGACCGTCACGCGCCAGGGATGGCGCGTGTCGAGCGGCCAGGGATGGCTTGAGCGAGTCCG
>Ga0209254_10000941_pt1 | contig 25581 bp, 28 predicted proteins | sample FrelakmetDIP11DI_FD_187148 | JGI IMG/M metagenome (GOLD analysis project Ga0209254, IMG submission 187148) | Freshwater lake sediment microbial communities from the University of Notre Dame, USA, for methane emissions studies - DIP11 DI (SPAdes)... | ecosystem: Environmental > Aquatic >...
CGGCGGGCGCGGTAGCCGCAGGCGCAGTGGTTGGGGCAGCGGCCGGCGGTGTACAGGCAGCCACTGTCAGAGACGCTATCGTAGCGATGACCATCAGGATCATCAGCGAGCGAAACAACTTGCGATTCATTGTGTTCCTCCTAAGTTAGTTAACTTGTCTGAATTGAACTGCACGGAAAATGGGTGAAGCACATAACAGTGATTTGGGAATAGTGATTATCCTCCTTTCTTTGTAGCGCAGAATCCGCGTGTGACAGTAGAGAATTCGCGCCAGATCAGCTCCTCATCACCATGCGGCCCGCGCGGCGATGTTGGGCATCTATGGCCTGGAAGAGTAGCAGCCATGTCGACACAACATATGTTCCTGCATCCTGGCGAAGTCGTTGCACCGAGAAGAATGAGGACAAGCTAAGCCGCCAACTTCCTATTGAGAGGCGAGGTATGGATGATGGCGGAAACCTAGCTTCAGCAAAATGAACATCTTCTTCCTATGGGTGCATATTATACAACAAATCCTATCATAGAATCGAAAATAGTACCTCTCGCGGAATCGATCTTCACGTAGCTGGAAACAATCCGGGAATTTCCGCCTGCAGCACAGTCTCGCCTGTCTGCGGTGATTCAAAGTCAGCTGCGTTGATTTGCTTTTGGCAATGACCTCGATTCGGAGCATATCTGCCATTGCCTACTTGTTCTCTCCGTGGTTTAATTACTCCCGCTTCGCCAATCCGGTTGGTGCCAACCCGATAAATCCGTTTCACGGGAGCACTGCACCGCCTGTGTCCGTGTCCCGTCTCATCATGACCGATCAAATCGTCATTCGCGATTGGCAACTGAATATCGATGCAGACATGGTGCTGCGGGGGCAGGGGGCCGATCCGGCCGTGATCCGCGCGCGCAAGCCGCGCCTGGCGGAGATCGCCGAACGGGCCGTGCGGGAAGGCCTGACACTGATCAAGCCGGCGGTAGTGTATCGTTTTGCGCAGGTCGAGTCGGTGAGACATGAGCGCCTGATCTTCGCGGCTGGTGCGCCGCTCAGCGGACCCCTCATCGTGCAACATCTTGCTCCGGCGCGCTACGTCGCCGTGATCGTGTGCACGGTCGGCGCAGCGATTGATAATCATATCTCGGCGCTGATGCCGCGCGATCCAGCGTATGCGTTGGCGTTGGATGGTCTGGGGTCGGTGGCCGTGGAAGCGCTGAGTGCGGAGTTGTGCGTGCGTCTGGAAAAAGACGTGGCCCGCATGGGCCACTGCGCCAGCGTGCCAATTAGCCCCGGGATGGTCGGCTGGCCGGTCGAAGTGGGACAGCCGCAAATCTTCAGCAACCTGGATGCCGCGGCGATCGGTGTCACCTTGAACGACAGCGCGCAGATGATCCCGCGCAAGTCCATTTCGTTGGTGTTGGGTTTTGCGTCCACACCGTTTGAAGAAGGAACGCCCTGCGATTTCTGCGCGCTGCGCAATACTTGCCGCTATCAACATCATGCTTGACACGGTCAATTGCTTCGAGATCGATCTTCAACCCATCGGACGGCGCGCTGCCATCACGGCCGAGCAGACTATCCTCGAAGCGGCACAGTCCGCGGGCGTCGAACTTGTCGCGGTGTGCGGCGGCACGGGCACGTGCGCTACTTGCCGGGTGCGCCTGGTGTCGGGTGAACTTACGCCTGTCACCGCGAATGAAGAATTTGAATTAGGCGCAGAGAATCTCAAGGCGGGCTATCGCCTCGCTTGTCAGGCGAAGCCGTTGAGTGATGTTCGCCTCGACATTCCACCGGAATCGTTGACCACACCGCAGCGCACGCAGATCGAAGGCCGCGAAGTGGAGATCGATCTCGATCCGGTGATCAGACCGATCGAGGTGGAGCTGCCCGTGCCCGATCTGTATGATCTGCGCTCGGACGTGACGCGCCTGCGGGCGGCGCTCAACGCACCCTCGCTCACGATCGAATATCCGGTGTTGCGCGACCTATCCGATCGACTGCGGCAATACCAGTGGCGGGCGCGTGTGGCGCAGCGTGGATCACACGTCATCGCCGTGCTGCCGCGTGAGACGCGCTTGATCGGATTGGCAGTGGATATCGGCACGACGAAACTCGCGGCGTATCTGGTCGATCTGGAAAACGGCCGGACCGTGGCGAAAGTTGGCGCGATGAATCCACAGATTGCGTATGGCGAGGATGTGATCAGCCGCATTGCTTACAGCACTCATCACGCTGCTGGCCGCGTGCTTCTGCAGCGCAAAGTGATCGACACGCTCAATGAGTTGTTGACTGAGATGTCGCGGGCCGCCAACCTGACGCGCGATCAGATTGTCGATGCCGTCATCGTGGGCAACACGGCGATGCATCACCTGTTTGCGGGCCTGCCGGTGCACCAGCTGGGCACCTCGCCGTATCTCGCAGCCATAACCGACGCGATCGAAATTCCTGCGCGCGATCTGGGTTTGGAACTGGCGCCCGGCGCGGCGGTCTATCTGCCGCCGAATATCGCCGGTTTCGTCGGCGCCGATCATGTGTCGATGTTGCTGGCTACCGACATCTGGCAGACCGACAAGACGGTGGTCGCGCTGGACATCGGTACTAACACGGAAATCACCGTGGCACACGAAGGGCAGTTAGTGTGCTGCTCGTGCGCGTCCGGCCCGGCCTTCGAGGGTGCCCACGTCGGCGCTGGCATGCGCGCGGCTCCCGGCGCGATCGAACGGGTGCAGATCACGGATGGCGACTTGCACGTTCACACGATCGGGCAACAGCCGCCCGTCGGCATCTGCGGATCGGGTATCCTCGATGCAATTGCCGAAATGCTCAAAGCGGGCATGTTGAATTCGCGCGGCGTGTTGAGCAAGGATCATCCGCGCGTGCGCGTGCGCGACAGCAAAGCGGAGTTTGTTCTAGCTTCGGCGCTGTACTCCGGTCACGGCCATGATGTGCTGATCACGCGCAGTGATGTGAACGAAATTCAACTGGCCAAGAGCGCCATTCGCGTGGGCATCGATGTGTTGCTGGCGGAATGCGGTGTGACTGCCGACGACATCGATGAGTTTATCGTGGCGGGCGCGTTTGGCACTTACCTCGATCTTGACAGCGCCATTCGCATCGGCATGTTCCCGGATCTGCCGCGCGAACGTTTTCAGCAGGTGGGCAATGCGGCCGGGACGGGCGCGCGGCAGATGCTGGCTTCAGCGCAGCGCCGCCAGCTGGCACAAGACCTCGCACAACGCGATCGTTACCTTGAATTGACCACATCTCCCGATTTCACACACCGCTATGTAGCGGCCCTCTATTTTTGACTCACCCTACGCAGAAGCGGCATCCCACTGCCGTTTCGTAAGGTGGGCAAGGGGATGCCCCGCCTCCGTATTGCGTAAGGTGAGTTCTTAATTTGTACGGACGAGAGTAGTGGTTGGCCTTGTGCCGACCTTGGGCGACCACAAGGGTCGCCCCTGCCATCTTCTTCAGCTATTGCCTTGACAGCCCTGACTCGAACGGGTACAATCTGTCCGCGCTAATTGAAAACGATTTTCAATTAGAGAAAATCACATGAACCTCACATTAGAGACACTCAACACGCAACTCAGTCGGCACGGCTATAAACTAACGCGGCAGCGCAGGGCAGTGGTGGAAGTGGTCACGCAGACTCACACGCGCCTGACTGCGGCGGAGGTGTACGCCAAGGCCCAACGCGAGTGCCCGGATCTGGGGTTGACCACCGTCTATCGGACGCTGGAGATTCTGGAACAGCTCGGGGCGATCCGGCGGGTGCATCTTGAGGATGGCTGCGAGGCGTTTGCGCTCACGGCGCTGGAGCACGGCCACTACGTGATCTGCAGCCGGTGTCAGGCCACGCTCGAGTTTGAAGGCTGCGATTTGAGGCCGCTGCTCGAGCGGGTTGCCGATCAGACCGGCTTTGCCATCGAGCAGCACTGGCTGGAGTTAGTCGGGCGCTGCCCCAAGTGTCAGAAGAAAAAGTAACGACGAACAAGACGAGCGAACCGGTGGTCAGACCGATTCGCTCAGGGCAAGAATCAGCGGGACGCTGCGCCTTGCGCGGTCATTGTAGCACGCTCAAAAGACTGCCGCAAGACGCAAACATATGACTTGAACAGGAGCGACTACAATGAAGAAGCAAGTGGTGGTGTTGATTTTGATCGCAGCATTGATGGCGGCGTGCCAGCCCGCGGGGCCAGTGGCTCAATCGGGCGGGGCGAAAACCGCGTTGAAGGTGGTGGCCGCTGAAACGTTTCTGGCCGACATCGCACAGAATGTGGCGGGCGATCGGGTGAAGATCGAGTCTTTGATGCCGATCGGCGTTGATCCGCATGGCTTTGAGCCGACCTCAACCGATGTGGCGAAGATCACGGATAGCCAGGTGCTCATCGTCAGCGGCGCGGGCTTTGAAGCCTTTTTAGATGAGTTGTTGAAGAACGCTGGCGGGACGCGTGTGGTCATTGAGGCCGCGGCCGGTCTGACGCAGCGTGAGCCGAAAGAAGGCGAACACGTTGACGAGCACGAAGATGAACACGAGCACGAGGGCGATCCGCACTTCTGGCTCGATCCGAACAACGTGATCAAGTACGTGGAAAACATCCGCGACGGATTGTCGAAGGCCGATCCTGAAGGCGCGGCAACGTACAAAGCCAATGCTGAGGTGTATATTGCGAAGTTGAAGGAACTCGATCGCTGGATTGCCGATCGGGTTAAAGAGGTGCCGGAAGCTAATCGGAAGTTGGTGACCAACCATGAGAGTTTTGGTTACTATGCCGATCGCTATGGCTTTCAAATCATCGGCACGGTCGTGCCCAGCGTCAGCACCGGATCATCTCCGTCGGCGCAGCTGTTGGCGGCGTTGATCGATCACATCAAATCGACTGGGGCGAAAGCGATCTTTTTGGAGACGGGGACGAATCCGCAGTTGGCGCAGCAGGTGGCGCGTGAGGCGGGCGTCACAGCGGTAACAGAGTTGTACAGCCACTCGATCACCGAAGCGGGCGGGGCGGCTCCGACTTATCTGGAGATGATGAAGTTCAATACAGAGGCGATGGTGGCGGCGTTGAAGTGAATCGTGACAAGTGAAAAGTGATGAGTGAAATTTGGTCAAAACCAGCGTTCAATCAAGAATCAAGAATCAAAAATCCGAAATCGTAGGTGAGCCGGCGCGCCTTGAATTGCGCGATGTCTCAGCGGGCTACGATGGCAAACTGATCCTGCACGACGTTTCGTTTCAGGTGCCGCACGGCGCGCGCGTGGCGGTCGTGGGGCCGAATGGCGCGGGCAAGTCGACGTTGTTCAAGGTGCTGGTGGGTTTGCTGCCCGCGCGCAGCGGCGAGGTGTTGATTCACGGCCTGCCGCTGGGCGCGCATCAGGAGTGCGTGGCCTACGTGCCGCAGCGCAACGACATCGACTGGCGTTTCCCGGTGACGGTGAGCGATGTGGTGATGATGGGACGCTTCGGCCATCTGGGACGTTTGCAACGTCCTTCACGGCACGATCACGAGATCGTGCTGCACAGCTTGGAGCAGATGCGGATTGCGAACCTCGCTAAACGATCGATCGGGGAATTGTCCGGCGGGCAGCAGCAGCGCGTGTTTCTGGCGCGGGCGCTGGCGCAGGAGCCGCATATCCTGTTGATGGATGAACCGTTCACGGGCGTGGATGCGGCCACGCAGGAAGCCACGCTGGCACTGCTGGATGATCTGCAAGCGCAGCACGTGACGGCCATGATCTCCACACACGATCTGAATCTGGCGGCGGCGCGCTTCGAGCAGGTGCTGCTGCTGAATCATCACGTGGTGGCGTATGGGCGGGTGGATGAAGTGTTCACGCCGCAGGCGTTGGGGCAGGCGTTCAGTGGTCAGGTGTTGATACTGCCCAATGGCATGGCGCTGGTAGATGAATGCTGTCCGCCGGATGAAACAAGAGTGTTGTAACGAACGTAGTCATGCCCGAGTGCTGTCGCCTTGCCCGCCGCAACGCGGCGGAGGCGCACTGGGTGTATCGGGCATCCAGACGCACTGCTAACCGGGCCTCTGGATTCCCGCCGGAAGCACGCGGGAATGACTGTGTGTGTTCTCTTTAGGGCATGACATGATCGACTGGTTGACGAAACCTCTAACCTATGAATTCATGCAGCGCGGATTGATCGCGTCCACACTGGTGGGGGTGCTGTGTGCTGTGGTGGGCTGCTACGTGGTGCTGCGCGGTATGGCCTTTCTGGGCGATGCGCTGGCGCACGCGATTTTGCCCGGCGTGGCGATCGCTTATTTGCTCGACGGCAATCTGATGCTCGGCGCGCTGGTGGCCGCCATCGTCGTCGCGATGCTGATCGGTTTTCTGTCGCGACAGGGCACGATCAAGGAAGACACCGCGATCGGGATTTTGTTTGCCGCGGCGCTGTCACTGGGCGTGTTGTTGATCAGCAGCATCCGCACCTATGCGGTCGATCTGACACATATCCTGTTCGGTAATGTGCTGGGCGTTAGCTCAGAGGATTTGCTCCTCACGGCGGTGTTGGGCGTGGTGGTGTTGGGCTTCATCGTTGTGTTTTATCGCGAATTTCTGGTGATGTCGTTCGATCCGGTGCTGGCGGCGACTCTGCGCATGCGCGCCGAACGCTTCCGTACGTTGATGTTGATCTTGCTGGCCCTGACGATCGTCGTGTCGCTGCAGACAGTGGGTGTGGGGTTGGTGTCGGCGATGTTGGTGACGCCGGGCGCGGCGGCCTATTTGCTGACACGTCGCCTCGCACCGATGATGGCCGTCGCGGCTCTCATCGGCGCAGTGTCGAGCGTGGTGGGGTTGTATCTGAGTTTCTATCTCAGTGTGGCATCCGGCGCGGCGGTGGTGCTGACGGCGACGACGATCTTTCTGCTGGCGTTCTTGTTCGCTCCGGCGCGTGGGCTAGTGCCACGCTGGTGGCACGCCCGCAGTGCGCGCAGCGCACAGGTAAAGACGGCCTGATGGACAAGACGCTCGTCATTGGCGGCAGCGGCTTTCTGGGCAGCGCGCTGGTCGATCAATTATTGCGGCGCGGCATGCTGATACGCGTGCTGGATACCCGCGCCCATCCTGATCCGCGCGTCGCATCGATCGTGGGCGATATCCGCAATGTGGCTGATGTCGATCGCGCCTGCGCGGATGTTGAGACGGTCTTCCAGACGGCGTCGCTGGTCGATTGGGGCCCGCACAAACGTCAATTGCTGCACGACATCAATGTGGCTGGTAATCGAAATGTGATCGCTGCGTGCCAACGATCGGGTGTGCGCCGATTGATTTACACCAGTTCGATCGATGTCGTGTTTGATGGACATCCAATCGTCAACGGTGATGAAAGCCTGCCGTACCCGATCAAGCATCTGGACGACTACGGCCACACCAAGTCACTGGCCGAGCAGGATGTCGTTCGCGCCAACGGGCAGCTGGGCCTGGCAACGTGCTCGCTGCGGACGGCGGGAATTTACGGACCGGGTGATCGCCATCGCCTGCCGGCGATTTTGCGTGAGGCGCAGCGCGGGCGGATGGTGCGTCTGGGCGATGGCCGCGCGAAGTTCAATCATGTCTATGTGGGCAATACGGCACACGCGCACGTGCTGGCAGCCGAAGCGCTGACGCTCGATTCACCGGCGGCGGGGCAGTGCTACTTCATTACCGACTATCCGGCCACGAACTTCTACGACTTCTTTATTCCCTATTTGCAGGCGTTGGGTTATTCGACCAACATGCGCCGCATGCCGTATGCGCTGGCGCGCGCGCTGGCGGCGTTCTCCGAAACTTTCGCGCGCTCCGGCGGCAAGCCGCCGCTGCTCACCCGGTATGTCGTCGCGTCTACCTGCAAGGATTTCTCTTTCACGCACGCCAAGGCCGCACGCGATTTTGGCTACGCGCCGATCGTGTCGTTCGAGCAGGCACAGGCCGAAACGATCGCATGGCTGTGGCAGAGCGGCTGGGCGCACAGCGACACGGCGCTGGCCGTGTCGTAGGCGCGTCGGGCGGCGGATGACCCACACGCATGAAGCATAGCTTCCCTCCGATCATCGAACCCTCGTCGCGCGTGCTGATCCTCGGCTCGTTGCCCGGCGACGAATCGCTGCGTCAGCAGCAGTACTACGCTCATCCGCGCAATCAGTTCTGGCGCATTCTGGCGGAGGTCTATGCAGCGCCGTTTCCCGAAACGTATCCTGATTGCGTCGCGCTCGTCCTGCAGCAGCGCCTGGCGTTGTGGGATGTGATCCGGCACGGCGAGCGCGAGCGCAGCCTCGATCAGGCGATTCGCAACGCGACACCGAACGACTTTGCCTGGTTGTTCAGGACTTACCCTGCTGTGCAGGCGCTCGTCTTCAACGGGCGCAAGGCGCACGATTTGTTTGAACGCCGAGTGCTCCAGCCGCAAGCATTAAATGGCATCGAGCGCTTGCCGCGCCTGTTGCTGCCATCGACCAGCCCGGCGGCCACGCTGCCGCTGGCCGCCAAGATTGAGCGGTGGCGCCAGATCACCGCATTTCAAACTCACACGGATGGATCAAGATGATCTTTTCACGTCAGAGGTCCCGTAGGACGATGTTGATACTAGTGGCGCTGTTGGCCGCCATCTTCGTCGGAGCTTGTTCAGCGACGCCGCTGGTATCACCGCTCAAGCCGGCGCCGACCAGTTCGCTGCCCACGCCAACGCCGACGATCAGCGCGTCCAAGTTGCCCGCGGCGCGGAATCTGACCTATAAGGTCGTCGCCACTTATCCGCACGATCGCAACGCCTTCACCCAGGGCCTGGTCATCGATGACGGCGTGCTGTATGAGGGCACCGGCCTGAATGGCCGCTCATCGCTGCGGCGGGTCGATCTGGCGAGCGGTGCCGTGTTGCAGAGTGTGCCGCTCGACCAGCAATATTTCGGCGAGGGCATCACGGTGTGGGGCGATCAGATCATTCAGCTAACATGGAAATCACAGCAGGGCTTTGTGTACGACAAGACCACCTTTGAGCGGCTCAAGACCTTCAACTATCCGGGCGAAGGCTGGGGCCTCACGCGCGATGATCACTCATTGATCATGAGCGACGGCACGCCGGTGATCCGCTTTCTCGATCCGGTGACGCTGCAAGAGACGCGCCGCATCATCGTGACCGAGAATGGCCAACCGGTGATCAAGCTCAACGAACTCGAATACGTGGGCGGCGAAATTCTGGCGCACGTGTGGCAGACCGATCGGATTGTGCGCATCTCGCCGAACGACGGGCGCGTCATCGGCTGGATCGATCTCAGCGGGCTGCTCAGCGCGGAGGATCGGCAGCAACCGGTGGACGTGTTGAACGGCATCGCGTATGATGCCCGGCACGATCGGTTGTATGTCACCGGCAAGCTGTGGCCCAAGCTGTTCGAGATCGAGTTGGTGCCGCAGCCCTGAGGCGGGCGCTACCGAATCGCGCCGTCTCCATGTCTGCGCCACCCGCTCGAACGGATGTAGCGGCGGCGCGGCAGGCGTGGCGATCAACCTGACGTGAACGAGTAAGGTTGCGTTGGCGGCGCATCAAGCTGCGCTGAGTGAGGGTCCCAGCCTTACTCTCATGTTTTGCGAGCGACGCAGAAGAGGTGGTGCCCCACACCCAGCAGTTCAGGCGCCTGGCAGACTTGTAGTTCCAATGCCTTCAACTTCTGCCATTGATCGGTCGAATACCCATTTTGCTCCCATGTATCCACCAATGTGGGAGTTGAGATAATCTCCAGGACTTCGCAACCAGCTCCGGTCAGTAGCTGTGGCAATTCTGCCACGGTGTATAGATGTGCGTAGGCTCCCTCACCGGCCTCGTATTGACTGGCTTCGTAGGCGGATAAGGCATCGTCCAGATGTCCGGTAGTCAGCAGCCAGCGGATAAAGCCATATTTGGCATCACAGCCGACGATCAGAAGAGCGCCCGGTTTGGCAACGCGCACAAGTTCATGCACGGCCTGTGATCCCATTTCTTGCACATACAACAACGAACCGCCCACGCATACCACGAAACTGAATGCAGCATCAGCGAATGCGTGTAAATTCGTGATGTCTCCCTCGATCAGTTTGATTTTTGCGGCAAGCCCGGTGCTCATGATGTTATGCGCCGCCACTTCCAAAATACGGGGTGACAGATCGAGCAGCGTCACCTGCGTGCAGCGCTGCGCCATCAAAATGGCATTCAGGCCGGTGCCGCCCCCGGCGTCCAGCACCACGTCAGAAGGTTGGAGATACTTCTTGATGAATTCGCGGGGAATCTCGTTGCGCAGCGCTTGCCCTTTTTCAAAGTCATCTTCTTGGGCAGCGATTTCGTCATAGGTCTGTCGGATCGCTTCGGGCTGGTAAGGCATGTGGCACTTCCTTTGCAGCGGCACTCAGGGCGTGGTGAGGCACGCCATCTCCGTGGTCAGCCAATCCAGATTCCCCAGCGTCATCAATGATGACGTCGCTGTTCCTTCGGCCATGGCCGATGTCGAGTTGCAGTTGTCGCTGCTCAAACCCCGCAATGCAATACGATACTTTTCGCCGACCTTCACGGTTTGGCTGGTCAGCTGGATGCGCTGGTCGATCGCCTGGATGGGAAAGTCGAATTTCTCCGGCGCGATCTCCTGGTACTGTACGCCTTCCGGGCAGAGCACGGTGTCGGTTCCCGACTGCAGGTCATGCGAGATGACACATTCGGCTTGCCGTTCTTGCGCGGCCAGCTGTTCAGCATTCCAGACGAGAACTTGCAGTGTTCCCTTCGGACTGAATGCTTCCACCTGAATGGGCACGCTGAACGTGACACCTGAAACGGATTGCCCTGCGGGCGCGGCACATGCACTCACCAAGGCGATAAGCAAGAGACTTCCCGACGTGACTTTGAGCAAACGCGACAGATTAATCGTGGTGAACATGAACTCTCGCCCTCACGGTGCACCGAACATTTGCAGCACTTCCGTGCGCGCGCCCGGTGCAATGAGCAGCACGTTCGCTTGCAGATCGTGCAGGTGCTGCGACACAGTTTCCTCAGCAATGCCGTCGGGCGCATAAACCGTGAAGACGACGTCGCGGGTCTGCGCGTTGATGGCCGCGCGTTGATCGGGACCGTACACGATGCTGGAGATCACGCCCGCGCCATCTCGAATATACATGTCTCCGGCCTTCAACTCTTGTTCCTGTCCACGCAGCAGAGTGTAGCGCTCATCGCCTTGTGACACATCTAATGTGATCGGCAGATGCACCGCGTCCAGATCGTGCCCGGCGGTTAGCAGGAGGTTCTTGATCTCAGCCATGAACATCGCTTCAACCAGAGCGGCCACGCCGGGAATAGATTTGCCCTTGAATACGATCGATTCGAGTTGCAGCTGGACGTGATAGGTCTTCTTGAAGCGGCGGTAGTAGGCCGCATAGGCCTGCAAAACCGGCAATTGCGCCAGCATCGCGCGGCCTTGACCTGAATAGCGAGCGCGCAGGTCTTGCTCCAACGCGACCTTGCGCAGTTCCAGTTCCGCATGAGACGACGGATTAATCACGTCGCGCATTACCAGCACGCCGACGCGAGCGTCCGGATAAGCGGTCTTCCAGTTGTCGGATATGTGGAACAAGGCGGCTCCTTCATTATTCAACGACTGTATCAACAGTTGCTGTAGCGGGCACAGTCTGCCGCAGTTGCAGTATCACGACAAAGACCAGCAGGTTAAGCATCAAGCTGATGAAGACCAGATAAATCAGCGATTGCGGGCCGACGCCGTCTAATACCAGCCCCACCAACCACGGCAATATCATCGCACCCAGGCTATCACCCAGCAGAATGAGGCCGCTGACGCGCGCCGTCAACCTTACCGACTGTCCGGCCAGCGTAAATCCGCTGGGCCAGATGGGCGCCAGGCAGAAGCCCAACACTGCCGCCAAAATCCAGACGAATGTGCCGCTCGGCTGAACGATCAACGCTACGCCCAGGATGGCGAGACAACCACTCAACGCCGCGGCGATCAACTGCTGCGGCTTGAAGCGCGTCGCCAGCGGAATGGAAACCAACCGCCCGATCGTAAATGTCAACCAGAAACCGGAAGTGAGATAAGCCGCCATCGTCACATCGGCCAGGTTGAGCGTGAAGGCATAGGTATAGATCCAGCCGCCAAACGCAATTTCCGCGCCGACATAGAAGAACAGGAAGAGCATTGCCGCGATCACCAACGAATAGTTAATGCGCGTTTTCTCCCCCACGGCCGTCGCCGCACGGGCCTGCTGCGGATTCTTTTTCAGGGTCAGCATGCCCAGTCCGGCCAGTCCGCCCACTGCAGCCAGCACCCAAAAGGCCCAGCGGTATCCGCCCGGGATGCCAATCACTTGCGCCACCAGGATCGGTGCGAGGAAAGCGCCCAATCCGAAGAAGAAATGCAGCGCGTTCATGTACGGGCTGCTTTTTTCTTTGTGCGTCCAGACCAACAGCGTATTCGCGCCCGTGTTAATGAATCCATCCGTCATGCCTTTGCCGATGACCACGATGATGAGGAGCCAGGCTGAGGGTAGTAATGGATACAGCGCAATGAGCGCGGCGGATAGCAGCTGCGCGATTCCCAACGCGCGATGGCCCCGGACCCGATCGAACAGGCGGCTGCCCAACAGCGTGCCCAGCAGTGCTCCGAACGCACTGGCAAAGAACACCGCGCCTAATTCTCCGACGCGCGTCTGAGTCTGATTGGCCAGCGAAGGCAGAGTGGGGCCTACCATGCCGATGCTCAGTCCCAGACAAATGAACAGCAGGTAATACATCAGCGTGCCGCGCATCGCGTCGGTTCTCAAAAAAGTCAGCCAACGTGAAATCAAAATGATCTCCTCACAACGATTTAGCGAACCACACTTTGGTCGATTCTAGTTGAAAGCCTGCCGAGCGGGCCGCGGCTTGCATCGCCACATTTTCACTGCTGGTGCCCAGTGCGGCATACGCCAGACCGCATTCGTGTAGCAATTTCAGGCCGGTCAACAACAGGGCGCGGGCTAATCCCTGCCTCTGAAAATCGGGATGCACGCCGATGGGATCCGTGTAACCCTCACTGCGGCCGGTGGCGGCATTCTCTTCGACGGCTATACAGCAGACACAAAAACCTGCCAGCTGGTCATTCGGTGCGACGGCGACCAGATCGAGCTCGCGCCTGTAGTCCGGCCCGCTTATCATCGCGCGACGTTCCTCCACTGTCATGTTGTCAGTGCCAAACGCGGCACGATGCAAAGCCACCAGTGCGTCCAATTCTGCGGGGCCAGTCACCGATCGGATGAAAAAACCCGCGGGCAATTGGGGATCGGGAATGGATTCGCCAAGCGAACGAATGAAGCGCAGCGTGCGCAGCGATTGCGGGTGAAAGTCATGCCGAATCAGCCAGGCCACGCGTTCAGCATCATCTTCACGGCATACGGCATCCAGTGACAGTTCTTCGGTGTCGGTCTGCGGCGTACGCTTCAAGCAGGCCACCCCCCACTGCATGATGGCCTCTTCCAGTTCATGTGAAGTGGCGCGCGGATGGTAGTCAAACAAGAGGTTGTGATAACGGTCGACCAATGCAAAAGCGACCAGCTGATCCTGTTGATCGAACCACAGCCGCGTGTTGGCTTGCAGTTCGGGCTGACACAGCATCTCGCGCAGATCAGTCGCGCCGGGGTAGTCGCTCACCCGATCGGCCGGGCGTGCCACCCGCAGAAGATCGATTATCTTCGCAAGAGCAGCATCAGCAGAGTAGGCACGACTGATGAGTGAGTTCATGCTTGCTGCTCGGCGGGTGCCTGGCAGAGATCCAGAATAACGCGCTTAATGTCAGGATGCACGGCGTAGTTTTCGTCCAGGTATGCCAGCATCTCTTGCGCGGATTCTGCAACCCGATCGTAGCCCGGCAAGAAACGGCCGAGGTGCGCGGACCACGCGGGATGGCGCTGCTCAAAGCGGCGTTCTTTCGAGAAGACATCGCGTGTGGGATCGGATCGATTGAATTCGATCAGTTCCAACAGCAGCGTGAAGGCGTGGCCCTGCACAAAGCGCCACGCGGAGAGCTGCTCGCCGCGCCGCAAGCGGCACAGGCCCACGTACAGGCACGTCACAATCTCGCCGATGAGCCATTCACGCGATTCCGGTTTCCACGCCGCGGGCTGCTTTTTTGGAGTGCGCCACCGTTCATCGAAGATGTCATCTTTCCACACGATGCGGCCCTCGGTGTACGTCGCAGCTTCCAGTTCGTGCAGTTCAAACACTGCGAACTCAGCGTAGAGGTCATCGTCGAACAAGACTTTGTAACCGTCCGGCGTGTTCTTGAAGGCGAAGATTATCGGTCGAGCGTGGGACAACCAATCGAGGTTGGCGATGAATTCCGCTTTGTATCCCTCCTTCACCACGACGAAGAAATCGAGATCAGAATAGTCATCCAGCCAATCAAGTTTCGCGCCCACCGAGCCCAGCCCGATCAGCGCCAGTGCTTTGCTGGTGGACGCGAGGGATGCGCCAATGTCATCGAGGCGTTGCAGGAGTTGGTGCGACTTGTTCATGTTGCATTACTTGCTCGCCACGATCGCGATGAGGTCTTTCTGTCGCTCATCCGGCTGACCGATCAACGATGGGTAAAACGTGATGTCCTTAAATCCGGCAGCGTGAAGCAGGTCGCCATATTGTTCGTCGGTGTAGGCCTGCGTGCTGGCGGAGTGCTGCGTGACTTCGTTCGTTTCCGCATCGATGATGTAGAAGCGTTCGATGGCTACGGCCTCCGCTTCATCCCAGAAACTTTCAAACAAGCACAGATGCGGCCGATCGGAGAACAAGCCTTGCTCCAGCGTGTACCACGTTGCGCGTTGATGGCCCTGGCGCTTCACCGCCTCAAAGGTCGAGACCTCCAGCAGCAAATGTCTGCCTTCGTTCAGCGCGGCGTAAGCCTTGCGCAGAATGTGCTGCGCGTCCTCAGGGCGAAAAGGATTCAATTCGCCGAAGACGAACATCGCCAGATCGTAGCCCGTGCCATAGTCGGCGTGACGCACATCTTCCAATCGATAATCACACGCCAGTTGTTGTGCGCCAGCGACTTCGCGCGCATACGCAATCGAGGCAGGCCCGAAATCAATGCCCACGCAGGTGTGGCCGCGCTGCGCCAGGCGGCTGCTGTACAGGCCGGGGCCACAGCCCAGATCGAGCACGTGGCTCAATCGGTTGTGAAGCACCGCGCGGTGAATCCAGTCAACATGTTCGTCGATGATGATCGCGCGGCGGCTGGCCGCATCATGCGTTTGCGAGAGATGCTCGCGCAGCATGCGGCGGCTGAAGGCGGGATCGTGCCACGGGATCTTGTCACCTCCGACCCACGGTTTGGGCGTGGAGGTGCGGTGAATCACGTCGAGTAAGTTCATGGTGATGTCCCAACGATTTAGGAGGTGTGAGTGGCGATGAAGATCTCCACCCGGTTGGCTACTTCGTCGGGCGCGAGATCGTCGGTCGGGAGGTAGAGATCGCAGGCGGCGCGCGCGTGTTGCAGGCGATTGAGCTGCTCGGCGTGTGCGGCTGCTGTCCAATCCGATCGGCCCTGCCGCGCATTGGCGGTGGCCGCTTCCGCGTCGAGGAAGATCAGACAATCGGGGTAACCGCGCATCTTCCACAGATCGCGCACGCCGGAATGCTCCTGCGCCACCACGCGTACTTGCGTGAAGCCGCGCGCCCGCAAACGATCGCGCAGGCTGCTTTTGCCCGCCGCGCACGGTCCTACGATAACGATGTAGCGCTGATGATAGTCGTCGTCCATAAAGCGCTTAACGCGCCGAGCTGCGGCCGAACAACCGCTTGACGCGATTCTGATTGCTATGCCGGTGCCCAGCCGGATGGTTCACGCCGCCGATCTGTCCCAGTGTTTCCAGCGTGGCAAACACCACCAGGGTGTCATTCTCCTTGATGATTTCATCGGACGTGGGATGCAAGTGCAGCTCGCCGTCGATCTGGTGCATCACGATCGTCATGTTAAACTTGCGCTCGGCGCTTTCCAGCGTCAAGCCGCGCAGCGGCGAGTCCGCCTCGACGCTGATCTGGCTGACGTGCAGCAGCGTGCCGCCCACGTAGAACGAGTAATCGATGTGCGCGCGTGTCGCTGCGGCCGCGAAGGCAGGAGCCGACAATGCTGACATGCTAAACGCGGTGTGAATGCCGAAGCCTTTCTCCACTTTGCTGGCCAGCGTTTCGTCGAACATGCGCAGCACCACTTTGATGTCAGGATGCATTTCGCGAGCGTCCAGTGCAATATCCAGATTGGCGAGCTCGTCCTGCGTGCAACAGACCACGGCGCTGGCCCGCTCAACACCGGCCTTGCGCAGCAGCTCGCGCTGCCGGGCATCGCCGATGATCACCGGCACGTCGCGCTCGCGCGCCAGCGGAATGAAATACTTGTCCGCATCGCGCTCGACCGCCACGACCGACTGGCCGAATTCCAGCAGTTGTAGCGTCACGCGATAGCCCAACTTGCCCAACCCGCAGACGATGACGTGATCGGAATATGTCGAAGCCAAAGCCACCTCCCAATCTTGTCCGCGCGCCGACTTGTTGAACAACTTAACACCCAGATTCGCCGCGCCGGCGCTCAACAACACGATGCCGACAATGGGCATCACAAAGAGAAAGATCTGCAGATACCACGGTTCGGGGAAGTTCATGTTGGCCTGCAGAAATATCATCTGCAGCACCAGGAAGATCGCCTCCACCGGGCCGGGCTGATCGGGCACATCGGAGAGACCGGCCAGGAACCAATACAGCAAACCAAAGAAGATCAAAGTACCCATGAACAACAGCAGAGGCCGGCTGAACGCGCGCAACAACACGCGAAAGTCGCGCCAGTTCTTTTTCAGCCACTGAAGCGGGGTCCGGCGGCGCGGAGTGATCGTGGACATGTTGCACAGAAACGCCCCCGGTCAGCGCGTGCTGCCGGGGGCAGAAGAAACGTCAACCGGCCAGTGCGGCCAGAATCATGACAAAGCCGATGACGCCCAGCACTACCGTTCCGGCGACCATGCCGATCAGCGTCCAGTCCACGTTGCGGCCGCCGCCTTCGCCGGAGCGCTGCGCTTTGCGCGGCTTGGGCGCAATGGGTTGCGGTGGCTTGCCCAGCGGCGCTGTGACTTTGGGTACCTACAGCGTGTTGCCGCGTTGCGAGACGATCGTTTCCGAAGCAGCCGATTTGTACGCTGGTTCCGCATCCGCCAGGTGCTCGGCGCCTGGCGCCTCGATCGGTGCAGCGCTAGCCATCGGCGCGGCTTGGTCGATCACGATCGCTTCTTTGACAGGTGGTGGTGCGATCGGCGGCGTGACGATCGTTGCCTGCTCGGCGGGTAGTGACGCAGCTGCCGGCACTTCATCCTTGATCGCTGCCTCAATGACTGTGGCCGCCATTGCTGTCTCTACTATCGGCTTAAGCGGTTCGGTCTTGGTTTCAACAGGTTGAGGGATCGGCTCCGGCTCGGCAGAGATCTCGATCAGCGGGCGCACTTCCGGCGCAGGCTTGGGCCTGGGTCTGTCGATTAAGCCCAGCGCCTCGGCGCATGATTGGCAGACCATGGCGCTGCCGGGCCCTTTGCGTGGCACGGCGTGCACGGCACACACGTAACGTCCGCAATTATTGCTGCACATGATGCTGGCCGGGCGCGGATTATCCGGGTCGCACAGGGCACAGACAAACGCAGCGGTAACTCGTGACATGATCAGACTCCTTTTTACAGCGGCATGCTCACATTCAACCAGCGGGTATCGTCGCCGCGATCGAGCGTGCTGATGGTCAACACCAGAATGCTGATGTCGTCCGCCGGGCGCTGATCGTCGGCTTCCAGGGCCTGGTTCAGCAGCGCTTGTGCAAGGTCATGCGCGTGCAGCTGCCGCCCGATCAGCTCTCGCAGCAACTCCGGCACATTCAGCGGCCGGCCCGTGCGCTCACCCGCCGTGGTGAGTCCGTCGGTAAATATTACCACAGTTGTTCCCGGCGCAAGCGGTAACTCGTGAATAACAGGCTTCGTGCCGCGCTGCACGCCCACGGGCTGCGACGGCTCGTCGAAGATTCGCAGGACGCCATTCAGGCTGATGATCGCCGGGCAGTGATTGTTGCGCGACAGCACCAGCGTGCGCGATTCCAGATCGATCGAGACGATGTTGAGTGTGGCCGACACCTTGCCCGATCGATGCGTGTACAGGTAGTCGTGGGCGGCGCGTGCTGCCGCTCCATCGCGAATGCCCTCAGCCAGCAGCGCCACGGCCTTGCGTGCCACGATGTTGCTGATGGCCTTGGCGCTCTTGCCCGAGCGCTGCCCGTCCACGACGACGAACGACAGACCCCCGCCGGGGCGCTCGATCATCTCGATCGTATCGCCGCTCTCCGGCGTGGCATATTTGCGAGTCTTGGCAACGGCGACGTCTAGATGCATGTTATGGGACACGGATTTAACGGATTAGACGGATGTTCACGGTCGGATGTGACAATGCTAGATCACAGGTGTCATGCTGAGGAGCGCTTCTCAGCGACGAAGCATCTCTGGCTTGATTGGCTCCACCTGCTGTCGATGGTAGAGATTCTTCACTCGCTGCGCTCGTTCAGAATGACATGTGACTGAGACTATGCCACAGTCAGGCGTGTTATGCGAAATCTATCATTTTATGCTATGTCCAAAGCTCTCTTTCCGCTCCGTGAACTTGTGCAGCGCTTTCTCGTTCACGGCCACGCCCAGCCCCGGCGAGGCAGGCACGCTCAACGTCGAATCGGGATTCAGCGCAAACAACGGCTCGGCGATGTCTTCGGTGTAGTAGCGGTTGCTGGCGCTGATGTCGCCGGGCAGGGTGAAGTTAGGCAGCGAGGCCAGCGCCACGTTCCCCGCGCGGCCGATGCCCGTTTCCAACATGCCGCCGCACCACACCGGAATGCCGCGCGCCTGGCACAGATCGTGAATGCGGCGCGATTCGGTGAAGCCGCTCACCCGCGCCGGCTTGATGTTGATCACCTTGCACGCCTTCAGATCAAGCGCCAGCACGGCGTGCCCCAGCGAATGAATCGACTCGTCCAAGCAGATCGGCGTTTCGAGCAGAGGCTGAAGCTTGGAATGCTCGTAGATATCGTCCCACCCAAACGGCTGCTCGATCAGCAGCAAGCCATACTCGTCCATCGCCTCGAACAACGGCGCGTCCGGCAAGCGATAGGCCGAGTTGGCATCGACTTGCAGCAGGATTTTGGGAAAGCTCGCGCGCACCCGTTTGACGATTTCCAGATCGTAACCGGGCTTGATCTTGATCTTGATGCGCCCGTAACCTTGCGCCAGGTAATCTTCAATTTTCGCGATCAACGCATCCGCCGAAGGTTGAATGCCGATGCTGACGCCAACGGCCACTCGATCGCACGTGCCGCCCAACGCTTTGGACAGCGAGATGCCCTGTTGTTGCGCCACGATGTCCCACAGCGCCGCCTCCAGACCGTGTCGCGCCATGTTGTGCCCGCGCAGATATTCGCCTAGTTGGAAGGTCGCGGCGACATCGACCGGTTGGCCGAGCAAGCGCGGAATCAGAAAATCTTTCAGCGCGTGCCATACCGTCGTCGTCGTTTCGTACGAATAGCCGCAGGTGCGTTCCGCCGGGCACTCGCCCCAACCGGTGAGGCCGTCGGCATCTACGCGCAAGATGACGCACTGCCGATCGTGCTCAACGCCGAACGACGTTTCAAACGGCGCAACCAGGCGCATGTTGACGAGATGGAGGGCAATGCGTTCGATGGGCATGGAGACTCCGTACTGAGCAACTCGTGTTATGCAGCCTGAGCAGAGCGTCAGAATGCTAGGTGTTCAGGCTGCGTTCGCTGGACTCGATGCGCTGCATCACATAGAAGCTGCGCGCGCGCCGGCCCGGCGCGTGCACATAGTCGATTGCGGTATAGCCGGAGGCAAAGGCCGCTTCGCAGATCGATCGCAGATGCTGGCGCCACGCAATGGCGAGCGCATTGTCTCGCTGCTTCACGTCTTGAAAATCCGCCGGGAATTCCACCAGGAACCGATCGGGCGGTGACGGGTCAATCGGGTCCTGACACACCGGCAGATCGCGCTCGTTCCAGATAGCGGGGTTAATGATGGGCGCACCCACATCCTGATAGTGATGCAATTGCAGCGGCGGGCGCTTGCGGGTGAGGCGCGTCTCGATCCGGCGCGAGGCAATCCACCAATCCACCTGAAACCGATCGGTCGCAATGCCCCGATTGAGATCGTCGCGCAGTTTGCCGTAATAATCGCGGATGTAGGTGTTACACACCGCGCCGAGCTTGGCGATATTCAAGTTCGCGTTCCGGCTCTCCAGTGGATCATACGTCCACGTGATCAGGCGCACGCCTTGATTGAGCACCGCCTCACGCTGGGCGGCTTTGAGCGCGTAACCCACGCCGCGACTTTGCCAGTCGGGCAGCACGCCCATTTGATGCGAGCAATGCTTGAGTTTGACAGTGGCCGGCGCTTCTGCCCCGTAACGATTGCTGGTGCCCAGGAAACCCAGCACAAATCCGACCAGCTGGTCCTGAGCAAACGCGCCCAACGCCACACCGCCATTCTTGGCGATGGTCAACATGATGTGCAGCGGCGCAATGTCGATGTCGTCGCTGTTCCACGCGGCACGCTGCACGTCTTCGGCCGCATGAAAGTCTGGCAGGGTGATGAGCGGGCGAATGTCGAAGTCAGGCATAGTGACGACGCGCTACACGCTCCAACCGCGCCCGCGCAGACACGCGGTTCGGAGCCTGGTCTAGCGCAGATAATCCAACGCGTTGGCCATGCGCACGGGGGTGAAGCCAAACTGAAACGAGACGGCGTCCAGATTCGTCGTGCGATCGATGGACAGCAGCTCCAGCTGCGTCTTGGTGTACAACGTGCGCCCGCCAATGAAGCCGCGCATGAAGTTCGACCAGCGTGCGGCATTGGCCGGGGGCAGATAGCGCTTGCGGCGCGAGCGATGCGCGGCCTGCATGACGATGTTCACCAGTTCGTCATACACCATCTGCTGCGGACCGCCCACGATGTACGTTTTGCGGCTGGTCTTATCGTTGGCGATGCACGCCAGCATGCATTTGATCAGGTCGCTGACGTGCAGCGGCTGCAGCCGCACGCGGCCATCGCCCGGGATGGGGAAGAAGAAGGGAAAGCGGCGCAGCGCCAGCGCGATGGCCTCGGTCCAGTCGTCACCCGGCCCGTACACGGCCGACGATTCGAGGATGGTGTATTCGATTCCGCTGGTTTCGACGATGTCGTCCATCTGCGCTTTGACACGCATGTACGGATAGGCCGAGTGGGTGTGGGCCCCGATCGAACCGATCATGAGCAGCCGCTGCACGCCCACTTCTTTCATCGCGTCGATGAGGTTGCGCGTGCCTTGCAGGTTAGCGGATTCAAACGTGTCCCGCCCGGTCTCTTCCCAGATGCCGGCTAGATGCACGACGTGCGTGGCATGGTAGAGTGCCACACGCAGCGCCGGCAGATCGTTCAAGTCGCCGGCGACGATGTGCATCTTCACGCCCGGCGCAAAACTCCGCTCGCGCGGCGACGGACGAATCAGGCCGCACACGGGATACTGTGCTTCGACCAGTTGTTTGACCAGGTGTTGTCCGATGAAGCCGGTGGCGCCAGTGACGAGAATCATGGGTGGAATCCGTGAGGCTGCAGATGGAATTGGATTATATCACGGGCGGGGGATTCGCCGCGGTTAGTAAAACATCTCGATCGGCCAGCGGCGCCGGCGGGCGAAGCGTTTCAAGCGGACATCGGGATTCACGGCGACGGGATGTCCCACCGCGTCGAGCAGCGGTCGATCGCTATAACTATCGGTGTAGCAGTAAGCGTCGCGCAAAGCCGCGCCGTGCTCGTCGGCATAACGCTGCGCCCACACCACTTTGCCCGCGCCGTAGCACGGCGGATCGACGACCTGGCCGGTCAGTTCATCGTTGTGATCGATCAGCCGCGTGCAAAGAAAATCGACGTGCAGATGCTCGGCCACGGGCTGCACCGCAAACTGGGTCGAGGCGGAAATCAAGACGACGCGCTGATCCTGCCGCCGATGAAAGTCAATCTTGTCCACCGCGCGCGGCGCGATATGGCTTTTCAACATGTGCTCGAACCACTCGTAGGATTCGGCCATCAGGCGCGATGCGCTTTGATGCTCGGCATACGACAGCATCTTTGGCACGGCGCTGTTCACGTCGATCGCTGAGACCTTGTACAGCAGCGTCCACCACGCGATGCGCAGCAGCACCCGGCGCCCGATGCGCTTCTGCTGGCGCAGGTACTTCACGTACAGCAGACCCGAGCTCGCATCAAGCGTGGTGTAGTCCATGTCGAAGAACGCGATGACGGCTGACATGGTTCAACGGGGCAGATATAATTGACCGATGACCGCTAGCCCCGCCGCCACGAGCGCAAGACTGCCCAGATAAATGGCGAGCTGCGCTTGGTGCCGCTTCCGATCGGGTTGGGCGGCGAACCGGCGGCCCAGGTGCGCGATCACGACGGCGGGGATCATGATGATCGGATGAATCCACGGCACGGATTGCTGCAGGGACAGGGCGGCCAGCACCAACAGCACACCCACCAGCAATTCTAGATCGAGCAGGGCCGCATATGCGCGGCCGACACCCAGATCGAGGCGCGAGAAGCGCGCGCTGACGCTGAGCATGCTCACAAACGATCGGGCTGCGCCGAACACTGCCAGCGAAAGAATCAACCAGCGCACGACGCTGTGGATGTAGATTAATGTGTCTTGAACTTGTCCCATGTGCTTTGCCTCGATCGAAATTGGCGCCATGCTACCACGCGCACTCAGGAAGTCAAATCGCACACGTGTGCGTGACACGCTGCGTCGCAGATTGACCGTATCTTTGCCCGTGGCGGCGTGTTACATACCGACGTAGAATAGCGATCGTGCGGCTATGAGCGTGCCTTCGCAAGATACTTCACAGAGCGTTGAAAGGAGGATAGAGACAATGACCCGACGAGTCGTCATCACGGGCTTGGGCGCCGTGACGCCGCTGGGCAACGATGTGCCGGCGACGTGGCACAATGCGATCGCAGGCCGATCCAGCGCAGGGCCCATTACGCAGTTTGATGCCTCAGGTTACAAGACCCGGTTCGCGTGCGAGGTCAAAGACTTTGACGTGTCGCCGCTGGTCGGCAAAAAAGAAGCGCGCCGCATGGATCGCTTCACGCAGTTCGCAGTGGCTGCGGCCAAACAGGCGCTGGACGACAGCCGCCTGAGCGTGACACTGGACGATTCTTGGCGCACGGGCGTGTTTATCGGCACCGGTACTGGCGGTATCGGCACGTTGGAGAGTGAGACGCGGCAGCTTATCGCCAAAGGGCCGGATCGCGTCAGCCCATTTATGGTGCCGATGATGCTGCCCGATACGGCAGCCTCACAGGTGGCCATTCAGTTCGGTCTGCGCGGACCGAATATGGCGGTGGTAACGGCTTGCGCTTCGGGTAACAACGCCATCGGCGAAGCGGCCGATTGTATCCGGCGCGATGCGGCCGATGTGATGCTGGCCGGCGGCGCGGAAGCGGCCGTCACTCCGATATCGATTGCGGGATTCAGCAGTATGACGGCGATCTCGTCGCGCAATGATTCGCCCGAGCGAGCTAGCCGTCCCTTTGATAAAGAGCGCGATGGCTTTGTGGTGGGCGAAGGCGCAGCGGTGCTGGTGCTGGAAGAATTGGAGCATGCTCTGACGCGCGGCGCGAAGATTTACGGCGAACTGCTGGGTTACGGCTCAACGGCGGATGCTTATCACGTCACCGCGCCGGAAGAGCATGGCACTGGTGCCGCGATGGCGATGCGCGCGGCGTTGAAGCAAGCCGGCCTCCGCCCCGATCAAATTGATTACATCAATGCGCACGGCACCAGCACCCCGCTGAACGACAAGAGCGAAACGACGGCCATCAAAGCTATGTTGGGCGAAGCGGCTTACCAGATCCCGATCAGTTCCACCAAATCGATGACGGGGCACCTGTTGGGCGCCGCCGCCGCGATCGAAGCGGTGTTCTGCCTGAAGGTCATCGAAGAAGGCATCATCCCGCCCACCATCAACTACGAATACCCCGATCCAGCCTGCGATCTCGACTGCGTGCCCAACACCGCGCGGCCTGCGACCGTCGACGTGGTGATGTCCAATTCGTTCGGGTTCGGCGGGCACAATGCCGTGGTGATCTTCAGCCGCTATCAGCCGTAGGACGTGTACGGGCGAGATCACCGCGCCCGTGGGGCATGTGGGGGACACTTTGACTTACGCACACATCGTCGGCTGGGGCAAATATGTTCCACCGAAAGTGATGACCAATGCCGATATCTCCAAGATCGTCGATACGTCCGATGAGTGGATCGTGCCGCGCACCGGCATTCGCGAGCGGCGCATCGCGGGACCCAAGGAATCGGCCTTCACGATGGGCTATGCTGCAGCCCGGGCGGCGTTGGATAAAGCGGACATTCTGCCCACCGAAGTGGGGCTGATCATTTGCGCCACGGCCACGCCGGAGCACACGTTTCCGTCGACCGCGTCGCTGATTCAAGATGCGCTCGGCGCAACGCATGCGGGCGCGTTCGATCTCTCGGCCGGCTGTGCCGGGTTCGTGTACGCGCTCTCGATCGGTGCCCAGGTGATTCAGGGTGGCGGTCATCAGGTGATACTCGTCATCGGCAGCGAGACGCTGAGCCGCATCACCAACTGGAAAGATCGCGGGACGTGCATTCTATTCGGCGATGGCGCGGGCGCGGTGGTGCTGCAGGCTTCCGAGCAGCGCGGCGGTGTCCTGTCGACCCTGGTGCGCTCCGATGGTTCCGGCGGCGATTTATTGATTGTGCCGGCGGGCGGCAGCAAACTGCCGGCTTCGCCCGAAACCATCCTGCGCAATCAGCACACCATTCAGATGGACGGACGCGAGGTGTTTCGCTTTGCCACGCGCGTGGTCGATAAGTCGACACGCGAAGTCGTGGAGAAAGCCGGACTAACGCTGGACGACATCGAGTTGTTCGTGCCGCACCAGGCCAACCTGCGCATCATTCAGGCCGCCACGCGCGCGCTGGGTGTGGACGAGAGCCGCGTCTTTGTGAATCTGGAAAAGTACGGCAACACCTCCAGCGCCAGTGTTCCTTTGGCGCTGTGTGAAGCCGTCGAGTGTGGACGCATCCGGCCTGGCGATCATATCGTGCTGATCGGTTTTGGGGCCGGGCTGGCCTGGGCCGCCGCGACGGTGCAGTGGGGACCGCCGCCCGAGCCGCGCAAGCGCACGGTGCGCGAGAAAGCGGTGCGCGCCGCAATCTACCCCTTCGCTCAGATTCGATCGCGCGTGCTGCGGGTGTGGTATCGCATCGAGTCGCGCTTGCTTGGATCGCCCAAGCCGACGAGTATCGATAAGGACGGCAAGAAGAAGTGACAGCAGAAACCCGGTTTCCCGTCGAAGCCGGGCTTTTTGCTCTGCCGTCTCCGTAGTCGCTCGACGGGCTGTTGTACAGGCTATGACTCTACTGAAAGAACTATGATCTCACGCAAAGCCGCCAAGTCGCTGAGAAGAATCTTGATATTTTGGGCGTCGACTGTTCAACTATCTGCTGC
>Ga0209254_10000942_pt1 | contig 25579 bp, 29 predicted proteins | sample FrelakmetDIP11DI_FD_187148 | JGI IMG/M metagenome (GOLD analysis project Ga0209254, IMG submission 187148) | Freshwater lake sediment microbial communities from the University of Notre Dame, USA, for methane emissions studies - DIP11 DI (SPAdes)... | ecosystem: Environmental > Aquatic >...
ATTTATCACCATCACGTAATTCAAGTGCTTCATGTTGACCAGCACTTGCACCACTAGGGGTTATTGCTCTAAAAACACCGTTCTCAGTTACAACATCTACTTCAACAGTAGGGTTGCCTCTCGAATCAAGCAATTCTCTAGCTTTTATCTTCTTTATTTCTGACATAAAATCTCAGTCCACATCAATGATATTTAATCCTTTAATAAAACTGTTCATCTAAAAATAATACTTTTCTTATATTTTTTCAGAAATACTTAATAACTAAATCCTGTTTTTTTTATTGGAGGTAAAAAATTATGGACATAAGTATAATAGGATTGATACTAATAATACTACTATTCTTTATTTTAATGATACTTATTTCTGCAATAAAAATAATGGCAGAATACGAAAGAGTAGTTGTATTTAGACTAGGGAGATTAATAGGAATAAAAGGACCCGGACTTGTATTAGTAATACCAATACTAGATAGGGTTATAAAACTTGATTTAAGAACTAGAGTTATAGATGTTCCAAAACAACGCATTATCACCCGTGACAATGTTACTGTAGATGTTGATGCTGTTGTATATTTTAGAATAACAGACCCACAAAAAGCAGTGGTAGAAGTGCAAAGATACGATATGGCAACAAGTTTACTTGCTCAGACGACATTAAGAGATATAGTTGGTCAAAAGAATCTTGATGAACTTTTATCACAACGAGAGGAACTCAACAAAAGTCTTCAAGCAGTAATAGATCTTGGTACTGATCCTTGGGGAATAAAAGTTACTGCAGTAACTTTAAAGGATGTTTCATTACCTGAAGAAATGTTACGGGCTATTGCAAAACAAGCTGAAGCAGAACGAGAGAAACGATCACGGATAATAATGGCTGAAGGTGAACTTGAAGCATCAGCAAAAATGACTGAAGCAGCAAAACTCTATGAAAAAACACCAATTGCATTAAGATTAAGAGAACTACAAACATTAACAGAGATAGCACGTGAAAAAAACCTTATCATTGTACCAGGTGGAGAAATAGGTAACATTGCAGGGATAGCAAAGGCGGTGACTAAGAAGAGAGAATGAAACTAAAATTTTTTCTAATATTTTTATTTTTAATTTCTATATTTTTATCTTTTGGCGTAACTGCTCAGAGTCCTAATGTAATTGTTGTTAAAATAACTGATACAATTGATCAGTCCACTGTTGAAATATTAAAAGAAAGTATACAACTTGCAAAAAATGAGAATTCACAGGCAATTATTTTGCTACTTGACACACCTGGTGGCGGTTTAAAAGAAACGTTTGAAATCGCTGAAATTATAAATAATAGCGAAATTCCTGTTGTTGGTTATGTTTATCCAACTGGTTCAGCAGCATGGTCGGCAGGGACTTTTATTTTGATTAGTACCCATGTTGCTGCGATGGCTGATTATACAATTATTGGTTCTTGTCAACCTGTCGAGATAAGCATTGAAGGCACTCATCTTATTAATGATTCTAAAACAATTAATGCTTTGACAAAATGGATTGAGACACGAGCTGAGATGTACAATCGTAATCAAACAATTGTAAGTAGATTTATTAAAGAGAACCTTAATTTAAATGAAACCTCGGCGTTAGAATACTGTGTTATAGAATATAAAGCATCATCTATTGAGCGACTCATACAAGATATTAATGGTACAACTATTCGAACCTCAAAAGGAGACGTCGTCCTTGATATGAGATATGTAAAACAAATTCAATATACACCATCTATTGGTATTCAATTTACAAAATTTTTTTCAAACCCTGTCCTTACATCACTTCTTTTTATAATCGGTATTTTTGCAATAATCTTTGGTATATCAACACCTGGTCATGGTGCTGAGGTTTTTGGTCTTATAGCAATACTATTATCACTTTTTGGATCAGGTTTTTCTGTACCAATTTTAAGCATGATATTTATAATTATTGGTTGCCTACTATTAATAGTAGAAATATTTGTGATACCTGGCTTTGGTGTAGTAGGTATAGGTGGCATTATAAGTTTAATAATAGGCGGCATATTACTTATACCAAGCTATCCAAATAGAGAATGGTTGATATCGAGGGATTATATGACAGATTCAATGATAATTTTACTAACAATCAGCATAATTATCGCTATATTTTTTGTTTTCCTGCTGTATAAAGCGTTACAAGCCAAAAGAAAGAAGATAACTGTTGGTACTTTTATTGGTGAACCAGCAAAAACAATAGATAGAATAACACCTAATAAACCGGGTTATGTTCGTTTCAAAGGTGAATACTGGAAAGCAACATCTGACACAATTATCGAACCAGATACTAAAGTAATAATTATAGATAAGGAAGAATCAGTTTTAAAAATTAAACCAGATAAAAATAACTGACAAAACATTAATCAACCCTTCTAAATTACCCTGTTCAGGATAAAAAGATGAATGGTAGTATAAAGATTCAATTTCTTGGTGGCTGTGAAGAAGTCGGCAGACTTGCAATGGTTTTAGAATTAGATGATGTTAGACTTTTATTTGAATATGGTATGAGCCCACGAAAGCCACCTAGTTATCCGATGCAGGCAGATCCAGTTGACCTTGTACTTCTTACACATGCACATCTTGATCACTCCGGTGGGATACCAATGCTTTTTTCCAGATATGACCAAAAAATTCTTACAACAAAATTAACTGGTGAAGTTTCAAATCTTTTGCATAAAGACAGTATCACAATTGCAAAAAGCGAAGGTTATGCAATACCTTATACTCCTGAAGATGTTAAAGAAGCAAAGCATGCAGTAACTCCTATTAATCCTAAGCAGAAAAGAGAATTAGGAGATAACTATGAAGTAAAATTTCATGATGCTGGGCATATACCTGGTTCCATTATGTTTGAAATAGTTGGGGATAAAAAAATTCTTTTCACTGGTGATTTTAATACAGTTGATACTAATATTGTAAGAGGTACAAACCCTGTACCATGCGACATTTTATTTCTTGAGGGAACATATGCTGGGCGTGATCATCCTGCAAAAAGACAAGAAATTGAAAAAAGTATGCTTGATAAAATTGATGAGGTTGTAACCAGAGGCGGCATTGTAATTCTTCCGGCTTTTGCTGTTTCTCGTTCTCAGGAGATTGCAATGGTTTTAAGAAAATCTGGTTATAATGTTTGGTTTGATGGTATGGGCCAAAAAGTTTCAAAGATTTTTTTGAAATATCCTCGTTTTTTGAAATCACCGGATGAGTTGCGTAGAGCACTTAATAAAATTAACATGGTTCATTCTGATCATGGCAGAAAACTTGCCACAAAAAAAGCAGAAGTTATTCTTACATCTAGTGGTATGATGGATGGCGGTCCTGTTCTTAGTTATATGAATAAACTTAAGGATGATAAAAAAAATGCTGTTCTTTTAACAGGTTATCAAGTCCCAGAAAGTAACGCTCGTCTTCTTGTTGATCATAAAATGCTTAATTTTTATGGCGTTAAAGAAAAAGTAGACTGCGAAGTTGAATATTTTGATTTCTCTGCTCATGCAGGACATAGCGAGCTTGTTGATTTTGCAAAGAAATGTAGCCCTGAAAAAATTGTTCTTATGCATAGTGATAATCGCGAGGCGTTAGTTAAACCTCTTAGTGAGTTTGCTGAAGTTTTAACACCTAAGACCGGAGAAATAGTGAATTTATGACGTGTTTTTAATAAAACTTATATTCATGTTTTATTTATAATAAATATATAAGAAAATTTAGGTGAAATAAGAAAAATGACTGAGATGACGCAACGACAGAAATACGATCTTAAGCGAAAACTTGAGGAGCTTAAACAAGCAAAAGGTCGTCATACAGAGCTTATATCATTATATGTTCCACCTAGTAAACAAATCTATGATGTTACAGCTTATCTTCGTAACGAATATTCTCAATCTCAGAATATTAAATCAAAGACTACTATGAAAAATGTTCTCTCTGCAATAGAGTCTATCATGAGTCGCCTTAAAAATTATAAACAACCGCCTGAAAACGGTATTGTTTTTTTTGTAGGTCATAAAAGTATTGGTGCCGACAAAACTGAAATGATTGCATTTGTTATTGAACCGCCGCAGCCTATTACTATTTTTCTTTATCGTTGTGATTCGGTGTTTTATCTTGAACCATTGGAGGCAATACTTGTTGAAAAAGAAATTTATGGTCTTCTTCTTTTGGATCGTCGTGAATGTACTATTGGGATTCTGAAAGGTAACCATGTTGAACTTTTAAAATATATGACTAGTCAAGTTCCTGGTAAACATGGTCGAGGTGGGCAGTCTCAACGTCGTTTTGAACGTCTCACCGAGATTGCTGCTCATGAATGGTTTGTTAAATGTGGTGAAGCAGCAAGTGATATTTTTAAACAGGAGGAAAACATTAAAGGAATTCTTGTTGGTGGACCTGGTCCTACTAAACATTATTTTGTTGAGGAAAGCTATCTTCATTATGAGATTCAAGATAAAATAATTGATACATTTGATACAGGTTATACTGATGAATATGGTCTTAGAGAACTTGTTAGTGCTGCTTCTGAGACTATGACTACTCTAAAGATTTCTTCTGAGAAAAAACTTATGAAACGTTTTCTTAAAGAGGTTACTAAGACAGAGGGGAGTCTTGCAGTTTATGGGGAGTCTGAGATCCGTAGAGCACTTGAGATGGGTGCTGTAGATACAATTCTTCTTTCTGAGAATTTGCGTAAATATAGAGTTAAACTAGTTTGTCCTACATGTAGTTATTTTGAGTGGAGAACTATTTCGGAAGATGATTTGGAAGAGTTTGAACCGCCAATTTGCTCAAAATGTAGTAATCCTGTGAAAATGGAAATGAAAGAAAAAATAGATCTTATTGACGAGTATTCTGATTTAGCTGAGAAAACTAGTTCAAAAGTTGAGATTATATCTGCTGGTAGTGAAGAAGGGGATTCTCTTTATGCTGCTTTTAATGGAGTTGTAGGTATCCTTCGTTATCCATTAGATTTTTAATATTAATTATTAAAATATCATTTTATTTAATTTTATTATAATACTATATATAAATAATTAATTTAAACCGATAGTTTTATAAATAATGTATTATATAAAAAATATTAAGGGATAAATATGTCACGTGAAGATTTCAAATCATTTATACCCGCGGATAAGAAGATACCTGAACTAACTATAAAAGCAATGCTTGTAGGAGCAGTTTTAGCAGTAATCCTTGGAGCTGCAAATGCATATCTTGGATTATATGCTGGTATGACTGTTTCTGCAGTAATCCCCGGGGCAGTTATGGCTTTTGCATTTCTTAAACCGTTTAAAGGAACTATCCTTGAAGTAAATATTGGTATGATGGGTGCCGCTGCAGGTGAAGCACTTGCTGCTGGTGTTATTTTTACTATTCCAGCACTTGTTATTCTTGGAACATGGACTGAAATTCAGTATTTTGAAACGACTATTATTGCATTGTTGGGTGGTATCCTTGGTGTTCTTTGGATGATACCTCTTCGTCGAGCACTTATCACAAAAACTGATTTACCATTCCCTGAAGGTGTAGCTGTTGCAGCAGTACTTACTACTACTGTTGGTGGTGAAACTGCGACAGAAGAGAAATCCAGCGGAAGCATCTGGCTTATCATAGGAGTTGCAGTCGCAGGTCTTTTTAAATTTGCACAAGTAGGTTTAAATTCATTAGCAGGTCAAGTCCATGGTCTTATAAATATCGGTAAATACAATATTGGTAGCGGTGAAAAAGATGCCGTTTTATACGGCGGAATTGCAACTTCACCGGCACTTCTAGGTGTAGGATGGATTATAGGGCCAAGAATAGCATCTTTTGTTTTTGTTGGGGGTCTTATTGGATGGGTTATTCTTGCACCACTTATTGCTCTTGCAACTGGTTTACCAACACCAAATTTAGGTAATCCTGAGGTTTATAAGGATGTAATAGGGCTTGGTGCTGGTAATCTTGACCTTGGTACTCAAATTTGGGGTTTCTTTAGTATATGGGGTAGTTACATTCGTTACATTGGTGTTGGAGCTATGGTTGTTGGTGGACTTTATACAATTTTTAAACTTCGCTCAAATCTAGCAGACGGGATCAAAGAGGCAGTTGCCGGTATAAAAAGTGGAGGTGCATCTGTTAAAAAACGTACTGATCAAGATTTAAACATTAAATTTGTATTTCTAGCAATTGGTGCACTTACAATACCTGTGTTTTTACTGTATAGTTATATTTCAAATGAGTGGGCTATATCTGGTGTAATGGCAATATTTGCAATATTGTTTGCTTTTATTGCCAGTGCTATTGCAGGTTATATGGCAGGACTTCTTGGAAGTTCAAACAACCCAATTAGCGGGGTAACTGTTTCAGTTCTTCTAATTACATCACTTATATTGCTTGGTTTTGGTCTTTCTGGTAATGTTGGTGCATATGGTATTGCAATTCTTATTGCTGCAATTATTTGTTGTGCAGCTGCGATTTCAGGAGATGTACTTCAATCTATGACGTGTGGTCAAATGATTGGTGCCACACCTAGAAACCAGCAGATTGCAGAAATTGTTGGAGTTCTTGCAGCAGCGCCAATTCTAGCGCTTGTTGTACAAGCACTTGATCAAGCATATGGTATTGGTACAACAAACCTACCCGCTCCTCAAGCATTTTTAATGAGTGGTATTGTTCAAGGAGTTCTTGGCGGGGGTATGGTCTGGCCGTTTGTTCTTGCTGGTGCTGTTCTTGCATTTGTATTGATTTTAATAGAATTGCCTGTTCTCCCAGTGGCAATTGGTATATATCTACCATTTACATTGAGCATTCCAATTTTCCTCGGGGGAATAGTAAGATACATTACAAACAAAGTTATTGCAAAGAAATATGGACGTGCGGAAGAAGAGGAAATCAGCGATTGGGATCTTGCAATTAAACAAACTGATGTGCAACCAAAGGAAAAGATTATAAGAAGTGGTTTACTTCTCACAGCTGGGTTAATTGCCGGAGAAGCACTAATGGGTGTAATTGTTGCTTTCTTGATAATTGGTGGAATTAACCTTTCAATATTTAGTTTCCCACCGATACTACCAAGCATACTAATATTCTTGTTTGTAGCAGTACTTCTGGCATATATCCCACTGAGGGAAATCTTTGCTAAAGATAAAAAAGAGTAAAAAAAAGAAACCATTAATTCCAACGGAAAAAGAGTTCCTAAAATATACACCAAAGCGAGTTGATTTGGAATGGAAGATCAATAGTGAAGGACTTGTTGAGATAAAAATACCAAAGTTTAAAAGTGACTTTGGTAAATCTTTTTGTAGTGTAATTAAAAAAGAAAATTATTTTATAGGAAATATGGACAAGCTTGGTAGTGTTGTCTGGCAAAATTGTGATGGTATAAATACAGTAAAAGAAGTTTTAGAGATAGTAAAGAAAGAATTCCCAGGTGCAAAAAACATAGATCAAAGGTTGTTTTTATTTTTACAGCAGTTGCATATTTTAAGATATTTAGATCTTTGAAAAATAATTATTTTTTTATAGTTTTTGATTCAGTATTTTTTTTACAAAAAGATAAGAATTGCATTTTTCAACGCTTTGAATTATGTCTTTTAGGTCTATAGGCTTTGTTAAATAATCAATAAATTCTCAGTTTATAAGTATAATATTTAAAAAATTTAACAAACTATATGTTTAATTACAAAATCATAAATAATGAAGTTTCTTTTAGAAATGGAGTTTATTATATGAAAAAATACGATTTAATCGACCATACTGCAGATGTTGGTGTGAAAGCATATGGTAAAACACTTTCTGAAGCATTTGAAAATGCTGCAAAAGGTATGTTTGATATTATTACTGATAATTCTGAAGTGGAAAGTACTGGTCAGTATAATATAGAGTTGAAAGCATCTGATCTTGAGCAGTTGCTTGTTGATTTTCTTTCTGAGCTTTTGTATCTTCATAGTGTAAATAACATAGTGTTTGGTTTTTTTAAGTTAGATGTTGATGAAGCCAATAAGAGTTTGAAAGGTACATTTTATGGTGAAAAATTTAATTTTTCTAAGCATAAAGTTGGTGCTGAAATAAAGGCGGTTACTTATCATATGCTTGAGGTTAAAAAGAATAAGCCTTGTAGAGTTCAGGTTTTGTTTGACATCTAAGGTTTTTTAATACTTTTAGTGATCCTATGTTTTTGTTTAAATATTAAGAGAGCAGTATATTTTTTAAAGCGTGTATCCAAACCGGACGGGTCCCTCAATTTTTCTCTTTTGCCGGTTATTTTTTCCGTCCGGATTTTTCTCCTTACCATATTTTTTTATAGTTTATTTATATACAGATCGCATATAGTAACTATTGTTAAATCAAGGTGAAAAGAAATATGTCAAGTGGAAAAATAACAGAGGATATGAATATACGTGAAGTGATTGAAAAGCATCCTGAAGTAATATCTGTTTTTCAGAAGCACAATATGGGCTGCATCGGATGTATCGCCTCTAGCTTTGAAAAAATAAGTGATATTGCTAGCGTTCATGATATAAATGTTAAAAAATTTGTTAAAGAATTAAATGAAGCAATGAGTAAAGATCAATAGATAGAACTTTTAGTAATTACTAATTCTCCATGTTTTATTCCTTTTAATGCTATTATGTTTTCTGCAAGTTTCTGTATTCTTCCAGTTTTACCTTTTAAAACAAGAACTTCTAAGCAATTATGATGATCTATATGTACATGTGTAGTTGTTAGTATTTCATTGTGATGGTCATGTTGTAAATCTAGTAGTTTATTTGTTAGGTTTCCTGTGTGATGGTCAAATATCATTGTGAGAGTTCCTATTGCTTCTGAATCTGGGTCTGTTGTATCTTGGTTTATTATATTTTTTCTTATCACATCTCTTATTGCTTCGCTTCTATTTGTATAACCTTCTTTTTTGATTGTTTTATCAAATTTCTGCAGTAAATCTGGTTCTATACTCACGCCAAATCTAGTTATTTTTTCTGTCATGGTAACACGTTTTACTAATATTCGTAGCACGAATTTATAGTTTGTGTTACCAAAAACTATTAAATGATCTAAATTGATACCCTGAAAATAATTATAAAAAATAAGATATTGGGAGGTTGAATAAAAAAATGGTTTGTTTTGTTATACCAACTGCTATTGCGATAGTCCATGGAATAATGAGAAAAAATACGACTTCTTTGAAAAATAGTGTACATCATCTGTGGTTAAACCTATTATTAGTGGGAGCCGCAATCTTTGGCTTGGTTGATCACTGGTGGAATGGTGAATTATTTTTCATAGGGGAAAATATATTTATGGATATTTTGCTAGGTGTTATAATAACAATAACAGTATTTGTTATATGGATATTATTTGTAACAATAGATAAATCAAAAACAAAAAAATTGGTAAAAGCCTAATATCAATTTGAGTTATTGCTAACAACATTTATTTTTTTTATTATCATATGGAATGAGATTAAAACTCACACCAAATTTTTTTGAATTAGGGAAACTACCATATAAACTTTATATGTGTATTCGTGTTAATTGTTGTCAGTCATTTTTTCCTAACTCAAAATTTCAATTCTATAATTTTTTTTCTTTAAAAAACTAACCTTTATTAAAAAAATAAAAAAGAGTTTAGAGTTTAGTATTTTTTCAAAAAAAGGAAAAAACTATTGTTTCTAATCCCAATTCCTATGTAATTTCTACTCACAAATATAACCAAGGCTACAAGCAAATCGTAAGCAAATACCTGTAACCAAATACACAAGCAACAAAATAAGCAAATATACAAGCAAAAAATAAGCAACATAAAGACCATTTACTACGTAAATGGTCTCAAGTTGCTTGCAACCAAACATTACAACATTTGCTTATTCTGCTTGCAAGCAAATTAACATTAATCTAAGTTTATTTTGAAATATGGCAACATGGCATAGAAAGGCAGGGTATTGCAGATATCTAATGGCAAAATGACATTAAACGGATAGATGGCTTTATTGTTAAAATTACAGTACCAACCACCACGTCCCATTGTTCATCTCATTTAAATGATTTTAATATCTTTTCACAAATATTCTTAACAGCTTGAATGTCTTTGTAAAGGTCATCCAAGTAAGGTTGTATATAACCGTATACTTCATTTTTAAAACCTTTAACTTTGTTGTATTGCTTATAGTTCAAAAATGCTCTTGAAGGTTTTATTTTGCGATTTCAAAGCAAAATAGATCACATCCTCAACTTTGAAACTGATCACTAGCATTATTATACCTCAAAAACTTATCTATAACCGTAGATTACCCCTACCTAACCTGCTTTACCTATCTTAGAACTTTGCTCTTTTTTTCTTTTTTTATTTTTACTGTTTCACCTAAAAAAACTCTTAGTATATTAGGATATCTGCTTTTTGTTTTACCTGCACCGTAACCTATTTTTTTAATTTTCATAGACGGGAGTTCACCAAATTCTTTAGCGATTGTTGTGATAATTGCCGCCCCTGTTGGTGTAACAAGTTCTTGTTTTCTATTAGTTTGATAAACAGGGATATTTTTTAATATTTCAACTGTTGCTGGTGCCGGTACTGGTAATAGTCCGTGGGCACTTTTAACAAAACCTTTCCCTAGCGGGAGAGGAGAACAATATATTTCTTTTAACCCTAGTTTTTTTATACAAATCACTGCTCCGACTATATCTATTATAGAATCAACTGCTCCTATTTCATGAAAATGTACTTCCTCAACTGGAATGTTATGTATTTTACCCTCGGCTTGGGCTAATTTCTGAAAAATCTGTGTACTAATTTTTTTTATTTTATTATCTAGCGAACTGTTTTTTATAAGTTTTTTAATATCACTATAACTTCGATAAGGCTGGCACTCTTCAACATTGATGAATACATCAATTCCTGTTATATGGTTTTTTTCCACTTTTTTAACACTTATCTGGTAACCTTGTAAATTTATTTTCTTTAATTCTTTTTTTAAAAACTCTGTTTCTACCCCTAGATCAATTAATGCACCAAGAATCATATCTCCTGCAATTCCGGAAAAACAATCAAAATACCCTATAACCATTTATTTCACCTATTAATTAAACTAGCAAAATATCCTGCGCCAAAACCATTATCAATATTCACAACCGCTACACCTTCTGCACAACAATTCATCATTGTAAGCAACGGTGCAATTCCTTTAAAACTTGCTCCATAACCAACACTTGTGGGAACAGCAATCACTGGTTTTGATGTTAATCCACCTACGATACTAGCAAGTGCTCCTTCCATACCCGCAATTACAATTATAACATTTGCATTAAAAATTTTTTCTTTAATATCTAATACTCTATGTAAGCCTGCAACCCCAATATCATATACCTTCTCAACCTTATTTCCCATAAGCATTGCTGTGACTACTGCTTCTTCAGCTACCGGAATATCAGATGTTCCAGCTGTGATAATTAGTATTTTTCCTTTTTTAGGTTTTATCCTTTCTTTTCTTATAATTATCATCTTGGCATTATTGTTATATTCTGCTTGTGGAAACTTTTTTTTCACAGTTTTAAAGATTTTTTCATTTGCTTTTGTTGCAAGAATATTATGATTATTTTTGTTCATATTTTCAATGATTGCTAGTATCTGCGCTATTGTTTTTCCTTGACAAAAAACTGTTTCAGGAAAACCTTTTCTAAGTTTTCTATGGGTATCGATTTTTGCAAAACCAAGATCTTCATATGGTAGTTTTTTGATTTCTTCTAAAATTTCTTTAAGACTGATTTTTCCTTTTTTATAATCTATTAACATTTTCTTCATAAAACATCTCCAAAAAACCACCTATCTATCCTGTGATATGTGGCAAGTTTAGCACCTCATTCAAACTTCCGCTTCTAAATCCTTCAATGTCAAGAGTGATATATGTGAATCCCAATTCTTTCAAATGTTTAATAATTGTATCTGAGTTATCTAAAATACGTAAGAAATCGTCTTTTTTAACTTCTATCCTTGCAATTTCATTATGAAAGCGTACACGAAATTGTTTTGCTCCAAGAGAACGTATGAACTCTTCTGCTTTTTCGATAGAATTTAATCTATTTTTGGTTATTTTTATTCCATAGGGAAATCTTGATGCAAGACATGCAAAAGATGGGTTATCCCATGTTTCAAGTCCTATCTTTTTAGATAAATTCCTGATTTCCTGTTTAGTAAAACCGATATTCTTTAAAGGACTAATTATTCTCAGTTTTTTTAGTGCTTTTAAACCTGGACGGTAATCATAAGTATCGTCAAGTGTTGATCCATCAATAACATAAGTTATATCATTGTTTGCAGCTATCTGTTTTATTTTTGTGAATAACTCTTTTTTGCAATGATAACATCTATCCTTATTATTTTGAGAAAAATTTTTGATATCTGTTTCATTTGAATTAATCACAATATGTTTTATCCCGATTTTTGCTGCAAGTTTTTTTGCTTGTTGTAACTCCCATTGAGGATGAGTTGCGGAAGTTGCTGTGATTACAATTGCGTTTTTACCCAAAGTATCATACGCAATTTTTGCTAAAAACGTACTATCTACACCCCCTGAAAAAGCAATAGCAACTTTCTTCATTTCTTTAAGATTTTTATGTAATTTTTCTAGTTTAATATAAGAATTTGACATTTTAGAGATATATTAAAAAAGATGAAATATTTAATTGTTCCTGCTTTTGCATTATTTTTCTTTGTCTTTTTCCTTTTTGTTAATAAAGCCGATACCTGTCTCTGTAATCTCAATTGTATCAAAACTTATAAACTGTAGCATCTCCATTTCTGATAGTTTTTTTATCATATTGTTAAGTTCATTATGAGATACATTTAGCATATGTTGTGCAGTTTCTGTATCCATGTCACGTTCAAGCATTATTTTCAATAGTTTGTATTCTTTTTCATAGAGTTGTGTTTCTCGTTCAATTTCGTATGGATCAACATCTATATATCCTGAGAGTTTTTCGACATAATTCTGTATAATTTGATCTAAATTTAATCTGTCAATAATTTTTCCTTCCTTATCGTAAAGTGTACAATACTTGTTACCGGGCTCATGGCGCCAAGATGAAACGCTATCCCAAGTATAACCAAGTAAATTATCTGGTTGTTTACTGCCAAGCCTTCCAGTACTAGCCATTTTTTGAATTTGTTTTTTACGTTCCTGCCTACGAAAAGCATAATGTTGCTCAAGTTGTACTTGGTCAAGGTCAACATCTAACTTATTAATCATTCTAGTAATCTGCTTACCAGTATGTTCTTTGAATTCTGTTATAAAATATAATCCTACCTCGTTTCCAAGATCATTGTAAACCATACGAATAAGTGCCTCTATTGCCTTACCAATACGTTTAGGGCTTACTGTATTTATTTCAGGTGAAACACTAACTTCAAAATTCTTTTGTGAAATATTTTTTGTTACACCTATATTTACATATTTTAAAAAATCGTATTTATTTTCCAATGTTTTAATTGATGATCCTATTGTTTCATCAGCCATACGAATACTAGTACGCCGACTAGCAACAGTATATACTGCTTTTAAGACTGACTCCAGTAATATTGAGTTTTTCCAACTATCCATAATTAGCTGCTCCTATAAATCAAAACAATTATGTTAATATAAAATAATCTATTAAAAATTTACATTTTAAAAAAGAAATTTTTTAAAAAATTTTGTTTAATTTCTTTTCTTTTCTATTTTTCCAGTTTCCTTTATGATACGCATAGCTTGCAAGAAGTGGTAATGTTATTGTTGCTTCACCATAAACCATCTGCTCTAAGCCTACATCAACTTTTCCCCAAGAGTTCGCTTCTTTAAGCGTTGAACCTGAAAGTGCTCCATCTCGTTCATCTGCAACAGTGAGTTGAATTGCATATTTATGCATAGGTGCATTTACACCAAGTATATCTGCTGCAACTACTGTATCTTGTACAAAGTTTTTTGGTACTCCTCCACCTATCATTATAAGCCCTGAATCTTTTGATTTAACTTTTATCTGTGTGAGTTCTCTAAAATCTTTTACAGAGTCAATTGAAATACTTTTTTCTTTCTTTTCGGTTTGATGAAATACAAGTCCAAAACCAGCACTGCTATCTGAAAAAGCTGGGCAAAATATTGGAACTTGTTTTTTATATGCTTCATGTACAAATGATTCTTGTTTATCATTTTTATCTAGGTATTCCCCCATGTTGTATATAAACTCACGAGAGCTATATGCCCCAGGACTCATATAATCTGCAATTTTTTTTGTTGCCATATCACAAACACGCAGGTCTTCTTCATCGATGAATGTATCATAGATTCTATCAATCATTAGTTCTCTAAGTTGGTTATCATCAGCATTCACAAAACCACGATAGTGATTAAAACCAAGTCCTTCAAAGAAATCCTGATCAACAACTATTGCACCAGTTGAAACTATTGCATCTATCATATTATTTTTTACAAGATCAATTATCACTTTTTTAAGTCCAGCAGAAACAAGTGATCCTGCAAGGCAAAGAAAAACTGTACAATCTTTATCCTTTATCATTATATCAAATATTTTGCAGGCTCTTGCAAGATTACGCGATTGAAAAGCCATCTTATCAAAACTTTCGATTAATGGTATTGCATTGAATTTTTTAATGTCAATGTGTTCTACTTTTTCTTTAAGTAGCTCTTTTTTATTATATTTCATAAACCGATGTATTTAGATATAGTTTTTTAGTTTTTCTGCAGTAAGCTTTAAACAAGACTTTCTTTTAACCATTTCTTAGTATGCATGAATGGGCACTAGCTGAATCAATTTTAACTGCAGCAGTTGAAGAATCTAAAAAAGAAAAAATGAAAAAAATTACTGAGATAACAATGGCACTAGGGGAACTTCAACAGATTGAAAAAAATATTTTTAAGTTTGCATTAGATGAAATAATAAAAGAGCAAGGTGGAATTCTTAAAAACGTTAAAATCATAATCAAAACAGAAAAAAGTAAACTTAAATGTAAAAACTGTGAAAATACTTGGAAATTTAGTGATATTAAGAAAAAACTAGATGATGATGAATCAGAATCAATACATTTTATTCCTGAGACTGCTTTTGTTCACACGCGTTGTCCTAAATGCGGTAGCCTTGATTTTGAAATAACAATAGGTCGCGGAGTTTCTATTACACGAATCAAAGGAGAAAAATAATGTTATCGGGTCTTGAAAATAAAGATATTAATCTAGATATCTATGTAAAAAAAATATATGAAGAACCTGATTTAATCTCTCAATATTTAGAGGGCCTTTTATCTAAAAATGAGACTTATCGTTATAATTGTTTTAAAGTGTTATATATAATTTCTGAGAAAAAACCTGAAATGTTGTATTCACATTGGGATTTTTTCATTAATCATCTTAAAAGTGAAAATGATTATCATAAAATGAGTGGAGTATTAATTATCGCTAATTTGACATCGGTTGACACAAAAGATAAATTTTTAAAAGTTTTTGATATATTTTATGAAAATCTAAAAAGTAAAAAAACAATTGTACCAATCTATGTTGTAAAATCATCTGGAAAAATTGTTAATTTTAAACCAAATCTAGAAGAAAAAATAACAGATTTGCTTTTAAATATTGAAAAAATTTATCAGGGTAAACAAATTGAGCTTGTTAAATCAACTACTATCGAATCGTTTTCAGAATTTTTTAATAAAGCAAAAAATAAGCAAAAAATAATTAATTTTGTTAAAAAACAACTTGATAGTGTAAATCCGAAAACAAGGAAAACTTCAAAAGAGTTTCTAAGCAGATGGGGAGAACTAGATCAAGATGGATGTTAGAACTAGTGTAATTGATAAGAGACTTGGCAAAATAAAACGCATTATTTCAATTGCTAGTGGCAAGGGTGGTGTTGGTAAAAGTCTTGTTGCAGCTAGTTTTGCGTTAAGTCTTTCAAAAAAAGGATACAAAGTAGGTCTTCTTGATTTAGATATCTATGGTCCTTCTTCTCATATAATACTAGGAATAAATGATTTTAGTTTTCCTAAAGAAGAAAAAGGAATTCTCCCACATGAAGTTTCTGGTATTAAATTTATGAGTATTGTTTATTTTTCACAAGATAAACCCGCACCTCTTCGCGGGACAGATATTACAAATGTAATAATTGAGCTTCTTGCTATTACTCTTTGGGAGGAATTAGACTATCTTATTATTGATATGCCGCCAGGAATTGGTGATGAAACACTTGATGTTATTCATCTTATTAAAAAATCTGAGTTTGTTGTAATAAGTACTCCTTCCAAGGTTGCTCTTGGTGCAGTTGACAAGCTTTTAAATATTTTAAAAGAACTAAAACTTCCAGTTTTAGGTATTGTTGAAAATATGAAAATTAATGATTTAACATTAATTCAAGATTATGCAAAAGAAAAAGATTTCAGATATCTTGGTAGTGTTTCTTATGATTGGGATCTCGAAGGTTCAATTGGTTTTCCTGATAAAATTATGAATACTAGTTTTATGAAAGATTTTAAAAAAGTTTTTGAAAAAATAATATGAAAGGAGTACACTAAAGTTTAGAGGTTTAGAATGGTAGCCGCAATATATACAACAATTGATGACATTAAGACTGCAAGAAGAATAGCGCAAACACTCACTGAAGAGCAACTTGTAGCATGTGTAAATATCATACCAAATATTGAGTCTGTTTATCGCTGGAAAGGTAAAATTGAAAATTCAAATGAAATAGTTTTAATTGCAAAAACGGTTGATCAAAACGTTAAAAAAACAATACAGCGTATTAAACAACTTCATAAATATGATGTACCAGATATCATTGTTTTACCGATTATTGGTGGGCTTAAAGGCTATTTAAACTATATTATTAAGGAAACATCATGAAAATAGTAAGTCTTCTCTCAAGCGGTATCGATTCGCCGGTTGCAACTTTTTTAATTTCAAAAAAGGCGGATGAATTAATATTTGTTCATGCAGATATAATGCCTTTTTCTGATTCTAATGAAAAAGTTAAGTTTTTAGAGTTGGCAAAATATCTTTCAAAAAAATTAGATTGTCCAACTAAAGTAATTATTGTATCTCACGGAAACAATCTTTTAGAGTACAAAAAAAATTGTGATACTAAGTTTACCTGTGTTTTCTGTAAACGAATGATGCTTAGATATGCTGAAAAAATTGCAGAATTATATGATGCTGATGCAATAGTTACAGGAGATAATCTTGGCCAGGTTGCGTCTCAAACTCTTCAGAATATCAAAACAATTGAGGAGGCAGTAAAAATTCCTATTTTGCGTCCTTTGATTGGTTTTGATAAAGAAGAGACAATAAAAATTGCAAAGGAAATTGGAACTTATGAACTTTCTATTAAACCTTCCATTGGTTGTAGCGCGGTTCCAAATAAGCCTTCAACTATGGCTAAAATTGATAAAATTTTGAGTGAAGAAAAAAAGATAAATATTAGAAATTTAGTTACTATTTCAGTTAAAAATTTGAAGGTAATATCTTTATAATTTTGTTTTTATTTTTTGTTAAATGCAAACTTTTATATACCCTTAAATTATACTATATAATGTAGGTTGGGATATATAAACCACAATATATTGTATATTATTGTTGTTAGGTGATTATAAGATGCAGTGTCCATATTGCCACCATATTGAGACAAAAGTCACGGATTCTCGTGACACGGGGGTATTTACGATTAGACGTCGTCGAGAATGTCTAGATTGCGGTAAAAGATTCACAACATATGAATATGTCGAAATGCAACCATTATATGTCGTTAAAAAAGATGGACGTAGAGAAAAATTTGATAGAAACAAAATTAAAAATGGTATACTAAAATCCATTGAAAAAAGACTGGTAAGCCACTCACAGGTAGAAGATATACTTGATAAAATAGAAGAAAAAATTAGAAGAAACGGATCTGAAGAAATTAACAGCAAAGATATAGGTGAATATGTAATGGATTCGCTAAAAGAGCTAGATCATGTTGCATACATACGATTTGCATCAGTCTACCGTAGTTTTACAGATGTTTCTTCTTTTGAAGAGGAGATTAAAAATCTAACAAAATAAAATTCAGGAGAGAAAAAACATGATCAGAAAAATAAGGAAAAGAGACGGAAAAATAGTAGATTTCAACCCTTTAAAAATAACAAATGCAATATGGAAAGCGGCACAAGCGGTTGGTGGTAAAGACTACAAAAAATCAATAGAACTTACTGATACAGTTATAAAAAGACTTGAAAAAGAACTACCAAAAGGTGAAATACCAACAGTTGAACAATTACAAGATATAGTAGAAAAAACACTCATAGAAGAAGGGCATGCAAGAACAGGAAAAGCATACATACTCTACAGAAAGCAGCATCAAGATATGAGAGAAATTGGAGGGCTACTAAAAGACATAGATGTAGTAGATGGCTACCTAAGTATGATGGATTGGAAAGTACAAGAAAATAGTAACATGGCTTACTCGTTACAAGGGCTTAATGTTTATGCTACAGAAAACATCATCAGTCATTACTGGCTAAATAAGATTTATCCACCGGAAATAGGAGATGCACACAAAAAAGGATCATATCACCTTCACGATCTTGGCACATTAGGCGCATATTGTGTGGGGTGGGATCTTAAAGATATATTGCTACTAGGATTCAGAGGAGTATCAGGAAAAATAGAAAGTAAACCCGCAAAACACTTTGGAACTGCATTGATGCAAATTGTAAACTATTTGTACACCCTTCAAGGTGAGGCTGCAGGAGCGCAAGCATTATCAAACTTTGACAGTCTTCTAGCACCATTCATAAAATATGATGGATTAAATTACAAAGACATAAAACAAGAAATGCAAAAATTCCTATTCAATATGAACGTTCCTACACGTGTAGGATTCCAATCGCCATTTTCGAATATAACAATGGATCTCTCACTCCCTACCTATATGTCAGATGAGCCAGTTATTATAGGTGGTGAATTAAAAAATGATAACTACAGTGATTTCACAAATGAAATGGATATGATCAATCATGCCTTTGCAGAAGTCATGCATGAAGGAGATGCAAAAGGCAGACCGTTTACTTTTCCAATTCCTACCTATAACATTACAAAGGATTTCGACTGGGACAATGCAGGACTTGATCCCATATGGGAGATGACTGCAAAATACGGGGTTCCTTATTTTTCAAATTTTATTAATAGCGATATGAATCCAGATGATGCAAGAAGTATGTGTTGCAGACTTAGGTTGGATAATAGAGAGCTAAGGAAACGTGGTGGTGGTTTATTTGGTGCAAACCCAAAAACAGGAAGTATTGGTGTTGTTACTATTAACATGCCCCAGATTGGTTATCTTGCAAAAGATGATAATGACTTTTTTGAAAAACTAGATGATCTTATGGAATTTGCAAAACAAAGTCTTGAGATTAAGAGAGAGCTTATTGAAAACTTGACATTTAGTGGTTTACATCCATATTCGCGTTTCTACCTGTCTGATGTGAAAAATACTTTTCATGAATATTGGAAAAATCATTTTTCCACAATTGGTTTGATTGGTATGAATGATGCTTTGCTTAATTTTATGAATAAAAGTATTGGTGATAAAGAAGGTAAAGCATTTGCTGAGAAAGTTTTGGATCATATGCGTGAAAAAATGGCTGATTACCAGCAAGAAACAAATAATATTTTTAACCTTGAAGCGACACCTGGTGAAGGAACAAGTTATCGCCTACCAAGGATAGATAAAGCTCAATATCCTGATATTAGAATTTATAATCAAGATAAATACAACGGGGGAAGAAGAGAAAACGTGGAACCTTATTATACAAACTCGACGCAGTTACCTGTTGGTTTTACAAATGATGTTTTTGAAGCCCTTGATTTACAAGATTCTTTGCAGTCAAAATACACAGGTGGTACTGTACTACACATGTTCCTTGGAGAGGAGCCCTCACCTAGCGCTGTAAAAAAGTTAGTTCGAAAAGTCGCTGAGAATTATCATTTACCTTATTATACTATTACACCTACGTTTAGTGTATGTCCTAATCATGGGTATATTACTGGGGAACATGAGTATTGTCCAAAATGTGATGAAGAAATAGGTTATAAAAAAATAATTGTTAGGAGGTAATTAAAAATGGATAAAGATCTTGAAGAAAAAAGGACTAAATGTGAAGTTTATTCACGAGTTGTTGGTTATCTTCGTCCTGTTAGCCAATGGAACCGTGGTAAACAACAAGAGTTTAGTGATCGTAAAGTATTTGAAATCAAAGAAAAAGAATAATGGCTAAAATATGAAAATCGGTGGTTTTCAAAAAACATCACTACTTGATTACCCAGATATGATTAGTTCAATTGTTTGGACAGTTGGTTGTAATTTCAACTGTCCTTTTTGTTATAATACTGAACTAGTAAATGGTACTGCTCAAAGTATTTCTGAGAAACAAATATTTGATCATCTTAATACGAGAAAAGGAATAGTTGAAGCATTAGTAATATCTGGAGGGGAACCTTTTCTACAAAAGGATTTAGATGTTTTTTGCAATAAAATAAAAAAACTAAATCTTTTAATAAAAATTGATACAAATGGGAGTTTTCCAGATAAATTAAAAGAGTTAATTCATAAAAAATTAGTAGATTATGTTGCAGTTGATATAAAAGCGCCAAAGGATAAATATGAAAAATTAGTTGGAGCAAAAATAGATATTAAACAAATTCAAAATACAATTGATATTTTACAAAATTCTAATGTTGATTATGAGTTTAAAACAACTTTTGTTCCAAAATTTTTAATAAAAAAAGATATTTTAGAAATTGCTAAATGGTTAAAAGGTTCAAAAAAATTTTATCTCCAGCAGTTTAAAAATGAAATGCCTGTTTTATCAGATGAATTACAATTTGTTAAACCTTATGAAAAACATGATATATTAGATATAATTGAAGAAATCAAACCATTCTTTGTACATTGTAGTGTAAGAGGTTTATAGTTTTTTTAGTCGAAATACAGTTTATTGATGAATTAAAATTGTAAAAAATGTAATCAAAACTACTTTTAATAAATAAAAACTAAATATACATTTGGTGTTTTTGGTTAATTGTTATGAACTATGAACTTGGAATAATAGGTGCTGGGCCTGCAGGATATTCTGCTGGAATTTATGCGATAAGAGCTGGTATAAAAACTGCTATTTTTGATAGAGGTGATGGTGGAGGACGGGCAGTTCTTTCTCCAAAAATTGAAAATTATGCAGGGTTTGAATCGATATCAGGCATGGAACTCATGGAGAAGATGAAACACCATACTAGTAAATATGTTACTTTTCATTTATACGAAGAAGTAAAAAAAATAGAACAATCTGACAATATATTTACTATTGAAACAGGAAAAGGAAAATATGTTTTGGGTGCAATACTTCTCTGTACTGGTACAGAACATAAAAAATTAGAAATTTCTGGTGAGGAAGAATTCCTAGGGAAAGGTGTTTCGTATTGTGCTACTTGTGATGGATATTTTTTCAAAGGAAAAAAAGTCGCCGTAATTGGTGGTGGAAATACTGCTGTGATGGAAGCAATTTTTTTGAATCAGATTGGTTGCAAAGAAGTGACTCTTATCCATCGCAGGGATCGGTTACGAGCTGAGAAGATTTACGAAGACGAAGCACGAGAAAAACATATTCAGATTCTTCTTAATAACACCGTTGAAAAAATTGATGGCAAAAAAACGGTAACATCACTTAAAATTATAGATGTTGTAAGTGGCAAGAAATCCGTTCTTCAGGTTGATGGTGTGTTTGTTTCCATTGGTGAAACCCCTCAGAATGATTTAGCAAAACAGTTAAAAATAATACTTGATGAGCAAGGATATATTGTCGTCGATAAACAGCAAAGAACAAATGTTAAAGGTGTATATGCTGCAGGTGACATTACAGGAGGTCTTCGTCAGGTAATAACTGCTTGTGCAGAAGGCGCAATTGCGGCATTATCTTCTACTGAAGCTCTTGGCAAGAATTATCCATATTAATCTTTTCAAGATAATCATATAAAAAAAATTCGTATTAATTAAACTCGTTGATACAATACTTGGGTAAACTTGTGTTTATAGATCACTGATCATAAACGTAGGCGGTGTGCTAATGGTGATATATTTCACTTTTTCACTACTTGTATTTCTAGCACGATGTTTCAAGTTTGATTTATGCCAAAGAATATCTCCTTTACTTAATTTGTATGTATTTTCACCAACGATATATTCCATTTTTCCTTCAAGAACAAGATGAATTTCCTCCCCGACATGTTGATACCATCGTGATTCTACATTTGGGTCAAGTTCTGCGACAATAGCTTCTGTTTTTTCTGATTTAATTTTTAGTCGATATATTCTACCAGGTTTAATGATCTCACTTTTTTGATTCCCACTTTTAATAAAAATTATTTCATCATCCATTTTTTAAACCGTAGTGATAAGATACAGTGATTTAATAAATATTTCCAATTAAATAATCCTAATTGACAAGTGATTAGAACGTGCATATTAAAATTTTCATTTGTAATTTTTAAGCATCGGGAAAGATATTTGAACTCCTAATTTAACAATCATATCTGATAAATCTCATAATATTTATCCTTTAAATAATCAACAAAAACTTCTGAGTTAAGTCCTTGCCCGCATACTTTTTTAATTATATCATCAGCATCCATTAAACAACCATACTCGTGGATATTTTTCCTTAACCAACTAAGTATGCTTTCAAATTCCGCATTTCTAATTTCAGATAATAAATTTTTATTATCCTCTGATATTTTTTTGAAAATTTGTGCAGAATATATTGATCCAATAGCATAAGTCGGGAAATAACCGATGTTTCCGCTACTCCAATGTATATCCTGTAATACACCCTCTACATCATTTTTTGGTACAACACCGAGTATTTCATCCATCTTTTCATTCCAGATCTGTGTAAGTTCATTTACACTTATTTTTTCGTCCATTAGACCTGTTTCTATTTCAAAACGAAGAATCACATGCAAACAATAAGTAAGCTCATCTGCTTCAACACGTATAAGCGAGGGGCGAACCTGATTTACTATATTGAACCAACTATCAAAACCAATATCTTTAAAATTAGTAGGTGCTGTTTTCTTAAAAACTGGATAAAAATATTTCCAGAATTCTTTGTTTCTGCCAATCATATTTTCCCAGAAACGTGATTGTGATTCATGCAAACCAAGAGAAGGTGAATCAGAAATAACTGTATCTTTATATTCGCCCTTTGGCATCCCTAGTTCATATAATGCATGCCCGGCTTCATGAATTGTTGAAAAAAACGAAAATAAGGGATTTGGTCTATTGTAACTTGTTGTAATTCTTATATCGTCATCTCCCATACCCGTAGTAAAGGGATGTGTTGATACATCAAGCCTTGATCTATCATTTGGAAGTCTCATTTTTTCTATAACAATATTACTAAGAAATCTTTGTTTTTCCGCATCTAATTTTAATTTTATCTCTTGTTGTTTATCAAAAATTTTACTACTTTTAATTTTATCAAGAATTTCAATGATACCTTTTTTAAGATATGTAAATTCTATGCGTAGTTTTTTAACAGTCATACCTTCTTCATAATCGTCTAAAAGACAATCATATCTAGAACCTGGAAAATTTATATATCCGCAGTATTCCTTTTCAAGCTCTATGATTTTTTCAAGGTCTGTTGCAAAAATCTTAAAATCATTTTTTGTTCTTGCTTTTTCCCATGATTGATAAGCAAGTGTTGTAATTTTGGTAGAACGTTCAACAAATTCAGAAGGAACTTTTCTCGATTTTTCAACATCTTTTTTAAGACGCTTTACTACAATTTTATCTTTTTCTGATAAATCATCTATGTTTTTTGATAAAATTTGTATATGTTTCCAAAATTCATCTGATATTATTTTTTCATGTGACATTTTTGATATAAGTGCAGTTTGATCTGAGCGATCACCTACGCCCATAGGTGGCATATAAGTCATCTGATCCCAACCTAGAAGTGCACAAATTCCACCGATGACTGAGAGTTCTTTTTGTTGTTTATAAATAAAATCAAGTGATTCTTTCATTTGTTCATACCTCGAGTTCTATTCCCACCGGACAGTGATCTGAACCTATTATTTCCTGCATGATAAAAGCGTTTTTAACATGTTTTATAAATTCTTTGTTTACAAAAAAATAATCTATTCTCCAACCAACATTTCGTTCTCTAGCATTTGTTTTCATATCCCACCAGCTATATTGCTCAGGTTTTTTGTTAAAATATCTAAAGGTATCTATATAGCCGTGATCTACGAAGGTATCTATCCATGCGCGTTCTATTGGTAAAAAGCCTGATATTTTTTCGTTTTCCTTTGGTCGAGCTAGATCTATTTCTTTGTGTGCAGTGTTAAAGTCTCCGCATACAACTATATTTTTTCCTTCTACTTTTAGATTGTCAGTATAACCTAGAAATGTATCGTAAAAATCAAGTTTATGATCTAGCCTTTCCTGGTTTTTCTTACCATTTGGAAAATATATATTAAAAAGAGTAAAGTCTTTGTATTCTGTGATAAGAATTCTTCCTTCGCTATCAAATTTTTCTATTCCAAATCCTCTTTTTATATTAATGGGTTTGGGTTTTGAATAAGTTGCAACACCACTGTATCCCTTTCTTTCTGCAGGATTGATAAATATATTATAACCTGGAGTATTTTTAAGATGCGGTGGTAATTGCTCTGGTGTTGCTTTGATTTCTTGTAAACATAAAATGTCTGGTTTTTCCTTTTGAAAGAAAGTAAAAAAACCTTTTTTATCTGCTGCGCGTAATCCGTTTATATTCCAAGATATTAGTTTCATGTTAATTATTGGGGTATATTTTATAGTATGATAAGTTTAGTTGTATTTTTTTCTAATTTTAAAAAAAATATTTATTGATATGTTAGATATATGCTAAATGCTGTAAAAATCTAAAAAGGTGATTTTTAATGAAACATGTACATTATTCTGAAGTTGAGTTAGAACTTCCTACCGAAGAGGGAATTAAAGATTTAAAAGTTCGTTGGCTTATATCTAAAAAAGATGGTGCTGAAAACTTTGCTATGAGGCTATTTGAAGTTAAGCCTGGTGGATATAGTCCTTTACATCAACACGACTGGGAGCATGAAATATTTATATTGGAGGGTGAAGGTGTTGCTCGTAGTAAAAAACACGAAGAGTCTTTTAAAGAAGGTGATGTTTTTTTTGTAAAACCTATGGAATGGCATCAGTTTATAAATACCGGAAAGGAAACATTGAAGTTCATTTGTCTTATTCCCTACAAATAAATTTGGTGTAAAAAATATGATTTCTAATAAGAATATTGGAAGAACAGTTATTGATTTAATTGGGAATACTCCGATGGTTAGAATAAATAAGCTTAATCCTAATCCATATACGATTATTTATGCGAAACTTGAGGGTAACAACCCCGGGGGTAGTATTAAAGATAGAATTGCTCTTAAAATGATTGAACAAGCAGAATCAGAAGGCGAACTGGTAAAAGGTAAAACAATTATTGAGGCAACCTCTGGAAACACT
>Ga0209254_10000943_pt1 | contig 25575 bp, 23 predicted proteins | sample FrelakmetDIP11DI_FD_187148 | JGI IMG/M metagenome (GOLD analysis project Ga0209254, IMG submission 187148) | Freshwater lake sediment microbial communities from the University of Notre Dame, USA, for methane emissions studies - DIP11 DI (SPAdes)... | ecosystem: Environmental > Aquatic >...
ACAGCACCACTATCACTGCCGGTTAACCCACCAAGTCCTACTCCCTTATTCTGTAAGATAACACTGATGATGAGTGCTACGGAAGTTATAATCAATGCGATTTCAAAATAATTTTGTATTGTCAATCGTATCCTCCTTAATGGTCAAAGCAGCACAGATTATACCTTTCAATAAAGGAATTAGTCAACCAAAATTATATGGAAGAATTAATAACCAGCATTCATATACACACAAAATATAGTGATGGGAGTTCAAATCATGCGAAGATAGCCCGGATTGCTGCGGAGAACAATATGGATGTCATCATCATTACAGATCACAATATCCTCGTAAATGGGATGGAAGGATACTACCACGCTGGAGATAAAAAGGTTATCCTCCTGTGTGGCGAGGAGATCCATGATCCGTATCAGAATCCTCAAAAAAACCATCTAATTGTCCTGGGAGTAAAGGATGAACTGTCAAAGTTCTCTCATGATCTAAATACTCTAACCCGCCAGGTTGAGATGAAAGGCGGTCTGGCATTTATTGCGCATCCATTTGAAGATGCCTTGCCTGCCTTCCATGAATCCAGGATTTGTTGGGATGACTGGGAAGTCCAAAATATCCATGGGATAGAGATTTGGAATCAATTGAGCGAGCTAAAAACCACGGCTAAAAACTGGCTGCATACCATATTCCTGGTCTTTTTTCCGCAATTAATTGGTAATCACCCACATCCGGAAGCACTTAAACAATGGGATACCCTGCTTGCCCAGGGACGGAAAGTTGTAGCATTCGGAGGGGCTGATGCGCATGCTTTAATTAAACATATTGGACCTTTTACAAAAAAAATATTCCCTTATGAATTTCATTTTCGGGGGGTAACCACTCACCTGCTTGTGGAAAATCCAATCTCAGGTGACCTTCTGGTTGATAGGCAGATGATTCTTGATTCATTCAGGAAGGGTCACGCTTTTGTGGCTTATGACCTCCCATACCCATCAAAAGGATTTAGATTTTCTGCAATGAATATCGAAAAGGAAATCATAATGGGAGATACGATTGAACTTATTGGCGGAATCACATTAAAAATCCACTTGCCAATCAAGGCTGAGTGTAGGCTGATTAAGGATGGTGAAGTAATTAATGTATATGAATTACCGAGGGTTGTGAAGACAATTACACATCCTGGAATATACCGCGTTGAGTGTTATCTGGATTACCTGGGGAAAAAGAGGGGGTGGATTTTTAGCAATCCCATTACAATTACTAAGTAGGGGGATGCTCTATCTCCAACTGGAAAATTCATAATACCATTTGTGGATGCCGGGTATTTTGGGATAGGAATGAATATTCCACCCTGGTCTCGAAAATGGGACGGAAATTCATGGCTATAAAAAATCCCTGGGATTATGATCAGAAACTGAACCGCACAAAAAATATTGGTCCCGGGGCTAAAATTTCCCTCCGCTATCATCAACCAGGATTTATTAATCCTTCTTGCCATATTCAAAATACTAATTTTTATCTGGTCCAAATTGATAGCAATAATAGGAAAACCCCCCGAATTATTCTCAAATCCGGTTAATAGGCCACATATTTGTCATCATTATTTAGATTAATCAACCAGTTCATTAATTAAATAGAGGTCTATCCTTTAATGACAGCTACTGGCAATAATCTGGCAACTTTTGAAGCAATTCCCGCCCCACATACTGTATCAACAACTCGATCAACGTCTTTATAAGCCTCGGGTGCCTCTTCAGCAAGCCCGGAAAGCGACCCGGCACGGATCCGGATACCTCTGACTCCTAGAGAGTCTATCAGATCTGATCCCCTTACTTTTCTCTTTGCCTCATTCCTGCTCATCATCCTGCCTGCACCATGGCAGGTTGTCCCGAATGATTTTTTCATACCGGTATGCGTACCAGAAAGGATCCAGGAAGCTGTCCCCATGGTACCAGGGATCAACACCGGCTGCCCGGTGGACCTGTATTCTTCCGGTAAATCGGGGGAATTTGGAGGTAAGGCGCGTGTTGCCCCTTTACGATGAATACATAGCTTCCGAGGCTTTCCATCAATGGAATGGGTTTCAAAATTTCCCATATTATGAGCGATATCATACACCTGGAAAAGATGCCAGTTTGCCACTTTGCCAGCAAGAACCTCCTCAAACGCCATGCGTGCCCGGTGGGCAAGTATCTGCCTGTTAGCAAAGGCATAATTTGCGGCGGCACGCATCGCCCCCACATAATCCTGTCCTTCAGGGGAGTTAATCGGTGCACAGACCAGTTCCCGGTCGGGTAGTTTTATTCCATATCTTTTATCGAGTCCCTGGAAAGATTTGACGTAATCCGTACAAACCTGGTGCCCCAGACCACGAGAACCACAATGAATCATTAGGGTAAGGCATCCCTCGGTCAAACCCCAGGTTGAGGCAGCCGATGGATTGATTATCCGATCGACGACCCCCACCTCCAAGAAATGATTACCCGCCCCAAGAGTGCCCAACTGCATTTCACCCCGCTCTCTTGCGCGTGCACTTACCTTTCCCCAAATTCCCGGGAGAGAACCTCCATTTTCTGTCCGGCGGAGATCAACCTCAGACGCAAATCCTTGCTTTTCTGCCCATTTCGCCCCGGTCTCTAGCACCCTGGATAATTCCTTTTCATTCAATTTGATGGAGCCTTTCGTTCCCACGCCACTTGGGCAATGTCGGTCAAGAGCCAGTATTAAATCATCAAGATACGGCTCAGCCTCCTCAAGGAGAATGCTGGAGCCTAACAGGCGTACTCCGCAATTTATATCATAACCAATCGCTCCCGGAGATATCATTCCGCTTTCAACGTCAGCTGCTGCAACTCCGCCAATTGGAAATCCATAACCCTGGTGAACATCAGGCATTATGAGCACATTCTTAATAAAACCTGGAAGCATGGCAGCATTAATGGCTTGATCAAAGGACAAATCCCCCAATGCTTCTTCTAACAAATCTCTAGAGACAAACGCTCTCACCGGAATTTTTAAATCAGGATTGAAACTAAGTGGGATCTCCCATTCAAACTCAGATATTTTCTCAAAATCTGTTTCCCTTATCATTTTTTTACTCCTATTTGAAGCCTTAGTTCCATTAAATCTCAAATATCAAATACAATAATCACCTCATAAACCCCCATAACGTGTTGAATTTCAAGCATATGGTAGGTTACCGCTTTGATTTCGGAATAATCCTTCCTGACGGTATTGCCGGTCATTTGGATCTGAAGGAATTCTTCGTCATGCGTGAAAACATAATCATTGAAAATAAGTCCATCGCCTTCAAGGAAATACAGCAGCTCGTTAAGAAATGCAACCAACAATCCTTCCTGATCTCCTGCAGAAATGCGGATATTGCGGTAATATTGTCTTGAGTCCTCCGGTATGGTGCCCATTAATTGGTACATTCCGCTCGCTGATTGGGAAAATAATCCATCTATTGTTGGAGCCCAAACCTGGAGAGCCCGGTCTGCTGTATGTGATATCTCAAGAAAACCTGATGGCAACATGAATGTATCCCTCCTTGGTTATAATTATATCGTATGAAAAATAGCCTCGATAAAATCGAAAAAAAACTACAAATCCTATTTGAGAGCAGCATTAATCCTTTATCTAATGTGGATTACAGCCATGTAGTCATCCATGAGCTTATCGCTTCCCTGGAAAAATCCACTTATACAAAACAGGATGGCACACTCTCGGCCGCACATGTCTACACCATTAAGGTAAGTCCGGTGATGTTTTCCTTATGGCAAAAAAAGCAAGGCATACTCGAAAAGTTATCGACTGAGTTGATGGGTGCAGCTGAAGAGAATGGGATTAAATTTTCTTACACCCCCGTGATCAGGCTGGTTGAGGATGAAAATCTAAGTTCGGATCAGATTGATATCAGTGCTTCAATTACTGGCGGGGTAGTTGGGCAAACTTCTGCAATCGTTCTAAATTCAGATGATGGTGCCGCAATTCAACCTGACTTCCCATTGAAAGCTTTCCTGATCCGGGATGGGTCACAAACAATCCCGATAAATCAGAGGACGTTTAATATTGGGCGACGGCCAGACAACCACCTCGTCTTAGAAGACCCTCGCATATCCCGGGTTCACGCACAGATTAGGGCACGTCGAAATAATTTTATTCTCTTTGATTTAAACTCCATGGGCGGCACTTTTGTAAATGGTCAAAGGGTTTACCAGCATCAACTAAAATCTGGCGATGTAATTACACTTGCAGGGGTTTCCATTATTTATAACGAAGAGTATCAGACGAATATTCAGGATACGGGTGGGTATACGACCACGTTAAATTCTTCCGATCAATCTGAGACAATCGAGGAATGATGAGTGGAATTATTGTATTAGTGTTCCGAATCTTGATTATCCTCAGCCTTTACGCATTTCTATTTCTAGCAATATATATGATATGGAAAAATATAGAAGTTAATAGCAGAGAGATTTCAAAAATCAAGATTCCAAAAATCACTCTCAGTATTGATGACCAGGATATGAATTTGACCCGGGAATTTACCAACCCCGAAGTAATTATTGGACGTGACCCCCAATGTGATTTGTCCATTTCAAGGGAAACAGTGTCAGCACATCATGCGCGCTTGAGCTATCATCACAAAAATTGGTGGATTGACGATATGCTTTCAACGAATGGCACAATCTTAAACGAAGAGCAGGTGAAAACAGCTACAGTTTTGGTGGACGGGGATACAGTCATTTGCGGAGATGTCCCAATAACAATCAATATTGAACAATCAGGTTAGGGACTGATTACAAGGAATTTATCTTTTGGGCTACAGCGATTAATGATGTCCCAAATGGTAATGGAATGCCAATTTTTATTAGCTGATTTTCCCAACTTAAAATCCATCCTAAAATATCATTTAATACCGGTATTATCCGCAATTCATCCACCGTTGATTGAAAAATCTGCCCTTGATTCTGGTTTATTGACAAATGTTTTTTTGAAATTTTTCGCCTTAACCAGACCACTGGAAATAATATTCCCATAAAATAGCTCAAATGAATAACTCGAAATCCTGCTAATTCTAATTTCCGGTTTAAGTCAGTCTTTTGGTACCGTCTGACATGATGACCAGCTACATCAAAATAACTCCATAGGGATGAAAACGCAGGCACAGTAAGCAGTAAATAACCCTCATCCGAGATCATCCGGTTTAAATCTCTCAATACAAGATTATCATCCTCCAGGTGTTCCATAACATCAAATAACCCAACTAATGCAAATTGAGTCCCAAACGGCGGATTATGCATATCTCCCTGCAATAACGGGCAGGATACCCTGCTTTTTGCATAAACTAATCCCTGGTGATAGAGATCCATGCCAATCACCGACCCAGTAGGAAACACCCCCATTATTGAACGCAGCACATTGCCCGTACCACAACCAGCCTCAAGTATTTGGTCTGTTTTGGTTATTCTGTCTTGTAGGCGGATTAAGAATATACGGATAAGCTGGTTTCTGCTTTTGAACCAGAAATGCCGGTCCTCTGCATTAGCTAAAGGTTCAAAATAATCAGGATCATAGCTTGGTGTTGGATTTGGGGTCATTTATTACCTTTACCACGGAGATATTATCAGGAATAAACTGGTGTTTTTATCCCCAAGAAATATATTATACTTTTTGAAGATACTATTTAATCATATTGACATAAATCTTTGGGTGCTTCTCGGAAGCAAATTTCAGTCTCAACCTTTCCGGGGTAGAAGCATATTGCATATATCAAATTATGGAGGTCTATTGACATGAATGATAATCCAACCCTCGCATTCATAGGCGGCTCTGGATTGTATAATTTTTCTGCAATCAGTGAACAGGAATCGGTTGATGTTGAAACCCCGTTCGGGTTCCCAAGCAGTCCAATTACCATTGGTAATCTGGCTGGCAGGAAGGTTGCGTTCCTTGCACGTCATGGACTTGGTCATTATATACCACCAGGCGATGTGAATTACCGTGCAAATATCTTTGCGCTTAAATCATTAGGTGTTCAAAACGTAATTAGTATCAGTGCCTGCGGTTCACTCAGGGAAGACTATAAACCAGGGGACATTGTAATTCCCGATCAATTATTCGATTTCACCCGGAGTCGCGAATGCTCTTTTTTTGAACAAGGTCTGGTTGTTCATATTGGTACTGCCGATCCATACTGCAAAAACCTATCCAGCCGTGTTTTCAATGCTGTTAATAAAACAGGTGCCTGTGTTCATCAAGGTGGTACTTTTATTGTAATTGAAGGACCACGGTTTTCTACCAAGGCTGAATCCAATTTGTTCAGGGAATGGGGTATGTCAATTATTGGTATGACTGCCTGTCCCGAAGCGTTCTTAGCCAGGGAAGCCGAAATGTGTTATGCCACAATGGCACATGTTACAGATTATGATGTATGGCATATCAGTGAGGAATCAGTCAGTGTTGAGATGGTCATAAACACCCTGAATAAGAATTTAGAAATTGCCCAGGAATCAATCGTTGAGCTGGCAAAAATCCCATTCGAGGTCGCTGATTGCAGTTGTCAACACGCATTAGCCTCTTCAATCATTACTCATCCAAACTCTATAACAAATGAGATGAAGAAAAAATTATCCATTCTTGTGGACAAATATATATCCCAGTGAACCAAACCTTCCCACCCACAAATCGAGAGAGGGATAACCTACAAAGCATCCTTTTTATTTTATCCTCCCTTTTCTTATTTTTTTATAGCATTGTTCTGACTCTTTCCCCTAATATTCGGACCGGATCGATCAGTGCTCCGCTCAATTGGGAGCACTGGTTTGGGTTTGCTATATGGCTGATTGGTTTTTCTTATCTCAATTACCGTTCACAAAAAAAACTGGAGGTTCGTGACCCTTACATTCTGCCGGTTATCGGCCTTTTAAGCGGTTGGGGATTATTGACCATCTGGAGGTTGAATACCTATTTCGCAACTCGTCAGACAATTTGGTTAATCATTTGTATGGTATTTTTTGCAGTCGGACTCCAGTTTCCAAACCTGCCAGATATTTTAAAGAGGTATAAATATATCTGGTTAATCCTTGCCCTTGGGTTGACTGCGCTTACATTTCTGCTCGGTGTCTATCCATCGGGTTTAGGACCTGAACTCTGGCTCGGTTGTTGCGGGCTTTATATCCAACCCTCTGAATTTTTAAAGATCCTGTTCCTGATATATCTTGCCTCTTACCTGGCCGACCGGATTCCATTTCACCTGAAGATTATGCCGATCTTGTTCCCAACATTCGTAATGATTTTAATTGCGTTGGGTATTCTTGTCGTGCAGAGAGATCTTGGGTCAGCATCTCTATTCTTATTATTCTATTTCACGATGCTCTATATTGCATCATCCAAGCGCAGAATCCTCATTATTGGCGGATTATCCCTTCTGATTGCCGGCGTCATTGGATATCAGAATATTAACCTCATCCATGTTAGAATCGATTCCTGGCTGAATCCTTGGGCTGACGCGGGTGGTAAGTCATACCAGATTGTTCAGTCATTCATCGCAATTGCGAATGGCGGCATCATAGGCCGCGGACCTGGAATTGGGAACCCGGAATTAATCCCAATCCCGCACTCGGATTTTATCTTTTCAGCGATTGCAGAAGAAGCCGGTCTGGTTGGTACAGTAGGCATACTTGTTTTATTTGGGATTTTGATTGGTAGAGGTATGATTGTATCCATTCAGGCATCCAACCCGTATCACCGCTTCCTGGCTGCAGGAATTGTTTCCTTGCTTCTTATTCAGAGCATCATTATCATTGGTGGCAACCTGGGGATGCTTCCAATAACTGGATTGACCTTACCATTAATTTCTTATGGCGGGTCTTCATTGGTAATTTCTTTTTTCTCAATCCTGCTGCTTCTATTAATCAGCAGTAAGCGCGACCAGGAACCGCTGGCACTGCAATCCACAAAAAGCCTGCAATTTACCAGTTTCCTCTTTCTGATAGTACTTACCCTCCTTGGAATTGGAAATGGATTATGGAGTGTCATTTTCTCTGATGAATTGCTCTCAAGGTATGACAATCCCAGATTGGCAATTGCAGATAGTTATGTTAAAAGAGGATCGATATTGGATAGAAAGAACGATCCTTTGACCAGTACGATTGGTACATCAGGAGATTATCAACGAAATATAAGTTATCCACTCTTAAGCGCGGTTCTTGGTTATTCCAGTCAGATAGTAGGTCAGTCCGGGATTGAGAGTACCATGGATGGTTACTTGAGGGGACTGCAAGGGACGCCTTCATCCCTGGTTTGGTTGCACCATTTATTATTCGGCCAACATCCCCCTGGGCTTGATGTACGTTTGAGCATAGATGGATCATTACAGGCAGCTGTTGATGAAATTTTGGAAGATGCTAAAGGAGCGGTCGTTATTATCAACTCCCAAAATGGTGAAATCCTTGCATCAGCCACTTCACCAACCTTCAATGCCAACGAGTTGGAAAATAATTGGTCGGCATGGGCTGAATCTCCTGATTCACCAATGTTGAACCGGGTGACTATGGGTAGATATCCACTCGGGGCTGCCGCCGGACCAATGTTGTTAGCAAAAACAATAGAAGATTCCTACCTGCCGGCCATCCCCGATAACCATGCCATTAATTATCAGGGTGTTTCATGGGGTTGTGCCGAAAAACCGGAAGAAAATGAGTGGGGTGATCTTGTCATGAATGGTTGTCCAGGTGCACTAGCTGCAATGGGTTCACAATTCGAACAATATCAAATACAAAATTATTACGATAAGCTGGGTTTTTTCGAAGAATTAGATATCCGTTTACCAACCATAAAGGGGGAATATCCTCATGAGATTGCCAAAAAGAACGATCCACTCTACCAAATTAGTGGAGTAACTCTATCTCCTCTTCATGTTGCCAGGGCTGCAGCTGCTATTAGCAATAACGGAAACATGCCCAATCCGAAAATTGTATCATCTGTGAACACTCCTGCCCAAGGTTGGATTTCCCTCGGAAGCAATGTCAGCCGACCTTTGTTCTCAACCAAAACTGCAAACGAGGTAATTCAGCTCTTAAGAGTTGACGACATGCCTGTCTGGCAGTCCTATGGTGGAGGTATAGCTACCAATCAATCCTATTCATGGTATGTTGGGGGTTCAATTCCTGAATGGCAGGGTACTCCATTTGTAACAGCTGTCATCCTCGAAGAGGCGGATGCAGTTAAAGCCAAGAATTTGGGACTGCGCATCGCCGAGTTAATGACAAAACCACAATAATCCCCTCCATCGGTAAATCCCGGGCTATCTAAATACGATCCTAATAAATTTTCTTTTCCCTACCCGGAGTATCCCGGGGCTGTCAATTATCTTGGTCGCCTCATTGATAACAATATTATCAAAGCGGACACCATTCTGGCTGATAATCCTTCTTCCTTCACTTTTGCTTACAACCAGTTTGGCATTTACCAGGACGTCAAGGATATCCTGAGGGGAATCAATTGGATAATCTTCAATCTCTTCAGGAATATCCCCTTTTTGGAACAAACTGATAAACTCTTCCTGTGCAGAAAAAGCCGGATCATCTCCATAGAATGCAGAGACCACCTCGTAACCAAGCTGCATTTTAGCATCACGGGGGTGGAGCATTCCGCAATGTATTTCATTTTCCATCCTCTCAACTTGAGTGGGTGTCCATCTGGTTACCAGGCGGAAGTAGGCCGGCATGGCTTTATCCGGAATTGACATGACTTTCCCATACATATCCTGGGCATTTGTATTAATAGGAATATGATTTCCGAGTGATTTGCTCATTTTAATCTCGCCATCTGTGCCCGGTAAAATCCCCAGGATTATGCCAATGTTTGGCTTTTCCCCCAAAAATGTCATCACTTTCCTTGCAGCTGTAATAATATTAAATAGCTGGTCAGTTCCGCCAACCTGTACATCGCTTTTCATCGCATATGCATCATAACCTTGCATAATGGAATAAAATGTTTCGTGTAAATAAATTGCATCTCCCCGATCCCACCGCAGACGAAAATTTTCTCTTGCCATAAATTGTTGGAGTGTAAAATTGGAAGCTAAACGAATTAACTCTTCAAAAGATAAACCTGATAGCCAGGTGGCATTATAACGAATCAATGTTTTTTGTGGATCGAGGATACGAAACGCCTGCTCGGCATAAGTTCGGGCATTCTCTTCAACCTCTCGTGGGGTTAATTGAGGCCTCAATATGTCTTTATCCGAGGGGTCCCCAATCAAGGAAGTATAATTGCCAATAAGGAATGTTACTTCATGTCCATGTTCCTGGAACTGGCGAAGTTTCCGCATGGTCACCGTATGGCCAAGATGGAGGTCAGCCTTCCTGGGATCATAACCACAATAAATCCGTAATGGGCGATTTTCCCTCTCCGCCTCTATGAGACGTTGTTTTAGTTCATCCGCCATCACCTTTTTGAGGTTTTCATCCCCATATTCAGTCCCCTGCATGAAATAGGTGACTTGTTCTTCGATATTCATTTCTTCCTCCAGCCTTTATTAGCCAATGATGACTTAGTATTAGTGCAGAAAGTCTAATAGCTGCACCTATTTTAACAATGAATTCAATGCTTGTTGTAGATCAGGATACTTAAATTCAAATCCGGAATTTTGGAGTGTATCTGGATATACTCTTCGGCCCGCTAAAAGCAGGGCGCTCATCTCACCAAGCATTATTTTAAGAACAAATGCGGGGACAGGAAGCCAATAAGGTCTATGTAATACCTTTGCAAGGATTTTACCAAACTCTTTCATCTTAATCGGCTGCGGAGAGCATAAATTTATAGTTCCGCTGACATCCCTATTTTCTAAAAGAAAAACCATCGCTGCAGCAGAATCCGCAATATGGATCCACGTCCACCATTGTTCTCCTGAACCAAGCGGACCCCCGATAAATAACTTGAATGGGAGAATTATTTTTGCCAGAGATCCTCCCCGGGGCGACATAACCTGGGAGCTGCGCATTACCACCCGCCGGACTCCCAGCACTTCAACAGGTTTTGTGGACTGTTCCCATAAAACCGCTGCATCACCCATAAAACCAGTCCCTGGGGGATTGTTGATTGTAAATTCTTGATTGAGGTCAGACGGATAATAATCTATGCCGGATACTTGCAGAACAACTTCGGGTTTGTGGATTGAATTTCTTACTGCCTCTACAATTGCAGAACCTGTCTGAATACGGCTTTCCACAATATGCTTCTTTTTCTTGGCAGTCCAACGCCACCCCTCAATGGTTTCCCCAGCCAAATTAACGATAGCATCCATGTCTTCCACCAGGAGTCCCCAATTCCTGGAAGTCATCCCATCCCACTGGGCATAATGCACCTGGGGATGAATTTTCTTTGGGTTTGAGCTCCTGGTCAAGATCCAAACTTCATGACCCTTGGCAATCAGGTGTTTGGATAATTCAGTACCAACAAGCCCGGTGCCTCCAGCAATAACTACCTTCATTTGACTATCTCCAATCCCCTCAAACTAGTTGTGGATTAATAATTGATTTTACTCATGCTATAATTTTTTTATTATACCCATGAATAAACAGGTGCTTGTCCTCAATGTTAATTTTGAACCCCTCAATGTTTGCACCGAACGCAGGGCAATTGGATTAATTCTCACCGAGAAAGCCACCCTTGTTCTAAATGGGCGCGGCGTAATCCAAACGATCAACTTTAATTTTCCGAGGCCATCTGTTATCCAGTTACAAAGGATGTGTCACCGTCCAAGGTTACGCGCCCATTTTTCCAAACTGGAGGTTTTTCGCAGGGACAATTTTATCTGCCAATATTGCGGAAAACAAACCCAGGATTTAACAATTGACCATGTTATCCCGCGGTCTATTGGTGGTTTGCACACCTGGGAGAATGTGGTTGCCGCTTGTCCGCTTTGCAATCATCAAAAAGGCGGACGGTCTTTGCACGAATCTAACATGAAATTATTAAGAATACCAAAAGAACCGCCCAGTTCGGCATATTACATTTACGGGAAACACCTTGACCGATTTTCCGAATGGGAACCGTTTCTTATCGGTTGGTAAACTATTAACTAAATTCTATCTGTAAATAATCTTCAGCCAACCGGACACTCCCGGAAAAATTGTCCTTCGCCTGTTTAAGCAGCTCATCAATATTTACACAATTTACCGGATAGTGAATTAGGAATAATTCCCCTGCCTCCGCCTTGGTTGCCATTTCTCCTGCCTGACCAGGTGATGAATGACCTATACCTTCCCCGGTAGCCTCATGGATAAGGATATCAACCCGGGAACCGAGTTCGATCACAGCATCATCTGGCTGGGTGTCAGATGAATATGCAAAGGAACGTTTTTCCCCCATTAGTTCCACTCTGAGTCCTATTGTAGGGATAGTATGTTTTACTGGTGAGGCAATAATTTTTATCTCGGGATATTTTAGGACCGGTTGGTATTTTTCATCAGAAATAATATGATAGTTTATTGGATAGAAATTTGGCCAATTATTCCAACCATACATTTCCATTAAGGTCTGCATTCGGGTGATTGTGTAATCCAAACCGAAAATGCTGATTGGTTTTTCCCGTCCAGATAACCACATTCCTAATAATAACAAGGGTAATCCGGAAACATGGTCTGGATGAAAATGGGTCAGAATGATATCGGAAATTGAATCAAGATTTATATGGGCTCTACTAAGTACTGGAAGAGGACTGCCGACACAGTCAACCAGAATTGTATACCCGGGGGAAACAATCGCCAGGGAAGCATTTTCATGATGTTGATCGGCAATTGCACTGGCTGATCCAAGAAATACTAACCTGGTCATGGCATATTTTTCCTTGGATTGAAAACATAAAACTTTTCCGGGATTTGGCTAATCAACCGGATCTCCACCTTTAGTTCTCTCAGCCGCATCGCCATCATGCCGGTGCCTGAATAGCAAGAAACCAGCTGCAGCAATTGCAATTATTCCCATGAACGATTGATTAAAATTCAATACTCCCACAAACGCATTATCCAGGCGAAGGAATTCGAGGAAAAACCTGCCAACTGGATAAATAATCAGGTAAAGGAGAAAAATATCACCGTTCTTCAATGAGTTTCTAAACCGTCTGCCTACATACAACAGGATAGCCATATTTAATAAGTTCCATAACGATTCATATAAAAATAAAGGGTGATAATATTCAATATTATTAAATTTTGGAAGTCGATATTTTGGTTCGATAAAGATCGCCCAGGGCAAACTTGTTGGGGCACCATAGATTTCTTGGTTTACATAATTACCCCAGCGGCCAATCGCCTGTCCTAAAGCAATTCCAGGGGCGAGAACATCCAACCATTGTGCAAATATCAGATTTTTCTTGCGTGTATAGATATATAGTGCGATCACACCGCCGATGACCGCACCCGGTATACCCAATCCTCCCCTCCAAATCGCAATTGCATCCAGGGGATGGGTCAGGTAATATCCGGCAGTAATCCCAACATCTACCATAGATTTGGGGGGAAGAAGAATATGCCATAACCTTGCCCCTATTATGCCTCCAATAAGAAGCCAGGGCAGGACATCCCAAGGTATTTCAGTATTTAATCCTTTCCGGCGGGCTTCTGTGCTGGCAAGCCATGTTCCAGCCAGAGCACCCAACATGACTAATATCCCATAATAATGAATATATAAAGGTCCGATTGAAAAACCCTGCTGCATGATAAGATGAATATCCCTTCTAATAGAATTTTTTGATTAGCTTAGTGTGTTTCAAGGCTGTCTTCTTTACGAGCCTGTTGCTGGACATATATGAAACGCTGAATTACTGTCAAATTTGCCAGAATAGCGATGATCCAAAGGGATACCAGTGGAATATTTAATATCAAACCAGGGATAAGGATGATGTATCGCTCTACCCGGCTTAATAAACCACGCTTGGCTTCCAACTTAAGTGATTCGGCTTTCGCCCGGATATAGGAAACCAGGACTGAACCGGCTACAGACAGGTAAACCAGGATACATGCAAGATCATCTTGCTGCTGCAGAAAATAAAGAAGAAGTCCGCCATATATAACAAATTCCGCAGTCCGGTCAGTAACTGAGTCAATAAACGAACCCAGCTTCGAGGACTTCCCTTGAAGCCGGGCCATTGTGCCGTCCAAAAAATCGAGCGGTGCCATGAGTAAGAGAACCAACCCCCCTAGGGTAATCATACCGCGGGCAACAAAATATGCCGCAATGATGTGACCAACCAAACCAAAATAAGTCACGGTGTTGGCTGTTAGGCCAATTTTTAGTAATGTTGATGCCGCAAACTCAATGATATTTTTAAACTTAGCTCGCAGGAGATCGCTAAAAGTTGCTTTGTTTTCGTTATTGATATTTCCCACATTCGATCCTTTCCACTCTATTAATTGCGGTTTATGCTATCCCACAGCCCTTGAACTGTCAAGCAAATACGAGCAAATACGAGATTGATTGAAAATTGTTCGTGAGTGGATAGAAAAAATCCAAAATCTACCTATCCGCTTTCAGCTTCATCCTCGGTTTCATCCGGAGGGATTAAGACATCCCTGTCTTTGCCTCCTGTCTGGGAGGGTCCCACGATACCCATATGTTCCAATTCATCCATCAGGCGCGCTGCTCTTGGATATCCAACTCGCAGCCTTCTTTGCAGCAAGGACACGCTGGCTCGTTGTTCGGATTTAACCACCTCAACAGCTTTATCGATCATTATATCTGCTCCGTCATCACCCTCTCCAACTTGTTCTTCCCATGGCACTTCGGATTCTCCGGCAGGAATGGTTTGTCTCCAATAATTGATTATTCGATCCATTTCCATATCGGTAACCAGAGCCCCCTGTGCACGCACCGGAGCTCCAATTTCGGCATTTATAAACAGCATATCCCCCCTGCCGAGTAAGGTTTCTGCACCATTGGTATCCAGTATTACCCTGGAATCTATTGAGGACGCCACAGAAAATGATATCCGCGCTGGAAAGTTGGCTTTAATTAATCCTGTGACCACGTCAGTACTCGGTCTCTGGGTAGCAACCACCAGGTGCATCCCCGTCGCTCTTGCCATTTGTGCAAGTCGCACCAAAGCATGTTCGGTTTGATCTGGGACTGACATCATCAAATCGGCAAGTTCATCAATAATAATTGCGATTCTTGGCAAGGTTTCCTGGTTCCTGCGAGTCATTTTTTGGTTATAGCTTTCTAAATCTTTAGCATGGACTTGTTCAAGCAAACGATATCTGCGATCCATTTCAACCAGTGCCCACCTCAGTACAGCCAGCATTCGACTTGATTCGGTTTCAACTTTACCGATTAAATGCGGAAGGTCATTAAACCGCCAGAGTTCCACCTTTTTTGGATCCAGCATGACTAGGCGTAGATCTTCCGGTGGATTATTCATCACAAGATTGATTGTAATTGAGGCGATACACACCGATTTACCGGAGCCAGTCGTTCCAGCAATTAATAAATGCGGCATCCGTCCCAGGTCCGCCAGCAAAGGTTTTCCAGAAACATCTTTCCCCAAAGCAATTGTTAGGGGAGATTTATCCGTCTGAAGATCAGCATATTCCAGTAGTGGTCTTAATCGGACAACAGCATTCTTGTCATTTGGCACTTCAATTCCAACAAATGATTTGCCAGGAACTGGTGCTTCTATCCGCAGCCTGTGTGCAGAAAGAGCCAAAGCCAGGTCCCTCCCTAGACCGGAAATCTGGGAAACGCGGACCTTATGCTTGGCTACTTGCCCATCTGAATCTACCTTCTCAATAAATCCCGGTTCAACCGCAAACTGAGTCACTGTAGGGCCTACCCGATAGCCTACAACTCTGGAGGGTATACCAAACTCAGCCAGTGTTTGTTCTATAAGTTGGGCCGTGGCATGGATTGATCCTTCATCCATCAATGTTACTTGTTCATTAATCAGCAAGTCATATGACGGTAAATTCTGTAATTGCCGGTTACTTTTTTTTGTATCAGCAGTACCTTTCAAACCATGGGATGTTTGCCGTTTCTTAGCCCTGGTGATTGTTACAGCACTTTCTGTCGTTACAATGAGAACAGGTTTTTTTTCCAAACCTTGAGAATCATCAGGTTTTTTTTCAGTATTTCGAAGCCACTCTTCAATCATAGAAACGAGTGGCCTGTGTATACCAAAACCATAGATTGGAAAAAATACGAAAAATACCAGTAATAGTCCTATATGAAAAGGAGATGGCAGGAATTGAGAAATGAATTCAGCCAATCCCCAGCCAATTACTCCTCCATCCAGACCACTTTCAGCTCTTTGGAGGGAATGACCGCCCAACTCAGCGAGGAGAGCAACTACAATAAAAAGCCATCCTTCAAGAGCAAGAATCTGGCCCAAAGAGATTTGCGACTTCTGATAACTTCGCTTAAGGATAATGTACGAAAAAAGGAATAGTAGGGCTATTGCAAGATAGACCCCCCATCCCAGGCCCATACTTAGTTCCCGAATAAGTGGGGTAAGGATGAAACCCCGCGTCAAGCCGAGTAAACCGGCCAGTAAAACAAGGCTTGATGTGAGAAGGATAATTCCAAAAATATCCCACCCAAATCGCTCAAAACGCAAAAAGGATGCTAAAAATTTACCGGGCAGGGGTGCGGTTGGAATAATTTCAGGGTTATCATGCAATTCTTTTTTTTTACTTGTACTTGTTTCTTTTTTGTTCAATGCTGCCAATTCCTCACCCGATTTTATCAAAATGCAAAGCAAATCCAAGCCGCCGGCGATTTACATCAATGTGCAAAATTTCTACCTTAATCATCTGTCCAATTTTAAGGATATCGTTCATGCTGCCTTGATTTGGTAATATATCAATAGATGAAACATGGATTAGGCCCTCCACACCTTCTTCTATGCGGGCAAACGCTCCAAAACGCATAATGGATGTTATAGACGCATCAACTAAATCGCCTGCAGTATACTTTTCCAATAAGTGATCCCACGGGTTGGGATAGATTCGTTTTAAGCTAAGTGCCACTCTGGAACTCTCCATGCAAATCTTCAAAACGACTGCATTAACCTTGGCTCCAATATGCAAGACCTCATTAGGATGCTGCACCCTGCCCCAAGATAGTTCTGAGACATGAATCAGGCCTTCCACTCCTCCCAGATCAACAAAAACTCCAAAATCGGTAATGTTCGTAACAATCCCGGAAATTATTTCTCCACTTTTTAAGTTTTGGAATAATTTTTTCCTGCTCCCATCACCAGATTGGGCTGCTCGCTCGGATAGGACGATCCTATCTAGAGATGGTTGGCACTCAATCACTTTTAGATTTAGAAAATTCCCGGAATAATGGGATAATTTTTCTTTGCGCGCCTCTTCACAATCTACAATACAAAAATCGACCAGGTGGGACACAGGGACAAATCCATAGATACCAAAACCCTGGACAAGCAACCCCCCCCGGTTGAACCCGCTAACTTTTAATTTCACAACTTCATCATTTTTATATAGGTTTTGAACTCTTGTCCAATCCAAATGGTTTTCTTCAATAATCATTTCTTGCTGTTTGGAATAGCATCGAAAACTGGTATCCTCCACAAACACCTCGTCAGACATGACAGACTCCCACCAACCCTCATCCATGCCAGGATAATTCGCTTGATTTTTCCGGGGCAAGACATCCTTTTCCATTACCATTATTCTGATACCTTTTCTCAACTGAACCAGAGAATAAATAAAACAAAACTAAAAGTACAATCCACAAGATGTTATTGCTAATTCACCGAAATTCTGGATTGTTCTTCCATATCCATAATAATTTTAGCAACATTCTCAATGGCTACTTTTTGTTTACGATACAAATCAGCCTCAGACATGGCCAATCTTAGCGCAATTTCCCTTACTTTCCGCCCCTCCATAAATTTCATTTCTAGGATATTATACAATATCCATTCACCGGTAAAATGCCGTTCCCCCTCTGGTCGAATTCGATCGATAGCCTCCCGTAAAATGGATCGAAGTGCGTTGGCATCATTATCATTGTGCGTTTTTAATGCTTCTTGAACGATCTGTAATTTGATCAACGGGCTGTTGGTTAGTTTTGGCCCCCCCCAATAGTGGGTTAAGGCTTCCTTCACAATTTGCACCAGATCACTTTGTCCTAACGGTCCATCGCCCAGAAGAAGCACCTTATTATCATAGGAACCGGCAGCACGCATCTTTTGTATTAAATCAATTTGAGGTGTTAATTCTTCAACAGATGTGAAAATTCTCTTTTGTAATTCCCGATCTCGTAAAGCCATCTCTGCTCGATTTGCTAACAAATGAAGCGTATCGCGTTGTTCGGAACCCAATATTCTGCTGCCGACACTGCAAACCACCAAAAATCCTAATAAATCTTTCTTTTCATTTTCAGGGTAATGAATAAGGGGTACAAGCAAATTTTCACTCCATGAAAAAATGCCGTTTTCAACCCCATTTGTTGAAAGTATATTGCCAATATCTTCTGAGTTCTTTAAATCATCAAAGTTATCGGCTCCTACTGTCACCACAAGTTCCAGATCGTTATCATCCAGTGATACTAAATAAGCACCAGGTGCCTGAAGCTGGTCACATACCGCTGCCAACACCATTTCAAGAAATTGACTTAAATCCTGCTTTGTGAGGAAACTATTCTCCAAACGCTTTACAATGGATAGTTCTTCCCGCATTTGAGCAGGAATAAACCAACGTTCCCAGAGGGGAGCAAGTATTGTAATCAAATATTGCCCTACCACAATCGTTACAACCATACTTATAGGCACCAATGCAGTATAACTTGTACCCCAGATTTCCCCAAAACGGCGAATAATAGTTGTAATTGCTAAAGCTAAACTTGCGATAATTGGGCCACGTAAAATCCAAACCAGGAGGCGGCTTTTTACCAATCGATCTGGCCAGGAAACACCAAAAAATGCTACGGCGTAAGCAGTTATGACGATGAATCCACCTAAGATCAGGTTCAGGAATGCAACAACCATCCAGAAAAATAAGGAATGCTGTGCAGCAAATTGGGAGCCAAATAGTAAAAATGGGAATGAACCGATTGCCGGGACAAATCCTCCGATAAGAATATAGGCTACCCTCCGACGGCTTGTATTGGTCGTTGTCCTTTTGTAAGCCCTGGTGAAGTTGTACCAGGAAAGAATCATAATCAGAAGATAAAAGGCGGAAAATAGATGCGTGAATAATGTAGGGGTTAAACGGACAACGGGGTCCGAATTATCAGCCAGGGAACCGACAAATCTATTGCTCGCTAACAGAACCATGAATACGAATGAAACAAAATATATAATCCGTAAAGTCCATGTTCTCCTTCCAAGGCTGGGTTTCCCGGTGGTCGCAAGAATTGCATCTGAAAATTGGAAATATGCAGCTGGTAATAGGATTATTCCAATCCATTGGAAATGTAACCAAAAGTCTATTTGTCCTAACGAAGAAGCGGTGCTTCCAAACGCTTCGGATGTATAGATAATTACAAATGCGATCAGTATGATGCCAAACGCCCGGATAACCTTGTCTTTGAGATTAAGGGTTAACAAGAACAGCAACAGGGAGAATGCCGTAATCGCAATGCCTGCCGTTAGAATTTGACTGATGGTCCTAAAAAAGACCAGCAATACCTGGCTTATATCATTTGGCATAATTTACCTGGGGTGTATTTAATTCCGTACCGGTCGCGCAAACAATAATACAATATCCTTATTCGCATAATATTGGTCATTATAACCACAAAACTCATATCCCAATTTCTTACAAAACTGGATTGCAGGATAATTCTTGGATTGCATCTCGAGCATAATTTGATCGAAATTCTTTTTGGTTGCCCATTCATAAGCCGCCAGCTCCAATGAAGTGCCTATCCCTTGCCTCCTATGACGCACATCTACCACCAGATCAACGATCCATGCGATTCTCTTATTTACACCATCTTTTATTCGTAGATATGCTACAACTTTTTCTTTAATTCTTGCCTCTAAAATTATTGCCGCTTGATCCCATTCCTCTTCCAATTGAGTTATCGGATAGGGATATTCCACTTTTACAGATCGTGGCAGGCGAGTCTCCCGGAAATTGATGGACACATCGTTATCTTCCATAATCCTGTTCATTTGCCATACATGGCTCGTTTCATAGTTTTGAGAAATTAATGCTAATTCCATTATCTCGGATTTTGCAGCAGTTCGTATTTCAATATTTGGCATATTTTTTACTCCAGATTACGGTGATATGATCCGGATAGATATCCGGCATCCGGGGAGATTATCCCCCTTATTGTCAGTAACAATTAATCTTAATAAGTAGTCGCCTGGAATTAGCTGGGAGGTATCCCAGACTCCAAGCACTTCCTCTATCTTTTTTCCGGTATTTGCTGCTATCGTGACCCACCTTTCACCATTTGTTGAACTGAATTCGTATTTGAAAAAACCCATATTATCCATGTTGACTGTCGCTTTTAATTCGATCGTACCGGCAATTTCCGCACCCTGAACTGGGTCAATCCATTCCAACTGCTCAGGTACACACCCCTCGGAATCAGGAACATTTTCAACTGCCAGATCACTTAGCGGTGGGTTTAAAGTCCCTGTCAATGGTGCAAGGGTAGGTTCCATGGTTGCCAAAAGGTCGATTGTAGGCGTGGTGATCTGGTTCATACTCGGATACCCGGGTGCAATAAATGTTACGAAGATAAACTCAGCAAATCCAAAGAATAATAATAGCAAAATGATGCTCATCGCCCCACTAAACCTACGTTGAGCATATTCTTTTTCTAATCCAAAAACGGAGGAACGCCACTCCTGTAGGGCTAAGATTACTTTCCTGATGGTATAGATACCTACAAAAGATAAAAGCAGGTAAATCCACACCTCAAATTTTACAAAAAAATTGAGTATATTTTCCATACCAAAATTTCTATTTCCCGGAAATTATTCCAAGATGATTTATGCTTAGTCCATCCCGGACAATAACTGCTTAATTATCGATTTTAATTTTGGAACAATGATCCGTCCCGCTTCCAGAACTTCTTCATGGGTTGTTATGGTAGATCCGTCAAGGTTGGCTTTATTGCTAATTCCAGAAAATCCCAGGACAGACATCCCACCGTGCCTTGCAGCAATCACTTCAGGCACAGTCGACATACCAACTGCATCTGCTCCAGCTAATCGGAGGAATCTTAGATCTGCAGGTGATTCAAATGAAGGACCTGCCAGACAGGCATAAACCCCTTCTTTAAGGTCAACACCCACCAACCTGGCAGAATATCTGGCATCGGCCATTAACTTTTTATCATAAGCCTGGCTCATATCCGGGAATCTAGGGCCAAATAGTTCCAAGTTTGGCCCACGTAAAGGATTTAATCCTGCCATACCAATTAGATTCAATTGATCGGTGATGAGCATCACATCACCAGGGCTAAAATCAGGATTTATACCACCAGCTGCGTTCGTTACAAACAATGTTTTTATACCCATTCGCAGCATCACCCTTACCGGCAGGGCAACCTGCCCCATACTATATCCTTCGTAATAATGGGATCTACCCTGCAATATTAATACTTGTTTCCCGGAAAGGAACCCTAAAACCAGGCACCCTTTATGACCCATTACGGTGGATGATGGCCAGTTGGGAATTTCAGTGGTTGGAATAATATTAGGGTCCTGTATATCATCAGCCAGTTCTCCCAAACCCGAACCCAGTATTAATCCAATTGTTGGCTTGCAGGTTGTTTTTAAAATAATTGAATTTACTGCTTCATCGATATCCTGCAGGGTGATATATTCTTCCATCCGGTCCTCCACATGCTTGATTGATTTGGATTAAACCATAATTTTATTTAAAGTATTCCGAAATTGTGCTTGAAAATCAAATTGGTTGAATTATTTAATTAAATGACAGGATGGATACTATTTTTGTATAACCCAATAAAATCCATCAAATTATCTGTATCCATATTATTGATATTGGATGCAGCCGATACTCAAGTAAAAACCCGGTTAGGGTTGCACACTCAAACGCACATGCATAAAAAAGATCTGGTTGAAAATCAGTTAGACCATTTAAAATATTATCCCCAGTCTGTTCTCAAATTCCATAAAAAATGGCTGACTTAATATCTTCTCCACAAATCAATAAGCTAATTTTTTCAGCCAGAATTCTAGTTCTTCAGGAAGCGGCGCATCAAAACGGACCGGTTCGGTTTTTCCGGGGATTCTTATTTCGATACTTGATGCATGGAGAAAATGGCGGTCAAGCTCAAGACTCGATTTTTTATAACCATACATTTTATCACCGGCCACAGGACATTTCAGATAAGCCAAATGGAGGCGAATTTGGTGTGTCCTCCCCGTAATTGGATGAACTTCCAAAAATGTATGGTGAGCAAACCGTACTTTCGTAAAGTATTCTGTTATTGCAATTCTTCCCTTATTCTCCTGGACAACTGCCATCTGTTTACGATTGGCTGGATCCCGCCCAATCGGAGCTTCGATTCTCCCAGAAGGTGTTGGGGGATGAGAATCGACCAGGGCATGGTACAGTTTTATTACAGCCCGGCTGCGAAACTGTTCCTGAAGAAAACGGTGTGTCCTATCATTTTTTGCCACAAGTATCAAACCCGAGGTTTGCTTATCCAGACGATGAACGATCCCCGGCCTTAATTCCCCGCCAATGCCCTCAATATCTGGGGAATGGGCTAATACAGCATGGATTAAAGTACCACTGGAATGTCCAACTGCAGGATGAACAACCATTCCGGCTGGTTTATTTATTACTATTAGATCTGTATTTTCAAAAATAACATCAAGGGGTATGTTTTCAGGAATAAGATCAACTGGCTGTGCTGGAGGTATAAATAATTGAATATCATCCCCCGTTTCCAGCGCAAATCCATTTTTTTTTGTGACAATGTTGTTTACTGATACACATCCCTGTCTAATTAGGTTTTGTATCTGGCTTCTGGATATTTCATGGACCTGAATTGTAAGGAATTTATCCAGCCGGAAACCTTTTTCTCCCGAGAAGACAAATTTGTAACAATTATCGTTCAAATAGATTCTTCTCCATTTATTGAAGCAGCCTCATTGGGATTTATTTTCGCCTCTCCATTCGACTGTTTTCTTTCATTCCTTTCTTGAAACCACAATCCGATAATCAATACTGCTACCCCAACCGAAATACTCGAATCAGCGACATTAAAAACCGGAAATGTGCCCACCGAAATAAAGTCGGTCACATGGCCATAATTAATTCGGTCTATTAGATTCCCAATTGCACCCCCAAGCTGTAAAATCAAGGCTATGCGCAGCACCCATTCGGCATTGGGAACTCGTGGATAATAATATAGTATCACCATTACAACCAATACAGCTAATACAGCAAGAATAGTGCCTCCACCCTGAAAAATTCCAAACGCAGCCCCCGTATTGTGCCAGTTAACAATTCGAGCGTAGGGTAAAAGGCTTTCCCAGGGTGACCATACTTCTCCCAGTGCCAGGTTTGTTCTAACCAGGGTTTTAGTATACTGGTCGAGTATTATGATTACACCTGCGATAATTATTAAAAGAACATATTTTTTAATATACTGATACAAAAGCATTCCTCCAGACCTGTCTTATTGATTTTACCCCATTCTTTTTCATATCACGTGATTGGCTAAGAGATCCCCTTCTATATATGTCAGATCTGAATTTCCAGAAACAGATTTCAGCATATCACCAATCACTTTATTGGGAAATCCTTCTGGTATTTTTAATAAGTGTGCAGTACATCCAGACCGACAATCCGATGAGCCAAATCCAGTGATTGGGTATCCAATTTTTTCTATCTGGCCGATACCTTGAGACCATCCGCATTCCATGGATTCTCTCCCAAGTAGATACCAGACGAAAGAAAGCGTATTTTCATTGAGCAGATAATCAATATGCCAGTGGAGTTTGTTTTTCGGCAAGACATGATGCCTTATTCGAGCCCGAAGACCACCGGGCCCCATTGCACTGCCAAAGTAGATATATCTTCCCCTATCTAACCGGCATTCACCCAGGCTGCCGATCGAAATAATTCGATTATCCGGAAGCAAAAAACCCAATCCATAACAACCTGGAGCCTCAGGCAGCACTATCCGATCCCAAACCAGATAGGATTATGATAGGGATCAATAACAGGTACCTACACTTATTATTTACCCGGAGAATTTGATGACTTTGAAATTTTCCTCTACTTCGTTCCAAGGTTCGATTCAATAAGATCAATTGGAACCTGCATATGTCTTTCACCTCCAAACTGGTTAGTTTTTCAAGAATAATGAGAGACCACCTCATAATCCTGTAAATAATTTGTGTAATATACTTCCTGATTCTGCTTATTTCTAAATAAGCATATAATTCAAAATCAGTTTTCAAAGAATAATCCTGATCATATGGTCAGAGAAAATATTTTGTTGCTGTGTAGAAGTTTCTTTACGGGTTCTGAACCTGTTAGTGACCCAGAACCCTGTCGGTTTGATCCCAACCTATACTTTTTGAACTGCAATCTCCAGGGTTTGACCGTCAAACTCATCCATGGATTTCGATAAAGCCTCAGGAATAACGCCTTCAACAATCTCTGTGCTGAGGGTTTCGCCCTTAATATATGCAATAAATGATTGGACTGCTGCAATTAATCCTTCGGAGGCTTTATAGTAAAGAATAATTCGATCAGATATATCCAAATCTGCATCCTTGCGTAAATCCTGAACCCGCCTCACGAATTCCCTTGCTAATCCTTCATGGATTAACTCCGTGGTGAGCTCTGTCACCAAAGCAGCCAGGTACGCCCCTTCAGATGCGATGGCATACCCCTCGCGAGATTGTGCCCGCACTTCGATTTCGTCTGGTTGAATCTGGATGATTTCACCATCCAGTTCTACAGAAATTGTTTTCCCATCCAGTAGTTGTTCTGCTGCCACCTGTCCATCCAGATTAAATAAAGCCTCCCGTATACCTGGATATTTTCTGCCATATTTTTGGCCCAATTGTTTGGGTAATGGATTGATTGTGTATGTAACCGCTTCTCCGGCTTTCCCCAGAGCGCGCACATTTTTTACATTTAATTCATCTGCAAGGATATCGGCATATTTCTCAATAATATTCCTTTCCTCGGCAGATCCAACTGAAAAAGCAGCCTCTGCCAGAGGTTGTCTAACTTTCTTATTAGCTTTATTACGCGCTGCATGACCCAAAGAAGCCAGTTTCATAACCAATGTCATCTCTTTGTTCAGATCCTCCTGGATAAGATCGGAATCATACAAAGGCCAATCTACAAGGTGAACTGAGAGAGGTGAGTCTTCATCCAATTTATGCACCAGGTTCTGATAAAGTTCTTCAGCGATGAATGGCATGGATGGTGCCAGAAGTTTTGAGACCGTAACCAATGCCTGATAGAGCGTGGAATATGCAGCATTTTTATCACCATCAGATTCGCTCTTCCAAAAACGGCGTCTTGACCTTCGTAAATACCAGTTTGAAAGCTGGTTCACAAAGTTTTCGATCGGTCGGGTTGCCCCAAGGAC
>Ga0209254_10000944_pt1 | contig 25574 bp, 20 predicted proteins | sample FrelakmetDIP11DI_FD_187148 | JGI IMG/M metagenome (GOLD analysis project Ga0209254, IMG submission 187148) | Freshwater lake sediment microbial communities from the University of Notre Dame, USA, for methane emissions studies - DIP11 DI (SPAdes)... | ecosystem: Environmental > Aquatic >...
GATTGGCTAAAAAAACTTTCCTGGCAAATGCTAATATAGTTGTTAGTTGATAGTTGTTAGTTGTTAGCAAAGGCTGTTACCACCAACCAACAACTATCAACTAACAACTCTTTTTATTGGCTGTTACCACCAACCAACAACTACCAACCCTCTCACTACTTCACTTCCAGCACTTGAAAACTTCCCGCAGGCGCAACCATAGTTTCTCCCATTTGAGCTGATTTTCCGGAAATAACATCAGTGTACTGAGAAGCACCCTTCAATCTTTCTGAAAACCTGGATAATTTCATCGTAACCGGCTTATCACTTGAATTAAGAACGCACATGATGGTTTGTTTTCCATCGTAGCGAAAATAAACATATACACCATCCTGGGGTATGTACTGCATTAACTTACCGCTACCTATAGCCGAAGAAGTCTGCCGGAACAGTGCGAGTTTTCTTATATAGTTAAATGCTTCGGTTTCCAGGGCAGTTCTGCCCGCCGGAGCGAATTTACTGACACTGTCACCTGCCCAGCCACCGGGAAAATCCTTGCGCACTTCCGCATCGGTTGGATTCTTGAAATTTTTCATGGCTATTTCCGCACCATAATAAAGTTGCGGAATGCCCCGCTGTGTAAGCAAAAGCCCAAGCGCCATTTTATATTTATCCATATCCTCACCCACCATGGATAACGACCTGTTCATATCGTGGTTATCCAAAAAGATACAATTGCGCATAGGGTCTTTATAGAGTACATCCTGTGCGAGGGTCATGTATAGCCTGTTCACCCCGGATGTGAAATCGGCTTTTTGGTTAACCGCATCCAGTATGGCGCCGTTAAAAGGAAAATCGGTTATACCCTGCAGGTTATGTTTAAATGGTGAAGCCATATTATTTTGTGCAAAATAGGCACCACCGGTAATGGAATTCGTCCAGGCTTCGCCAAAAACAGTGAGGCCAGGGAATTCTTTTTCCAGTGCGGTATTGATGCGGTTCAGGAAAGCCTCATCACAATACTTATAGGTATCCACCCTCCATCCGTCGATACCAAACATTTCGGTTGCCCAGATAGTATTTTGAATCACATAATTTGATACATAGGAATTGGCGAGATTCAGATCAGGCAGATGAGGAGTGAACCAGCCGCCAATCATAATGTCTTTATCAACTTTAGCCGCATAAGGATCAAAAAACACTTCATCGCGGTGATTCGAACCCTGGTAGGATGGCCACTGGTTGAGCCATTCTTTGAATGGTAAGTCAAGCACAGTATGATGATAGGAACCAATATGATTGTACACTGCATCCTGGATGATCTTCATGCCTTTCTGATGCGCAGCATCTGTCAGGCTCATATACGCTTCATTCCCACCCATTCTTTTATCCACCGTATAATGATTGGTGATCCAATACCCGTGATAGCCACTCATATTATATTTGCCTTCGTTCATGCGAGGCATATTATTTTCAAAAACCGGTGTCATCCAGACAGATGTTACACCGAGATCCTTCAGATAATCCAGGTTATTTTCAACACCTTTTATATCACCGCCATGACGGGCAAAAGGATTCGACCTGTCTGCAAGTTTATCTTCATAATCAGGCACCTGGTCATTCGAAGGATCACCATTGGCAAAACGATCTGGCATAATCAGGTATACCAGGTCGTTAGCATGTACCCCTTTGACGCGGGTAATTCCGTTATTCTTACTTTTTGGCTGCAGCGTATAACGGAAAGATTTTCCATCGCCCATTTTAACGGTAAAGGTTCCGGGCTTTGTTGCCGGTGATATCTCCAGGTCGGCAAACACATAATGCTTATTCTCCGGCTGGTATACTTTCAGCACCCTGATACCCGGATAATTTACAGATACAGACTTCGACAGATCATTATCACCATGGATCATCAGCTGGATCTTATTATATTTCATTCCGGTCCACCAGGATGTAGGATATACATTCAACTCTTGTGCAAAAGCGCCTAACTGTAAAGAAAGAATTACAATTAAAAAACAAAGGATGCTACGTTTCATAAACACTTATTTATCTTTTAAACGAAGATTTAAAATACCCGCAAGAATCATGGACGCACCGCCTAAGACAATGGTATAAATAGCATTGCCATCAAAAAGATGCTTTGTAAAAAATCCAAGCAGTGTTGCTGCAAGAATTTGAGGTATTACAATAAAGAAATTAAATATCCCCATAAACACTCCCATCTTATGCGAAGGAAGGGAAGCCGTAAGCATTGAATATGGAAGAGATAAAATACTCGACCAGGCAAGGCCTATAAGAACCATACTTAATATCAGCATGTTCTTGTCTTTAAACAGATAGAAGGTTATAAGTCCCACTCCACCGGCTACAAGGCAGATGAGATGGGTCATCGGCCTGGATGTTCTGGCAGCGATAACGGGTAGCAGAAAAGCAAATAAAGCAGCTGCACCATTGTATACGCCAAAGAGTACACCTACCCAATTACCGATTTCATTATACTCAGGAGAAGCTGTGTCTGAAGTGCCTGCAAGATGCTGCGCCAATGCCGGCGTGGCATAGATCCACATAGAAAAAAGGGCGAACCAGGTGAAAAATTGGATAAGGGCAAGTTTCTTCATCGTGGCAGGCATGTGATACAGATCGTCCACCACTTCAACAAGTCCGTTCTTTTTACCGTTTTTCCAATATGCCCCTGCTGCGAGTTGAACAAGACCAAAAAAGAAAATGCCTCCGGTTAGTACAAAAAGTTCTTTCTCCAACGGATTATCCGGATGCCGGTTATTATAGGCCGCAAGTAATGCGGTCAGCGTGGTACCCGAAGCAAGCCATATCCAGCCATTCTTCAAAAAGGATGCAGCATTGGTAATGATCTTACCAATATCTATGGTGGGTGTACCCTGGGCCGCATCAAAGCTTTTCATTTCCTCCGGAGAATATTCCTTTGTGGTAAAAACAGTATAAGATACCGAAGCCATAAATACAACGGCGCCTATGATGAAAGAGATCCGTACAGAATCAGGTATCTCACCCGCTGCAGCTTCATTGGATACGCCCATTAATGTAAGCAGGTAAGGCAGGATCGAAGAAACCACGGCACCGATCCCGATAAAAAAACTCTGCATGGCAAACCCTGAAGTCCTTTGTTCATCCGGCAGCATATCGCCAACGAATGCCCTAAATGGTTCCATGGATACATTGATGGATGCATCGAGTATCCATAGCATAACAGCTGCCATCCATAAGGCTGAAACATTGGGGAAAACAAACAAGGCCAGGGAAGCCATCAGGGCGCCAGCCATAAAATAGGGTCTGCGCCTGCCCCATTTTCCCAGCCAGGTCTTATCACTCATATGACCAATAATGGGCTGAACGATCAAACCCGTCAAAGGTGCTGCGATCCATAAAATGGGAATGTCATCAATCTTTGCGCCCAGCGACTGGAAAATCCTACTCACATTGGCGTTCTGCAATCCAAAACCAAACTGTATGCCCAGGAACCCAAGGCTCATGTTCCAAATTTGCCAGAATTTCAATCGGGGTTTACGGGATGAATTCGAAGAATTATTAGAATTAACGGGTCCTGCAGCCATGGCAATCGTTTAAGTTGTCTGTGTAAATTTTACACAGGGTTAAATGTATAAAAAAAACATCTGCTTATGGCAGATGTTTTAAACTTTTATCAGAAGAAAAATTAAATGACAAATCCGTCTGGCAATATCGCTCCTTTCTTCACCACAATGATACCTTCTTTAATGGTATAGAGTGAATGATCGGAATTTGACAGATGATGTCCGCCATTGATACGCACGTCATTACCTATGCGGCAATTCTTATCTATGATGGCATTTTTAATATAACACCTTTCTCCAATACCCAGCTTGGGGATACCTTTACTAACAGAGCCATTCATATCTTCCAGTGTTTCATAATAATCTGTACCCATGATATAACTGCTGACTATGGTTGTTCCGGTTCCGATACGTGTTCGTATACCAATTACACTGTTTTCTACCCTTGATGCATTGATAATACAACCCTCAGCTATTATTGTTTTTTCCAGCGTCGTGCCGCTTATCTTGGCCGGCGGCAACATCCTGGCGCGGGTATAAACCGCTTTGCTGTTATCAAATAAATTGAACGGGGGTATATCCTGTGTGAGTGCAAGGTTGGCCTCAAAGAATGAATATATATTTCCGATATCGGTCCAGTATCCATCATACTGATAACTCAGTACTTTGTATTTTTCTATGGATGTCGGAATAATTTCTTTCCCGAAATCCGTAGCATCTTTATGGGTCTCCTGCAAGAGATCAAAGAGTACTTTACGGCTGAAAATATAAATACCCATACTGGCCAGGTAAATCCTGCCCATTCCTTGCATTTCGGGGCCGGTATCACTGATCCATTCGCCTAAAATTTCTTTTGCGGGTTTTTCTATAAAGGAAGTTATGAGGTCACCCTCCCCTGATTTTAAAATGCCAAACTCAGGTGCTTCACGGTCGCCAACCGGGATGGTTGCAATGGAGATATCCGCATCTTCTTTTATGTGGCGGTCTACCATCTCCTGGAAATCCATCTGGTATAACTGGTCGCCAGACAAAATCAGCACATAATCAAAATCTTGTTGCTCAATGTGCCGCAAGGATTGTCTTACCGCATCTGCAGTGCCCTGGAACCAGGTAGGGTTATCAGGTGTCTGTTCCGCCGCAATGATGTCTACAAATGCAGAACTGAATGCACTGAAATGATAGGTGTTCTTAATGTGTTTGTTTAGCGAAGCAGAGTTGAACTGGGTCAATACATACATCCTGCCAATACCTGAGTTCAGGCAATTTGAAATGGGAATATCCACCAGTCGGTATTTACCTGCAATAGGTACGGCTGGCTTACTGCGGGTTGCTGTGAGCGGATATAACCTTGAACCTGCTCCGCCGCCAAGAATAATGGCGATCACTTCTTTTTTCATATGGTGTGTTGTTAACTGGTGCAATTTATTTAAGCGTTTTATATAAATCAAGATAATGTTTGGCACTGCTTAGCCAGCTGAAGTCGAGTTTCATCATTGTCTTACGAACTTCCCTGAATCTTTTTTTATCGGCATACAATTCAACCGACCGGTATACTGCATGCGTAACATCCCCTACTGCAGCATTAAGATGTGTAATGCCATAACCTCCTTCTTCACCTATATCAATAACGGTATCTCTCAGGCCTCCGGTTTTTCTCACCACCGGTACCGTTCCATACCGCATGGAATACATCTGGTTCAATCCGCAAGGCTCCACACGCGAAGGCATCAGGAGAAAATCAGCACCGGCATACATCAGGTGGCTGAGTCCTTCGTTATACCCTATAAAGACGCTATAGTCGCCCGCGCTCACAGCTTTCATCAGTTCCAGCTGGCCCTCCACTTCAGGTTCTCCGCTGCCGAGAATCAGGAAATTCATACGCCTGCCGATGTGGTAAAAACTATCTCCAATTACCTGTGGCAGCAAGTCAGCCGCTTTCTCTCCCACCAGCCTGCCGATAAATACAATGAGCGGTTTATCACTGTCCAGGCCAAATGTTTCACAAAGTACCTTTTTATTGGCCGCTTTACCTTTTGTTACATCAGTTATTTTATAGTGATTTTGCAAATAAGTATCTTTTGCAGGATCCCATACTTCTGTGTCTATGCCGTTCAGGATTCCGGAACATTTTCCCTTTTCGTATTCAAAGAGCGGCTCAAGGCCGTTGCTCATATATTTCAGTTCTGCAAGGTAACTCGAACTTACGGTGGTAACCTTATTGGCGCATTTTATACCGCAGGCCAGCGGGTTGATCATATTGTTCCATTCCAGCAAACCTCTTTTCCAACTATCCCATGCCGGTATATGTGTGCTCTTGTCCCAACCCATAGCGCCCTGGTATTGAGCGTTGTGAATGGTCAGAACCGTTGGAATGCCTGAAAGTACCTTGTAATTAAGACAGTGTTGCATCATAAACGGGATCAAAGCCGTATGATGATCGTGAACATGTACGATATCAGGACGGTGAGCCCAATGAGACAACCAGTCTACCACGGCAATCTGAAATGCCATGAACCTGTCGCTATCATCCTCATACCCATATATCTTTTCGCGGTCAAGCAAACCATTGATATCCACCAGGTAAAGGTCGAAACCCTGCACATTGGTGGCTTCTTTGATCACCGTATACTCAAACCACCAGAAACTAAGGTTAGCCCCCCCTTTATGCACCACTTCCCAATTATTATTATACAGGTATTTGGTGCGATACATAGGCATCACTACTTTGGCAACATGACCTGCTTCGTTCTGGTAACGAGGAAGTGCTCCCACTACATCACCCAGCCCACCGGCCTTAGCTACAGGATAACATTCTGCCGATACATGTATTATTTCCATTCAGGTGCTCCTTTTGATGGACTTAAATTAAGAAGTATTCTGATGCAAGCAGCATCAATGATAAAATTATTTTTCGGCATGGGAATTCTTGTTATTTTCATTTTCCTAAATCTCAACTTAAAAGACAACCTGCTCATGAACCAAACCGTAAAGCCAACAAATTATGGTGCCCTTGGCACCCTGGTAATGGTATTCTTCTTTTGGGGCTTTATTGCTGCCTCCAATAGTATCCTTATCCCCTTCTGTAAAACCCATTTTTCCCTGACTCAGTTTGAATCTCAACTTATAGGCTCAGCTTTTTATATTGCCTATTTTGTTGGTTCCCTGATCTTATTTGTTGTTTCGAACTTCATTGGAACTGATATCGTTAATAAAATTGGTTATAAAAGGGGGATTATTTACGGGCTGTTTATTTCTGTGATCGGAGCATTGTTGATCATTCCTTCAGCCAATGCCAATTCCTATTATGCCATCCTGGGCTCACTTTTTGTAGTGGCACTGGGTTTTTCACTACAACAAACCTGCGCACAGCCATTTGCCATTACACTGGGTGACCCTGCAACCGGTTCACACAGGCTTAACCTGGGTGGTGGCGTAAACTCACTGGGTACAACCCTGGGGCCGATTATTGTGAGCTTTTTCCTCTTCGGATCGGTTGGATCTGCTGTGGAAGATGTTACCGTTAAAAATATCAATAACCTGTACCTGATCGTGGCGGCTGTGTTTGCCGCAGTTGCGTTATTTTTCCTGTTCTCCAAATTACCGGAAGGGAAAAATACAGAGCCTTTTGAAAAAACCAATAAGGCATCTGCATCCCTGCTGGCCATGACCGGCCTCATCATTGCAATCATTGTAACCGGCATGCTCACCGAAATTCCAAAACTTTATTTACTACTGGCAACAGTATTGGTTGTTATAGGTATACTTTTTTACAGCAATGCACAGGCTGAAAAGTCTGAAGATGGCTGGGGTGCCATGAAATACCCCCAACTGATATATGGGATGCTGGGCATCTTTGTATATGTAGGTGTGGAAGTAACCATTGACAATAATTTTGGTGCGCTGCTGAAACAACCTGGTTATTTTAATGCAACCGGCCTTGATGAAAGTCAGATATCTCAATACATATCCCTCTACTGGGGAAGCCTGATGATAGGTCGCTGGACTGGCGCTATCAGCGTTTTCAATTTGAAAGGGAATGCTAAAAAAATGGCCACCATCATTGTTCCGTTCATTGCTTTTGGCGTGGTACTGGGTGTGAATTATCTATACGGTAATGCGATAGAAAACCTGCTTCCATATGGTATTTGCATCGCTGTTGCCATCGCAGCCTTCTTTTTCGGACAGGAAAAACCGGTTAAAACTTTACTGGTACTATCCATACTTGCTGCTATTGCCATGGTCGTTGGATCATTTACCACCGGACTTATTTCGGTTTTTGCTTTTATTTCGGGTGGCCTTTGCTGTTCGATCATGTGGCCATGTATCTTTTCATTGGGCGTAGGCGGACTGGGCAAATACACTTCGGAAGGATCGGCACTGCTGATCATGATGATCCTGGGCGGCGCCATCATACCGCCATTACAGGGTGTTGTAGGCGACAGCAGCCTCGGACTGCACAAATCATACCTGGTTGCGGCTTTATGCTTTGTTATCCTGGCTTTCCTGGCACTTAAACTGCGCAGCGTATTACAGAAACAAGGCCTTGATTTTGACAAACAGATCGAAGGAGGACATTAATACATATTCTTTATGGCAATTCCTATTTCTCAGCAATATGCCATTGGCATAGATATCGGCGGCACAAATACCAAATTCGGTTTAGTGAATCACCGGGGAGACATTACCTACCACGGCGCCATACTAACGCACAAGCACGAACGAATAGAAGACTTTATAGATGAACTCTATGAAGCGATCATTCCCGCTATTAATGATTCCGGTGGCATAGAAGTAATCCGGGGAATCGGAATCGGTGCCCCTAATGGCAATATTTACAAGGGTACCATAGAATATGCCCCAAACCTCAAATGGAAGGGTATTATTCCGCTGGCTGAATTGATTGGAAATAAGTTTGGGGTCAACGCAAAACTGACCAACGATGCCAATGCTGCGGCGGTAGGCGAAATGACCTACGGTGCCGCAAAAGGGATGAAAGATTTCATTATGATCACACTGGGTACCGGTGTTGGCAGCGGCATAGTTGCCAATGGTGAACTCATTTACGGGCATGATGGTTTTGCCGGCGAACTGGGTCATACCATCATCATTCCCGACGGGCGCCTTCACCATGGAACCGGCGAACATGGCTCGCTGGAAGCCTATGCATCTGCAACCGGGGTGGCAAGGACAGCCCTTGAGTTCCTGGACTCAAATCCGCATGAAGACAGCCTTATGCGTACCTATGCGCGTGAAGAAATAGATGCCCGCGTAGTGTATGAGTGTGCCATGGAAGGCGACAAACTGGCCATTGAAGTGTATAATTATACAGGCAAAATACTGGGTCTTGCTTTAGCCAATTTTGTAATGTTCAGTAGCCCGGAAGCGATCATATTTTTTGGTGGGATGGCAAAGGCCGGGGACTTATTATTAAAACCTGTCCGAGAGAATATGGAAAAGCATTTACTACCCATTTTCCGGGATAAGGTAAAACTGATTTTCAGTGAACTGAAAGAAGCCGATGCGGCGATACTTGGGGCCAGTGCCCTGGTTTGGGAAATGAAACAGATTTAATTGAATAACCTCAAAGTATGAAAGACGCGAAGAAATAATAGTAATTAACGTGTTGTGCTATTAAAATCAATATAAAAGAGTATTAAATATTCGTATTAAACAATTAGCATGAAGCCCTCCTTCGTTGGACAAAGATTCCTCATATGAGTCTATATCAACCAGCTTGATTTGGATTTAGGGTAGTAATTGGACCTTAGTTAACATTGATTTTGGAAAAATTTGCATGATGCGTCAAGGAAACGATGTAAAGAAAAAGATTAGAATACAGGTCACAGAGAGCCTCAGAGGAAATTAGAGAGCAACAGAGAGAAATACAGAATACCCTCTGTGGCCATCAATTTTACGCTGCGGCTCTTCGTGGGCTAAAATACCTTTGATTTAAAGTATGATCAAATTTAATAGAACAACACGTTAGTATTTAACCCATTAAGCCGTTTCTTGTTCCTTTGATGCTTCCCAGGCAGCCCTTCCGATACCCTGGAAAACATGCCTTTCACTGTGATAGGAAGAGCGCACCAGTGGACCGCTTTCAACATAATCAAACCCTAATGCATAACCAATCTCACGGTATTCTGCAAATTCATCAGGATGTACAAACCTGTCAACCGGCAGATGCTTGCGGGAAGGTTGAAGATATTGCCCAATAGTAATAACATCCACACCGCTATTATTGAGGTCCTTCAGTGTCTGTATCACTTCTTCTTTTTTTTCACCCAGGCCCAGCATAATGCCTGATTTGGTGCGCACTCCGGCCTCTTTAAGCACACGAAGCACTTCCATGCTCCTCCAGTATTTGGCCTGTATCCTGACCTGACGGGTAAGCCTTTCCACCGTTTCTATATTATGGGAAACCACTTCGGGTGCAGCTTCAATTATGCGTTGGATATTTTCCAACTCTCCCTTGAAATCAGGTATGAGGGTCTCCAGTGTGGTATTGGGGTTGAGTGATTTAACGGCCCGTATGGTATTATACCAGATAATACTGCCGCCATCTTTTAATTCGTCCCGGTCGACTGATGTAATAACGGCATGTTTGACCTTCATCAGGTGGATGGCTTCAGCAACACGTTGTGGCTCGTCGTAATCCGGCTCTAATGGTTTGCCGGTAGCCACTGCACAAAAACCACAACTGCGGGTACAGATATTACCCAGGATCATAAATGTAGCCGTTCCTTCACCCCAGCACTCTCCCATATTTGGACAGTTACCACTTTCGCAGATGGTATGCAATTTATGGGTATCAACAAGTGAGCGTACTTTTTTATAACTTTCGCCTATTGGCAATTTCACACGCAGCCAGTCTGGCTTCTTCAGTTTCTGTTCCGCGACCGGAGCCGCTGTTTGTATTTCACTCATAGCTGTATTCAATACAATAAAGCGGTAAAAATAGTTTACTTTCTTTTACCAAAAAGAATGGAGAGGTAGCCGTTGACAAAAAAGTTCTTTCCTTCCAGCGTAGCCATTTGAACGATCTCGCTGGTGTAATATTCGAAATTGAAGCCAAATTCTATGGCAGAGATGGTATTATTAAACCTGGCCCAGTCAAAACGCAGGGCAGTTTTGGCATGAACACCGGGCACATATTTGATTTCACCCCAGCCTTTTGAAATTCCTGTTCCGCCAACAATAAAATTACCCAGGAATTCGGCACTGTCGGCCTGGGAATATCTGATCTGCTTTACTCGTCCCGAATTGGGGGGGGATTCTACTTCAATATAATAAGGCCTTACCATTCCCAGTGAAAGCCCCCCGGCATAAACCAGGTATACACCTACGCCATTTTTATTTCCCTTACCACCGATCATCCGCTGCTGGCCGATACCCGCTTTAAATTGATAAAAAAAATTTTGCTTGCCATATACAAAAGGATTCCCCAACACAACAAAACCTCCGCCCAGGTTATCGCCTGTACTTTGCTTTTCTTCTTTAGGATGTTTCTTTTCATTAAATTCAAACTGGTAGATGGTGGCTTTGTATGGCGATTTCATCTTTCCGATCTCATAAGAACCTCCATAACCATCGTGATTGAGCTTGAATCCCCAGATAGTATGCTTCTGGTATGAGGGCTCTCCCTCTTCTTCAAGCCTGATCATTTGGTTGATCTTGTCCCTTTTTGCCTGTTTTTTTTCATTTCTTGACTTACCGCCCTGGCTGACGTCCTGATCCTGCGCCAAAGCTGAAAAAGCAATAAATATGGGAAGAATTAAAATTACAACTCGTTTCACGCGATGAATTTTGTTTATTGAATGTAAATTTATACAAAAAAATTACAATGACTTCTACTGTAATATACGAAGGTACCCTGAGAACTGTTGCTACCCATATACAATCCGGCTCCAGTTTTGAAACAGATGCCCCTACAGATAACCAGGGAAAAGGCGACAGGTTTTCACCTACAGACCTGGTAGGAACTGCTCTGGCGAGCTGTATGCTAACCACTATGGCTATAAAAGCCCGACATATGGAAGAGGCCCTCAAAGGCGTAAACATTAGTGTCCTGAAGATTATGTCGGCTAATCCGCGGCGTATCAGTGGCCTACATTTAACATTTAATTATCCGGTTGGTTTTCAGGCTACAGACAGCCAGAAAGCAGAACTGGAAAATATTGCCATGACATGCCCGGTTAAAGAAAGTATACATCCGGGAATCGACCTTAAAGTGGATTTCAACTGGTGATTCCCTAATTTTCCCCAAAATAAGTTTCTTATGATTCAACTCGGACTCGTTTCTGCCATACTTGCAGAAAAGCAAACCGATGAAGTGATTTCATTTGTTGCAGAAAAAGGATTCAAGTGCGTTGAAATGATGTGCTGGCCAAAAGGCAGGGCAGAAAGAAGATATGCAGGTGTCACCCATATTGATATAGACAACCTGGACGACAGAGCCATTAATACAATCAGGGAGAAACTGGAAGAACATAAAATCTTTATATCCGGGCTTGGATATTATCCCAACCCATTGGATCCGGATGAAGAGAGATCTGCCTTTCACCTGGAACATATAAAAAAAATGATACAGGCAGCAGCTCGATTAGGCGTTCCCGTTATCAATACTTTTGTCGGTCGTGACCCGCAAAAAAACATAGCCGAAAACCTGGCGGGATTCAGTCTTAAATGGCCGTCCGTAGTGAAAGTGGCGGAAGAATATAATATCCGCATCGGCATAGAAAACTGCCCCATGTACTTTACACAGGATGAATGGCCGGGTGGTAAAAACCTGGCAACCACACCGGAAATATGGGACCGGATTTTTGACATCATCCCCTCCCCGCTTTTTGGACTGAATTACGACCCGTCCCACCTGGTGTGGCAAATGATGGACCCCATCAGACCTATCTACGACTATGCTTCAAGGCTTCATCATATTCACCTGAAAGATGCGAAGGTTTATCCGGAAAAACTTAACCGTGTTGGCATAATGGCAACACCATTATCATATCATTCGCCCAGGATACCGGGAAGAGGAGATATCAACTGGCCAGCATTTTTTAAGGCATTGCAGGATGTTGGTTACAACGGCCCTGCCTGCCTTGAAGTGGAAGACAAGGATTTTGAACATACAGCAGCAGAAATTGAAAACGCAATAATCTTATCCAAAGAATATATAGAATCAATAACCGGCCAATAAACCCGGCATTCCCTTTTTAGAATATGGAATTTATCATAACGGTCATTTTTGTTTTGGGATTCCTGGCCATAGCCATGGAACATTCCATAAAAATAAATAAGGCCTCCAGTGCACTGGTAACGGGTGTTCTCTGCTGGACAATTTACATCATCAACGCAGGTGACCACCACCTGGTGACGCATGAACTGATGGAACATGTAAGCGAGATTGCCAGCATTTTGTTTTTCCTGTTGGGGGCCATGACAATAGTAGAACTGATCGATGCACATGATGGTTTTGAAATAATCCTCGAGAAGATAAATACGCTGAATAAGCGGAAACTTTTATGGATCATCAGTTCGATAGCATTCTTCTTATCTGCCGTACTGGATAACCTCACCACAACCATTGTAATGGTATCCCTCATGCGTAAAATGATCAACTCAAAAGAGGACAGGTTATTTTTTGCCGGAATGATCGTGATCGCTGCAAATGCAGGTGGCGCCTGGTCACCCATTGGCGATGTAACCACCACCATGCTTTGGATAGGCGGACAAATTTCCGCAGCAGGTATCGTAAAATCAGTCCTCTTGCCAAGCCTGGTTTGTCTAATTCTCCCATTACTGATTTTGGGATATTATATGAAGGGAGATATTCAACGGATAGAGGACATTAAAAAAGATTATATCAAAAGATCTACACCCTTTGAGCGAAATGCTGTTTTTTTCCTGGGGCTTTTCTGTCTTTTGTTTGTTCCCGTTTTTAAAACGATCACGCACCTTCCTCCTTTTATGGGCATGATGCTCGGGCTTGGGATCATGTGGATCATAACCGAGTTCATTCATCATCGTAAAGATGAAATTGACAAAGACCGGTTTTCGGTTAATTATGCACTTCGTAAAATTGATACGCCCAGCATCCTTTTTTTCCTGGGCATACTTATAAGCGTTGCTGCATTACAGGCAACGGGCATACTTAATGATCTGGCCGAGTGGCTGACAGCAACATTGAAAAACGACAGCGCCATTGTTATGTCCATTGGATTGCTTTCTTCATTGGTAGATAATGTGCCACTGGTTGCAGCGGCACAGGGAATGTATTCGCTCACACAATACCCTGCTGATAATTATTTCTGGCATTTCCTGGCTTACGCAACCGGTACCGGGGGAAGCGCGCTGATCATTGGTTCTGCTGCCGGTGTTGCGGCTATGGGTTTGGTTAAAATTGATTTCTTCTGGTATCTTAAGAAAATTACCATTTGGGCCCTGGTTGGTTATTTAGCAGGAGCATTTACTTTTATAGCATTACACTCCATTTTTGAGTGAACGCATCTCATTAAATTTCTTGTTAAAAAAATAATCCCGGATAAGGTCGGGCACGATTTTCCGTTTAGCACACAAAACGGACGACAATGAAAAAACTTCGGGTATTCATTATTGGTATTTTTTGCTTTATAGCCATTAAACAGGCCAGCGGTCAGGAATATTCCAACGCGCTGGGTATCCGGCTCAGCACGGCACAGGCTACAATTAACCAGTCGGTTAGCTACAGACGTTACCTGAATGAAAATACTGCCATCGAAGGCCTCCTTAGTTTTGACCCCATTGCAGTTGGTGCCTTATATGAAAAGGTCTATCCTTTGGGTGCACCGGGCCTGCAGTGGTTTTTTGGCGGCGGTGCATACGTGGCTTTTCAAGGGAACAATGTTTTTGGCGCAATGGGCATTGTTGGCCTTGATTATACCATCCCTTCCGTTCCAATAAATCTGAGCCTGGATTGGAAGCCAGAACTGAACTTTGTAAATAATGTCAATTTTCAGGCTTCAGCAGTGGCATTAAGTGTCCGCTTTGTATTTTAAGATACCATCGCACAATAGTCAGGACATAAATAAGTTTCGCCATCATCTCCTCTGCGAAACTCCGAGTGCACTTTTCTTCGCGGGAAATGTATTTGCCTTTCACTTCCCAACTCACCCCCGGCCCCTCTCTTCCAGAGAGGGGTGCCCAGCATAGCAAATCCTCTGCGAATCTATGCGTCTCATTTTCTCTGCGGTTAATGTATTTTGCCTTTCACTTTCTTATTCCTTATTCCTTATTCCTTTTCCCTTATTATAAATCTGCACCTGAATTTTGTCTTTAACTTTCGATTTTCCACTTTCGATTTTCCACTTTTAGTGCAGTCCCTTCGCTCCCAAATATCGCTCTGCATCCAGCGCTGCCATACAGCCGCTACCCGCCGCCGTTACTGCCTGCCGGTATATCTTATCCTGCACATCACCTGAAGCAAACACTCCTTCTATATTTGTTTTAGATGTACCTGGTATGGTTTGAATATACCCGGCTTCATCCATATCCAGCCAGCCTTTAAAAATATCTGAGTTAGGCTGATGGCCAATAGCAATAAAGAATCCACTCACAGGAATGTCCTGTTTTTCACCACTAACAGTATTTTTTATCCGTACCGCTTCTACTTTATTTTCACCCAGCACTTCGTCGGTTTCACTGTTCCAGTATATCTTAATATTGGGTGTGTTCATTACCCGCTCCTGCATTACCATAGAGGCTCGCATTTTATCTTTACGTACAATCATATGAACGGTTGTACAAAGTTTACTCAGGTACAAAGCTTCTTCAGCAGCCGTATCACCTGCGCCTACAATGCCTACTTCTTTACCCCGGAAGAAAAACCCATCGCAAACCGCACAGGCGCTGACCCCATAACCATTCAGCCTTTGCTCGCTTTCAAGACCCAGCCATTTGGCAGAGGCTCCGGTGGAAATGATCACCGAGTCGGCCAGGATTTCTTTTTCATCGTCTATCCATATACGATAGGGTTGTTTGGAAAAATCTACTTTTGTCGCCAGACCGTAGCGGATATCCGCACCCATTCGGGCGGCCTGCTTTTCAAAATGCACCATCATCTCAGGCCCCTGTATACCATCCGGATAACCGGGATAGTTCTCTACTTCCGTAGTAATGGTCAACTGTCCGCCCGGCTGAATGCCCTGGTAAAGCACCGGTTTCAGGTTAGCTCGCGATGCATAGATGGCTGCTGTATAACCGGCAGGTCCGGATCCGATAATAAGACAATGAACTTTTTCTATTTCTGTATGCTCCATAATCCAGTATTAATAAGTTGGCAAAAATACGACCTTAAGGGCAATTGTCAGTTACCCTTGTCACATAAGTAATGGAACAGAATGATTAGCGGGGGGGAATGATCAATGTTCGATACTGTGCCGCATAACCGCCGAAATAGCCTAAGGCGCCATTTGAAACATTCCCCAGCACTTTTATGGGGCTGGAAAACGGATTGCCAACACTCTGGAAACTGAACTCAAAGGTCCGCCAGAAATCATAGGTTACCCTGTCGATATCGCACAATTTTAAGATCACCGTATCGCCCCTGTTGAAGAATACGTCATCATCGCTGATATCGCTGTTTTTGTCCACACCCCTGTCAACTGGAAAAGTATAGGTGGTGCCATCAATTACCTGGTCGTCGAAAACGGAATTAAAACCTGGATAAAAAGGCTCTTCATTGGTTTTTGTAAAATAGCGGATATAATTGCCCAGTCCGGGTTGATCTGTAGCCCTTATGATCATCTTTACAAGGTTGGAATCTTCCGGTGCGGTGCTCTGCACTTTTTCCCACCAAAGAGAATCTATACGCCGGCTTATAGGTGGTATGGATGTTTGAGCCGTATATTGACGACCTTCTGCATTAATCTCCAGTGAGTATGAGGTGTTGAGTGCGCCAATGATGGCTGTGGCAGGGTTTGAAGGATCGTTGCTATAATAATAAAGAGTGGCTCCCTGCGCACTTACTATGGAATCTTCCTTCAGCCGATGCCGCTTTACGCCATCACTGATATACACTTCCGCGTTCCGTACAAAAGAATTTGCCAGGATATCCGGATTGATCTGGCTGAAATAATTCAGGCTTTTTGAAAGGAATAGCAATGGAGGCATTCCATTTTCAATGGAACCATCCACTACCAGTGATTCCGAGGTATCATCCAGTTTTATGTCGATATCCTTTTCACAGGAAACAAAACCAATCAGCATCAATAAAAAAAGCCAGTTTTTCATATCCTTCTATGATCAACAAAATTAATTCCATCCGGTTCAGGAATAAAAAAATCCCGCAGATGCGGGATTAAAACTGTTAATTTTTTCTTATCCAAGGTATGCTTTGAGCGCGTTGCTGTAACGGGCTTTCTGCAGGCGTTTGATTGCCCTTTCCTTGATCTGGCGGATGCGTTCTTTGGTTAAGTCGTATTTCTGACCGATTTGCTCGATGGTTACCCCATTTTCGCCGTCAAGCCCGAAATAGGCATTCACAATTTCTGCTTCCCTCGGACTCAATGATTTGAGTACCCGGCGGATTTCAGCACGCAGTGAATCCTTGATCACATCATCGTCGGTATCGTCTCCACCTTGCAGCAGATCGCCCATCGCAACATCTTCTGCTTCGTGCACAGGTGCATCCAGTGAAGTGTGACGGGTATTGCTCTGGAAGATATTGTTGATCTCAGTTTCGCTCATTTCGAGCAATTCGGCCAACTCTTCGGTAGAGGGTTCCCTTTCGTGTTCCTGCTCAAAAGCCATATAGGCTTTGTTCGCTTTGTTGTAGGTGCCAATTTTGTTTTGAGGCAGGCGGACTAATCTGCCCTGCTCTGCCAACGCTTGTAAAATGGACTGGCGAATCCACCATACGGCGTATGAAATGAATTTAAAACCCTTTGTTTCATCGAAACGCTGGGCTGCTTTAATCAAACCGAGGTTGCCCTCGTTGATGAGATCACTTAGCGATAAGCCCTGGTGCTGGTACTGCTTTGCAACAGATACCACAAACCTGAGGTTCGCCTGAACCAATTTATCCAAAGCTTTCTGATCATTCATCTTGATGCGCTGCGCCAAGGTGGTCTCCTCTTCAGGAGTGATCATAGAGATCTTGGAAATTTCCTGCAAATACTTCTCCACCGCTTGTGAATCGCGGTTGGTGATTTGTGTTGCTATTTTTAGTTGCCTCATACGATGGTAGATTTAGTATCCCACGCGGATACTTAAACGTTTTTATAAAGGTAGAGACGGGGAATAGTCAGAATAAGATGTAAAAGAAATGTTATTTCTGTTATACCATCCGTGTGGTGTTTGCAAATTTAATCACCATTTTTTGTTTTTCATAGCCTTTGTGGAAAAAAGGTTGATAGTGGATTGGAATGAATCATATCCGGTTACTACAAATTTACTGAATATATGTTCAAAAAATGCCTGCTTCCCCTAAATTCGCTGCATGGCAATCGACTTTCGTTCCGACACAGTAACCCGTCCAACCACCCCCATGCTGGATTTCATGCAAAAAGCCCCGTTGGGTGATGATGTTTTTAGCGAGGACCCCAGTATAAATGACCTGGAAAATTATGCCGCCTCCCTTTTTGGGATGGAAACGGCCATTTTCTGCCCCAGTGGTACCATGACCAATCAAATAGCCATTAAATGCCATACGCAACCGGGTGATGAGGTTATCTGCGACCTGGATTCGCATATTTATCAATACGAAGGCGGTGGAATCGCTTTTAATTCGGGCTGCTCCGTTCGCCTGCTGCAGGGGAACCGGGGCCGGATAAACGCCACCCAGGTGGAACAGGCCATCAACGCAGACGACATACACAAACCCGTCTCCCGAATGGTAGGCCTGGAAAATACCTCTAACCGGGGCGGCGGAAGCTGTTACGACTGGCAGGAAATAGAAAAGATCAGTGCGGTTTGTAAAGAGCGCGGGCTGATCCTGCACCTGGATGGCGCCAGGTTATTCAATGCACTGGAAGCCACCGGGCAGACGGCAGACCAATACGGACGTGTATTCGACAGCATTTCTATCTGCCTTAGTAAAGGACTGGGAGCCCCTGTGGGCAGTTTACTGCTCGGTAATGCAGCTTTCATTAAAAAAGCCAGGCGCGTCCGTAAGGTTTTTGGCGGCGGGATGAGGCAGGCCGGAATGCTGGCCGCAGCCGGACAATATGCGCTGGAGAATCATGTAAGCCGATTGAAAATTGACCATGAAAACGCCCGGCAAATTGCCCAGGCGTTGGCTAAAAAATCATTCGTTTCCGAGATTCTCCCCGTTGAAACCAATATCATCATTGCAGAAATAGGTGCGCCATGGACACCGGCGAGTTTTGTACAAAAAATGAAGGAACACGGGGTACTCCTGTTTGCCTTCTCCCCCACGCGCATCCGAATAGTCCTTCACCTTGATATTAGCCCGGCGGATGTGGCAGAAACAATACAAATTATAGAACAACTTTAAATAATTATATGTTCCCAGCTATTGATCCAACAACAACCACGGCCTGGAAAGCACTTGACAAACACTATCGGGAAAACATGAAAGAGGCTCAGCTCAGGCAACTTTTTCAAAATGACCCGAACCGATTCAATGAATTGTCCCTTTCCATTGGAGATCTTTTATTTGACTATTCAAAAAATATTATTTCAAAGGAAACTTTGACTTTGTTGTTACAACTGGCCAGGGAAACAAAATTACCCGAAGCCATTGAAGCGATGTTTACCGGTGATGCCATAAATGCTACCGAGAACCGGGCTGTGTTGCATACGGCACTGCGTAATTGTTTTGATAAACCCGTGCTGCTGGAAGGCCAGGACCTTATGCCAGGTGTTAAAGCCGTACTGGAACAAATGAAAAAATGCTGTACCGATATCCATTCCGGCAAATGGCTTGGCTATACGGGTAAAAAAATTAAATACATCGTCAATATCGGCATTGGCGGTAGCGACCTCGGACCGGTAATGGTAACCGAAGCGCTTCGGCCATACTGGGTGGAAGGCATGCAGGTATATTTTGTGTCCAATGTGGACGGCACCCATATTGCCGAAACACTTAAGAAGGTACAGGCTGATGAGACCCTGTTTTTAATTGCTTCAAAAACTTTTACCACACAGGAAACCATGACCAACGCCCACACGGCCAGGGAATGGTTTCTGTCGCATGCCGGTGATGAAAAACATATCGCCCGTCATTTTGCGGCCTTATCAACCAATGCCAAAGCCGTGACAGCATTTGGTATTGATGAAGCCAATATGTTCGGTTTCTGGGACTGGGTTGGCGGAAGGTACAGTTTATGGAGCGCCATTGGTTTATCCATTGCACTGACCATCGGGTATGACAATTTCGATAACTTACTGAAAGGCGCACACGAAATGGACAAGCATTTCCGCGAAACACCGCTGGAGAAAAATATGCCGGTGATCATGGCGCTGATCGGATTGTGGTATACCAATTTCTTTGGTGCGCAGACCGAAGCCATCCTTCCGTACGATCAATACATGCACCGCTTCGCTGCTTATTTCCAGCAGGGGAATATGGAAAGCAATGGCAAGTATGTAGACAGGAACGGAAACAGGGTCAGTTACTCCACCGGTCCGGTTATCTGGGGAGAACCCGGCACCAACGGTCAGCATGCTTTTTACCAGCTGATACACCAGGGCACACAATTAATACCCTGCGACTTCATCGCACCGGCCATCAGCCATAACCCTATCGGTGACCATCACCCGAAACTATTGTCCAATTTCTTTGCCCAGACCGAAGCGCTGATGAACGGAAAGACCAGGGAAGAAGTGGAACTTGAAATGAACAAACTCTCCGTTGATGAAAAAGCGAGGCTGGCTCCATTTAAAGTTTTTGAAGGCAACAGGCCCACAAATTCATTCCTAGTAAAACAGGTAAACCCTTTTGAACTGGGTAAGTTGATTGCGGCATATGAACATAAGATATTTGTACAGGGCGTGATCTGGAACATTTACAGCTTTGACCAATGGGGTGTAGAACTGGGCAAGCAACTGGCCAATAAGATACTGCCGGAATTGATTAATGAGGAAGCTGTTATCGGACATGACAGTTCCACGAACGGGTTGATCAATGCGTATAAGACCATGCGAAGGATATAACCGCAAAGAAATATCGACGTGAGGAATAGTTTATTTTTTGATGACTTTCTCAATCCAACGATCTGTACCATTGGTGATTTCCACCAGGTACATACCACCGGATAATGGAAGTCCCGATAAGTCAATCGTATAAACGGCGGACCGCTCTGCTTTTAATTCCCTGGATAATAGCATTCGTCCCGACATGTCCATTAATCGGACATAGGTTTTATGGCTTTCCGACAGGGAATTGACTTGAAGCTTGATTTCCTGATCAACAATATTGGTCAGCAACCGAATATTTCGGTTAGCCGACACTGTTATAGACACTGACCTGATGGCAGAATAAGCAAAACTGCCATCCATATCCTGTTGTTTGAGCCGGTAATAGATCACTCCTTCCCCGGGCTTTTTATCCCTGAATTGGTAAGCTGCTCCCTGTGCGGCATTCTTTCCTTTGACAACACCAGCTGCCTGGAAACGCACCCCATCGGTTGACCTTTCCACAATGAATTGTGCGTTCAGCGATTCAGTTGCCGTTTTCCAGTCAAGAACAGCATCCATACCATCTGCCTGAATATGGAAAGAGGTATAGGTTACCGGCAGAATGGCATTTGAATAAATGATCACCGGATAATCCTCCGCCTGGCCATAGACCGGGTTATAACAGGAACCGGTAATCGAAAATCCTGCCCCATACCTGATGGAAACTTCTTCGATCACCCGCATACGCAAAACGGTATTTAAAACGGCTGTGACGGGAACGGTAAGGCTTCCATTAACGCTCAGGTTATACGCATTCGGCGGCCCGATATCATTTTGATAAAACACCTGTTCCGTGGCATTATCAAATACGCCATTGTTATTATAATCTATCCATACACGCAATTGCTCATAATTCACAGCGAGGGGCGAGATTGAAAACGCGTATGTATTACCGATAGTCAGTTGAACCAGGTTAAGGCAGCCATTGGCTGCATTGAGGTATCCATTATCATCGCGGGTTATTCCGGAACTCAGGTTCCTGTTAGCCAGTAAAAAATTAATATTCCCCGCCGTGCTGGTTGATGTTCCCGAAGCGGATGTTACAGGCGTACAAGCAGCAGCAATTGGCGGTGTAAAAGGTAATACAGGATAAGTTGCTGATTTCGCCCAGGAAGTGGCCAGTCCGCTTCGGAAAGGGCTTTCTGCGGCGGCAAGCATCCTGATCTTTTGATCGGCGGTGAAGAGGGTTGCACAATTGGTATAATTCATGAAATTGTGCTCCGTATTGATACTGTATGGGGTTCCGGTACAGGCATTGGGGCCTGTTCGGCAAACAAATCCCGCCGGTAAGGTGATCGGATCTGTATCGCATATCTCATCTCCTTCATTGGCGCAATCTGCATTGGTAGGACAGGTAGCGCCGCTGGCACCCTGAAAGGGGTGATATAGGCTGAAAGCATGACCGATTTCATGCGGCAGCGTTTTTCTGCCCGTCTGCATTTGAGTTGCCAGTAAGATAGTTCCGTCCAGCGTGGGAGGTGCGCCCGGGAAATAAGCGAAGCCGCCGATAAAACTGCCGGAGGTCCCGTCCCTTGAATCAATTCTGTTCACCACCCAAATGTTATAATATCGGTACGGATTCCATCTTACCAGGTTTTTGATGGTGGTTTCGTCTACACCGGTCGTATTGTTTGCATTTACGCCCAGGGCTGTATAATTGGCAATCCCTGATCCATCAGTCCGGGTTATTCCTGTGGTGGGGTTACAGTTTTCATCACGTGTTGCCAGTGCAAAATTAATCTGTATCTCACCTACACCTTCAATTCCCGGGAGCGTTCCTTCATAAACCTGGTTGAGATAATTTATGGCCGATTGTATCTGGGCATCAGTTGGATTATAGGTTGTACCAATAGCCGCTCCGGTATGAACGATATGAACAACTACCGGAATGGTATAGAGCGCCGCTGTAGGTCTGTTAAGGATGTCGTTTCCATGATCGCGTACATATTGCCTGATCCATGCCTGCTGTTCATCAATACCGGCCTTAAAAACGGGATCAGCACTCATCCTTTTTTGATGTATAATATCAAACCCGCATCTCCCCTGTGCATACGCAAAGGATGACCAGCCAAGCAGTAAAAAGTAAAGAAAAAGACGAGCCTTCATCAGATATTGGAAATTCCTACTACTAATACGAATCCGGCCGGCTTTTAGTATCTGGCAAAAAAAAGCCTTCCGGAGGAAGGCTATGATTATTAAGCAGTTAGTATGATTACCATTTATCTACTTCCTCAGAAGCTGAATTATCCTGCTGGGGTAATTCTGCACTCCGTGTTTCCACCTTCACTACTTCCTCTTCAACAGGAGCCGGTGCAGTGGGTGCTGAAGCAGCTGCAGGCAAGTCTGATCCATTGTCTGAATAGCCTTCGTCACCGTCATTTTCATGATTGAATGCATCGAAATCAAAATCAGGCATCAACTCTGTTTTCACATGATCAACGGCCTCGGTCAGCGCTTTCAGGAACTTGTTGAAGTCCTCTTTGTAAAGGAAGATCTTATGCCTGTCGTACCCATCGTCGTTGAAACGCTTACGGCTTTCCGTAATGGTGAGGTAATAATCGTTTCCTCGGGTAGTTCTGACATCAAAGAAATAGGTCCTTCTCTTTCCCGCACGGATGCGTTTGCTGTAAACGCTTTCCATTCTTTTTTCGTTGTTTTCGTACGCCACAGTTGTAATTTTTGGTTAAATAAGACAATCACTTAAGCCGGACAAAGATAAAATTGTTTTTGAATTGTCAAAATTTGGTTAAAAATATTGACTTATCAAGAAAATCTGTTCAACTTTCCTTGACCATGGCGGTTTTGTTTAAATCTTCGGTGTCCTGTTGCTTGTGGTATAGTTCACTGTAGTAACCATTCAATGCCATCAGATCTGCATGCCTGCCTTGTTCTGTAATGGTACCGTCTTCCAGCACGATGATTTTATCGAATTCAAATAAGGAAAAAATCCGATGTGTTATGATGATGGCGGTTCTGTCTTTCATGACCTCATAGAGCCCGGAGAGAATTTGTTTTTCTGTTTTGGCATCCACTGCACTCAGGCAATCGTCAAAGAGCAGCAGGTCTGATTCTTTACACAATGCCCTGGCAATGGAGAGCCGTTGTTTCTGTCCGCCGCTCAGGTTTACACCTCTTTCCCCGATCATGGTTTCATATCCTTCTGCGAATCCCTCTATCTCGCCATCCACGGCAGCCTGCCGGGCAGCTGTGAACACTTCTTCATCCGTAGCACCATCGGCACCAAAACGGATATTATTTTTTACGGTATCGCTGAAAAGGAAAACATCCTGGGGTACAAAGCTGATCCGATTGCGGAGGCTGCTGAGTTTTATATTTCGAAGGTCGGTTCCATTAATGCGGATATCACCGCTACCGGGGTCATACATCCGCAACAAAAGCTGGGCGATGGTTGATTTGCCGCTTCCTGTGCGACCAATGATTGCCACTTTTTCACCTTTTTTGATCTCCAGGCTGAAGTTACTGATGGCCTGGATACCAGTATGCGGATACACAAATCCCATGTTATGAAAACGTATATCCTTAATTGAATCAAGTTCCACTGCACCGGGTTGATCGGCAATCACTGGTTCGGTATCCAGGAATTCGTTTAGCCGTTTCTGTGATGCTGAAGCCCGTTGAATCATACTCGCTACCCACCCAATGGCGCTGACCGGAAAAGAAAGCATATTTATATATACTACAAACTCCGCAATGGTACCGGATGATATCTGGTTATTGACCTGGTATATACCGCCAATAAAGATGGTCAGTAAAGTACTAAGGCCAATCAACAGTCCGATGGATGGAAAATAAACCGCTTCCACTTTAGCCAGGTTCACAGCGCTGTTCCTATAAGCATCTGCATTGTTTGAAAAAAAGTGAAGCATAGATTTTTCCTGAACAAAAGATTTTATTACCCGAATACCTGAATAGGATTCCTGCGCATTTGTGGTGAGGTCGCTCAGCTGCTCCTGTATCTGTTCGCTTTTTTTATTGATGATATTATTTACGAAATAGATGGCGATGGCCAGGATAGGCAGTGGCGATAAAACATAAAGCGTCAGTTCCGCATTTTTCCGGAACATATAAAAAAGGCTGAAGCTGATCAGGGCCGAGAGGTTTACCAGGTACATCAGCGCCGGACCTGTGTACATGCGCACACGGCTCACATCTTCCGCCATACGGCTCATGAGATCGCCTGTGCTGTGGGTTTTATAAAAATTTGTATCCAGGCTCTGGTAATGTTTGTAGACCTCATTTTTCTGGTCAAATTCTATATGCCGGCTCATGACAATGATCGTCTGCCGCATAAGAAACATGAAAAAACCCCGAAGCAGCGCCACCGCCAGCAGCAGGATGCCGCAAAAAAGTATGAGACGGGAAAAAGGCATGTCGGCATCTTCAACGGTATGTATGAATTGCTGAACCAGCGGGTCGTAAAATGATTTAACGATCGGTGCTTCACTGCTGAGGGCTTTTACTACTTTGATCTGGTGTTCTACTTTATCCACTACATAGCCAGTGATCTGGGGAGCCAGGATGCCAAAATAATTGGAAACGATGATAAATACCACGCCAAGGATCAGACGCCATCTGTATTTCCGGAAATATTTATTTACCGCGCGCAGGTGATTCATGAAAAGCAAAGGTACAAATTTCGGCATTGGCAGTTTCGGTGATTACATGAACAGCAGGCAAGTGGATGAAAAAACAGTGATGACTCATAAAGTTTTTTGCGTCGTAAAGTTTCAAACTGTATTTTTGCGCCGGAGAGATGGCAGAGCGGTCGAATGCGGCGGTCTTGAAAACCGTTGAAGTGCAAGCTTCCGGGGGTTCGAATCCCTC
>Ga0209254_10000945_pt1 | contig 25574 bp, 21 predicted proteins | sample FrelakmetDIP11DI_FD_187148 | JGI IMG/M metagenome (GOLD analysis project Ga0209254, IMG submission 187148) | Freshwater lake sediment microbial communities from the University of Notre Dame, USA, for methane emissions studies - DIP11 DI (SPAdes)... | ecosystem: Environmental > Aquatic >...
CCGCGCGAAGCCAAGGTGCTGCGCATGCGCTTCGGCATCGAGATGTCGACCGACCACACGCTGGAGGAGGTCGGCAAGCAGTTCGACGTCACGCGCGAGCGGATCCGCCAGATCGAGGCCAAGGCGCTGCGCAAGCTGCGCCACCCGAGCCGGTCGGACAAGTTGAAGAGCTTCCTCGAGTAGTTCCCAGGACCAAGGTGCCGAATTCAGCCTCAGGGCCTCTAGCTCATGCCTGGTTAGAGCAGCGGACTCATAATCCGTTGGTGCCGAGTTCGACTCTCGGGGGGCCCACCAAACGTTCTTCAGGTTGCGGTTGCTCCTTGATCGGCGGCTGCTAGCGGATGTCCGACTACCACGACTTCGACCACTTCGGGCTCGACCCGCGCATTGTTGCCGCGGTCAAGAGCATGGGCTATTCGACGCCCACGCCGATCCAGAGCAAAGCGATTCCGATCGTCATGCAGGGCCGCGACGTGATGGGCGCCGCGCAGACCGGCACCGGCAAGACAGCCGGATTTGCGCTGCCGATCATCAATCGGCTGCTGCCGCAGGCGAGCGCCAGCATGTCGCCGGCGCGGCATCCGGTGCGCGCGCTGATCCTGGCGCCGACGCGCGAACTGGCCGAGCAGGTCGCCGAGAACGTCAAGATGTACATCGCCGGCACGCCGCTGCGCTGCGCGACGGTGTACGGCGGCGTCGACATGGATCCGCAGACCCAGGCGCTGCGCTCCGGCGTCGAGATCATCGTGGCCACGCCGGGCCGGCTCCTCGACCACCTGCAGTCGAAGAACACCTCGCTGTCGCAGGTGCAGGTGGTCGTGCTCGACGAGGCCGACCGCATGCTCGACATGGGCTTTTTGCCCGACATCTCGCGCATCCTCAATCTGCTGCCGAAGGAGCGGCAGAGCCTGATGTTCTCGGCTACGTTCTCCGAGGAGATCAAGAAGCTCGCCGCCAATTTCCTGCGCGATCCACTGCTGCTCGAGGTCGCGCAGCGCAATGCCACTGCCGAGAACGTGCAGCAGGAGCTGTATCGCGTGCACGAGTCGGAGAAGACCGGCGCACTGCTCGAGTTGCTGCGCAGCCGTGAACTGAAGCAGGTGCTGGTGTTCGTCAACACGAAGATCGGCTGCCGGCGGCTGGCACGCGAACTGCAAAAGCAGGGCATCAATGCCGACGCCATCCACGGCGACAAGTCGCAGGACGAGCGGACCAAGGCGCTGGAAGGCTTCAAGCAGGGCACGATCGACGTGCTGGTGGCCACCGACGTGGCGGCGCGCGGGCTCGACATCGTCGAACTGCCGGCGGTGATCAACTACGACGTGCCGTATGCGCCGGAGGACTACGTGCACCGCATCGGCCGCACCGGCCGTGCCGGGGCCTCCGGACTGGCGATGACCATTGCCACCGGCGCGGAGGATCGTGCGGTGGCCGGCATCGAGCGACTGATCAAGCGCACGATCGAGGTCAAGCCGATCGACGTGCGCCGCCCCTCTCGCGGCGATCGCCATGAGCGCGGTCGCGAGCGCGAACGCGAACGTGATCGCGAGGGCCCACGTGAGCGCCCGCGCGCAGCGCCGCCGCGCTCGGCGCCGGTGGATGAATTCTTCAGCAAGCCGTACGAGCCGGCCGCCGGTGAAGCCGAAGCGGCGAAATCCGACGCCGGGCCCGCCCCGGCGGACAGCGGCAAGAAGCCGGCCAAGGTGGCCGCGCTGCTCGGCGGCCGCAAGCACTGAGCGCGGGCGGCGGCGCCGTCGGTGCAATTCTGAAGGCGGGATCGCTCAAGGAGACCGGCACATGAAGCTCGCCCGCTTTCCTCGCGTCCGCATCACCCACGCGCCGACGCCGCTCGAACCGATGCAGCGCCTGACGCAGCTGCTCGGCGGACCAAACCTGTGGATCAAGCGCGACGACTGCACGGGGCTGGCCACCGGCGGCAACAAGACGCGCAAGCTCGAATACCTGATGGCTGATGCACTGGCGAAGGGCGCCGACACGGTGATCACGCAGGGTGCCACGCAGTCGAATCACGCGCGGCAGACGGCGGCGATCGCGGCAAAGCTCGGCCTGCAGTGCCACCTGATCCTCGAGGACCGCACCGGTTACCGGCAGGACGACTATCGCAACTCTGGAAACGTTTTTCTCGATCGCCTCTTTGGTGCGCAGCTGTCCGAGGTCGCAGCCGGCACCAACATGGACGAGGCGATGGCGCAACTGGCCGAGCAGCTGCGCGGCGATGGCCGCAAGCCCTACGTCATTCCCGGCGGCGGTTCGAACGCAATCGGTGCGCTCGGCTACGTGACCTGCGCGCTCGAGCTGGCCGAGCAGGCCAACAACTCCGCACTGGCCATCGACATGCTGGTGACCGCCACCGGCAGCGCCGGCACGCAGGCCGGCCTGGTCGCCGGCCTCGAAGGCGCGCGCGCCGGCATTCCGGTGCTCGGCATCGGCGTGCGTGCGCCCAAGGCAGCGCAGGAAGACAAGGTGTTCCAGCTTGCCGCGCAGACGGCGGAGCTGCTCGGCGTGGCCGGCGCGGTGAAGCGCGAGACGGTGGTCGCCAACTCCGACTACGTCGGCGCCGGCTATGGCGTGCCGACGCCGGGCATGATCGAAGCGGTGACCCTGGTCGCGCGGACGGAGGGCATCCTGCTCGACCCCGTGTACTCCGGCAAAGCGATGGCCGGCCTGATCGACCTGATACGCACGGGCCACATGCGCAAAGGGCAGAACGTCGTCTTCCTGCACACCGGCGGTGCGGTCGGCCTGTACGGCTACCTGCACGCCTTCCCGGCCGCGTAGGGCAGCAACGATGCTCGGCGTGATGGGTGGCATGGGGCCGGCCGCGACCGCGGATTTCTTCGCCAAGCTGATCGAGGAAACACCGGCATCGTGCGACGAGGACCACATCCCGACGCTGATCGTTTCCGATCCGCGTCTGCCGAGTCGTCCGGCGGCGATCCTGGATAACGGCCCGTCGCCACTGCCGGCGCTGCGGGCGATCCGCGACAAGCTGCTCGCCGCCGGTGCGACGCTGTTGGCGATGCCGTGCAACACCGCGCACTACTGGTACCACGACCTGGTTCGCGACTGCGCCGTGCCGTTCATCAGCATCGTCGAGTCAAGCTGCGCAGCGGTGGCCCAGATCGCCGCGCCGCGGAGCAGCGTCGGTCTGATCGGCACGCGGGCGACGCTGGCCGCCGGCATCTTCGACCGCCAACTGGCGGCGAGCGGCTATCCGGTCGTGCTGCCGAGCGAAGAGGAACTGGCGAAAGCGATCCTGCCGTCGATCCGGCTGGTCAAGGAAGGCAGGGCCGTGCAGGCAGGCGAGACGCTGGCGCCGGCGGTGCAGGCGCTGCTTGACCGCGGTGCTGCCGCGGTCATCCTCGCCTGCACCGAGACGCCGGTGGCGCTCGACGCGATCGGCTCGCCGCTGCGGGCGCGCTGTGTGGACTCGAACCGGGCGCTGGCGAAGGCCTGCGTGGCGCGCTGGTTTGCTCGCGACGGGCAGCGCGCCGGTCAGTCGGCCGCCTTGCGCAGCGCCTGATCGAGGTCCCACAGGATGTCGTCGATCGACTCGATGCCGACCGACAGCCGGATCATGTCGGGCGACACGCCGGCCTTCAGCTGATCTTCCTCGGAAAGCTGGCGGTGCGTGGTCGACGCCGGATGGATCACCAGCGACTTGGCGTCGCCGATATTGGCCAGGTGCGACAGGAACTGCACGCTGTCGATGAACTTCTCGCCGGCCGCGGCGCCGCCCTTGATACCGAAGGTCATCACGCCTGCCGCGCCCGGCTCGCCGTCGACTGACCGCAGGTACTTCTTCGCCAGCGTGTAGTACGGGCTCGACGGCAGGCCGGGCCAGTTGACCCAGGACACCTGCGGATGCGCAGCGAGATGCCCGGCCACGCGCCGCGCATTGCCGCAGTGTCGTTCCATGCGCAGGTGCAGCGTCTCCACGCCCTGCAGCAGCAGGAATGCCGACAGCGGCGACAGCGCCGCGCCGTTGATGCGCAGCACCTCCATCCGCGCCTTCATCGTGTAGGCGAAATCACCGAAGGTCTCCCAGAACTTCACGCCGTGATAGCCGCGCGACGGCAGCACCATGTCGGCGAACTTGCCGTTGCCCCAGTCGAACCTGCCGCTTTCGACGATGGCGCCGCCGAGCGTGGTGCCGTGGCCGCCGAGGTACTTGGTGACCGAGTGCACGACGATGTCGGCGCCGAACTCGAACGGCCGGCACAGGTAGGGCGAGGCCATCGTGTTGTCGATCATCAGCGGTACGCCGTGTTCGTGCGCGATCGCCGCCACCGGCTCGATGTCGAACACGTTGATCTTCGGGTTGCCGAGCGTCTCGCCATAGACGAGCCTGGTGTTCCCGCGCAGCGCGCTGCGGAAGTTCTCGGGATCGTCGGGATCGACGAAGGTCGTCTCGATGCCGCGGCGGCGCAATGTGACGTCGAACTGCGAGTAGGTGCCGCCGTACAGCAGACTCGAGGCGACGATGTGGTCGCCGGGGGCGAGGATCGCCTCGATCGCGGTCAGCTGCGCCGCCATGCCGCTGGCCACGCACAGGCAGGCGCGGCCATTTTCCAGCGCGGCGATGCGTTCCTCGAGCATCGCCACGGTCGGGTTGCTGATCCGCGAGTAGACGTTGCCGAAGGTCTGCAGGTTGAACAGGCTCGCCGCGTGGTCGGCGCTGTCGAACACGTAGCTGGTGGTCTGGTAGATCGGCGCGGCGCGGCTGCCCGTCACCGGGTCCGGCAACTGGCCCGCGTGCAGGCAGAGGGTTTCGAGTCCGTACGGGTGGTCGCTCATGGCAGTGATCCGTTGTCCGACTTCCGTGATCCGTTCCAGCGCCCCCCGCGATCAGCGGATCACGGGCAACGGATCACGAATCACTAATAAGGCAGCTGCCTCGGCCTTCGGCTCGAGATGACGCGCGTGTTCACCCCGGCCCAGGCAAGGCCGCCGAACAGGCGCCCGTGCTCGATCTTGACGCAGCGGTCCATCACCACCTCGAGCCCGGCGGCGCGCGCCCTCGCGGCGGCGGCCTCGTTGACGACGCCGAGCTGCATCCACAGGCAACGGGCGCCGACGGCGATCGCCTCGTCGGCGAGCGGGCCGATGTCCTCGGCGCGGCGGAAACAGTCGACCAGGTCGATCGGCACGCCGCTGGCCGCGGCGGCGGTGACGCTGGGAAAGCAGGGGTGGCCCAGCGCCTGCGGGTACTTCGGATTGACCGGGATCATCGTGTAGCCGTGCTCGAGCAGGTACTTGCCGACGAAGTAGCTCGGCCGGTGCCATTCGGCGGAGATGCCGACCACGGCGATGTTCCGGCAGCGGCTCAGGATGCGGCGCAGCGTTGCGACGTCGGTGTCATCGGCCATGAATTGCTCCTCGAGACCGATTATGCCGGCCGCCATCGGCTGCGCCACAGCTCGACTGCGCGGCGCAGGAACGCGGCGACGCTGTCCGCCCCCAATGGCGGAAACCCGAGGTGCTGCCACGACCGTTCCAGTTCCGCCAGCGGACGACCGGTATCGAGCGCGACGGCGCCGGTCTGCTTGGACAGCTTCTCGCCATGCGCGTTGGTGACCACCGGCACGTGCAGGTAGCGCGGCGTCGGAAGCCGCAGCATGCGCTGCAGCCAGATCTGCCGTGGCGTGTTCTCGAGCAGGTCGGCGCCGCGCACGATGTCGGTGATGCGCTGCTCGGCGTCGTCGACCACCACCGCGAGCTGATAAGCCCAGAGGTGGTCGGCACGGCGGACGACGAAATCGCCGACGTCGCGCGCCAGGTTCTGCGCGTAGGACCCGCAGGCACGGTCGACGAAACCGACCGTTTCGTCCGGAACGCGGACCCGCAGCGCGCGCACGGCTCGCCCACCGGTGCCGGCGCGACAGGTGCCGGGATAAAGGTGCGCGGGCAGGCCGAGGCGGTGCTGTGCCGAGGCCACGTCGCTTCGCGAACAGGCGCAGCCGTAGACCAGTCCGGCATCGATGAGCCGGTCGAGCGCGGGCCGATAGAGGTCGCCGCGGCGGCTCTGGTGCACGGTCGGCTCGTCGCTGGCCAGGCCGAAGGCCGCCAGCGCGTCGAGGATCTGCCGCGCCGCGCCGGCCACCTCGCGCGGCGGGTCGAGGTCCTCGATGCGGATCAGCCAGATCCCGTCGTGGGCACGGGCGTCCAGCCAGCTGGCCAGCGCAGCGGCCAGCGATCCGGCGTGCAGGGCGCCGGTAGGCGACGGGGCGAACCGGCCGCGGTAAACACTCTCGCCAGTCATCCGTTCGGCCTCCGCAACTGGCCGTCGTAAGGGGACGTCGGTCCGGGGAAAATACCGGCTTATGCGTACCGCAATTCTGCGACACCGGCGACCGTGAACGCGGATCGAGCCCGCATCTCGTCGCAACTGGTTCGACTGTCGATGCAGTCGGGCCATTACTCGTGGATCGCCAATGTAGTCCTGGCCGTGCTGTTCGCGCTGGTGCACTGGCGCAGCCGGCAGATGCCGGACGTGTTCACCTGGTGCGGCGCGATCGCCGTGCTGTCGCTGGCGCGGGGGCTGTACTGCCGGCGCGTGCTGGCCAGCGTGGCCGGGCCACAGTTCGCGTCCACGCTGATCTACGGTGGCTTCGCCGTCGCCGAAGGAACCGGATGGGCCGTTGCCCTGACCCTGTTCAGCGCGGCCGATCCGGCCGGATTCCTGCTCCAGTTCGCCGTGACCCTGGGCGTGTCGATCGGCATGCTGATGCCTTTCGGGCCGGTGCCGCGGCTCTGGCTGGGGGGCGTCGTGCCGCTCGCGGCCGGACAGGTCTACGCGCTGCTGTCGGCCGCCGTGCCCAACGTCGACCTCGTGCTGCTGGTCTGGGCCGCCGCGCTGGGACTGGCCGGCTATGCCTGCGCCAGACTGCACTTCAGCGTGAGGGAGTCGATGCAACTGCAGATCGACAGCGAGCGCGCCGCGCTGGCGCAGGGACAGGCGCTGGCGGACCTGAACGGCAGCCGCGAGCAGTTGCGGCTGGCGCTGGAGGCCATCGACGCCGGTGTTGCCGACAGCAGCGCACTCACCGGCGAGCGGTCCTACTCCGTGCGCTACTCGGAGATCCTCGGTTACAAGGACCGGGCAGCGTTCATGCGGGAGTACCGTTTCTCGGAGTCGGTGCACCCGGACGATCGCGCCCGCGTGCTGGCGGCGCGTCGCGCCCACCTCGAGCAGGGTGCGCCGTTCCGCCGCGAATTTCGCGTCCGCAAGGCGCAGGGCGACTACATCTGGGTGCAGGCGCGCGGCGAGTCGCTGCGCGATGCCAATGGCCGGGCGACGCGCTTCGTCATGTCGATCGTCGACATCACCAAGCGGCGCGAAGCCGAGGCCAAGCTGGTGGCGAGCGAACGCCGCTACCGCGCGCTGGTCGACACCACGCCATCGCTGATCTGGACCTGCGACCGGGCCGGCAAGATCACCCTCGTGTCGGGGCGCGCCTGCCGGATGATCTACGGCTACCAGCCGCGGCATGTGCTCGGCCGGCATGTCACCGCGTTCAATGCGCCCGAGTTCACGCCGCGCATGTTCGTGCGCCGCTTCATGCCCGTTTTCCGCGGCCGCCCCGTCTTCGACGTGGAAGCGGTGCACCAGACCCGCGACGGCAAGACGGTGCACGTTTCGGTCAGCGCGATTCCCACCTTCGACGCCGACGGCGAACTCGACTCCGTGCTGGGCGTGTGCACCGACATCACCGCGCAGAAGCGGCGCGAGCGGGAGCTGGCCGTCGCGCTGCGCAACCAGCAGGTGATCTTCGATGCGGCCGGCGAGGGCATCGCGTTCGTCCACGCGGGCGCGATCCAGAGCGCCAACGGCGCGCTGGCCAAGATGCTCGGTGTCCCGCGCCCCTGGCTCGACGGCCGGCCAGCGGCCGAGATCGTCGCCGACGCCGCCGAGTGGCAGCGGATCGTCGGGATCACGCGCGACGCGGCAAGGCGCGACGCATCGGCCAACCACGAGGTGATGCTGCGCGCGCCGGAAGGCACCGGACCGGCGCGCGGCGTCTGGGCCCAGCTGACCGCGCGCCTGGTCGGGCAGGAGGACGAGGCCGAGACAATGATCCTCGTGCTGACCGACATCACGCCCCTGAAGCAGCGCGAGGAAATGGCCTGGCACCAGGCCAACCATGACGAACTGACCGGCCTGCCCAACCGGCGCCTGCTGGTGGAAAACGCGCGCCGGCTGCTCTCGGTGGCGATGCGGCGCGAGCGGCTGGCCGCACTGATGGTCCTCGACCTGGACGGCTTCAAGCAGGTCAACGACGCCCTCGGCCATGCCTACGGCGACTCGATGCTGCGCCGGGTGTCGGTGCGGATGTCGATGGCGCTGCGCGAGTACGACCTGATCGCGCGCACCGGCGGCGACGAGTTCGTGATCCTGTTGCCGGAGATCGACGACCTGGACGCCGCGCGCACCGTGGCCGAGAAGCTGATCGCGGCCGCCGGCGAGGACATCGAGATCGGCGAACGGCTGACTCACACCGGCGCCAGTGTCGGCGTCGCCGTCTTCCCGACCGACGGCCAGGACTTCGACTCGCTTCTGCGCCGGGCCGACGAGGCGATGTACGCGTCCAAGCAGGCCGGCAGGAACCGCTGCACGTTCGCCGCGCCGGCATCCGCCGAGTCGGTCATGCCAGCAGCGCCGCCCGGACTTCGGCCTCACTGAGGCGCGCCAGCCACCAGTCGATCGCCCTGCCGCGCGCATCGGCGCGCCAGGCGGCGTAAAGCAGGACGCGCTCGCCGTGCTCGCGTTCGCTCTCGGTGGCCTTCGTCACCAGTTCGCCGCGCGCCAGGTGCTCGCGGATCAGGTGCAGCGGCACGTAGCCGACGCCGAGGCCGGCAACCTGCGCGGCGATCTTGTCGGCCATGCTCGGCACGGTGATCATGTCGGCGGCGCCGAGCAGGCCCGTGGCGCGCGGCGCCAGCTGCTGCGAGGTATCACCGACGACGATCTGCCGGTGCGCGCGCATCTGCGCTGCCGACAGCGGCGCGACTGCCGCGGCGAGCGGATGCCCGGCGGCCACGGCGAAGACGAACTGCGCCTCGCCGAGCTTGCGCGTTCGATAGCCGGCGCCGTGCGCGGCTTGCGGGCCGCCGGCGGAGGCGCCGATGGCGAGGTCGGCGCGCCCGCTCGCCAGCGCGTCCCAGGTGCCGCCGAGGACTTCGTGGCCGATGCGCAGCCGCGTCGGCGCCGCGCCGCAGAATTCGCCGATCAGCGGCAGCAGGCGCGCGAACGGCAGCACCGAGTCCAGCGCGATGCGCAGTTCGCGCTCCCAGCCCTGGGCCACGCGCTGCACCCGCCGGCGCAGGTCCTCGGCGGCGGCGAGCAACTGGCGTCCTTCGCGCATCAGTTCCTCGCCGGCCGGCGTCAGCCGGGCGCGGTAGCCGCGACGGTCGAACAGCAGGACGTCGAGGTCTTCCTCGAGCTTGCGCGCCGCGTGCGTGACCGCCGACGGCGCGCGACCGAGCTCATCGGCGGCGCCGGCGAAGCTGCCGCGGCGGGCGACGGCATCGACGAGCAGCAGTGAGTCGAGGGCGAGGGGTGCGGTCGGCATCATGTTCAATGATTTCGAATGAGTCATTCGAAGTCTAGGCGATGTGTACCCAAGATGACTGCTTCATCATTGCAGGCGTAACGAAAACAACTCGTTCGTCCTGATCGCTCATATCCGGTGAACGACCCTGAAAGGAGTCTTGATGATCACCTTGCGCAAGGGCGGGGAGCGCGGCTACGCCGACCATGGCTGGCTGAAGTCCTTCCACAGTTTCTCGTTTGCCGACTACCACGATCCCGCCCACATGGGCTTCGGGCCGTTGCGGGTGATCAACGAGGACCGCGTCGCGCCGGGATCGGGCTTCGGCACGCATGGCCACCGCGACATGGAGATCATCAGCTACGTGCTCGAGGGCGAACTGGCGCACCGCGACAGCATGGGCAACGGCTCGGTGATCCGGCCGGGCGACGTGCAGCGGATGAGCGCCGGCAGTGGCGTGCGGCACTCCGAGTACAACCACGCGGCGGACCGGACGACACACTTCCTGCAGATCTGGATCGAGCCGAATGTGACCGGTATCGCGCCGAGTTACGAGGAAAAGCGTTTCGCCGAGGCCGATGCGCAGGGCCGACTGCTTCTCGTCGCCTCGCCCGACGGCGCCGACGGCTCGGTGCGCATTCATCAGGACGCGCGGGTCTATGCGTCGCGGCTGTCGGCCGGCCAGACGCTGGCCGCCAAACTGGCCGCCGGCCGCCTCGGCTATCTCCACGTGGTGCGCGGCGCGGTGACCGTCAACGGGCAGAGCCTCGCCGGCGGCGACGCGGCGAAGATCAGCGATGAAACGCAACTGGCGATCCGCGCCGACGGCGACGCCGAACTGCTGCTGTTCGATCTGCCGCCGGCCCGCTGACCACCGGCGCAGCCCGACTCCCGTCGCCGTCGGTCAGCCGAGACGCTCGCGCAGGAAGCGCGCGATGACCTCGAGCTCCTCGGCGCAGATCGAGTGCGGCATCGGATACTCGTGCCAGCTCACCGCATAGCCGAGTGAACCGAGCAGGTCGCGCGAGCGGATCGCCCGCGCGATCGGCACGACCGGATCGTCGGTGCCGTGCGCCATCAGCACCGGAACGCGCGCGCTGGCCGCGTGCCGCTCGGCCGCCAGGTGATCGGCCAGTGGCAGGTAGCCCGACAGCGCCAGCAGCCCGGCGACCGGCTCGGCCTGGCGCAAGCCGGTCTGCAGCGTGATCGCCGCGCCCTGCGAGAAGCCGGCCAGCACGATGCGCGCGCGCGGCGTGCCGCGCTGCACTTCGCGCTCGATGAGCTTCTCGACGGCGACCTGCGAGGCGCGGATGCCGTCTTCGTCCTCGCGGTGGGCCAGGTCGGCGGTGCGGATGTCGTACCAGGCGCGCATGACGAAGCCGTCGTTGATCGTCACCGGAATCATCGGTGCGTGCGGGAACACGTAGCGCGCCGCCGGCGCCCCGAGCGACTCGAGTTCCTTGACCACGGGCACGAAGTCGTAGCCATCCGCCCCCAGACCGTGCAGCCAGATCACCGCGCAGGACGGCGCGGCCGTCGTCTGCATTTCAACGCATTCGAGCACTGTGCTGCTCCTTACGCTCACCGGTCACCGGCCGCGAAGCGCCGACTTCGGCCGGAAGCTGCTGACCACGGCCTCGAGCGTCTCGATATACGGCCCGCCGATCAGGTCGATGCAGTACGGCACGGCGGCGAAGATGCCGGCGGCCAGCGTGTTTCCGTCAGCGTCCTTCAGGCCCTCGAGCGTCTCGGCGATCGCCTTCGGCTGGCCCGGCAGGTTGACGATCAGCGCGGCGTGGTCGGCCGTCTCGCGCAGCACCGCCACCTGCCGCGACAGGATCGCGGTCGGCACGAATTGCAGCGAGATGCGCCGCATCTGCTCGCCGAAGCCCGGCATCTCGCGCGTCGCCACGGCCAGCGTGGCCTCCGGCGTGACGTCGCGCCGCGCCGGTCCGGTGCCGCCGGTGGTCAGCACCAGGTCGCAGCCCACGGCGTCGACCAGTTCGATCAGCGTCGCCTCGATCACCGCGCGTTCGTCGGGCACGAGCCGTTCGTGGCGCTGCCACGGCGAGGCCAGCGCGCGCGCCAGCCAGTCGCGCAGTCCCGGCAGGCCCTTGTCCTCGTAGGCGCCGCGCGAGGCGCGGTCGGAAATCGAGACTAGGCCGACGATCAGTTCGTCCGGGTGGCTGCGCCTTGCCTTCATGGCTGCTCCGGCTTGCTCGTGTACTGCTCGTGCAGCCAGCGATACAACTGCCGCGCGTGCTTCGGCGGCCGGCCTTCCGTGTGCTCGCGCCGCGCGGCGCGGATCGTCGCGCGCAACTGCTGCGCATCGGCGCGCGGCAGATCAGCCAGCACGCCGGGCAGCGCCGCGTCGTCGGCGAGCAGCGCATCGCGCAGGCGCTCGCAGCGGCGCATCAGCGCCACCGCCTGCTTCGACTCGCCGGTGGCGTGGTCGATTGCCGCGCGCAGCGGCTCCGGGTCGACCTGCCGCATCAGCCTGCCGATGTACTGCAGTTGCCGGCGCCGTCCCTCGTGCGAACCGATGCGCGCCGTCTCGGCAATCGCCTCGCGCAACGGCTCCGGCAGGTCGATCCGCGCCAGTTCGGCGGCGGGCAGCCGCAGCAGCGACTCGCCGAGCTCCTGCAGCGCGGTCATCTCCCGCTTGCGCTGCGACTTGCTCGGCCGCTCGGTGGCCGCCTCGGCGGGCGGCGGCAGGTGAGGAGGGGCCTTATGAACCATCGCTGGCTATCATAGCCAGCTGACTGCCGCCCGTACCCCTCGCCAGAACGCCTCGATGAGCTCACTGTTCGCGCTGTCCGACGACCAACTCCGCGCCGCTGCCCAGCAGGCGCTCGACATCGCGCGCAGCCTCGGCGCCAGCGACGCGGTGGCAGACATCAGCGAATCGGTCGGCCTGTCGGTCGGCACGCGTCGCGCGCAGGTCGAGACGATCGAACACACGCGCGACAAGGGACTCGGCGTCACGGTCTACATCGGTAGCCGGCGCGGCAATGCCTCGACCTCGGACTTCGCGCCGGCGGCGATCCGCCAGGCCGTCGAGGCGGCCTACAACATCGCCCGTTTCACCGCCGAGGACCCGGCGGCGGGCCTGCCCGACGAGGACACGCTCGAGCGCTCGCCACGCGACCTCGACCTGTTTCACCCGTGGGACCTCGAGGTCGAGCGGGCGATCGGGATCGCCCAGGCGGCCGAAGAGGCCGCTTTCGCCGTCAGCCCGCAGATCGTCAATTCCGAGGGGGCGAACGTGTACACCTCCTCGGGGCACTTCGTGCTCGCCAACTCGCGCGGCTTCTGCGCCGGCTTTCCGTACTCGCGCCACTCGCTGTCGGTGACGCCGATCGCGCAGGACGGGCGCGGCATGCAGCGCGACGACTGGTACAGCTCCTCGCGCAGGGCCTCCGCGCTGGCCGAGCCGCGGGCGCTCGGCGAGTACGCGGCGCGGCGCGCGCTGGCGCGCCTTTCGGCGCGCCAGCTCAGGACACGCCGCGTGCCGGTGCTGTTCGAGGCCCCGCTCGCCTGCGGGCTGCTCGGCAGCTTCGTGCAGGCTGCCAGCGGCGGTTCGCTGTACCGCAAGGCGTCGTTCCTGGTCGACGCGCTGGACAAGCCGCTCTTCGCGCCGCACTTGTCCGTCCACGAGGACCCTTACGTGGCCGGCGCAATCGGCTCCGGCGCCTTCGACGAGGAAGGGGTGCGGGGCACCCTGCGCGACGTGGTCGCCGACGGGGTGCTGCGCGGCTACTTCCTGTCCACCTACTCCGCACGCAAGCTGGGCATGAAGAGCACCGGCAACGCCGGCGGCGCCTATAACCTGGAACTGCGCTCGAAGCTGACGCAGCCGGGCGACGACTTCGAGGCCATGCTGCGCAAGCTCGGCACGGGCCTGCTGGTGACCGAACTGATCGGGCAGGGCATCAACTACGTGACCGGCGACTACTCGCGCGGCGCCAGCGGCTTCTGGGTCCGCGGCGGCGAGATCGCCTACCCGGTCGAGGAAATCACCATCGCCGGCAACCTGCGCGAGATGTATGCCAACGTGGTTGCCGTCGGCGCCGATCGCCTCGAGCGCGGTGGCCGGGCAACGGGCTCGGTGCTGATCGACGGCATGACGATCGCCGGTGCGTGACTCCGGTTGTCCTGGCTCAATACGGCGGACGGCCGGGCAGGACTAGAATCCGCGCCGAGCCAAGTGGCCCGGCCCGACCGGTGCTCGCCGAACTCCTCGACTCGATTCGATTGCAGCATCAGCCACCAAGGAGACTTCATGGAACGTCGTTCGTTCATTCGCAAGGCTGCCGTCGGCGCGGCGGCGACCGCTGCCGCGGTTGCGGCCCCGGCCGTGCGCGCACAGGCGGCAATCCGCTGGCGCCTGGCCTCGAGCTTCCCTCGCAGCCTCGACACCATCTACGGTGCCGCCGACGTGTTCGCCAAGATCATCAAGGACGGTTCGGGCGGCAAGTTCGAGGTTTCCGTCCACCAGGCCGGCGAACTCGTGCCCGCCTTCGGCGTGGTCGATGCGATCCAGAACGGCACCGTCGAGGCCGCGCATACGGCGCCGTACTACTTCTTCGGCAAGGACGAGACCTTTGCCATCGACTGTGCGATTCCCTTCGGCATGAACTCGCGGCAGATGACCGCGTGGATGTACGAAGGCAACGGCCTGAAGCTGCTGCGCGAGTTCTACAAGCAGTACAACATCGTCAACTTCCCGCTCGGCAACACCGGCGCGCAGATGGGCGGCTGGTACCGCAAGGAGATCAAGACCCTCGCTGACATCAAGGGCCTCAAGATGCGCATCGGCGGCTTTGGCGGCAAGGTGCTCTCCGCCATCGGCGGCGTGCCGCAGAACATTCCGGGCGGCGAGATCTATCCGGCGCTGGAGAAGGGCACGATCGATGCCACCGAGTGGATCGGGCCGTACGACGACGAGAAGCTCGGCTTCAACAAGGTCGCCAAGTTCTACTACTACCCCGGCTGGTGGGAAGGCGGCCCGCAGCTGTCCCTGTACGTCAACCAGAAGGCCTGGGATGCGCTGTCGCCCGAGTACAAGGCGCTGGTGGCGGGGGCCGCGTCGCACGGGCACGTCACGATGCAGGCGCGCTACGACGCCCTGAACCCGGCGGCGCTGAAGCGGCTCGTCGGTTCGGGAACCCAGCTGCGCGCGATGCCGCGCCCCGTGATGGATGCCGCATTCAAGGCCGCCAACGAGCTCTACGCGGAACTGAACGCCAAGAATGCCAACTGGAAGAAGGTCTACGACGACTGGGTCAAGTTCCGCAACGACCAGATACTGTGGTTCCGCGTCACCGAGCGCGAGTTCGACAACTTCATGTCGGCGCAGAAGCTGTAATCGCTGGCCGCTTGACAAAAAACCCCGCCTCGGCGGGGTTTTTCGTTGCTGAGCCGACTATTTCTTCTGCGATTCCTGCAACTGGCGCTGGATCTCCTTCATCGGGTCGACCTCTTCTTCTTTGCTGGCCTCTTCACCCTTGGGTCCCGGCAGCCCTGTCGCCGGGTCGATGGCAGGCGTCTGCGGCTGATCCGACTGCAGTTCGATCTTCACCTTGTCGATGTCGACCTTCTCTTCCTTGTCGAAGGCGCTCGTCACCAGGCCCGGGAAGGCGATCACCAGCGCCACCATGATCACCTGGATCACCACGAACGGCACCGCACCCCAGTAGATCTGCTCGGTGGTGACCTTGGCGATCGTCTTCTTCGTGACGCGGTCGACGTAGTCCTCGTGCGCCGCCACGCTGCGCAGGTAGAACAGCGCGAAGCCGAATGGCGGGTGCATGAACGAGGTCTGCATGTTCACGCCGAGCAGTACGCCAAACCAGATCAGGTCGATGCCGAGCTTTTCCGCCACCGGGCCGAGCAGCGGCACGATGATGAACGACAGCTCGAAGAAGTCGAGAAAGAAGGCCAGCACGAACACCAGGATGTTGGTGACGATCAGGAAGCCGACCTGCCCGCCGGGTAAACCTGTCAGAAGATGCTCGACCCATTTGGCGCCATCGACGCCCTGGAAGACCAGGTTGAAGATCGTCGAACCGACCAGGATGAAGACCACGAAGGCGGTCAGCTTGGCGGTCGTGTCCAGCGCCTGCTTCATCAGCGACACGTTCAGCCGCCGGCGGACGAGCGCCATGATCAGCGCTCCGGTCGCCCCCATTGCGCCGCCTTCGGTCGGGGTGGCGATGCCGAGAAAGATGGTGCCGAGGACGAGGAAGATCAGCGCCAGCGGCGGGATCAGCACGAAAGTCGCGCGCTCGGCCATCCGCGACAGCAGGCGAAGCCTGAGCAGCCGGTTGGCAACCGAAAGGACGAACGCCGCGCCGATGCCGATCAACAGGCAAAGCACGACGACCTCTTCGACGCTGGCGCTGGGGTACTTGCCGACGTACCAGACGCGGAAGGCGTAGGCGACGGCGACCGCCAGCAGGGTCAGCACGCCGAGGGACTTCAGGCCGCTCGTGCCGTCGTCTTCGCGGATCGTCCGTGCCGACAGCGGCAGCGCCGGCACGTAGGTCGGGCGGAACAGCGCCACCAGCAGGATGAACCCGGCGTACAGGCCGGTCAGCACGAAGCCGGGAATGAAGGCGCCGCGGTACATGTCGCCGACACTCTTGCCGAGCTGGTCGGCCATGATGATCAGCACCAGCGACGGCGGAATGATCTGCGCCAGCGTGCCGGAGGCGGCGATCACGCCGGTGGCGATGCGCCGGTCGTAGCCGTAGCGCAGCATGATCGGCAGCGAGATCAGGCCCATGGAGATCACCGAGGCCGCCACCACGCCGGTCGTTGCCGCCAGCATGGCGCCGACGAAGATCACCGCGAAGGCCAGCCCGCCGCGCAGCGGGCCGAAGAGCTGGCCGATCGTATCGAGCAGGTCCTCGGCCATGCCGCTGCGTTCGAGGATCAGCCCCATGAAGGTGAAGAACGGGATCGCCAGCAGCGTGTCGTTCTTCATGATGCCGATGATGCGCAGCGGGAACGCCTGCACCAGCGTCGGCGGCAGCAGTCCGAGTTCGATGCCGATGGTGCCGAAGACCAGACCGCAGGCGGCCAGGCTGAAGGCGACCGGGAAACCGACCAGCAGGAACACCACCAGCCCGACGAACATGATCGGGGCCATGTTCTGGGCGAGGAAGGCCATCATTTCTTGCCTCCGTTCGCCGTGCCCAGGGCGACTTCTTCTTCAGCGAGTTCCCGCTCGGCCTGGGCGCGGATCGCCTCGGCGAGTTCCTCCTCGGCCGTCTTCTGCACCTTCTTCCTCGTCGGGTCGTCGATCAACCCTTTGAGGAATGCGATGCGCTTGATCAGCTCCGACACCGCCTGCAGCGTCAGCAGCGCGAAGCCGATCGGCGCCAGCAGGTACACCGGCCAGCGGATCAGCCCGCCGGCGTTCTCCGACATCTCGCCGCTGACGAACGCGCGCATGAACACCGGCCACGACAGGTACACCATGAGCAGCACGAACGGCACCATGAAGAAGACGAAGCCGAAGACGTCGACCCAGATCTGCGTGCGCTTGGGCAGGCGGTGCAGCAGCACGTCGATGCGTACGTGCTCGTTGCGCAGCAGCGTGTAGGCGGCGCAGAGCAGAAACACGGCCGAGAACAGGTACCACTGCACTTCGAGCCAGGCATTCGAGCTGACGTCGAATGCCTTGCGGACGATGGCGTTGGCCGCGCTGATCAGGACCGCAACCAGCACGAGCCAGATGACCGTGCGCCCGACCCGTTCGTTGAGCCAGTCGATACCACGCGACAGTTGCAGCAGACCCTGCATGGACGTCTCCTTCTTCCTCATCGACGCAGTCCGGCCGGAGCTCGATGCCCGCGTCTGTCTTGGCCGGGCATTCTATGCGCGAACCGGCGCAGATCGCCATGGCGGCGAAGCGCTCTCGACCCCCGTTGCCGCGAGATGGCCCGGCCGGTATCCGGGCGGGCCCGGGGCACGCCCGTCCTGCGGAAACGGGCGGACGTCAGCCGGTCGCCGGCGCGCCGAGGCGCTCGCGCCAGCGCGCCACCTGCGCCCGGACCTGTTCCGGGCTGGTGCCGCCCGCATGGTTACGCGCGGCGAGCGAGCCTTCGAGCGTCAGGCAGGGGAAGACATCGGCCTCGATCTGCGGCGCCATCGCCTGCAGGTCCGGCAGCGGCAGCGCCGCCAGGTCGCAGCCGCGCGCGGCGGCCAGCCTGACCGCACTGGCGACCGCCTCGTGCGCGTCGCGGAAAGGCAGGCCCTTGCGCACCAGATAGTCGGCGAGGTCGGTTGCGGTGGCGAAGCCTTCCTCGGCGGCGCGCCGCATCGCTGCGGCATCGACCTCGATCCCGGGAACCATCTCGACGAACGCGCGCAGCGTGTCGAGCACCGTGTCGGCAGTGTCGAACAGCGGCTCCTTGTCTTCCTGGTTGTCCTTGTTGTAGGCGAGCGGCTGGCCCTTCATCAGCACCAGCAGCGCCGTCAGGTGGCCGACGACGCGGCCGGTCTTGCCGCGCGCGAGTTCCGGCACGTCGGGGTTCTTCTTCTGCGGCATGATCGACGAACCGGTGGTGAAGCGGTCCGGCAGCCGCACGAAGCCGAAGCGCGGGCTCATCCAGATCACCAGTTCCTCGGCGAGCCGCGATACGTGCGTCATCAGCAGCGCCGCCGCGGCGGCGAACTCGATGGCGAAGTCGCGGTCGCTGACCGCGTCGAGGGAGTTCCCGCACAGGCCCTCGAAGCCGAGCCGCTGGGCGACGAACTCGCGGTCGATCGGGAAGGTCGTGCCGGCAAGTGCCGCCGCCCCCAGCGGCAACTGGTTCACCCGCCGCCGCGCCTGCACCATCCGCTCGCGGTCGCGCTCGAACATCTCGACATAGGCGAGCAGGTGATGGCCGAAGGTCACCGGCTGCGCCACCTGCAGGTGGGTGAAGCCGGGCATCACGGTGGCGGCATGGGCGGCGGCCTGCTCGACCAGCGCGCGCTGCAGCAGGCCGAGCGCGGTGCAGATGCCGTCGATCGCGCCGCGCAGCCACAGCCGCACGTCGGTGGCGACCTGATCGTTGCGCGAACGGCCGGTGTGCAGCCGCTTGCCGGCGTCGCCGACCAGTTCCGTCAGGCGCCGCTCGATGTTCAGGTGCACGTCCTCGAGGTCGAGCCGCCACTCGAAACGGCCCAGCTCGATCTCGCCGCGGATCACGGTCATGCCGCGCTCGATGTCGCCCAGGTCCTGCGGCGCGAGCACGCCGACCCGGGTCAGCATCGCCGCGTGGGCCAGCGAGCCCTCGATGTCGGCGAACGCCAGTCGGCGATCGAAACGGACGCTGGCCGTGTAGCGGAGCACGAAATCGGCTACCGGCTCGCTGAAGCGGCCGGACCATCCGCTGTCTTTCCGATCGAGAGAAGACGAGTGTGCTGACATAATCGGCGGCGCTGTGGTTCGATGCAGCGCGGCGCGCAGCCCGCCCGGGCACCGAAGGGGGAGAGACAACATCTTGCGAGCGGCTTCACGCCATCGGCAGTGTACGAGCTTGTCGCGCCGGCCCCGCCGCAGCGCGGAGCGCCGACCGCGTCGGGCATGACGACGAAGCTCGCCACCGGCCACGCCGCCGCCAGCCGCGACGAGACGGCGGCGCCGACGCCGCCGCAGGTCGTTCCCGACGGTTGCAACGTCGGCGTGGTGCTGCGCGTCGCGCTTGGCGTCAACGCGGCGGCGGCATTGGCGGTGCTGGCCAGCCAGCCGCACTGGCGCCCGGGGTGGGCGCGGTTCGTCGAGCTGTCGGCGGTGCTCGAACCCGCGCTGCTGATGACGCTGCTGGCGTGGTGCGCGCTGCGTCGCTTCCTCCCCGGACTGCCGCTGGCCGGCCAGCGGCTGCTGACGTGGCTGGTGCCGGTCGCCTGCGCCGGTGCGATGGTCGAGCTGATCGGGCCGGATCTGTTCGCCGGCCCGCGCTGGCCGGCGCTGCTGGTGGCGCTGGCGATGGGGATCGCCGCCCAGCACTACTTCGAACTGCGCGCGCGCGCCTTTTCGCCCGCCGTGACCGAGGCCCGCTTCCAGGCCCTGCAGTCGCGCATCCGCCCGCACTTCTTCTTCAACAGCCTGAACACGGTGATCGCCGTGGTGCGCTCCGATCCGCCACGCGCCGAGCGGATGCTGGAGTCGGTGGCCGAGCTGTTCCGTGCCGTGATGGGCGACGTGCGCCGGCTGGTGCCGCTCGAGCAGGAACTCGACCTGTGCCGCAAGTACGTCGAGATCGAGCAGACCCGGCTCGGCGACCGGCTGCACGTCGAATGGGACGTCGGCGCCGTGCATCCGCGGGCACGCGTGCCGCAACTGCTGCTGCAGCCGGTGATCGAGAATGCCGTGCGCTACGGAGCCGAGCGGCTGGCCGGCGACTGCCGGATCGTCGTGCGCGTCCGCCAGCTCGGCTTCCGGCTCGAGATGTTCGTCAGCAACCCGGTCGCCAAGGACCCGCTGCAGCGCGAAGGCAACCAGATCGGGCTGGCCAACATCCGCGGACGGCTGGCTTTGATCTACGATCTCGAAGGCGAGTTGGCGACACGCGTGCGGCACGACCGCTTCGAGCTGACGATGACCATTCCTGTGGAGAAGCGAGCCAGCGGATGACAACAAAGATCCTGATCGTCGACGATGAGCCCCCGGCGCGGCTGCGCATGCAGCAGCTGCTGGCCGAGATCGCCGCGCAGTTTCCGTCGGAGGTGGTGGGCACGGTGGACAACGGTCCGGCCGCGCTGGAGGCGGTCGACCGCGACGCCCCCGACATCGTTCTGCTCGACATCTCGATGCCGGGCATGAACGGCATCGAGGTGGCGCGCCACCTGGCGGCGCGCGAGCAGCCGCCGGCGGTGATCTTCGTCACCGCGCACGACGAGCACGCGCTCGAGGCCTTCGAGGTGCGCGCGCTCGACTACCTGCTCAAGCCGGTGCGCACCGACCGCCTGCTCGCTTCGCTGCAGCGGGCCAGCCGGCTGGCGCAGAACGAGCCGCGCCTGGCCGAGGTGGCGCGGGCGCTCGGCAGCCAGCGCACCCACCTGACGATCTCCGAGCGCGGCCGCATGTCGCTGGTGCCGGTCGAGGACATCGTCTTCCTGCGTGCCGAGCTGAAGTACGTCACCATCCGCACGCCGCAGCGCGAGCACCTGACCGAGGAATCGCTGACCTCGCTCGAGGACGAGTTCGGCCCGCGCTTCGTGCGCATCCACCGCAACACGCTGGTGGCGCGCAATTCGATCCGCGGCTTCGAGCGGGTGCGCGGCGTGGTCGACGGGGACGGCGAGGGCGGCGAGGGGCACTGGGAAGTGCTGCTCAAGGAACTCCCGGACCGTCTGCCGATCTCGCGCCGGCAGTGGCCGGTGGTCAAGCAGACGACGCTCGCCTGACAGGGGGCGGCGTCTACCGGTCCGCGAAGCGCTGCACGGCCACCCCGGCCACCGAAACGCGCAGCATCAGCAGGCGGCCGGCATCGGGGTGGCGCGCCAGCGCCTCGGCGTCGAGGCCCGCGCGGGCGCACGTCACGAACATCGTCTGCAGGTCGGGCCCGCCGAAGCAGGGCATCGTCGGCCGGGGTTCGGGCAGGTCGATCCGCTGCGCCAGGTTGCCGTCCCGGTCGAAGCGGTTCAGGCACGCGGCGCTGATGCCGGCGCTCCAGTAGCCGCCGGCCAGGTCGCAGGCGCCGCCGTCGGGGCGGCCGAGCTTGTCGTTCAGCGTGCGGATGGCGGTGCGGCTGCCGACCATGCCGGTGGCCGGATCGAAGTCCCAGCGGTCGATGGTCGGTCCGCGCGAGTCGGAGTGGAACATCGCGCGTCCGTCGGCGGACCAGGCGAGTCCGTTGGAGACGCGGTAACCGGTGCTGATGCGGCGGCAGCGGCCGTCGGCGCTGATCCGGTACAGGCTGCCCACCGGAGCGCGTTCGGGGGTCTCCTCGATCGAGCCGACCCAGAACGCCCCGTCCGGGCCGACCTTGCCGTCGTTCAGCCGGTGGTCCGGCCGGTCGGGTTCGGGCCGCACCAGCAGTTCCAGGGCCCCGGTCGCCGGCGTGAAGAAGTAGACGCCGTCGTCGAGCGCGAGCAGCAGGCGGCCCGAACGGGTGAGGCCGATCGCGCAGACCTTCTGCTCAAAGCCGTAGCGACGGTGCTCGCCTGCCACCAGCGTGGCGTCGGCGCACGCCGCGAAGTCGAGCGAGTGCAGCGAACGGGCATCGATGTCGGCCCACCACAGCCGGTTGGCCTGGGCGTCCCAGGTCGGGGCCTCGGCCAGCTGGAACGGTCCAAACGGCGCGCCGCCGTCATCGGCGAGCGCCAGCGGCGGCTGCAGGATCTCTATGGGCGGCAGGGAATTCATCAGGCCCAGGGCTGCCCGCCGAAGCAGGCGGGCAGGCGGGGATGCGACAAGCGCCACGTTACACGCCTGCGCTCCGCGGTGAGGCGCGGGATTTCGTATCGCGAACGGCTCGGGCCGCGCCGCTGTCGGTCAGCCCGTGTTGCGCAATCCGGCCGAGATGCCGTTGATCGTGATGTGGATCGCCCGCTTGCCGCGTTCGTCGACCTTGCCTTGCCGATGGCGCTTGATCAGCTCGACCTGCAGGTGGTTCAGCGGGTCGAGGTAAGGCAGCCGCTGGCGAATCCTCGCCGCCAGTTCCGGATTCGACTCGAGCAGGCTGCGCTGGCCGCTCACGGCCAGCCAGTGCCTGACGGTGAGCTTCCATTCCTCCTCGATGGCGGCCAGGACCGCCGCGCCGCGCTTGCGGTCGACGGCCAGTTGCGCGTAGCGGCGGGCGATGGCGAGGTCGGTCTTGGCCAGCACCATCTCCATGTTCGACGTAAGGGCACGGAAGAACGGCCACTCGGCAGCCATGCGGCGCAACAGTTCCTGCCGCGTGCGCCGCGCCGCAGCCGCGCCCGCCGATCGGAGGAAGCCCTCGATGCCGCTGCCGAAGCCGAACCAGCCCGGCAGCAGCACGCGGCACTGGCCCCACGAGAACACCCAGGGGATCGCGCGCAGGTCCTCGATGCGTCCGCTCGCTTTGCGCGCCGCAGGCCGGCTGCCGATGTTCAGTTCGATGATCTCGTTGATCGGCGTGGCGCTGAAGAAGTACTCGGCGAAGCCGTCGGTCTCGTAGACGAGGCCGCGGTAGGCACGGTGCGCATGGCTGGCGATCTCCTCCAGCGCCTCCTCGAACCGGCTGTCGATCGTCGATGCCGCCGGTTCGGTCAGGCTCGCCTGCAGCACGGCCGAGACCAGCAGTTCCAGGTGGCGACGGCCGATGTGCGGATCGGCGTACTTGGCGTGGATGATCTCGCCCTGCTCGGTGAGCCGCATCGCGCCGCCGACGGTGCCCGGCGGCTGGGCGAGGATCGCCTCGAAGCTGGGGCCCCCGCCGCGGCCGACCGTGCCGCCGCGGCCATGGAACAGCCGCAGCCGCACGCCGTGCCTGTCGAACAGACGGTGCAGCGTGCGCGTCGCCTTGTACAGGCTCCAGTTGGAGGCCAGGAAGCCGCCGTCCTTGTTGCTGTCCGAATAGCCGAGCATCACCTCCTGCATCGGCCGGCCACCGGCCGCGGGCACCAGCAGGTGGCGCAGGCCGGGGTGCTCGAACAGTTCGCCCATCACCTGCGGCGCGCGCTGCAGGTCGTCGATCGTCTCGAACAGCGGTACCACCATCAGCGCGCAGCAGCGCAGCTCGGTGCCGGCGAGCAGCCCGGACTCCTTCTGCAGCAGCGCGACCTCGAGCAGGTCGGACAACTGCTCGGTGTGCGAGACGATGTGCTTGTCGATCGCGCGGTTGCCGAAGCGCGCGCGCAGCTCTCGTGCCGCGTCGAACACCGCCAGTTCGGCGCGCGTGCGCTCGCTGTAGGCCAGGTGAGGCGACACCAGCGGCCGCGTGTGCGCCAGTTCGCGCGCGAGCAGGCGCACGCGCTGACCTTCGTCGAGACGGCGATAGTCGGGCGTCACCTCGGCGGCGGCGAGCAGTTCGGCGACCACCGACTCGAACACGTCCGAACTCTGCCGCAGGTCGAGGGTGGCGCCGTGGAAGCCGAAGACGTCGGCGGCGCGCGCCAGCGGCGCCAGCCGCGGCCTGCCGAGGTCGGCCGCGCCGCGCCGGCCGAGCGACTCGGCGATCAGCCGCAGGTCGGTGCCGAACTCCTCGGCGCAAGCGTAGGCCGGGGCGCTGCCCAGCGCCGGCCGCGCGCGCAGGTCGAGGCCGAGCGTCTGCGCCGTGGCGAGCAGGCGCGCGTAGATGCCGGTCAGCGCGCGGCGGTACGGCTCGTCGGCGCGGTGCGGCGAGCGGTCGGGGCTGCGCTCGGCCAGCTGTTCGAGGGCCGGATCGATGCGCGCCAGCGTTGCCGACAGCGGCAGTTCGGCGCCGAGCGCGTGCACCTCGCGCGCGTAGTGCTCGAACATGACCTGCGCCTGCGCGGACAAGGCGCGATGCATCGTTTCCGCGGTGACCTGCGGGTGGCCGTCGCGATCGCCGCCGATCCACGAGCCCAGGCGCAGGAACGCCGGCAGGCGCGGCGCTTCGAAGCACGCCTGCAGTTCGTCGTACACGGCCGGCAGCTGCGGGATGAAGGTCGAGCGCCAGTAGGCGAGCGCGTTGTCGATCTCGTCGTACACCGTGAGCCGGGCCGGCCGCAGCATCCTCGTCAGCCACAGCGTCGCCACCCGCGCGGCGAGATCCTGCTCGGCCGCGGCCGCGGCCTCGCCTTCGCCGAGGGCGGCGGCCTGGTCGCGCGCATCGAGGGCCGCGGCGATGGCCCGCTCGATGTCGAGGATGCTCTTGCGCTGCACTTCGGTCGGGTGGGCGGTCAGCACCGGCATCACGTCGGCGTGCGCCAGCGCCTCGCGCACGCGCGCCGGCGCCGTGCCGAGGGCAGCGAGCGCCTGCGCGGTGTCGGCAATGCTGCCGTGGGCGGCCTGGCCGCCGCGGCGCAGCTGCCGCAGCCGGCGGACCTGGGCGAGGTCCTCGGCGATGTTGGCGAGCAGCGAGAAGTAGCTGAACGCGCGGACCACGCTCATCGTGTCGTCCGGCGGCAGCCGCTTCAGCAGCCGGTCGAACAGGCGTACGTCGTCCTCGCCGCCATGGCGGCGGAAACGCGTGGCGGTCTGGCGGATCTCCTCGACCGCCGCGAACAGCCGCTCGCTCTCGAAATGCTTCAGCGCCTGGCCGAGCAGCCGGCCGAGCAGGCGGATGTCGTCGCGCAGCGCGCCGTCGTCGGAGACAGTTCGGGTCATCGGTCGGTCGTCGGCTGCGGCGCGTCCGCCGCAGAATCGCCTGCCCGCCTTGCCGGCGCAACCGCCCGTTTCAGCTGACGCAACCGGCCTCGGGCGACGGCGACGCGCCGATGCGCTCGGGGGCGGGAATCCGGTAGCCGTACCTGACCGCGGTCATCTCGGCGAGGATCGACACGGCGATCTCCGGCGGCGTGCGCGCGCCGTTCTTCAGCCCGACGGGCCCGTGCAGGGCGTCGAGCTGCGCCCGGCTGACGCCGAACTCGAGCAGGCGCTCGCGGCGCTTGGCCTGGTTCTTCTGCGAGCCGATCGCGCCGACGTAGAACGATTCCGACTGCAGCGCCTCGATCAGCGCCAGGTCGTCGAGCTTCGGATCGTGCGTCAGCGCGATGATGGCCGCGTTGCGGTCGGGCTTGAACTCGACCACGGTGTCGTCGGGCATCGTCCGCACCAGCGTCGTGCCGGGCACCAGCCAGCCGTCGGCATACTCCTCGCGCGGGTCGCAGATCGTCACCTGGTAGTCGAGCGCCAGCGCCATCGTCGCCACGTAGTGCGTCAGCTGGCCGGCGCCGATGATCAGCAGCCGCAGCCGCGGTCCGTGCGCGGTGACGAGCTGCTCGTCGTCGCAGACCAGCACGTCGGTGCCGCTGCCTTCCGCAAGCCGGACCTCCCCGGTCTTCAGGTCGAGCCGGCGCAGCGTGTGCCGGCCGGCGCCGACACGCTCGAGCAGTTCGCCGATCTTCGAGCCG
>Ga0209254_10000946_pt1 | contig 25565 bp, 20 predicted proteins | sample FrelakmetDIP11DI_FD_187148 | JGI IMG/M metagenome (GOLD analysis project Ga0209254, IMG submission 187148) | Freshwater lake sediment microbial communities from the University of Notre Dame, USA, for methane emissions studies - DIP11 DI (SPAdes)... | ecosystem: Environmental > Aquatic >...
GCGCTCGCCTTGATCAGCCGGCCGCTACGATGCCGGCGGCCACATGGGCGCGGCCGCCCCGGAGGCCACTACGCCGTTAGTGCTCCGCGTAGCATGGGATTCAAGGCTAGCCGATAAGGTACTGCCGCGAAGTTGAAATCGTTGACCCTGGCCTCGAAAACACAGTTCGCTCGCACGATCTCATTCGGTTTTAGGGCGACTGGTAGAAAAAAGTAGTCGCGGTGATTCGCCCCTCTTTCTCTAGGGTCGAGGTCGTGAGTTTGTCGTCAACCGCCTCGAACGTCAGCTCTGGCATGGTGGGACGACCGATGGACTTCAATCGCAGGTCCGCAGACCAGAAGAGGGCGAGCACCGGAGTTCCATAGGACAAGTGGAAGACTCACGATGACGAGATTCTTCGAGTCAGCGCTTCCTTCAACCCCCTTCCCCGCGGCGAACATACGGAAGCTTCCGACATTGAGCTTGCCTCGACGCCAGTTCATCCACCAGAAGCTGAAGATCGTGAACAGCAGCGCAAGCACGCCGATCGCTATCGGAACAAGACTGGCAACGGATGGCGGCATGGGTGGACGTGCGCCCTCCTTGCACATCAATCACTTGTCGTTCCGCCGATCTTGTAGCACACCTCAAACAGGACGAGAATGAGCCGCGCGGCCTACTGCGGGCATCTCGACGCGGCGACCATGAGTCCGTCACGCGTAAGTGCCAGCTTCAGTCCACCGCCCACCACGCGTGCACATCGCCAGACGGCGCATCGACGGGTAGTGCCTCCAGCCAGGCGCGCATCGCGTCCGCCGGCACGCCCTCCGGCTGCATGAGTCGCAAGCGCTCGCCCAACGACACCGCGTAGCGGTAGCGCTGGCGGGCGGCTGCGGCCAAGGCTTCCAGACGGTCGATGCAGCCCAGCGCGATCTCGGGCAGCGCGGGCAGGAACTCGAAGGACAGGGCCGCCAGCGGCTCGCTCAGGCCCATCAGCACTTCGAGCTCGTAGGCCTCGACGTCGATCTTCACGAAGTCCGGGCGGCCGTGCCGGGCGATCAGCGCATCGAGCGTGTCGACCGCAACGACCGGCCCGGGCGCCCACTGCACGCCGCGGAACGACGCCGACGCGCCTGCCCGCTGCACGAAGTCAGCCGACAGCGTCGAGACCGTGGGCGTGCGCGCGCTGGCCAGCAGCTGCGCCTTGCCCTCTGCCCGGCCGAGCGCGTGGGCGAGTACCGTGACATTGGGGTCACCGCCGAAGCGTCGCTGCAGCAGGCGCACGAAATCGGGCTGCGGCTCCACCGCGACGACCCGCGCGCCGAGCGCGCGGAAGGCGGACACCCGGTTGCCGACGTGTGCGCCAATGTCGAAGGCCAGGCCGCCGGGCGGCACGAAACGGCGGTAGAAGCGGCGGAGTTGCGCGCTGCGCCAGGGAATCGCGCGGTAGATGAGCAGCGATCGCAGCAAGCCCAGGCGGCGATCGATGGGTCCGGGGCGGTTCATGGATTCACGGCGCTCCATGCTCGCAACACGCGCCTGACTTCATGCCGATGATCGCGGGCGATGCTTCGCCGGCTCCCATCGCACAGCAGCCGAGCAGATGCTGGACCTCCAAGCGCGGTGGAAGGGCGCTGTCATCCGGTTGCGCCAGCGGAGACAGTCGTGAAGCAGCCGGACACGATCAGGCGCGCGGCCAGGGCGAAACCCATAATCCCGCCTGTTGGCGGGGCGGGAACCAAGCGGGCCCGTTGCACGAGTCTTTCTCGACGAGCAGCGCGGAGCGGGTCATGCCACTTCGTAGGAGATGCGGGAGCGCGGACTCGCGGATCGGTTCCCGTTCCGCCGCATAATCTCCCCGCCGCGAGCCCGAGTCGAGCTTGGTGGTGACATGAAGAACGGCTGGACCTGTACGCGTACCCCTCGCTTATGACCAAGACCTACACGCGCACCGCGCGCGTCTTGCACTGGCTGACGGTGGCCCTGATCGCCGTGCAAGTGCCGATCGGCTTCTACATGGCGTATCGGGGCAACGCGCTGAACATATGGGACAAGCTGACCGGTGCGCTCTACAGCGGTCACAAGCTCCTGGGCGTGATCATCCTGTTCCTGGTGCTCGCGCGGCTCGTCTACCGACTGGCGCGCGGCGCGCCGCCGGATGAACCGACCCTGGCGCCGTGGCAACGGCTCGCGAGTCACGTGAACCACTGGGGCATGTACGCGCTGCTGATTGCCGTACCCGTGGCGGGCTACGTCGGCATCTCCCTTTTCCCGGCGCTCGACATCTTCGGCCTGTTCTCTCTGCCCGGCGTCGTCGCGCCAGACAAGCCCGCAGCGAAGACGGCTTTCGCCGTGCACGGCCTGCTCGCGATCCTGCTCGTCGCGCTGATCGCAGCGCACATCGGGGCCGCGCTCTTCCACTACTTCATCCGCAAGGACAACGTGCTCGGGCGGATGATTCCCCGGGTGCTCCGCCGCTAGTCCGCGAGAGCACGCGTCTCAGGGAAGGCCGGCGGCCGCCTCACGCTTCGCCTCGATCGCAGCGTTGATCGCCGCCGCCGGCTTCGCCTCGATGGCGGCCAGCGCCTCCATGAGCGCCTCGTCCACGCGGCGCGAGAACGCCATGGCAAGGTGACCGACGCCGATCACCCGCACGTTCGTCGCGCCCTCGAGGCGGCTCGTCTCGGGCGGCGAGACGAAGTTGTCGTGGCTGCTGTAGATCGAGACCACCGGGATCGGGAAGCCGGCGACTTCGCCGCGCGCGAGCGCGAGCAGCCACGGACCGGCGAGGCGCATGCTGTGGGCATTGACGCCGAGGCCCCACGGCGCGAGCGCCGTGCCGCCGTGCGGCGTGCCGAGCGTGACCACGCCGCGCACGCCGATCGGGCCGCGCGCGCGCATGCACGCGCGAATCACGAGCCCGCCCATGCTGTGCCCGACGAGGATCGGCGCGCGACCGCCCTCGGCGTCGCGAACCTCCTCGATGCGGCGATCGAGCTGCCGGCCGTAGTCGTCGATGTCGCCGAGCGGCGGTTCGAGGTCGATGGTGTGGACGCGGTAGCCGCGCCGGGCGAGCCGTCTCGCGATGTGCCACCACATGCCACGATTGCAGAGGTAGCCGTGCACGAGCAGCACCGGCGGCCCGGCCGCGGGACCGAGGGCGCGCTTGCGCGGGCCCATGGTGAGCAGCACGAAAGGCTGCAGCACCTTGAAGCAGGCGAGATAAGCGAACACCTCTCGCGCCAGCTCGCCGAGGAAAGCGAACGGCCCGATCCGCACCCGCTCCTTGCTGTGCGGGCGCGCTGCGCCCGAGATCCCGTACGTGATGCCAATGATGAGCGCGTCGAACCCGACGACGATCAGTGCGACCAGCCCGAGAGCCGCAGCCCAGCCCCACCCTTGATCGACGGCGACGTAATGAGCCAGCCATCCCAGCAGCGCGACTTCCGCGGCGAGCTGGACGAGCAGGAACGCGCCGAGCACGGCGGCGCAGGCTCAGCTAATCGGGACGGCGCTGCGGCCGGTGAGCGCCGCCGCGAGCCGGCTGGCGTTACGCGCCGTCAGACCGTAGATCGAGAGCTGCGGATTGGCGCCGATCGACGTCGGGAACACCGAGCCGTCGTGCACCGAGAGGTTCTCGAGCTGCCAGTGGCGGCCGGTCGCGTCGACCACGCCCTGCTCCGGCGTCGCCGCCATGCCGCAGCCGCCCATCACGTGCGCGCTCACGACGCGCGCCACGAGCGGCTCGAACGCAAGGCGACGGATCGCCTCCCGCGCCTCCGCCCAGCTCGAATGAAGCACGCCCTGCTCGTGCACCGGCACCACCTGCTTCGCGCCGGCGGCGAACTGGATCTCGGCCATGGTGAGGAGTGCCCGTTTCGCGGCGTCCCAGAACACCGGCCGCAGCGGATACGCGAGCACCGGCGAGCCGTCGTTGCGCAGGCCCACGCGGCCGCCGTCGCTCTCCGGGTGGAAGCCGTCGCGCACGAGCGCGAGCAGCGCCTGCGTGTGCGTGAACTGGCGCATCAGCTCGGCGTGCGTTTTGCCGAAACCCTGCACGGTCATGCCGAAGAGCACCGGATGCAGCGGCGGCGCCTCGAGCTTGTAGCCGAGCGGACCGTCGATCGGTGCGGTGTGCAGGAAGTGGTCGGAGTAGACCGTCTGCGGCGCGCCCTGGAAGCCGTTCACCGGCTCGGGCATGAGCGCGGCGGAGATCAGGACCGGGTGCAGGAACGTGCGTGCGCCGAGGTTGCGATGCGGATCGGGCGCGCGGCTGCGCAGCAGGACCGCAGGACTGCCGATCGCGCCGGCGGCGAGCACGTAGTGCCGCGCCCGCACGGTGATGCGCTGCGGCCCGGGATCGACGCCGTTCGCCGCCATCGCGCGCGCATCGATCGCCTCGATGCGGCCGGCGCGCCACCGCAGCGCGTCGACGCGCGTCCGCGTGAGCAGGCGTGCGCCACGGTCGAGGGCCGCCGGGATCGTCGTGACGAGCATCGACTGCTTCGCGTTCGTCGGGCAGCCCATGCCGCAGTAGCCGAGGTTCCAGCAGCCGCGCACGTTGCGCCGGATGAGCGCGTGCGAGAGGCCGAGCTTGTCCGCACCGCGTGCGAGCACCGCGTTGTTCTCGTTCGGCGGCACCGGCCAGGGCGCGATACCGAGGCGGCGCTCCATGTGCTCGAACCACGGCGCCATCTGCGCCTCGCCGAGCTCGGCGAGCCCGAAGCGCGACTGCCAGAACGCGAGCGTCTCCGGCGGCGTGCGGAAGCTCGAGGTCCAGTTGACCGTGGTCGAGCCGCCGACCGACCGTCCCTGGAGGATGTTGATGCCCTTGTCGAGCGTCTTGCGCGACCCGGACTCCTGGTAGAGCGCGGGATAGGCCCCGCCCTCGCGCATCTTGAAGTCGTCCGACCCGTGGAGCCCGCCCTCCTCGATCATCACCACATCGAGGCCTGCAGTGGCGAGGATCTCCGCGGTCACGCCGCCGCCCGCGCCGGTGCCGACGATCGCCACGTCGCACTCGATGGCGAGGTCGTCCGTCAGCGTCGAAGCATGGGTGACCTTCCAGCCGCGGGCGAGGCCGTCGCGGATCGGATCGCGGATCGTCATGGCTTCACGCGCCGGCACGGCCTGCGGCAGGCAAGCGTGCTCGGAATCGCGACATGGCAACCGGGGTCATGGGGCCTGCGACGGTCCTCAGCGCAGCTTCGGCGCGCCGGGGTAGCCGATCGCGGGCCAGCTCTCAGGCAGCGCATACCAGGCGCCGATGATCATGTCGTGGAGCGCGAGATACGCGGAGCGAAGCAGCGGCACCGGGTGATCGCGCCAGCGCTCGAGAAAGGCGTTGATCTCCTCCGGCGACGCTTCCGGCCACGGCTGCGACACGCCGGCGAGGAAGCGGCGCGCCGGCGCGAGGTCGAGCAGCACGAAGAGCTCGCCGACTTCCTTGCGCAGATGCGGCGGCAGGCCGGCGACGAGCTGGCTCACGCCAGCCACTACCTGCTGGACCGCCGCCTGCCTCCGCTGCGCCTCGGCGGGCAGCGCACCGGCGAGCATCACCGGCGCGATCGCCGCGACGATGGCGCGGTCGGCAGTCGAGAGGCCGGGCGCCGCCGCGGATTCGGCGACCCGCGCCGCAACCGCGGGGATGCGGCCGGCGAGCGCAAAGCCCGCGCTCGCGACCGCCCCCGCCCGGAGGAGCTCGCGCCGCTTCATCGGCGGATGAGCACTCCGAGGAGCGAGCGGAAGGCGGTGCCGTAAGGCGGCTTGAAGAGCGCCATCCCGTTCATGCGCGACTGGTGGAACACGGGCTTCATCTTCGAGAACGTCGCGAAGCCCTCGCGGCCGTGGTAGTGGCCCATGCCGCTCGGGCCGACGCCGCCGAAGGGCAGGTCGTCCTGCGCGATGTGGAGGAGAGTGTCGTTGATGGTCACGCCGCCCGAGACCGTCCGCGCGAGCACGCGGTCGATGCGCGACTGGTCGTGGTCGAAGTAGTAGAGCGCAAGGGGGCGCGGCCGGGCGTTCACGTAGGCGATCGCCTCGTCGAGCCCCATGTACGGCACCACGGGCAGGATCGGCCCGAAGATCTCGTGGCGCATCAGGTGCAGGTCGGCCGGCGCGTCGAGCACGATGACCGGGGGCACGCGGCGCGTCTTCGCATCGGGCTCCTTCGCGCGGCCCGCCGCGAGCGGCACGACCTTGGCGCCCTTCGCGCGCGCCTCGTTCAGGTAGTCCACCATGCGGTGGAACTGACGGTGCGTCGCCATGGACGTGTAGTCGGGCGACTTGAGGATGGACGGGTACGCCTCGGCGACGAACTGCTTCGCGGCAGCGACAAAGCCCTCGACCTGCGACGCGGGCACGAGGGCGTAGTCCGGCGCGATGCAGGTCTGCCCGGCGTTGAGGAGCTTGCCGGCCATGATGCGTTCGGCCGCCTTCGCGACGGGAAAGCCCGGACCGACGATCGCCGGCGACTTGCCGCCGAGCTCGAGCGTCACCGGCGTCAGGTGCTGCGCGGCGGACTGCATCACCGATCGGCCGATGGCGGTCGACCCGGTGAACATGAGATGGTCAAAGGGCAGCCCGGCGAACGCCTTGCCGACCTCCGCGTCGCCGCCGAGAACCGCGACTTCGTCGGGGCGGAAGCGCTGCGCGAGCAGTTCGGCGAGCAGCTCGTTCGTCGCCGGCGTGAGCTCCGACATCTTGAGCATGACGCGGTTGCCGGCGGCCAGCGCGGCGGCGAGCGGACCGATGGAGAGGTAGATCGGGTAGTTCCAGGGCACGATCACGCCGACCACGCCGAGCGGCTGCGGCATGAGCTTCGCGCGCCCCGGCTGGAAGAACACCGAGACGCCGCGCGACTCGGGCTGCATCCACTGCGGCAGGTGCTTGCGGTTGTGGCGGATGCCTTCGAGCGTCGGGAAGATCTCGAGCAGCCGCGTCTCGTCGTTCGAGCGATGGCCGAAGTCGCGATCCACCGCGTCGGCGAAGCGGTCCGCATTGTCGCGCACCAGCGCGTGCAGCGAAGCAAGCCAGCCGAGGCGACGCTTGAGGTCGGGCATCGGCTCGCGGGCGTAGCCGGCGCGCAGGGACTCGAAGGCAGCCACGAGCGACGGCATGGTGGAGTGGGCGTGGAGATCGGTCTGGTCCATGGCGTCCTTGGAATCCTCTCGCCAGGCCCCGCGCGCGAGCTGGGCCGGCTGTCCCGGGCGGCAGTGTAATCGAGCGTTCATCCAGCCCCTTAGAGGCCGGCCTCTAACGCGTTGTTGCTGCAATGCGTTTCGGCCATCCACGTTCATATAATGGCGGCTGAAACCGCGACGGCGGCGTGTCCTGTGGCGCCGCGTCGCACCGCCTCCACTTCCCGCGTCCAGCCCTCACCCATGCCCGAGACCAAGTCCGAGCTCACCGCCCGAATCTACAGTGCGCTCGCCGAGGTGAAGCAACTGCGGGGCACGGCGGCGACGAACGAGCAGACCCAGTCCGACCGCAACGCGCTGCGCGCCTGGCAGTCTGCGCGGCTCGCGCGCACCCACCGGGACCTCCTCGAGAGCGGGCGCTACGGCAACGCCGCGGCGTTCTTCCTCTCCGACCTCTACGGCGCGCGCGACTTCCGCCAGCGCGATGCCGACGTCGAGAAGGTCGTACCGATGCTTGCCGCCGTGCTGCCGCTCGGCGCCCTGCACAGCCTCGCCATGGCGATCGAGCTCGACGCGCTCTCGGAGCACCTCGACGCGGCCGTGGTGGCGGAGCTGCGCAAGGAGCAGCCCGACCGCTCCAAGCCGCTCGCGATCGACGAGGCGAGCTACGCCGCCGCGTACCGCGCGGGCGCGCGCGCGGAACGCGAGCGCCAGATCGAGCTCGTCGACGAGACGGGCAAGGTGCTGGACTCGGTCGCGCACAAGCCGATGGTGACCGCCGCCATGAACCTCGCACGCACGCCGGCGCGGCTTGCCGGCATGAGCGCGCTGCACGACTTCCTCGAGCGCGGCCTCACCGCCTTCCGCGGCATGAAGCGCGCCGACGAGTTCCTCGCCATCATCAAGCGCCGCGAGGCGGCGTTCATGGAACGACTCTTCGCCGGCGGCCCCGATCCCTACACGCAACCCGCGTGACGCCGGTCGCGCGCGCGGCTCCGCGGGACGGCGGGTTGCCGCAGGCGTTGCTCTTGCCATGCTGTCCTGCAGTCGCACCACACAGATAGAGCCGCCCCTGGAGGAGTCATGGAGAAGGTCTGGCTGAAGCACTATCCGCCGAACGTCCCCCACGAGATCGACGTCGGCGCGTACTCCTCCATCCGCGACATCCTGGAGAAGTCGTGCGCGAAGTTCCGCGATCGTCCCGCCTACACCAACATGGGCGTGACGATCACCTTCGGCGAGCTCGACAAGCTCTCGCGCGACTTCGCCGCCTTCCTGCAGGGGTTGCCCGGCCTCAAGAAAGGCGAGCGGGTCGCGATCATGTCGCCCAATGCGCTGCAGTATCCGATCGCCGCGTTCGGCATCCTGCGCGCCGGCATGGTGGTGGTGAACGTGAACCCGCTTTACACGCCGCGCGAGCTCGAGCACCAGCTCAGGGACTCCGGCGCGAAGGCGATCGTCATCATCGAGAACTTCGCGCACACCCTGGAGAAGGTGGTCGCGAACACGCCGGTCGAGCACGTCATCACGACGCAGCTCGGCGACCTGTTCCCGGTGCCGAAGCGGTTCGTCGTCAACTTCGTGCTGAAGACCGTGAAGAAGATGGTGCCGCACTGGCGCATCGACGGCGCGATCGACTTCCGGCAGGCGTTGCGCCGCGGCGCAGCGGCGCGCTACGAAGTGGTTCCGCTCGGGCAGGACGACCTCGCGTTCCTCCAGTACACCGGCGGCACCACCGGGGTGGCGAAGGGCGCGATGCTCACGCACCGCAACATGGTCGCGAACCTGCAGCAGGCGCACGCGTGGATGGGAACGAACCTGAAGGAGGCCGAGGAGACGATCGTCACCGCGCTGCCGCTCTATCACATCTACTGCCTGACGGTGAACTGCCTCACCTTCATGAAGATCGGGGGCGAGAACCTGCTCATCACGAACCCGCGCGACATGCCGGGCTTCGTCAAGGAGCTGGCTGGCCACCGGTTCACGGTGCTCTCGGGGGTCAACACGCTCTTCAACGGCCTGCTCAACACGCCGGGCTTCGACAAGCTCGACTTCTCCAAACTCAAGCTCTGCACGGGCGGGGGCGCAGCGGTGCAGCGCGCCGTGGCGGAGCGCTGGAAGAAGATCACGGGCACCAACCTGGTCGAAGGGTACGGCCTCACCGAGACCTCGCCGATCGTCTCCTCCAACAAGCTCGACAGCGAGTACACCGGCAACATCGGCTTCCCGATGCCCTCGACCGAGGTCAGCATGCGCGACGACGAGCTGCGCGAACTGCCGCTCTGGGACGGGAAACGGCCGGTCGAGGAATGCACCGGCGAGATCTGCGTGCGCGGCCCGCAGGTGATGCAGGGCTACTGGCGAAAGCCCGAGGAGACGGCGAGGGTGCTGACGCCCGACGGGTGGCTGCGGACCGGAGACGTCGGGCACATGGACCTCAAGGGCCAGACCACGATCACCGACCGCAAGAAGGACATGATCCTCGTCTCGGGCTTCAACGTGTACCCGAACGAGATCGAGGGCGTCGTGGCCATGCACGACGGCGTGCTCGAGGTGGCCGCCGTCGGCGTCCCGGACGAGAAGTCCGGCGAGATGGTGAAGGTCGTCGTCGTGAAGAAGGACGACGCGCTCACCCACGCCGACGTCATCGCGCACTGCAAGAAGCACCTGACGGGCTACAAGATCCCTCGCCAGGTCGAGTTCCGGAAGGAGCTGCCGAAGTCGCCGATCGGGAAGGTGCTGCGCCGCGAGCTGCGCGACGGGCCCAAGAAGGGAGCGCAGCCGCAGGAGAAGACGACGGCGTGACGCAGCGCGGCACCCGCGTCTGCGACAGTTGCAGCGAAGCGTGGTCTCGCGTCCATACCGAGCGGAGTCTCGCTGCTCCGCGGATTCCAATAGGCCAAATGGCCTATGCGCAGCAGCCTCCGCACAACCCGACCACAAAGCGCAGCAAAAGCGCGGGCTTGCACGCGCACAGCAAGCGCGCGTCGCCGGGTCACGACGGCGCATCAGGACAACGTCATATTGCGGGGCAGATGATGGTCGCCTATAGTGCCCACGACGCGGGTGGCGAGCTGCCCGCAGCGATCACCTCCGAGAGCGCGGTTCATCGCGCTCTTCCTCCCTGCAGCGGCCCTTCTTCGGGCCGCTCTTTTTTTCATCGCCGCCGGGACGAGGGGGAGACGTGAAGCTGAGCTTCCTCGGCGCGGCCGGCGAGGTCACCGGCTCGTGCACCCTGGTGGAGACCGCGGACGCGCGGTTCATCGTCGACTGCGGCCTGTTCCAGGGCGGTCGCGAGGCCGACGCGAAGAACCGCAGCGCGTTCCGCTTCCGTCCGGCGGACCTCGACTTCGTCATCCTGACGCACGCGCACCTCGACCACTGCGGGCTGCTGCCGCGGCTCATCGCGGAGGGTTTCGGCGGCCGCATCTGGTGCACGCCCGCGACCGCCGACCTGGCGCCGATCATGCTCGAGGACAGCGCGCACATCATGGAGAAGGAAGCCGAGCGCGCGACGGCACGCGGACGCGCGCTGCTGCCCCCGCTCTACCGCGTCGCCGACGCGGAGCACGTGCCTTCGTTCCTCGAGCCAAGTCGCTACGGTCGCGATTTCTCGCCGCATCGCGGGGTCCGTGCGCGCTTCCAGGACGCCGGGCACATCCTCGGCTCGGCGATCACCGAGCTCTGGGTCGATGACGGCGGCGCGCAGCAGAAGCTCGTCTTCTCCGGTGACCTCGGCCAGCCGGAGCGGCCCGTGGTGCGCGACCCGCGTTCCATCGACGTCGCCGACCTGCTCGTGATCGAGTCGACCTACGGCAACCGCGACCACAAGGGCATGACCGAGACGCTCGACGAGGTGGTCGAGTGCATCACCGAGACCGTGCACCGCCGGCACGGCAAGGTCGTGGTGCCCGCGTTCGCGCTCGGACGCACGCAGGACGTGATCGTGATCCTCGCCCGGATCGCGCGCGAGGGGCGGATCGCGGCCACCGACGTCTACGTCGACTCGCCCCTCGCCGCGAAGGCCACCGAGGTGTTCCTCCGCCACCAGGCGAGCCTCGACGCCGAGTTCCAGTCGCTGCTCCGCGCGTCCGAGCGCGGCGCGATTCCGCTCCGGGTGCGGTTCACGCAGTCGCCCGAGGAATCGAAGTCGCTGAACACGCTCAAGGGCGGGGCGGTCATCATCGCGTCGAGCGGGATGTGCGACGGCGGCCGGGTGCGCCACCACCTGCGCCACAACCTGCCGCGCCCCGACAGCGCGGTGCTGTTCACCGGCTTCCAGGCCCAGGGGACGCTCGGCCGGCGCATCGTCGACGGCATGAACCCGGTGAAGCTGTTCGGGGAGGAAGTGCCCGTGCACGCGCGCATTTGCACGGTGGGCGGTCTGTCGGCACACGCCGACCGCACCGCGCTCCTCGACTGGCTGCGCCACTTCCAGCGCCCACCCCAGCGCTTGTTCGTGAACCACGGCGAAGCGGACGTCGCGGCCGGATTCGCCCAGACGCTCGCGGACAGTTTCGGCTGGACCGTCACGCCGACCTCGCCGGGACTGACGATCGAGGCGTGATCATTGCCAGCGGCGCGGGAGTTGCTTGCCCGTCCCAAGCGCCCTGTCGCTGCGCGTGGCCGCTCTCGACCCGCGTTTCCGCGGGGCGCGCATCGTCATGACCAGACTTCCGAGAGGTGCCGAGATGAACGTCCAACCCTATCTCTTCTTCAACGGCCGCTGCGACGAAGCGCTCGAGCTCTACAAGCGCGTCTTCGGCGCGCACGTGGACATGCTGATGCGCTTCGACGAGGCGCCCGACCCGCCCCCGCCGGGCATGATCGCGCCGGGCTGGGAGAAGAAGGTCATGCACTCGTCGTTTCGCATCGGCGACTCGACGGTGATGGCGTCTGACGGCAGCGGCCGGGAACCGGCGGCCTTCACCGGCTTTTCGCTGTCCGTGGCTGTGCCGGACGAGGCGACGGCAGACCGCATCTTCGGTGCGCTCGCCGAGGGCGGCCAGGTGCGAATGCCTCTCGGCAGGACGTTCTGGTCGCCGCGCTTCGGGATGGTCGCGGACCGCTTCGGAGTGCAGTGGATGGTGAACGTCGCCCACTGACGGAGGCACGGACGATGCGATTCATGCTGCTCGTCTCTGCTCGTCATACCTGAGGGCTACGGGACGGCGGCGCCGGGCACGATGCCGGATGCCGAGCGCCGTCCGGCGCTCCCAAGGCCCGAAACCCCGCGACGCCGCCTCTTGGGGCATCGGAGGCGGCGTCCCGCCCGTTGGACAGCTATGCTTCGGGCGTTTCGAACCGGCCCCCTCCCGTGCGCCGCCAACGGCACGCCGTTCTCGCCGCTCTCGTCCTCTACGCGCTCGGGCTCGCCTATCTGTCGCTCGCCTACAGCGGCCGATGGGCGTGCACCGAGGTGCCGCTGTTCGGGCCGCGGCTGCTCAGCTACCCGCGCGCCGACATCCTTGCGAACGTCGTCGCGTACGTGCCGTTCGGGGCGATGCTCGCGTACGCTGCCGCGGGCACCGCCGATCGCGGCTGGTCGCGCGCACTCGTCGCGGCGCTCGTCGTCGGCGCGGCGCTCTCGCTCGGGCTCGAGCTCACGCAGGCGTGCCTGCCCGGCCGCACCTCGTCGTGGGCGGACGTGGCGGCGAACCTCGCCGGCGTCGCAGTGGGTGCCTTGCTCGCGCTCGTGTGGCATCGGCTCGTTCAAGATGCCGGCGGCGCAGGCCCGTTCGGACTGCTCGCCGATCCGCCAGTCGGCCCGCTCGCGCTTGCCGCCCTGCTCGCGTGGGTGGCCCACCAGACCTTCCCCTGGTCGCTCTCGATCGGCCTCGAGACGTTCCGACAGAGCGTCGCCATCGTCGAGCCGCTGCTCGCCGGCGCGGCCGAGCTCGATCCGATGACGCTGGCCCGCCACACGGTGAGCTGGCTGAGCGCCGGGCTGCTGCTGCGCGCCGTGTCCCGCCCCGGGACGCCCGTCGTGCCGGCGATGCTGCTCCTCGCGGCGCTGACGATCGGCGTGCAGCTGTTCCTCGAGCTGCCGCGGCTCTCCGAGGAGTCGATCGTCGGGCTCGCGCTCGCCCTGCCGGTGCTCCTGCTTCTGGACTATCCCCCGGCGCACGCGCTGCACCCGCAGTTGCTTCTCGCGGCGACGCTCGCGCTTACGGCACTCCACCAGCTCCAGCCGGGACCCTACGCGGTCTACTACCGCTTCTCATGGCTGCCGGTCTTCGGCGGCGGCAGCCCCCTCGGCGCACTGCAGACCGGCCTGTTCTTCTTCGCGTGTGCGCTCGCCTACGCGGTGGCGGCGGCGTGGATGCGCCCGGAACGACCGCGCTGGGCCATCATCGCCGCCCTGACCGTCGCGTGGCAACTCCTGCTCGAGCTCGCTCAAACGCGGGTGCCCGGCCGCGTGCCGGACACCTCGACGCCGCTGCTGCTCGCCGCCGGTTGGGCGATCGCGCTGGTGCTCGTCTCGACCGCCGCGGGCCGGCGCCCGACACGCACGACGACCGCTGCGCGGCCTGCGCCGGAAGGTTGACTCCAGCACTGCGAGCGCCTGCGCCGAAAGGCGTCGCTCGCTCTGCGCGCGGCCGGCGCGCTCGCCGAGGCCGCGCAAGCCGACTTCAGCCGAGCTCCGCCTGCGCGGCGAGCGTCACCTTGCCATCCGGCCCCTGCGCCTCGAGCTGCACTGTGGCGTCCTGAGGCACCGCGACGAGCCGGAACGGCGCGAGATCGAAGAGCGGGGCCTGGCCGCGGAACGAGAAGGCGGCGAGGCGACCCTTGGCGTTGAAGCGCACCAGCTCAAGCAGCAGCACCGCCGTCAGCGGCCCGTGCACGACGAGGCCGGGGTAGCCCTCCTCCTGTGTCGCGTAGTCGCGGTCGTAGTGGATGCGATGGGCGTTGAAGGTGAGCGCCGAGAAGCGGAAGAGCAGCACCGGGTCCGCCTTCACCATGCGCGTCCACGCGCCCGCCGGCGCCGGCGGCAGCGCCACCGTCGCCGGCGCGGGGATGCGCGCGCCCGGCTCGCGGTAGACGATGTCCTGTTCCTCCTCGACGCACACGCGCCCCTGCTGCGAGATCGCTTGCTTCACGGTGACGAAGGCGAGCCTGCCGGTCTTGCCTTCCTTCACCTGCACGTCGCGGATCGTGGCGACGCGATGCGCGACGTCGCCGACGCGGAGGGGCTCGAGGAAACGGAGCCGCGCGCCGGCGAACATGCGCCGCGGCAGCTCGATCGGCGGCATGAAGCCGCCGCGCTGCGGATGGCCGTCGACGCCGATCTTCGACTGCGGCGCCTTCGGCAGGAAGTAGAACCAGTGCCAGAGCGGCGGCAGCGCCGCGCCGTCGGCGAAGCGCGTCGTGGTGTCGTCGAGCATCGCGGCGGCGGCGAGCGTGGGCGCGAGCGCGATGAAGTCGTCGCTCTCCTCGGTCTTGCCCACCCAGGCGGAGTAGTCGGTGGTCATCGCTCGCTCCCGGTCAGGTGATGTCGATCGGCCCGCCGACGACCTTCGCGTCGCGGAGCTTGCCGATCTGCGCCGCAGTGAGCCCGAGCAGCTCCGCGAGCACCTCGTCGGTATGCTCGCCCAGCGTCGGCGCGCGGCGCGGCACCCCGCGTTCCGCGCCGGAGAAGTGCAGCGGCGAGCCCGGCACGAGATAGCGCCCGATGTGCGGCTGGTCGAGCTCGGCGAAGAGCGGATTGGCAGTCGAGCAGCGCGGGTCCTTATCGACCATCTCGCGGAACGTCTGGTACGGCCCCCAGCACACGCCGGTGTTGTCGAACGCCTTCGTGATCTGCTCGAGCGTCCGCTCGCGGAACCACGGCCGCAGCACCGCCGAGATCGCCTCGCGCGCCTTGAAGCGGTCGCCCTCGCGGTTGAGGTCCACGCCGAGCATCGGCCCGATCATGGCGAGCCTCTCCGCAAGGCCGGTCGCCTTGCCGAGCTCCTGCCACATGCGGAGCGTAATGGCGACGACGTAGACGATGTGGCCGTCGCCGGTCTCGAAGTCGCAGCCGTAGGCGCCGAAGAGGTAGTTGCCGGTCGAGCGACGGTCCGCGTCGTTCACCTGCACCTCGCCGATGTAGCCGAGGTTGCCGAGCATGGCGAAGGCGACGTCGGCGAGCGGCAGCTTGATGTACTGACCTTCGCCGGTGAGCCGGCGATGCCGTTCCGCCGCAAGGATGCCCATGGCGGCGGTGAGGCCTGTGATGGCATCCCACGCGGGCATAACGTGGTTGACCGGCGGCTGCACCGCACCCAGCGCGGGGCCGGTCACGAACGGGAACCCGACCGCGCAGTTCACGGTGTAGTCCACCGCCGACGAGCCGTCCGGGTTGCCGGTGACGTTCATCATGATGAGGTCGCTGCGGCGCTTCTTCAGACTCTCGTAGCCCATCCAGCCGGCGGCCGGGAAGTTGGTGAGGAAGATGCCGTTGCCCTCGCCGGGCGCGGTGATGAGCGACGCGATCAGCTCCTGGCCCTCCGGGCTGCGCGTGTTCACCGCGAGCGACCGCTTGCCCTTGTTGAGGCCGGCCCAGTAGATGCTGCGACCTTCCTTCGTCACCGGCCAGCGCCGCGAGTCGAGCCCGCCTTCGAGCGGGTCGAAGCGGATCACCTCCGCGCCCTGCTGCGCGAGCGTCATGCCGCAGAGCGGCGCGGCGACGAACGCCGCCCCTTCGATCACCCGCAGGCCCTTGAGTATCTGGTTCATCCGCACGCTCCTGGTCGCTGCACCGATCCTCGGCCGTCGGCTCCATGTCCCCCGAGCGGGGGTCTCGAGCGCGACGATCCTTTCGGCGGCACTTTATCGCATCGCGCAGCCGTGGCAGCATTGCGCGCTGTTGTCCCCGCCCTGCCCGGGTTGCGCACACCAACGTGCCCCCGGGCGCTTCGACTCCACAAGAGGAGAGAACATGTCGAGCGCTGCCGCGAGCCAGGGAACCGCTTCCGAGTCGCCAGGGAGCACGCCGGAGGAGAAGACGCTGCCGCTGGAGGGCGTGCGCATCATCGACCTGGGCACCTTCCTCGGCGGGCCGTTCGCGGCCTCGATCCTCGGCGAATTCGGCGCCGAGGTGCTGAAGGTCGAGCACCCCGTCTCAGGCGATCCGATGCGCCGCTTCGGCCGCGCGACCAAGCGCCACGACGCGACGCTCGCCTGGCTCTCGGAGGCGCGCAACAAGAAGTCGGTCACGATCGACCTGCGCAAGCCGCGCGGCGTCGAGCTCTTCATCAAGCTGGTCTCGAAGTCCGACGTGCTGATCGAGAACTTCCGCCCCGGCACGATGGAGAGCTGGGGCCTCGGCTGGGACGTCCTGTCGGCCGCGAACCCGGGCCTCGTCATGCTGCGCGTCTCGGGCTACGGGCAGACGGGACCGTACCGCAAGCGCACGGGCTTCGCGCACATCGCGCACGCGGTCGGCGGGCTCTCCTACCTGTGCGGGTTCCCCGGCGAGACGCCGGTCGTGCCCGGCACGGCCCCGCTCGGCGACTACATCTCCAGCCTGTACGGCGCCATCGGCATCCTGCTCGGGCTGCGCTGGAAGGAGCAGACGGGCGAAGGCCAGGTGATCGATGTCGCCATCTACGAGGCCGTGTTCCGGCTCATGGACGAGCTCGCAGGCAGCTACGGGATGTTCGGCAAGGTGCGCGAGCGCGAGGGCAGCGGCAGCTTCGTCGCGGTCCCCCACGGCCACTTCCGCACCAAGGACGAGAAGTGGATTGCCATCGCCTGCACCACCGACAAGATGTTCGAACGGCTCGCCGAGGCGATGGAGCGCCCTGAGCTCTCTTCGAGCCATCTCTACGGCCCGCAGCGCCAGCGCCTGAAGGCGCGTGACGAGGTGAACCGCATCGTCAACGAGTGGACGGGCTCGCTCACCCGCGATGAGATCATGGAGCGCTGCATCGACAAGGAGGTGCCGGTCGGCAAGCTGAACAGCATCGCCGACATCTTCGAGGACGAGCACTTCAAGGCGCGCAACGACCTGTTCACCATCGAGGAGGAAGGCATCGGACCGGTGGTGGTGCCGAACGTCGTGCCGATCCTGTCGGAGACGCCGGGGCGCATCCGCAACCTCGGTCCGCCCCTCGGCAACGCCACCTACGAGGTGATGCGCGAGCTGCTCGAGATCTCCGCCGCGGAGATCGCGAGCCTGCGCCAGCAGAAGATCATCTGACGTGCCGGCGCGGAAGAAAGGCGACCCCAAACAGCCGCGCGCAGGCAGCGCACGCGAGGACTCCATGACCGAGGAAGCGAAGGAAAGGCTGCCGCTCAGCGGCATCCGCGTCATCGACGTCGCCACCGTGATCGCCGCGCCTTACTGCGCGACGATCCTCGGCGAGTTCGGCGCCGACGTGCTCAAGGTCGAGCATCCCGTCGGCGGCGACGTCGCGCGCCACTTCGGCACGCCGACGGCGCGCGGCGACACGCTCACGTGGATGAGCGAGGCGCGCAACAAGCGCTCGGTGACGATCGACCTGCACCGGCCCGAGGGCAAGGAGCTGTTCAAGAAGCTGGTCGCGAAGACCGACGTGGTCTGCGAGAACTTCCGCCCCGGCACGCTCGAGAAGTGGGGCATCGGATGGGAGGTGCTCCGCGAGCTCAACCCGCGGCTCGTCATGTTGCGCGTGTCCGGCTACGGGCAGACCGGCCCCTACAAGGACCGGCCCGGCTTCGCGCGCATCGCGCACGCGGTCGGCGGCATCGCGTACCTCTCGGGCATGCCGCGCGGCACGCCCGTCACGCCCGGCTCGACGACCCTCGGCGACTATCTCTCCGGCCTCTACGGCTGCGTCGGCGTGCTGCTCGCGCTGCGTCATCGCGACAAGACCGGCCGCGGCCAGTACATCGACACCGCGCTCTACGAGTCCGTGTTCCGCTGCACCGAGGAGCTGGCGCCCGCGTACGCGATGTACGGCACGGTGCGCGAGCGCGGCGGTCCGCACATCGAGACCGCGTGCCCCTACGGCCACTTCCCCACCAAGGACGGCAAGTGGGTGGCGATCGCGTGCACGACCGACAAGCTCTTCGCGCGCCTTGCCGATGCGATGGGTCGCCCCGAGCTCGCCTCCACCGGGCTCTACGGCGAGCAGAAGATCCGCCTCGACAACCGCCACGAGGTGAACGAGATCGTGCGCGACTGGTGCGGCTCGCACACGCGCGAGGAGGTGCTCGAGAAGTGCAATGCCGCGAACGCGCCCGCCGGTGCGCTGAACAACATCGCCGACATCTTCGGCGACCGCCAGTTCCACGCGCGGCGCAACCTGCTCGCGATCGACGATCCCGACCTCGGCGAGACGGTAATCGTGCCCAACGTCGTGCCGCGCATGTCGCGCACGCCGGGGCGCATCAAGCAGCTCGGCCCGAAGCTCGGCCAGCACACCGAGGAGGTGCTGAAGGACCTGCTCGGCCTCGGCGACAGCGAGATCGCCGAGCTTCGCTCGCATCGCGTGATCTGAGCGACTGCCCCGCCCCCAGCCTTTGAGGAGAGAGCGATGAAGCTCCCCGTGAACTTCTACAAGCCGCTCGCCATCGGCGCGCCCATGCCGATGCGCGAGATTCCCGTCCGGCCCGAGCGGATGATCCATTTCTTCCCGCCGCACGTCGACAAGATCCGCGCGCGCGCGGGGGAGACGGCGAAGCAGGTCGACGTGATGTGCGGCAACCTCGAGGATGCGATCCCGGCGGACTCGAAGGAGGCCGCGCGCGCGGGCTTCATCGAGTTGCTGAAGACGGTCGACTTCGGCGACACCGCGGTGTGGACGCGCGTCAACGCGCTGAACAGCCCGTGGTTCCTCGACGATGTCGAGCAGATCGTTGCCGCCGGTGGCGACAAGCTCGACGTGATCATGATCCCCAAGGTCGAGGGGCCGTGGGACATCCACTTCGTGGACCAGTACCTCGCGCTGCTCGAGGCGAAGCACAAGGTGAAGAAGCCGATCCTCCTGCACGCGCTGCTCGAGACGGCGCAGGGCGTGAAGAACGTCGAGGAGATCGCCGGCGCGAGCCCGCGCATGCACGGCCTGAGCCTCGGCCCGGCCGACCTCGCCGCATCGCGCGGCATGAAGACGACGCGCGTCGGCGGCGGCCACCCCTTCTACGGCGTGCTCGCCGACCCGATCGAGGGCCAGGCGGAGCGCGCGTTCTCGCAGCAGGACCTCTGGCACTACACGGTCGCGCGTATGGTGGACGCGTGCGTGTCGCACGGCATCCGCGCCTTCTACGGCCCGTTCGGCGACATCAAGGACGAGGCCGCCTGCGAGGCGCAGTTCCGCAACGCGTTCATCATGGGCTGCACGGGTGCGTGGTCGCTCGCGCCGAACCAGATCGCCATCGCGAAGCGCGTCTTCAGCCCGGACGTGAAGGAGGTGCTGTTCGCGAAGAAGATCCTCGAGGCGATGCCCGACGGCACGGGCGTCGCGATGATCGACGGCAAGATGCAGGACGACGCCACCTGGAAGCAGGCGAAGGTGATCGTCGACCTGGCGAAGCTCGTCGCCAGGAAGGACCCGGAACTGGCCGCGGCCTACGGGTTCTAGCGGCCGCTTCGGCATCGAGAGCACGGGGGCGTCGCGCCCGCCGCGACGAAGAGCGCGAAACGTAACGGGAGACGGGCGCACATGGCGGCAAAGACCCAGCCGGGCAACTTCTTCGAGGACTTCCGGGTCGGGCAGAAGCTCGTCCATGCCACGCCGCGCACGGTGACCGAGGGCGACGTCGCCCTCTACACCGCGCTCTACGGATCGCGCTTCGCGGTGAGCTCCTCGTCGCCGTTCGCGATGTCGCTCGGCTTCCCGCGCGCGCCGGTCGACGACATCCTCGCGTTCCACCTCGTGTTCGGGAAGACCGTCGCGGACATCTCGCTCAACGCGATCGCGAATCTCGGCTACGCGGGCGGTCGCTTCGGGGCGCCCCTCTATCCCGGCGACACGGTGCGCGCTACGTCCGACGTGCTCGGCGTGCGCCAGAACAAGGACGGCAAGACCGGCGTCGTCTACGTGCGCTCGACGGGCACCAACCAGCGCGGCGAGATGGTCGTCGACTACTGCCGCTGGGTGATGGTGCGCAAGCGCGACGAGAGCATCGCGGCGCCGGAAGCCGTCGTGCCCGAGCTGCCGGAGGCCGTCGACGCGAAGGATCTGCTGGTCCCCGCGGGCCTGCACACCAAAGGCTACGACACGGCCCTCGCCGGCAGCGACCAGTTCTGGGACGACTACGAGATCGGCGAGCGCATCGACCACGTCGACGCGATGACGATCGAGGAGTCCGATCACATGCTCGCGACGCGGCTCTACCAGAACACGGCCAAGGTTCACTTCAACCAGCACACCGAGAAGGACGGGCGTTTCGGCCGGCGCATCGTCTATGGCGGCGTCATCATCAGCCTCGCCCGCGCGCTCTCGTTCAACGGCCTCGCGAACGCCTTCAAGCTGCTCGCGATCAACGGCGGCCGGCACGTCGCGCCCTCGTTCGCAGGCGACACGATCTACGCGTGGAGCGAGGTCATCGACAAGATGCCGCTTGCGGGCCGCACCGGCCTCGGCGCGTTGCGCCTGCGCACGGTCGCCGCGAAGGACCGCTCGTGCCACGACTTCCCCGGCAAGGACGCCGAGGGCAGGTACGACCCGGCGGTGGTGCTGGACTTCGACTACGTGGCGGCCCTGCCCCGGCGCGGCTGATCGCCTGATCGCCGGCACTCGGCGCCGAGTGCCGGGCGTGCGATCCCGGCAGCGGCCCGCGGGAACGCGCCTTGCCCCGTGGATGGGTCCCCTTTCGGAGCCCATCCCATGAACGACCCTTTCACCGTAGCCCCGCCCGTCGCCGCCGGCGCCGACGCCCTTTCCCTGCTCGCGAGCGCCCACCGGCACATCGACCGCCTGTTCGCCGAGTACGAAGCTGCGGGCGCCGATGCGCCGGTCGAGCGCCGCCGCGAGCTCACGATTCACGCGACGATCGAGGAGCAACTCTTCTACCCCGCGCTGCGCAAGGCGGGCGCGCATCAATCGCTGCTGGAGCGCGCGCACGAGGAGCACGTCGAGGCATGCGCGCTGGTGACCGAGATCCAGGCGGCGATCGCTGAAGGCCGCAATGCCGACTGGAAAGTCGGACAGCTCATCCATAGCGTCCGCACGCACTTGCCAGAAGAGGAGACTGAGCTCTTCGCCGCGGCCCGCCAGTGCGGTGTCGATCTTCGCCGCGCTCGGTGAGGAATTGCGGCAGCGGAGCGTGGCGCTGAGCGAGCAAGGCGTCGGGGAATCGCCCCGCGTTCGAACGACGCAGGCCACCGGCCGGAACTCGCTTCCCGGCTGAACCGGCAAGTCCGAGCAGGCGACCACGGTCGCCTGCCGGGCTGCAGTGTTCGCCCCGGGCACGCGGATGCAACGCCTTCACCGCATCCGAGCCCCAAAGGAGGTGTGATTCAGCCTCGACGCCGCTGCACGCGCAGCGGCGCAACGGCACCCCTGTCACAAACAATTCATCCTGCCGCCATCACCCGGCGCGGATCCGCCCTCTACCGTTTCGCATCTCAGCGCGAATCCCGCTTGGGCGGTCGAACTGAGCCAGTCAGCGGGATGCCGCGGCAGAATCTCCGCCGCCCGCCAAACAGCACGGGGATGTGTCGATGAACGAGGATTCCGTCCGGTCCGCACCACTCACGGCGTCCCCATCGGCAGCGACGACGTCCGGCGGATCGTCCTGGCTGCTATGGACGGCCGTTCTGGCGCTCGTCTACGTCCTCGTTGTGGCCGTCGACGTCATCGGCCGCGGCTTCAGCGCCGCGTCGGGGGGTGCCGAGGGTGCGGAAAGGATCTTTGCCTTCGCCGCCAACCCCGTCCTCGGTGTCATCCTCGGCACTTTGGCGACGGCGCTGGCCCAGTCTTCGAGCATGGTGTCGTCGGTGATCGTCGGGCTCGTCGCCGGGGGTCTCCCCATCGGTATCGCGGTACCCATCATCATGGGCGCGAACATGGGCACGACCGTCACGAACACCATCGTGAGCCTCGGCAATCTCCGCGACGGGCCGGCGTTCAACCGCTCCTTCGCCGCCGCCACGGTCCACGACTTCTTCAACCTCCTTGCCATACTCATCTTCCTGCCGATCGAGGTCGTCTTCCACCCCCTCGAAAAGATGGCGGGCTCTCTCGCCGAGATGATCGCCGGCGGGGGCAACGCCTCGATGGCGAGCGCCAACGTCGTACGCATGGTCACTCGACCGGCGGTCAACGAGATCCGCAGCCTGTTCAGCGTGATTCCGGACCCCTTCGGCCCGCTGCTGATGATCGCCTTCGGCATCGCCCTGGTCTTCTGCAGCGTCCTGCTGCTCGGCAGACTCTTGCGAAAGGCGATGACCGGATCGAGTCAGCGCCTGTTCCAGGCGGCGCTCGGGCGTGGCCCGATCCTGGCGATCGTCGTCGGCGCGTTGATCACCATCCTCGTGCAGTCGTCGTCGACCACGACCAGCCTAGTCGTGCCGCTCGCCGGCGCCGGCATCCTGACGCTCCTGCAGGTCTACCCGTTCACCCTCGGGGCCAACGTCGGGACGTGCATCACCGCCCTGCTCGCGGCGACCGCGGTCACCGGCGTCTACGAGGTGTTCGCCCTCCAGATCGCGCTGGTGCATCTGCTCTTCAATCTGCTCGCCGTCGTGGCGATCTTCGCCGTTCCGGTGCTGCGCGACCTCCCGGTGAAGGCGGCCACGGCGCTCGCCAACGGCGCCGAGCGGACCCGCTGGGTGGTGGCCGCGTACGTCTTCGGGGTCTTCTTCGTTCTGCCCGGGGTCGCACTGCTCGCCCAGTCGATGCTCGGTGGGACCAGCCCCGAGGTGGTGGAGGCCGAGAAGAACCAGCAACAGCTCAAGGCCGTGGAGGCCGAAGTTCAGGAGAAGGAGATGATCGTCGAGTAGCAGGCTCGGCCCGTCTGCAGCGTCGGTTGGGTTCTGCGCCCGCAGCTCGGAGCAGCACGGTCAGTCCGGTGACGGGGTCGGGCCGATCAAACGCATCGCATCACCCGTCGGGCTCTCGCCCGTGCCCCGATGGGTTGGGCCTCTCGGTCCAGGGTTGGAAGATCCCGTCAGCGCGCGAGTGGAGCGACCCGCGCGCCTTCCGTGAGCTGGTTCCCCGGATAGCGTATGACTGTCGCGCCGGCTTCGAGGCCCGACCGGGCCTCGGCCTCGTACGGATTGCGCGCGCCAAGCTCGACCGCGCGCCGGCGAGCGCGCCCATCCTCGACGGTGAACACCATCCAGCGCTCACCGCTGCGGAAGAGGGCGCTCGACGGCACCTTGAGCACGTCCGGCGCCGACCACACCACGATGCGCGCCTCGACGCGGTAGCCATCGCCCAGCGGCCCGAGCGGATCGACCGGATCGAGGATCACGTTCACGCGCTGTTCCTCGACGCCGAGCGCCGAGACCTTCGTGAAGGCGTAGGGCTCGACGAGCCGCACGATCGCGCGCAGCGGCTTGTCGCCGCCCCACTCCTCCAGTCGCGCCGGCGCGCCGGCGCGGATCCTCACAGCCTCGGTCGAGAGCACGTCGGCGACGATCTCGAAGCGTGCCGGATCGCCGATCACCATGACCGGCGTGCCTGCGGCAAGCGTCCGCTCGCTCTTTTCGCTCACGCGCAGGACGCGCCCCGACACCGGCGACACCAGCCGGAGGTTCGCCGCCGCCGCCTTTCCCACCGCGGGCATCCCGATCAATGCCGCCTGTGCGGCACGTTCCTCGGATCGCGCCACCTCCTCGCGCGCCCGCGCCGCATCGAGGTCGGCAAGCGCGCTCTGCACCGCGGTGCGCGACTTCTCCGCAGCTTCCGGCGAGACGAAGCGCTCCGCGACCAGCTTCTCGACCCGCGTCAGCTCGCGCCGCTCCTGCGCGAGCAGCGCGTTTGCCTGCTCGACCCGTTTCTCGGCCTCGCGCACGCTCGCACGCGCCGCGTCGGCGCGGGCGAGCGCTTGTTCGCGCTGGCGTGGATCGAGTGGCGCCGGCTCGAGCTCGGCCACCACCTGGCCCGCCTGCACGCTGTCGCCGTCGTGCACCGCGACGCGCACCAGCTTCCCGGCCACCGGCGCTGCGACCACGTAGCGGTCGTGCACGCGCACCTCGCCCTGCTGATCGACCGTCACTTCGAGCGGCCCGCGCGCGGCGACGGCCGTCTCCACTGGCATCGGGCGCGGCACGAACGCGAGCCACGCGAGGCCCGCCAGCGCGGCAAGTCCGACCACGGCGTAGAGCCCGCGTCGCAGGGGAGGTCGCTTCGCCATCCGTCGATGTCCGCTATTCGCGCGTCTTGAGCGCCTCGACGAGATCGAGCGACCGTACGCGCCACGCGACGATCAGTCCCGAGAGCACTGCGGCCAGAAGCACCACGCCGGCCGAGGTGAGCCAGGTCCGGCGGCTGATGACGAGCGGCACCCGATAGAGCTCGGAAGCGAGCAGATGTGAAATCCACGCGGCGAGCCAGTAGCCGAGCAGCAAGCCGAGCGGGATCGCCACCAGCGTGACGATCGCCTGCTCGCCGAGAAGCACGGCGGTCACTTCGCGCCGCCGGAAGCCGAGCACGCGCAGGCTCGCCAGCGTGGTCGCCTGCTCCGAGAGCGCGATGCGCGCGCCGTTGTAGACCACGCCGGCCGCGAGCATCGTCGCGAAGCCGACGAGCACGCCCAGGGAGATGCTGAGGTTCTCCGCGATGGTCGCCTCGAAGCTCGCGAGCGTCGCCTCGCGGAGCGCGATGCCGCTCACCTTCGGCAGCGCCTTCAGCCGCGCATACAGCCGGTCGAGCTCGCGCGGGTCGACGCGGAGGTAGGCATCGCTCGCGAGCACATCCTCCTGCATCAGCCGAGCGAGCGCGCGCTGGTCCATGTAGGCCCACTGCCCGATCGGCTCCTCGACGACGGAGACGACCGGCGCCTCGCGCACGAGCCGACGGCCGGACAGGAAGCGGAGCTCCAGAACGTCGCCGGGCCGCGCGCCGAGCTTCTTCGCGAGGCCCGCACTCAGCACGACGCCGTCGGGCGGCAGGGCGACCTCGCGCATGTCGAGGTCGAGCACGCGCTGGAGCTCGGGCCGCGGCGGCAGGCCGAAGAGCGCGATCCGCTCGGAGCGATGCTCGTGCCGCAGCGTGACCAGCGCGACACGGATCGGCTCGACCTGCAGCACGCCCGGCAGGGCCGCGAGCTCGTGCCGGACCCGCGCGTCGACCGCCTCGGCGAAGGCGACGCGCACGTCGTCGCGCCGCGCGACGCGGAACTGCACGCGCACCGTCTCGTCGATCGCGTCGAGGCCGAACTGGCCGACGACGAGCACCGCCGCGGCGAGCGCGATCGCCACGATCGACGCCAGCGCGCGCAACGGGCGGCGTTCGAGGTTGCGCAGGATCATGCGCACGGCGGGCGAAAAGAGCCGCGCGTAGCCGAGACGCTCAACCACGAGCGGCCGGAACG
>Ga0209254_10000947_pt1 | contig 25518 bp, 18 predicted proteins | sample FrelakmetDIP11DI_FD_187148 | JGI IMG/M metagenome (GOLD analysis project Ga0209254, IMG submission 187148) | Freshwater lake sediment microbial communities from the University of Notre Dame, USA, for methane emissions studies - DIP11 DI (SPAdes)... | ecosystem: Environmental > Aquatic >...
GCATCTGTTGCGTGCGGTAGCCGGTGCGCTTGTCGACCTCGCGCAGGAAGCGCAGGTTCGGGCTGTGCTTGCGCAGCTCCGCCTCGTCGTAGACGTCGCGCAGGTTGATGGGCTTGCGCATCAGCGCCGCGTAGCCGGCGATGGAGTGCTCGGCGATCGGCAGCTTCAGGTCCCGGAACGAGTTGAGACCTGTCTTGACCTTCGAGACGATGGTGGCCTTGTCCTCGCCGACGCTGTAGATGGTGAGCCGGTCCGACTCGAAGAGGGCGCAGATCTCGCCGCTCACCTCGAGCATGATCTCGTCGACGTTGTTCGTCGCGTGGATGCGGTTGGTGACGGCCTGCAGCTTCTTCTGAAAGGCGAGACGGCTCGACGCCTCGCCCTGCCCGGGCTGCGACGGAGGATTGAGGACGGCGCTCATCTAGACGAAGGTTCGGTGTCGGCGCCGGCCCGCAACGGCGCGCCCGAAGCGAGCGCACGCAGGAGCGGACAGACGGGCAGGAGCTCTTCGCGCGACTCGAGTCGCGGCGGCGCGGTGCGCACGCAGGCGCCGGCGTCGCGCCGTGCGCCGTGGGGACGGACCGCCCGGCTGCAATCAGAGGACTTCAATCGTGTGCCTGACGCGAATCCAGGGCTGCCAGCGCCCTGACGCGACCCATGCTAGCGACGCCCCCAGGGGCGTTCAATTGCACAGCGCCGCGGCGTGTGGCCTATTGCAGGGTTGGCGATGGCGCTCCGACGGACCGGGGGCACTAGTGCGCGCAGCGTGACTTTCCGCGACGCACGGCTGCGCCGCCCGTGTGCCGAGCGATGCGCTGACGTCGCTTCAGAAGCGCGTCGTGGGCTCGCGCGGACGGCCCTCGGCGACCCACAGGCCGCCGGCAAGCCAGGTGGCGCGGAAGCCGCGCTGCGCGAGCAGGAACGCCGCGGCCGAGCTGCGCCGGCCCGACTGGCAGTAGACGACGTACTCGCGGTTGCGGTCGAGGAGGCTCGCGGCGTTGCGGACCTCGGCGAGCGGGATGTTCACCGCCCCGGGGAGCTTGTCGTAGAGGAACTCGGAGGGATAGCGTACGTCGAGCCACTGCGCGCCGGCGGCCACGCGTTCGCGCGCCCGCTCGATCGTCACCGGCTGCAGCAGCGGTTCCTTGAGCAGCTCGTCGAAGTCCGTCTTGGCGAGCTCGAGGAGTGCGCCGTCGGTGAGCATGGTGACGGTGGCGTTGCGCTTGGCGCCCGACACCAGCGCCTCCTCGCCGAACCCGTCGCCGGGCTTCAGCTGCGCGAGCTTGATGTGCGCGCCGCCGACGGTACGCTCCACCTCGCAGCGGCCGGTCTCGATCACGAAGTAGCGATCGCCGCTCTCGCCCTCGCGCACGACGACCTCGCCGGCGCGCACCTTCCTGCGCGAGAACCGCCGCAGCAGTTCCTCGATGTGCGCCGTGGGCAGCTGCGAGAGCGCGCCGGAGCGCAGGCTCTGGATGCTGAAGACCCCGGTGAGGATCGCCCAGTTGCCGAGGCTCGGTGCGGCGGGTTCAGGCGGACGGCGGTCGGCGGCGCCGAGCTGGTCCCAGGTCGCCATCACATCGAGTACGTCGTCGTCGAAGCGCACCAGCTCGATGTCGGTGATCGCCTTGGCGGCAACGAACGGGACGCGCCGGCCGATGGCGTGCCGCGCTTCGGGCGTGCCGCCGACCACCACCGAGGAGCTGCCGTCGGGCAGAGTCAGCGCGAGCTCGCCGCGCAGCAGGTAGACCGACTGGCCGCTCGCCGGCTTCGCGAGGAAGGGGTCGCCGCTGCGCGACACGCGCTCGACGCTGGCGAGCCCTGCCAGCTCGTCGAGCCGCGACGGCGACAGCCGCCCGATCGGCTCGAGCTCGCGCAGCACACCGGAATCCACGCGCGCCGCATCCATGCCGATCAGAGCTCCAGCACCAGGTTGTTCTGCAGGATGCGCGGCCGGAAATGGCCGCAGCACTCCTCGATCTCCTCCATCGTCAGCTCGATCTCGCCCGGCTTGAGATGCGAGATGAAGATGTCGCAGCTGCGCTCGAGCTTGGCGAGCTCCTCCGCGAGCATGCTCGGGCACAGATGCTTGGAGACGATCGCGAGCTGGCGCTCGCGGTTGCAGAACGCGGTCTCGATGATGAGGTACCGCAGGTTGACGATCTTGTTGACGATCTTCCAGAGCGGGTCGTTGGTGGTCGTGTCGCCGGTGAAGACCGCGCTCGCGGCGCCGCTGTCGATCTGGTAGCCGACGGCGGGGACGACGTGGTTCGCGGGCAGCGGCGTGAGCTTGCGGCCGCCGCCGACCTCCACGGTCTCCCCGAGCTGGATCGGGCGGTAGCGCAGGAACGGCGCGGCGGCGCTCGGGATCTGGGTGAAGTCCGGCCAGATCGACCAGTTGAAGATGTGGTTCTGCAGGATCTCGAGCGTGGCCGGGATGCCCCAGACCGTGAGCGGCTCGTCGCGCATCTGCCCCACGGTGTCGAGCAGGAACGGGATCGAGCAGATGTGATCGAGATGCGAATGCGTGACGAAGACGTGGTCGATCTGCGTCAGCTCGGCGAGGGTCAGGTCGCCGACGCCCGTGCCGGCGTCGAGCAGGACGTCGGTGTCGAGCAGGAACGACGTCGTGCGCAGATGCCTGCCGCCGATGCCGCCGCTGCAGCCGAGCACCCGGAGCTTCATCGCTGCCGCGGGGGTGCGGATCCGCCCCGCGGCCACGCGCGAGCCGCAGCGCCGGATGCCGGTAGGTGCAGGGCGGTCGCGAAGCGCAGCGTGGACAAGATCCCGGGCCTCGATGGGCGCGAAGGGCGATTACGTTAGCACTTCTGTCGCGGCGCGCCGCGGCCGCCGCCGCCTGGGCGTGATCAAAGGCACCTGCGCGGGAAGATCGAGGCGTCCGCGTGTGGCATCGATCCCGTTCGCCGCGTCGAAGCAAGCGAACGGCCACGCCCAGCCGGCGCCGCGCTGGCGCAGCGCGCTCAGCCCTTGAGAAAGAACTCCATTTTCACCCCGGCGATCTCGATCACGTCGTGGTCGGCAAGGGGGTGCGGGTGGCCGTCCAGCGTCGTGCCGTTCACCACCGGGAAGCTCGCCCCTTCGACGTGGGTGATGAAGTAACCGTTCGGACGTCGGGTGATCACCGCGGTCTGCGCGCCGGCGCGCCCGATGGTGGTGAGCGGCTTGACGAGCTCGAGCTCCCGCCCCGCATTCGCGCCGCTCAGTATCTGCACGGCGCCCGCCATCCGCCCGGCGCCTGCCATGCCTTGCGACGCGGACATCGCGGGGGCAGCGGCATTGGCACGAAGCGCCTGGGACTCCGAGAGCACGGGTGCCGGCTGCGCGACGGACACGGCGCCGGAGGTCGCGGTCGCTGCGCGCGCGCCCTGCGATTCGGCGACCGCTACAGCGGCCGGCCGCGGCACCGCCTGGCCCGGACGCAACACCATCGTCTTCTCGAAGTCCTGCACCGGACGCGGATGCGCGGACTGCTCGTTGACGTACTTGAGCTTGTACTTGCCGAGCTCGACGACGTCGTTGTGCTGCAGGAAGTGCTTCTTGATCGGCTGCCCGTTCACGAGCGTCCCGTTCGTCGAGCCGAGATCCTCGAGGAACGAGTCGTTGAGTATCGTGACGATCACCGCGTGCTCGCCCGACACGGCCAGGTTGTCGATCTGGATGTCGTTGTGCGGCTTGCGCCCGATGGTCATGCGCTCCTTCCCGATCGGGATCTCCTTGAGCACCAGACCGTCCATGCTGAGAATCATCTTCGCCATTGCCTATCCCCCTCGAGTCTCTACCTGAACCTGCCCAGCAGGCGCGCCATCACGCTCTTCGGCGCGCCGAAGTCGCGCACGATCTTCACCAGAATGACCGAGACGTTGTCGCGGCCGCCGTTGTCGTTTGCCATCTGCACCAGCTGCCGCGCGGCGAGCTCGAGGTTCGCCGCGAGCGAGCCGAGCGTGACGGCGATGTCCTCGTCGCCCACCATGTCGTTGAGGCCGTCGGAACAGAGCAGCCAGATGTCGCCGGGCTGCGTCGGATGCTCGTGGATCTCCGGATCCACCACGGGATCGATCCCGAGCGCGCGCGTCACCAGGTTCTTGTTCTGCGAATAGCGCGCCTGCTCCGGCGAGATCATCCCGCTGTCGATCTGCTCCTGGAGCAGCGAGTGGTCCTTGGTGATCTGCACCAGCTCGTCGCCGCGCAGCCGATACGCGCGCGAGTCGCCGATGTGCGCAAGGGTCACGCGGTTGTCGTGGAAGAGCGCCACGACCAGCGTCGTCCCCATGCCGGCGTACTGCGTCTCGGTCTGCGAGGCCTCGAAGATCGCCTTGTTGACCCGCTCGATACGGTCCCGCAGTAGCGACTCCACGCGCGCGCGGCCGCGGTCCGGGTCTCCGGCATGGCGCGCGAGGTCGGGCGCGAGGCCGTTCAGCTCGCTCGCCATCAGCGACGTCGCCATCCCGCTCGCGACCTCCCCGGCGTTGTACCCGCCCATGCCGTCGGCAAGCACGGCCACGCCCTGCATCGCGTCAGCGAGGATCGAGTCCTCGTTGTGCGAGCGAACCATCCCGGGATCGGAGGCGGTGGCCATCTCGAGCGCGTGCGCGAGGCTCATGCCGCGCTCCGCGCCGGCGCGCGCACGTCGCTCGGAGGCACTCGCGGCCGGCGGCTAGGCGGCATGGGCCGGCTCCACTTTCGGCGTCGACCCTGCCGCGGGCAGGGCCGCAAGCAGCGCCGCGGCGAACTCCTCGCCGGTGGCGAAGCGCTGCTCCGGATCCTTCGCCAGCGCGCGGCGCAGGAACGCTTCCAGCGCTTCGGGAACCCCGGGTACGCACTGGCGGATGTCGCGCGGCGGCTCGTTGGCGATGCGGAACATGAGCTGCGCCATGGACTCGCCGGCGAACGGCTGCACGCCCGCCACGAGCTCGTAGAGCGTCACGGCGAGCGAGAACAGGTCCGAGCGGCCGTCGATGCGCCGTCCGGCGAGCTGCTCCGGCGACATGTAGGCGGGCGTGCCGAGGACCATGCCTGTGCGCGTGCGCGAGGCGTCGGTGATGCGGGCGATGCCGAAGTCGGTCACCTTCACCCGTTCCGCGCCCGGTTCCCACATGATGTTCGCCGGTTTCACGTCCCGGTGCACGACCTGGTGCCGGTGCGCGTAACCGAGCGCTTCGGCGACCTGCGCGACGACGCGGATCACCGTTTCGAGCGGCAGCCGGGTGGCGGGCGAGACGTGCTGGCCGAGGTCGCGGCCCTGCACGAACTCCATCGCGATGTAGGCGAGGTCCTGCTCCTCGCCGGCATCGAAGATGGTGACGATGTTGGGATGCGTGAGCCGGCCCGCCGTCTCCGCCTCGCGGAAGAAGCGCGCCTTGACCTCGTCGAGCTCGTCGCCCTCGAACTCGCGCGCGAGCGCGAGCGTCTTGATCGCGACGACCCGGCCGATCTTGGGATCGCGCCCCAGATACACCGCGCCCATCGCCCCCTTTCCGAGCTCCTTCTCGATGCAGTAACGCCCGAGCATGGGCCGTTCCACCCCGCCCGCGAGGGTGAGGGCCGCGGGCGCCGGGCCGCGCGCGCCGAAGATCACCGTCTCGGAAAGGCGGCGAGCGCGCTCGACGCGCTCGGCAACGTCCCGGAAGCCCGGCTTGCGTTCGGCGACGTGGCGGAACACTTCCTCGGCCTTGTTGAATTGGCGCTTGCGCTCGAAATCGAGGGCAAGCGTATACAGGTTTTCGAGCACGGCGTCGTCGGCCGGACACTTGCGGAAGGCGTCGAAGGCCATGTCGAGCTGTCCCTGGCCCTGCAGCGCGAGTCCGAGCATCCGGTTCGATGCCGCCGAATCCTGCACCGAGCGCTCCTTCTCGCCCTCCGTCGCGAGGAAGCGACGCGTCGTGAGCAGCAGGTAGCCCGTGAGCAGCATCGCGAGCGGGATCATGAGCTGCAGCCACACGCCCTCGGTGACGAGAAGCCCGAGCTCCGTCGCGACCAGCGCGAGCGCGAGCGCGAGAGTCGCGGCCGCGGCCGGTCCTGCTGCAAGGCGCGGGGCGGCGAGCGCCAGGAAGATCGCTACTGCGATGAACGCCCCGACCTCCGCCAGCCCCGCCCAGGGCGGGATGACGAAGGCATCCCCCTGGAGGAGCGACGACACGTTGTGCGCGAGCACCATCACCGGCGGCATCGCCGCCGATACGGGCGTGGGCAGCGTGGTCCCGAGACCCGGCGCGGTCGGCCCGACGAGCACGACACGGTCGCGAAACTTCTGCGCCGGCACTTTCCCCGTGTAGACGTCGAGGAAGGAATCGACCTCGAAGGGCGGGCGGCCTCCTGCGGCGGAGTGGAACCTCGTCAGCATCCGCATGCCGCCGTCCGCCGGCACGACATGCCGGCCCATGCGCAGGCCGTGGCCCGGCTGTGCCTCGAGCTCGGCGGGCTGCAGGTTCAGCGCCTTGGCGGCAAGCCGCACCGAGAGTGCCGGGAAGAGCTGTCCGAAATGCTCGAGCACCAGCGGCTCGGTGCGAAACACGCCGTCCATGTCGGCCCGCGCCGAGAGATGCCCCAGCCCGGCGGCGGCTTCCCCGATCCGGGCGGTGGGAAACGCCGCGCCCTCCAGCGTGGTGAGCGGCAGATCGCCGCCCGGGATCGAGCTCACGGCGTTGCGAGCGACGAACGGTGGCAGCGGCGCGTCCGGCCGACCGCGCGGCGCGCCGATGTCGAAGAAGATGGGCAGGAAGACGTTCCCGGCTTCGGCATAGGCGGCCGCCAGGTGGCGATCGCCGTCGAGCGTGCGCAGCCCTCCCTCCACCAGCGCGCCGATGCGCCCGAGCGGCGAATCGGGTCGTGCCTCGCCGGCCTGCCTCACCTCGGCATCGATCTTTCGCAGCACCGCGATCCCGGGATCGCCCTCGGGCTCGGTGAAGAACACGAGGCTGCCGATCGCCTTCGGCCTTCCGGCCGCAAGGCGTTCGGTGAAGCGCGCGTGCACGTCTCGCGGCCAGGGCCAACGACCGAGTGCGCGCAGGCTCGACTCGTCGATGGCGATCACCGCCACACGGTCGCTCGGCGCGCGCTCGCTCGCCTGCACGCCGAGGTCGTAGGCCTTGCGCTCGAGCGACTGCAGCAGGTCGGTCGGCGCGAGCGCAGCGAAGCACGCCGCCACGGCGACGCCGAGCGCGAGGTCCCGCGGACGGGGCAGCCAGCGCCTCATGCCCGCGCGCGGTCGCGCCCGGAACGCGCGAGCGGGAGTAGCACGCGGCGCGCCGCGCGCAAGACTCGAGCCTCGGTCATCGCTCCCTGTGGCCCGCGCTTCACGGCGGCGCTACGGCCGACGCCCCTTCGCGCGTTGCGCACCCCGATAAGTTATTGACGGAACAGCAAAGTAGCCGGCATTGTTACCGCCGGCTCGGAGCCGAGTCAAATTCTTGACGGTGGGGCGTGCCGCAGAAGTCACGTGCTGTCGTTGGATGACGTCGGCATGGTCGTCTCCAGTGTGAACTATGCCAAGGTGGCCGGTCGCACCCCGCCGGCCGGGCGTGCCAGCCAGGCGGCAGCCGGTCCGGATCAGCCCTTTTTCGGCGGCGCGCTGAAGGCGCCCGAGGCCTTGAGCCCGGTGATCCTGGCCGCGTCGTAACCGAGCACCTGCGCGAGGATCTCGTCGGTGTGCTCGCCGAGGAGCGGCGAGCGATCGATCTTCGCCGGCGACGCCGAAAGCTTGATCGGCATGCCCACGTTCCACCACTTGCCGCGCTGCGGGTGGTCGAGCTCGACCATCATCTGGCGGCCGTTGACGTGCTCGTCGTCGAACAGATCCTCGGTGCTCATGATCGGGCCGCAGGGCACGTCGATCCCGTTCAAGATCTGCATCGCCTCGCGCTTGGTGTGGTGCAGCGCGAACTGGCCCAGGATCTCCCACATGTCCTTCTGGTGCTCGCGCCGCACCTGGATGGTGGCGAAGCGCGGATCCCGGGCGAGGTTCTCGATGCCGAGCTCCGCCCCCACGCGGTTGGCGAGCGCCTCCCACACCCGCCTCCTGCACGACCACGTAGATGAAGTCGTTCGGGCCGCCTGGCTTGCATCGGATCGCGTTGCCGAGCTGGCCGCCGCCGGAGTCGTTGCCGGCGCGCGGGGTCGCGCCCATGCCCTGGTGCGTGCCGACCGAGTACTCGGACAGCGGACCGCGGAAGAGGCGCTGGTGGTCGCGCCACTTCACCCGGCAGAGGTTCATCACGCCGTCCATCATCGCCACCTCGACGTACTGGCCTGCACCCGTGCGCTGCGCCTGGATGTACGCGGCGAGGAGCCCGAGGGCGAGGTGCAGGCCCGTCCCCGAATCGCCGATCTGCGCGCCGGTGACGTAGGGCGGACCGTCCGGGATGCCGGTGGTGCTCATCGCGCCGCCCATCGCCTGCGCGACGTTCTCGTACGCCTTGAAGTCGGCGTAAGGACCGCTCGAGCCAAAGCCCTTGATCGAGCCCATGACGAGCTTCGGGTTGATCTGGTGGATCCGCTCCCACGCGAACCCCAGGCGGTCGAGCACGCCGGGGCCGAAGTTCTCCATCATGATGTCGCAGCGCGCGATGAGTTCGGCGAACACCTGCCGGCCCTCCGGCGACTTCATGTTGACCGTGATCGACCGCTTGTTGCAATTGAGCATCGTGAAGTAGAGGCTGTCCGCGTCCGGAACGTCGCGCAGCTGGCCGCGCGTCGCGTCGCCCTGCGGCGGCTCGAGCTTGATCACGTCCGCGCCCATCCACGCGAGGAGCTGCGAGCAGGTCGGCCCGGCCTGGACGTGGGTCATGTCGAGGATGCGGATACCCTTGAGCGCTTCCATGCGTGGCGGTCCTTCGCGACTGATCGGGCGGCGGGGGCGCGGTCCCTGCGGCGCCGGCAGCCGGATCGCCGCCCGGAAAGGGTCGGGAGTTTAGCCGTAACGCTCGGGAGCGCCGCAGGCGGCGGTCGAGCGGCTCGTTACGCGCCTGTTCGAAGGCCCGCCCATATCGCGAACGGGCTGGCGGCAATCCTCGCGGCGCCGCGATCCCTCAACGTAACGCCCGAAACGCTGTGCTTGTTGAAGGCGCGGGCGGCGCGATCCCGCGCATGGACGTCCTCTGCAGTAACGGCCTCGCCATGTCGGCCCTCGGGTCCTCGCTCTGCAGGTGCTAGACTCGATCCGACAACGGAAAACGCATTGGCATCAAGCGCGGAAGTTCAACGGTCAGATGTCCCCTACAGACCAGGCCATAGAAGTTCCACTCCGCCGTGACCAGCTGGTGCAGCGCTGGCAGTCGCTCTGCATCGATCCGAGCTTCGAGGATGTGCCCGCGAAGATCGAGCTGACCGAGTGGGGGGAGATCATCATGAGCCCGGTCGGCAAGAGTCACGGCCTCATGGCGGCAAGGATCGCCGAGGCGCTAAGGTCCGGGCTGGGGGGCCAGTGCATGGTCGAAGTCGGCATTGCGACGTCGATCGGAGTCCGGGCACCCGACGTCGCCTGGTGCTCGGACGCCTTCCTGGCAGCGCATCCCGAGGAATCGCCGCTGTCCGGCGCGCCCGAGCTCTGCGTCGAGATCGTGTCGGCGAGCAATGCGCTGCCGAAACTACGCGAGAAGGCCGCGGCGTACGTCGAGGCAGGCGCCGTCGAAGCCTGGATCGTCTTTCCGCTTGCGCGTCGCGTCGAAGTGCACGCCGCCGAGGGACCCCGCACCGGAACTTCGTTCACGATAGCGATCGACGAACTGTTCCGGTAGACCTCGACGAGGCTTCGCCCGTTTCGCCGCTCGGCAAGGACCCGCTCTACTTCGGTGGCTGCAACTCCTCATGCGAAGCGCTTGCGCTTGGCGTGCCGGTGCTCACGCTGCCCGGCAGCCATCTCTTCGGGCGGTTCACGCTTGGTCTTTACCAGGAGATGCAGATTGCCGACGCCATCGTCAGCGACGTAGAGCAGTACGCTGACCGCGCGGTTCGCCTGGCCAAGGATCGAGAATACCGGCAGTCGGTGGCGAGTCTGATCGCGGCACGCAGCGACGTGCTGTTCGAGCGCCGGGACATGGCGGACGCGCTGGCAGCGTGCATCGAATCCGAGGCCGCGAGGGTTTCGTGAGCCGGCCTTAGAGGCCCCTCGCCAAACGTCGATCGGCGCACGTGGCCTGTCCGTCGTCGGGGAGCACGGTCCGCTCCTGGCCCCCCTGACGGCTCACCGAGCGCGCGGGCGCGCGTTGGCACGTCGTGACGATCTTGACGCGCGCCAATGCATCGCGACGGCGTCACGATCCGGTATCCTCGTTGTCGGTGCCAGCCCGCGGCGTCCGGGAATGCCGGGGTGAACGGCCCGCTGGCGGACCTGCCGCCCGCTGCAGAGATGCTCGCCGCCGGCGCGACCAGTCTCGCCCGCCTGGCCGAGCCTTCGCAAGCCAGACGCAACGGTCGAAGCCATGACCCACGCCTACATCTGCGACGCCATCCGCACTCCGTTCGGCCGCTACGGCGGCGCACTTTCTTCGGTGCGCGCCGACGACCTCGGCGCGATCCCCATCCGGGCGCTCGTCGCCCGCAACGCGAAGGTCGACTGGGGCGCAGTCACCGACGTCCTCTTCGGCTGCGCGAACCAGGCGGGCGAGGACAACCGCAACGTCGCGCGCATGAGCCTCCTGCTCGCCGGGCTGCCGCAGGAGGTGCCCGGCGCGACCATCAACCGGCTGTGCGGCTCGGGCCTCGACGCCGTCGGCTCAGCCGCCCGCGCGATCCGCGCCGGCGAAGCCGACCTGATGATCGCCGGGGGCGTCGAGAGCATGAGCCGCGCGCCGTTCGTCATGCCGAAGGCGGAGAGCGCCTTCTCGCGTGCCAACGCGGTCTACGACACCACGATTGGCTGGCGCTTCGTGAACCGCCTGATGAAGGAGAAGTACGGCGTCGACTCCATGCCCGAGACCGCCGAGAACGTCGCCGCCGACTTCGGGATCGAGCGCGAAGCGCAGGACCGCATGGCGCTCGCCAGCCAGCTGAAGGCGGTCGCGGCACAGAAGAGCGGCTTCTTCGCGGCGGAGCTCACGCCGGTGACGATCCCGCAGAAGAAGGGCGACCCGCTCGTGGTCGACCGGGACGAGCACCCGCGCGAGACGAACCTCGAGGCGCTCGCGAAGCTGAAGGGGGTCGTGCGGCCCGACGGCACCGTGACGGCGGGCAACGCGAGCGGCGTGAACGACGGCGCCTGCGCGCTGCTGCTGGCGAGCGAGAAGGCCGCAGTACGGCACGGCCTAGCGCCGCGCGCCCGCGTGGTCGGCATGGCGACCGCGGGCGTGCCGCCGCGCATCATGGGCATCGGCCCGGCACCCGCCTCGCGCAAGGTGCTGGAGCTCACCGGGCTCTCGCTCGCGCAGATGGATGTGATCGAGCTGAACGAGGCATTCGCGGCGCAGGGCCTCGCGGTGCTGCGTGAACTCGGTCTCGCGGACGACGACCCGCGGGTGAATCCGAATGGCGGCGCGATCGCGCTCGGTCATCCGCTGGGGGCGAGCGGCGCGCGATTGGCGACGACGGCCGTCCACCAGCTCCATCGAATCAAGGGACGCTACGCACTCTGCACGATGTGCATCGGCGTCGGCCAGGGGATCGCGGTCGTGCTGGAGCGCGTGTAAAGGCGCGGAGGAGTGCCTCACGGACGACGCGAATCGACCGGCGGCTCGAACCGCTAGCGTCGCCGCATCGTCTTGAGGTCGTTGATCACCTGCGACACGCCCGGCACCTCGCCGGCGATCTCGACGCAGGCATCGAGCGCGTCCTGATCCGGGAGAATGCCGCGCAGGCGCACCTGATCGCCTTGGCCCGTGAGCGTGACGTGCAGGTCGGCCGTGCGCGGGTCGTCGAGCAGCGCCGTGCGCACGCGTGCAGCGAGCGCAAGGTCGGCCAGGTGGGCGCGCGATGCGTCGGTCTCGGCAAACTCGGGCCGGCGCACGAGCGCCACGATCGCCTCGACGCAGGTCTCGATCGAGAGCCGCTCGGTGTTCAGCGTCAGGTCGTAGAGGAGGCCGTCGCCCCAGGTGACGTGGAATCGCGACTGCATGGCGGCTGCATGCGCCGCGTCGCTGCGCGTGATCTGGTCGCGCACCATGTCCTCGTCGTCGGTGTCGAGCCGCTCCATGAGCGTGCGCACACGCACCTCGAGCGGCGCGCACACGCGTACGCACGGCACGTGCGAGATCGGCCGCAGCACCATGGTGGAACCCCAGCCGCGGATGAGCACGTCGCCTTCCCGCGCGAGCCGCAGCACCTCCTCCGCGGTGTGCGCGCTGATCTCGGTCGAAGAGGTCGACAGCCGCTCGAACAGGCTCGCCTTTCCCTCGCGCAGGCGCTGCACCAGGCTCTTCTTCACGTGCATGCGGTCGGCGAGCCGATCGGCGAGGTCGTGGCTCACGAGGACGATCCCGAGCGCTTGCGCTACGCCCTGGGCGACGTCCCTGCCGCGCGTGCCGATCTCCTGGGTCATCGCGATCACCGGCATCTCGACGTCCTCTTCGAATCCCGCCGCCGTCGCCGCGCGACTGTCAAGGGTTTCGGGTCCCGTCACCCGCGCGAGGCGGCAGCGCGATCTCCTCGCTTGGCGGTTCCTCCGCCCTCTCGCCGGTCGACGACCGTTTCGCCAGGACCTTGCCGGCAACGATGACCAAGGCAGCGCCGAGCAATCCGGCGATGATGGAGAGGTGCACCGGACCGACCACGGGGTGGCCATCCACCATGCGGAAGTTGGCGGCCATCCACTCGTGCAACGCCGGGTCGCTCACCAGCATCTCCCCGGCCACGAAGCCGATGAGCGCCCCACCCACGGTGACGATGAACGGGAAGCGCTCCATGACCCTGAGAAGCAGCGTGCTGCCGAAGATGACGAGCGGGATGGAGATCGCGAGACCGAGGATCAGCAGCAGGATGTCGCCCTGCGCCGCGGCGGCCACCGCGATCACGTTGTCAAGGCTCATCACGAGGTCGGCGATGAGGATGGTCTTGATCGCGGCGAGCATGTTGTCGCTCGCATCGACGCCGTCCTCGCCGTCGTCCTCCGGGATGAGCAGCTGGATGCCGATCCAGAGCAGCAGCAGGCTGCCGACGATCTTCAGCCACGGCAGCATCAGCAGCTTGACCGCGAAGACCGTGAGCACGATCCGCATGACGATCGCGGCACCGGAGCCCCAGAAGATCGCCTGCTTCTGCTGCTTCGGGGGAAGCGAGCGCGCCGCCAGCGCGATCACCACCGCGTTGTCGCCCGACAGGACGACGTTCACGCCGATGATCTTGAGGAGGCCGATCCAAAAGGCGTGCGTGGCAATGGCATCCACGGGCGTCCTCTCTGCCAGCGTGAGGAAAGGGTCGACATTCTAGCCTGCCAATCGGGTCCGAAACGTGACCGTCGGCAACGGCGCACCGTCGCCGACGCCTCCGGGCGCGCGCCGCTGCAAGCGAGTCGCAAGGAGGGAGCGGACGCGCGGCCCTGCCCCGCAAACGCGGCGGCCTTCCGATCAAGGCAAGCGGCGGCGGAACAGTCACCGCGCCGCAGCCGCGGAACAGTCCGACGACCTTGGCGTCGACGAGGTCGATCCTCTCCGCCCAGGGCACCTTCGGCAGTCCGGGTATGGTCATGATGCTGCTGCAGACATGACGATGAGCTCCGCGCCGGCGTCGCGACGCACCTCGCGCACGTTGATTGCGAAGCCCTGCGGTGCGCCACGGAGTTGCGGATCGGTCGAGAAGGAGCACCGGGTCTTCGCCGCGGCCGGCTGCGGGCGATCCTGCGCTCGGCTCACACGGGCAAGCCGTTGCCACAAGCAGTGCCCCTCCCGAGCGCGACACGGGCGCAGCCGCTCGCCGCGCCGTGCGCTCGCTCCGCCTCGCGATGTTAGGCTCCGGCGCCGATGCTGCTCCTCGTCTACGCTCATCCGCATCACGCGCGCTCGCGCGCCAACCGCGCGCTTCTGGATGCCGCTCGCGACGCGCCGGGGATCACGTTGCGCGCGCTCTACGACCTCTACCCCGACTTCGACATCGACCCACAGGCCGAGCGCGCCACGGTCGAAGCGGCCCGCACCATCGTCCTGCAGCACCCGCTCTACTGGTACCACGTGCCGGCGCTGGCGAAGCTGTGGCTCGACGAAGTGTTCGTGACCGGCTGGGCCTATGGCCCGGGCGGGCGGGCGGTCGCAGGCAAGCGTTTCCTCTGGGCGCCGACGACCGGCGGGGACGAGACCGACTACGCGCCGAGCGGCGCGCACGAGCAGGAATTGGCTGCCTTCTACGCGCCGCTGCGCCAGTTCGCTCGCTACTGCGGCATGCAGTGGGAAGAGCCGTTCGCGGTGCTCGGCGCTCACCGGCTGAGCGCGGACGCGCTCGCCGCGCGCGCGGCGGCTTATCGCGAAACCCTGCTCGCGCTTGCCGCAGGCTAGGCAACCGCTCGAGTGAGGTGCACGTGACCCGGCCCTGTCGCCACCGCAGCGCGAGCGCCGTCTGGCCGTGATCGTGGGCCGCCTGTAGATGCTGGAGACGGTGATCGCGCTGCTTGCGGCCGCGGTGCTGCTCGTCCCGCTCGCGGCGCGTGCGGGCCTCGGCGGCGTGGTCGGCTACCTCCTCGCCGGCATCGTCGTCGGTCCATGGGTGCTCGGCGTCATCCCCGATGTCGAGATGCTGGCGCACGTGTCCGAGCTCGGCATCGCGATGCTGCTCTTCGTGATCGGGCTCGGCCTCGAGCCGCAGCGCGTCTGGCAGATGCGCAGCGCGGTGTTCGGCGCGGGAGTGCTCCAGGTCGGCGCGTGCGGTGCCGCGCTGTTCGCGATCGCGCTCGCGTTCGGGCTCCCCTGGCAGTCTGCGTTGCTCGTCGGCCTCGCGCTCGCGCAGTCCTCGACGGCGATCGCGCTGCAGCTCATGACCGAGCGCAACCTGATCCCCACGCCCACAGGCCGCACGGCGTTCGGCGTCCATCTGTTCCAGGACCTCTTCGCGCTGCCGCTGATCGCGCTCGTGTCACTGCTCTCCACGACCGCAGCGCCGGGGGGCGGCAAGCCGGTGTGGGTCTCGATCGCCGTGCTCGTCGGCAGCGTCGTCGTCGGTCGTCTGGCGCTGCGACCCGCGTTCCGCCTGATCGCGGCGAGCGGCATGCGCGAGATCTTCACCGCGGCTTCCCTGCTGCTTGTGCTCGGCATGGCCGCGCTCCTGCACTGGGGCGGCTTCTCGCTCGCGCTCGGCGCGTTCATCGCCGGGATGCTGCTCGCGGACTCCGAGTACCGCAAGGCGCTCGAGACCGACATCGAGCCGTTCAAGGGACTGCTGCTCGGCCTGTTCTTCCTCACCGTCGGCGCGTCGCTCGATTTGGGTGTGATCGCGAAGGAGTGGATGCTGGTCGGCGCGATTGCACTCGGGCTGCTCGCGGTCAAGTCTGCCGTCGTCTACGCGATCGCGCCGCTCGTGGGCGTGCCGCGCGGCATGCGCGGCGTGTTCGTGTCGGTGCTGGCGCAGGGGAGCGAGTTCGCGCTCGTGGTGCTCGCCGCCGCGCAGGCAGCCGGCGTGATCGACCGCCATACGGCAACGCTCCTCGCGCCGGCGGTGGTGCTCACCATGGCGTTCCCGCCGCTCGCGCTCAACCTCGCCGAGCGGCTCGCCGCGCGCCGCCAGCAAGCGTCCGCGGCCGATGCGATCCCGCAGCAGGACGCGCCGATCATCATCGCCGGCTTCGGCCGTGTCGGGCAGATCGTCGGCCGTCTGCTGTTCGCACATGGCATCAAGGCCACGGTGCTCGACCGCGACCCGGAGCAGATCGAGCTCCTGCGCAAGTTCGGCTACCGCGTCTTCTACGGCGACGCGACGCGCCTCGACCTCCTCCAGCAGGCTGGCGCCGGAGCGGCCAAGCTCATCGTCAACGCCATCGACGACGTCGACGCGAGCCTCGAGCTCGCCGACCTCGTGCGCGAGCACTTCCCGGGGCTCCACATGCTCGGCCGGGCGCGGAACGTCCGGCACTACTACGAGCTGCGCAGGCGCGGCGTGCAGGTCATCGAGCGCGAGACGTTCGAGGCCTCGCTCCGCCTGGGGCGCGACACCCTCGAAGCCCTCGGCGTGTCGCGCCACGACGCTCGCCTCGCCGCCGACAAGTTCCGCCGCCACAACCAGCGGTCGCTCGAAACGAACTATGCGTTCTACGGCGACGACGACCGCCTCATGTCCGCCGCACGCGAGGCGCGCGAGCAGTTCGAGGAGCAGTTCAAGCGCGACCGGGAGCTGACCGAGAGGATCGCCCGGGAGGGGTGGCAGTAATGGCTTTCAGCTGTCGGCTCTCAGCTTCGGCGTTCGGCTGTCGGCGGTCGGCTGTCGGCTGTCGGCTGTAGGGGTTCCGCGCGTCGGCGGTCGGCGGTCGGAGCTCGACGGGCGGCGTTGGACGGTCGGCCTCTCGGTGTTGGCGGCCGGCTGTCGGCTCTCGGCGGCAGCCCTCGGCTCTCGCATCGTGACCCGCCCTCCTTCCCCCTTCCAGGGGGAAGGCTGGGATGGGGGTTCCGCGCGTGACGCAGGAGCGAGTACCGCACCTGCACCGCACCCCACCCCGACCCTTCCCCTACGCGGGGAAGGGAGTCTCGCGCCAGCGCTGCGCCACCGACGCAAGCTGCTCGACGGGCGCGCGCAGCAGGGCGCCGGCCGTCGCGCGCACCCGCTCCCGATCGCACTCCTCGGCGAGGTATTCCACCGGGGACTTGCCGTCAAGACGCGCGAGCAACAGGCCGGGCAGCAGATGCGCGGCGCGTGCTTCGATCGCTTCGCGCGCCTCCCACGTCACGCCCGCGAGGTACGCATCGGTCAGCGCGGCGAAGCATTCGAGGTACCGCGCCTTCCCCTGCGGGCGCCACGCGCCTTTCAGCATGAGGTGATTCAGGCAGAACGCGAGGTCGAACGCCGGGTCGCCGTACGACGCGCACTCGGCGTCGAGGAACACCGGGCAGGCGGGGCCGACGAGGATGTTCTTCGGGCTCACGTCGCCGTGGACGAGCGCGAGCTTCGTGCTCGCCGTCGCGTCGACGAGTGCGCGCAGCCGGTCCGCATGGGCGGGATGCCGCTCCCCCGTGGCGAGCAGGTACGCCTCGAGCCGGAGCGGATGGAAGATGTGGTCGTTCGCAAAGCGCTGCGCGAGATCCTCGCGATGCGCGGTCGCCGCGTGCAGCATCGCGAGGCGCCGTCCGACGTCGGCCGCGAACCGGACGTCGATCCGTCCGTCGCGCAGCTCCGATTTCCACACCGGATGGCGCTCCGGGGCGAGGTACTCCATCGCGAACCAGCCCGCGTCGCGGTCCTCCGCGAGGAGCCGCGGAGCGCAGCCGGGCAGGATCTCGTGGGCGACACGCAGCCACTCCGCTTCGCTGTGGTTGCGCTCGACCGGCGCCCACCATTCGGCCGCGACCTTCAGCTTCGGCAGCGCGCGCTTGACGCACAGCTCGCGCCCGCCGACCCGCACGCGGACGATGTCGGAGGAGACGCCGCCGGCAAGCGGCTCGACCTCGATCGGCGCTTCCGTGCGCGCGAGTCCCGCAGCGCAGAGCATCGCGCGCAGCGCATCGACAGAATCATGCCCGGTTTCGTCGGCCATCCGCGAATGCTACGCAGCCGGCGGCGGGGACGCTGCGGCCCCCGACGAGCAGCGACGCCGCTCCTGCGCACGCGAGCGCGGCGAGGCATCGGGTCCGGCCTTGCGCACCAGTCGTCGCCCTCCGCCCCAGCGAAGCCTCGCGCAAAGCCATCCGACGGCTCTGCGCCCGCCGGCGTCATTCAAGGCCTCGGCGGTGAAGCGCTCCCGCGCACCAGAAGGCGTCGACGCCGGGCGCCTTCGCATCAGCAGGTTCTGCGCCTGCCGTCGTCGCCTTCCATCCCTCGCGACGCCCGGCGCGACGCCACCCGACAACCTTTGCGTCCCTCCGCGTCCTGCGCGCCTTCGCGGTGGCGCTTGTCGCCAGCCTCAGCCCAGCGCGGCCGGCACCGGCGCCTGCCCTCCACCATAGCTCCCGCGCACCGGGCTCGGCCCGCCCGGCAGGACGCGCACTGCGCAGTACTTGAGCTCGGGGATCTTGCCGAACGGATCGAGCGCGGGGTTGGTGAGCTTGTTCGCCGCCGCCTCGTAGTAGCAGAACGCGATGAACACGGATCCCGTCGGCATGCCGTCGTCGGCTCTCGCGTAGAGGGACACTTCGCCGCGGCGCGACTGCACCGTCACGACCTCGCCGGCGCCGATGCCGAGGCGCGCCATGTCGAGCGGATGCATCGACACGACCGGCTCCGGTTCGATCGCATCGAGCACACCGGCACGGCGGGTCATCGACCCCGTGTGCCAGTGCTCGAGCTGCCGGCCGGTGATGAGGACCATAGGGTACTGCGCGTCGGGCCGCTCGGCGGCGGGCACGAGGTCCGCCGGGACGAGCTTCGCGCGCCCGGTCACGGTGGGGAAGTGGTCGACGAACACGACCGGCTGGCCCGGGTCGCCCTCGTGACCGCACGGATAGGTCACGCTCGACTCGGCCTCGAGCCGCGCCCAGGTGATCCCGGCGATCGAGTCCATGCACTGCCGCATCTCGTCGAACACGTCGCGGGGGTGCGTGTAGCGCCAGTCGAGGCCGAGGCGACGCGCGATCTCGATGATGATCCAGAGATCGGGCTTCGCGTCGCCCGGAGGATCGAGCGCCGGCCGGCCAAGCTGCACCATGCGGTCGGTGTTGGTGACCGTGCCCGTCTTCTCCGGCCACGCCGTAGCGGGCAGGACGACGTCGGCGAGGTACGCGGTCTCGGTGAGGAAGATGTCCTGCACGACGAGGTGCTCGAGCGAGGCCAGCGCCGCGCGCGTGTGGTCGATATCGGGGTCCGACATCGCCGGGTTCTCGCCCATGACGTAGAGGCAGCGGATGCGCCCGGCGCTCGCCGCGTTCATGATCTCGACCACGGTCAGGCCCGGCTTCGGATCGAGGCGCACGCCCCAAAGGGTCTCGAAGCGGTGCCGCGCCTCGGGGTTGTCGACGCGCTGGTAGTCCGGATACACCATCGGGATGAGGCCCGCGTCGGACGCGCCCTGCACGTTGTTCTGGCCGCGCAGCGGGTGCAGCCCGGTGCCCGGCCGGCCGATCTGGCCAGTGACCATCGCGAGCGCGATCAGGCAGCGCGCATTGTCGGTGCCGTGCACGTGCTGCGAGATCCCCATGCCCCAGAGGATCATCGAGGCCTTCGAGCGCGCGTAGAGCCGCGCGACCTCGCGGATGGCGGGAGCGGGGATGCCGCATATCGGCGCCATCAGCTCGGGCCGGTAGCCCTTCACGTTCTCGGCGAGCGCCTCGTAGCCGGTGGTGCGATCGCGCACGAAGGCCTCGTCGACCAGACCCTCGTCGACGATCGTGTAGAGCATCGCGTTCAGAAGCGCAACGTCGGTGTCCGGATGGAACTGCAGGTAGTGCGTCGCATGGCGCGCGAGCTCCGTCCGACGCGGATCCGCGAGGATGAGCTTCGCGCCGCGGCGCGCCGCGTTCTTGATCCACGTCGCCGCGACGGGATGGTTGACCGTCGGGTTCGCCCCGATCACGAAGATGAGATCGGCGTGCTGCACGTCGGACACCGGGTTCGACACCGCCCCGGAGTTGATGCTCTCCATCAGCGCCGCGACGCTCGACGCATGGCAGAGCCGCGTGCAGTGATCCACGTTGTTCGAGCCGAAGCCGACGCGCACGAGCTTCTGGAAGAGGTAGGCCTCCTCGTTCGCGCCCTTCGCCGAGCCGAAGCCGGCGAGCGCGCCGCTGCCGTCGCGGTCGCGGATCTTCCGCAGTCCGTCGGCGGCGAGGGCCAGTGCTTCCTCCCACGTCGCCTCGCGAAAGACCTCGTGCCAGCGGTCGGGGTCGACGGCGAAATCCTTGTGCTTCGGTACGCTGGCCTTGCGCACGAGCGGCCGCGTGAGGCGATGGCGGTGGCTCGCATAGTCGAAACCGTAGCGGCCCTTCACGCACAGCCGCCCATGGTTCGCCGGGCCGTCGCGGCCCGTCACCTGGACGATGCGGTTCTCCTTGACGTGGTAGGTGAGCTGGCAGCCGACGCCGCAGTACGGGCAGACGGAGTCCACCTTGCGGTCCACCTCCTCGAGGCCGAGGCCGCCCGCCGGCATCAGCGCGCCCGTCGGGCACGCCTGCACGCACTCCCCGCACGCGACGCAGGTGGAGACCCCCATCGGATCGTCGAGGTCGAAGACGATCTTCGCGTGCTCGCCGCGGAACGCGTAGCCGATGACGTCGTTCATCTGCTCCTCGCGGCACGCTCGTACGCAGCGCGTGCACTGGATGCACGCGTCGAGGTTCACCGCGATGGCGGGATGCGAGACGTCCCGCGCCGGTTGCTCGCGTTGCGGCAGCCGCGGCCGGCCGACCCGCAGCCGCGCCGCCCAGCGGTCGAGCTCCGATTCCGAGGTGTACGGGCTCACCGGCGACGCGGGCATGGCCTCGTCCTCGCGGCTGCGCGGCATGTCGGAGAGCAGCAGCTCGAGCACCATCTTCTGCGAGCCGAGCGCGCGCGCGCTGTCGGTGGTGACCTCCATGCCGGCGCGCGGCGCACGGCAGCAGGAGGGCGCGAGGGTCCGCTCGCCCTTGATCTCGACCACGCATGCGCGGCAGTTGCCGTCGGGCCGGTAGCCGGGCTTGTAGCAAAGGTGAGGGATCTCGATGCCGTGGCGGCGCGCGGCTTCGAGAAGGTTCTCCCCCGGGTGCGCGAGCACGTCGCGACCGTTCAGCTTGAAGCCGACCGGAAGGGCGGCGATCGCGTCGTTCGTCGTCGCGGTCATGAGGTGCGTGTGCCGGTTCGGCGCGGATCGTGCGCGGCGATGCGCGCCGTCCGCGCGCTGTTCGATGATCGGACTACTCGAGCTCGTGGCGGAAGTACTTCATCACGCAGAGCACCGGGTTCGGCGCCGCCTGGCCGAGGCCGCAGATCGAGGCGTCCGCCATCGTCTGCGACAGCTCCGCGAGCAGCGCCTCATCCCATTGCGGCTGCTCCATGAGTGCGAGCGCCTTCGCGGTGCCGACGCGGCAGGGCGTGCACTGCCCGCACGACTCGTCCTTGAAGAAGCGCATCACGTTGCGCGCGGCGTCGATCGCGCGGTCGTGCTGCGAGAGGATGACCAACGCAGCCGAGCCGATGAAGCAGCCGTAGGGCTGCAACGTGTCGAAGTCGAGCGGCACGTTGCCGAGGGAGGCCGGCAGGATGCCGCCCGAGGCCCCGCCGGGCAGGTAACCGTAGAGCTCGTGGCCGTCGAGCATGCCGCCGCAGTACTCGTCGATCAGCTCGCGGGCGGTGATCCCCGCGGGCGCGAGGTGCACGCCCGGCTTCTTCACCCGGCCGCTCACCGAGAAGGAGCGCAGGCCCTTGCGGCCGTGGCGCCCGCACGACGCGAACCACTCCGGACCCTTCTGCAGGATGTCGCGCACCCAGTAGAGCGTCTCGATGTTGTGCTCGAGCGTCGGCCGGCCGAAGAGCCCGACCTCCGCGACGTAGGGCGGCCGCAGCCTGGGCATGCCGCGCTTGCCCTCGAGCGACTCGATCATGGCCGACTCCTCGCCGCAGATGTACGCGCCCGCGCCCCGGCGCAGATGAATGGGCAGGATATTGTCGCCGGCGACGCGCCTGAGCGCCGCGCGCTCACGCTCGAGCAACGCGCGCAGGCCATGGTACTCGTCGCGCAGGTAGATGTAGATCTCGGAGACGCTCACCGCCCACGCGGCGATCAGCATGCCCTCCAGGAAGCGGTGCGGGTCGCGCTCGAGATAGTACCGGTCCTTGAATGTCCCCGGCTCGCCCTCGTCGATGTTCACCGCCATCAGCCGCGGCGCCGGCTGGTCGGCGACGATCTGCCACTTGCGTCCAGCAGGAAACCCCGCGCCGCCGAGCCCGCGCAGGCCCGCATCGGAGAGCGTCTTCGCGACGGACTGCCGGCTCACCTCCTGACGGTCGTGCAGACGCTCGTGCGCACCGTCGACCTCGTCCGCCTGCGTCGCGAGCAGCGCCAGTCCGTCCTGATGCGCCATCCGACCGCGCACGAGCGAGCGGAGCAGCCGATAACCGCCGCCCTTCACGTACTCCTCGTAGCCGATGCAGTGCGGCGCGACGATCTCCGCGTGCGGATGCGCGTCGCCCGGCTCCGCGTGCTGGACCGCGCGCTGGTCGACGAGCGCCTTCACCTTGTCGACGGTCGCATGGGGACACGGGTTCTGCCCGACGACGGCCACCGGCGCGGTTTCGCAGCGGCCGACGCAGGGCACATGAACGACGCGCACGTCTTTGCCCAACGCCGCGGGAAGCGTCGCAAGGAGGTGCTTCGAGCCTGCCATCTCGCACGAGAGCGAGTCGCAGACGCGGACGGTGATCGCGGGCGGCGCCGCCTCGCCCTCCTTCACCACGTCGAAGTGGTGGTAGAACGTCGCGACCTCGTAGACCTCGGCCATCGAGAGCTTCATCTCGTGGGCGAGCGCGACGAGATGCCGGTCGGCGAGGCAGCCGTAGCCGTCCTGGATGCGGTGCAGGTTCTCGATGAGGAGGTCGCGCCGGCGCGACGTGCCGTCGAGCAGCGTCCTGATCTCGGCGAGCGACTGCGCGTCGGGCTGGCGGCCCTTGGGCTTGCCAGGGAAGCGGACGGCTTTCGCCTCGACGAGAGGCGCGGGCAGGACGGGCTCGAGCCGGTTGCTCATTTCCCAAGCGGCTTTCGTTCGGGGCCGGTTGGCCGGATCCGCTCAGGCACCTGGCGCTCGCCCGGCTGCAACCACGAGCTTCTCGCGCCACCGGCCTCGTAAGTGGTCACGCAGGAGAGGCGGAGATCGTACACCCGGCCAGTCGCTCCTGAACGGAGTACGCACGTCGCGTTCGCGCTTTCCCCCGGTGTTCGCACCGCTCTGGTGTTGTGCTGCGGCCCTCAGCGCGACGCTGTTGCACGCTCGGGCGCCGCATTCGCGGCGGCCCCGCGTGCAGCCGCGATCGCCGCGAGCAGCACCTCGAGGTCGACCGGCTTGTGGAGGACCGGCCACGCCGCGCCGGCCTGCCGATCGATCTGATCGGCGCCGGTGTCGCCCGTCACGATCACGCCCGCGATCCGCCGACGGGCGCGTGCCTGGATCATCTCGAGGAGCTCGATGCCGTTGATCGATCCGGGGAGTCGAAGGTCGCAGAGGTAGAGATCGGCCTCGCCGATATCCGGCGCCGCAAGCGCTTGCGACGCGCTCGTGAACACCCGCGTGCGCGCACCCAGCGATTCCAGCCACTCGCGCCAGGCGGCGGCGACGAGCGCATCGTCCTCGACGAGGACCACGCGCAGTCCGACGAGCCGGGAAGGAACCGCTGCGGACGACGTCGCCGCACCGACCGTGACCGCGGAGTCCACGTCTTCGGGCCTCGGGATGCGCACTTCGAACACGCTGCCGCGCCCGAGCCTCGAACGGCATGCCACCTCGTAGCCGAGCAACTGTGCCAGCCGACGCACGATCGACAGGCCGAGGCCGAGGCCCTGGGTGCGGTCGCACTGCGCGTTCGCCACCTGATAGAACTCGTCGAAGATCGGCTCGAGATGCTCTGGGGCGATGCCGATGCCGGTGTCCCAGACCTGCAGCAGCAGGTGGCCGCGACGCGCGCGCGCAGTCACGAGCACGCGGCCGCGCTCGGTGTAGCGGATCGCGTTGCTCGCAAGATTGCGCAGCAGGCCGAGCAGCAGGCCCGGATCCCCCGTGACCGGCCCCAGGCGCCTGGAGAGGCGGGTCCGGTAGCGCAGGCCCTTCTCGCGCGCGAGGTGCGCGCACTCGCGCTCGAGCTGCCGGCAGACCTCGGCCGGGTCGAGGCGCACCCGCTGCTGCCTGACGACGCCGGCGTCGAGGCGCGAGATGTCGAGCAACGCATCGAGGAGCTGTCCGAGCACCTCGGTGGAACGCTCCAGGCTGAGGGCGATGTGCTGCTGCCTCGCGTCGAGCGGGGTCTTCCGCAGCGATTCGATGAACAGGCCCATCGCCTGGATCGGCTGTCGCAGGTCGTGGCTGGCGGCGGCGAGGAATCGCGACTTCGCGGCGTTGGCCTTCTCGGCGGCGGTCGTGGCCGCGAGCAGCGCCGCCTCGGCCCGCTTGCGTGCGGTGATGTCCTGGACCGCCGCCACGCGCACGAGCCGCCCGGCGGTCTCCATGATCTGGCCATGCACCACCACGTGGATGAGCGTGCCGTCCTTGCGCACGCCGCGATGCTCGACGACCCGAGGCGTATCGGTGCGCACCCCGACGAGGGCGTGCGCACGGTCTTCCGGGTGGACGAGCTCCGCGATCTCCCGGCCGATCATCTCCTCGCGGGTGTAGCCGAACATGGTCGCCAGCTGCTCGTTGACGTCGAGCAGGCGACCGTCCTCGGAGATCGCGATGCCTTCGAACGCCGCGGCGGCGAGCAGGCGGTACCGCTGCTCCGCTTCGTGCGCCGCACCCTCCAGGGCGCGGCGTGCGGTGACGTCGATGCAGATGCCCGACATGCGCAGCGCGACGCCGGATTCGTCGTACGTGGTGTCGCCGAGCGCCTCGATCCACCGCACCTCGCCGGAAGGATGGATGACCCGGTACTCGTTGGCGAGGCGCTTGCGGTCGCGGATGGCAGCCTGGATCCGGCGTTCGGCGAGCTCGCGGTCTTCCGGATGCAACCGGCCCCGCCAGCTCGCGAACGACGCACTGTCGCGCTCGGGGTCGAGGCCGAACAGCCGGTAGAGCTGCTCCGACCAGACGAGCTCCCCGGTGCCGATGTCCCAGTCCCAGGTCCCCGCGCCCGCGGCCTTCTGCGCGAGCGCCAGCCGCTCGTTCGCCCGCCGCAGCTCCTCCGTGGCGCGGTTCACCCGCGCCTCGGCGTCCATGCGCGCCGTGACGTCCATGACGCTCGCGATGAAGCAGTCGACGCCGTTCAGCTTGATGCCGTCGACCGAGACCTGCAGCAGCTTGGTCTCACCCGAGCGTGTGACGCAGCCCGCGAGCCGATCGCGAACACGGCCGTCACAACGGAACGTCTCGATGACGCCGACGCGCGCCGCGGAGTCGGCCCACAGCCCGAGCCCGACCGTGGTATTGCCGATCAGCTCTTCGCGCTCGTAGCCCATCATCCGGCAGAACGTCTGGTTGACGTCGAGGAGCCTGCCGTCGTCCGTGCGGCTGATCAGCATGCCGACGGGGTTGAAGTGGAACGCCTTGAAGAAGCGGTCCTCGGACTCGGTCCGTGGCGGATCGGGCGGCGCGCCGTCCGGGAGACCGGGGATCGACGTCATCGGCTCGCCAAAACGCGGCGGGCAGGCCTGGTGCTGCTTGGCAATGCGCTGAGGAGCATCGCGCGTGAAGTGGAGTCGATCGGCGTCGTGGCGGACCCCGCGCGAAGGCCTTCCCATCGCGCCCCCCGCCGGGACGAAGGATAACGAGAAACGAACGACCGGCGCTTCGGCATCGGGCCGGCACCGCCGCTGACTCGATGCGGGCGGTGCCG
>Ga0209254_10000948_pt1 | contig 25517 bp, 19 predicted proteins | sample FrelakmetDIP11DI_FD_187148 | JGI IMG/M metagenome (GOLD analysis project Ga0209254, IMG submission 187148) | Freshwater lake sediment microbial communities from the University of Notre Dame, USA, for methane emissions studies - DIP11 DI (SPAdes)... | ecosystem: Environmental > Aquatic >...
CGACCTACACTCTTAGGGTCGCCAGGTAGGTCGGGCACCCGTGCCCGACATCACCGTCGGCGCGGGGAAACCGTCGGGCAACGCCGTGCTTTTGCCCGACCTACACGCTGTGGGTAGCCGGGTAGGTCGGGGCACCTCTGCCCGACATCACCGTCGGCGCGAGGAAACCGTCGGGCAACACTCCGCTCTTGCCCGATTTACACTCTGTGGGTAGCCGCCCAGGAAACCGTCGGGCACCCGTGCCCGACATCACCGTCGGCGCGGGAAACCGTCGGGCAACGCTGCGATTATGGCCAACCCTATCGTGAACTGCGTGAATTTCAACCATGCAATACCGCCGCTCTAAAGTGCCCGGTGCGACCTATTTCTTCACGGTCGTAACCTATCGGCGGCGGGCATTTCTATGCGAACCGGACTCGGTGGCCTTGCTGCGGGAAGCGTTTGCCACGGTCCAACACCGATATCCATTCCGGATGGACGCCGCTGTGCTCCTGCCTGATCACCTGCACTGTCTTTGGACACTGCCGCCGAACGATCGCGATTACTCGACCCGCTGGATGCTGATCAAATCGTATTTCACCCATCGTTGCGCGGCCTCGCTCAAAATCGCGCGTTCGCCTCCGCTTCGGCACAAGCGCGAGCAGACAATCTGGCAACATCGCTTCTGGGAACACCACATTCGCGATGATCGGGATTTCGAACGCCACTGCGACTACATCCACTACAACCCGGTCAAACACCGCTGGGTCTCGCGCGTGGTGGATTGGCCTCATTCCAGTTTTCACCGCTTCGTGGATAGGGGGATATACGCATCGGATTGGGCGGGGGCCCCGGAAGCGGAGGCTGCGGGGGGCTTCGGGGAATGATGTTACGCGGGCCGCAGGAGGCTGTCGGGCAACGCTGTGCTTTTGCCCGACCTACGCGTTTTGGGCTACCGCTGTGCCCCGACCGGGAACCCGTCGGGCAACGCTCCGCTATTGCCCGACCTGCGCGTTATGGGCTACCGCTGCGCCCCGAGCGGGAAACTCAGCCGTTCCACAGGTAGAATTCGGTCAACTCCGGATCACAGGCACAGCACCCGCTGCCGCAAGGGCGGCAGGTCGGCTCCCGCGTCACCTTGCCCTTGCGAATCCAGTGCTCCAGCATGCCGCGCATGGCATCGGGCTCCACCTGGAAATGCCACGCGAGATCGCGCAGAGAAGCCCGGCCTCGATCGGTCAGATAATTTCGCACGTCGACCAGCATAATCCGTATCCTCTCAACTCACGGCTTGCTGACAACAAGACGGCCGTCAAACGCCTCGCTCCGACGGCGCCGACCGAGAAGGCGCATGACTGCGACCACCAACGCGAAAATGGCCGAGAGCCCCGCGATCCACCCCAGAGATAGCTGGGGATGGCGGGACACAGTCGCCGCCTGATAAAACAGCGTGGCGACCCCATACGCCATACCGGTCGTCCAAGCGACAACAAACGCTGCCCAGCGCCAGTTCGTCTCGCGGTAGATGGCTCCCGTCGCGGCGACACAGGGAACATAGAGCAGAACGAACAGCAGGTAGGCAAAGGCGCCGATGCGCCCGTCGAAGCGCTTCGCCATCGCTCCCAGCGTGACTTCGCTGGCACCCTGCTCTTTCAGAGCTTCCATATCCTCAACCGTTTCCATACCCAAAGGGTCGCGATAGCTTCTGACTAACTTGGCGACATTCGGCGCGATCGTCCCCACCGCCGCCTTCAGTCCTGCCGAAAAGTCGAAGGGTTCTTCGGCAACGGGCGACTGGCCTGGCTGCTCGACCTGCGCATAGAGCGCGTTCAAGGTACCCACCACCGCCTCCTTGGCGAAAACGCCGGTGAAGATCCCGACCGTCGCCGGCCAGTTTTCCTCGGTGATGCCCAGCGGAGCAAAGGCCGGCGTAATGGCTTGGCCGATCTCACTCAGCAGTGAGGTCTGCGAGTCTTGATTGCCGAATGAACCGTCGCGGCCCAGGTTGTTCAAGAAGCTGAGCACCACGACCACCGCAATGATCGCCTTTCCGGCTCCGAACATGAAGCTTTTCAGGCGGTCCCAGGCGCGTAACACCACGCTCTTCCATGTCGGCAGATGATACGGGGGCAATTCCATAATGAAGGGTGTCGCCGCCCCTCCCAGCAGCGTGTGCTTCAAGACATAACCGGTCAGCACCGCAATGCCGATGCCTACCAAATAGAGCATGAACACCATGTTCTGACCCCCGGACGGAAAAAACGCGGCGACGAACAGTGCATAGACCGACAGGCGAGCGCCGCAGGACATGAATGGGTTCATCGCAACGGTCAAAAAGCGATCCCGTTCGCTATCGAGGGTACGGGTCGCCATGATCGCCGGCACGTTGCAGCCGAACCCCACCAGCAGCGGCACGAAGGACTTGCCCGGCAGACCGATAAAGTGCATCAGGCGGTCCATCACGAAGGCGGCCCGCGCCATGTAACCGGAATCTTCGAGAAAAGACAGGAACAGGTAGAGAAAACCGATGATCGGGATAAACGTCACAATGATTTGCACGCCGCCGCCGACGCCGTGAGCCAGCAGTGTCGTCAACCAGGGAGGGCTGCGCAGGTATTCGAGAAGCGCCACGACACTGTCCACGAAAAGCAGGCGGCCCAACTGATCGAAAAAATCGACGAAAATGCCGCCCAAGTTGATGGTGAACATGAACATGAGGTACATCGCCGCTAGAAAGATCGGGATGCCCAGCATGCGGTTGAGCACCACGCGATCGATACGTTCCGAGATGCTGGTACGCAGCCGCGTCTTTCTGATCAGGACTTCGCGGCTGACCGCATTGATGAATCCGTAGCGGCTGTCGGCGATCAGGATATCGGCCTCCTCGCCCGTCTGCGCTTCGATTTCCCGGAGCAACCCCGGCAGAGCATCGTTCGCGCGGACACCGGCCAACTTGGAGCTCGGCTCGTCTCCCTCGAGGAGTTTCAAAGCGAGCCAGCGCGGATCGATGGGCTTACCGTGTTGAACGGGCAGTTCGATAAGTGCCGCCAGCGTTTCGATCGCCTTATCGATCGCCGGAGCATAGGCCACGCGCGCCTTCGGCGGTTGCCGCCGTTCCAGGAATCGCTGAACACGCCGCTTGAGCACCCCAATCGCCTCGCCGCGAACGGCACTGATGGGCACCACCGGGCAACCCAAGCGGCGCGACAGCTCATCGGCATTGACTTCGATCCCTTGATCCTGCGCCACGTCCATCATGTTCAACACAATCAGGAGCGGCACCTGCATCTCCAGGAGTTGGGTCGTGAGATACAGATTGCGCTCCAAGTTCGACGCGTCGACGATGTTGATGAAGAGTTCCGCTTCCCCGGAGAGGATGTAATCGCGGGCAACCTTCTCGTCGAGTGCGGTCTGCTCCTGAAAAACGTCGAGAGCATAAATACCCGGGAGGTCGACGATCGTGATCTCCCGGCCGCCATCCCGGTAACTGCCCTCCTTGCGGTCGACCGTGACCCCCGGCCAGTTCCCGACGCGCTGCCGCGAGCCGGTCAGGAGGTTGAACAGCGTGGTCTTGCCGCAGTTCGGGTTGCCCACCAACCCGATCACATGAGCACTCATGACGATTTCCTTTCGACCAGCAGAACACTGGCCTCGCCTTTTCTCAGGCTGAGCGCGAAACCGCGAACCCGGATTTCCACCGGATCACCCAGTGGCGCGTAGCGGATCACCGCGAACTCCGTACCCGGGGTGAGCCCCATCGCCAGCAGCCGGCTGCGATAAGCCCGGCTTCCGCGGGCGAATCCCAACACCCGCCCTTGTTCGCCCACCCGGAGATCGCCTAGGGTCATCGACATAAACTCCTCGCGAGCGCCGCAATGCTTGCCGCCAGTCCCGCTTGCCAGTCGCTACAAATGATAATGATTATCTTATAGCCTGGCGAGCACGGGATCAATATGCCGCTCGTCGAGTGCTCTGGGAGCCGAGCAGCAATTGAGGAGATGAGGCAGAGATCTTGTGAGGAGATGAGGCAGAGATCTTGGCGGTGTTGGCTGCGTGAAACGCAATCCCAGGCGCGAAGCCTGGCTGCGCTCTGGGCCGCCGGGGCGCAGTTGACGGCACTGGGTGTTAGCCAATTCCGCGGCGTCCGCCCCGTCCGCTGGCTTTAATGCAGTGTATCGGTGGGCGAGGCTCGTGCGATCCCTTCGCAGTTACCTCGCCCTGATCGGGTCAGTGGATCCGAGCTTTGAGCCAATCGGCGACCCCTCGGGGGATTTCCTTTTGGGCGCGACCGCTAACGTAGATGCCGATATGCCCCCCTTTAAAGGCCATGGTCGTGTAGTCCTTCGTCCCGACATGCTTTTCGAGGGCGATGGACGAACCCGGCGGAACCAGATGATCTTCCGTCGCGTAGACGTTGAAGACCGGCATGGTCACCCGGTTCAGATCGACCTTGCGCTCACCGATCTCGAGACTGCCGTCGACCAACCGATTTTCCTTGTAGAACCAAGTGATGAACTGCCGGTAAGCCTCGCCGGCCTGATCGGGACTGTCGAAGATCCATTTTTCCATGCGGAGAAAGTTCTTGAGCTTGACCGGGTCTTCGAGCATGTCGGCCATGTCCACGTACTTCTGGCCGGTGAGGCGGAACGGCTTCAACGATAGAAAGCTCCAGTTCAGCAGTTCACCCGGTACGTTACCCAGCGTGTCCACCATCAGGTCCACGTCGAGACCTTGCGCCCACTTGCTGAGGACATTGTCCGGCGTATGAAAATCTACCGGCGTCACCATCGTCACCAGGTTGCGCACTTTCTCCGGATGCATGGCTGCAAAGCAAAGGCTGAAGGTACCGCCCTGGCAGATGCCGAGCAGATTGATACTGGCCAGATTGTGCTGGCGGCAGATGAAATCGACGCAGCGACGGATGTAACCGTTGATGTAATCATCGAGTTCGAGATAACGATCCGCGCCATCGGGATAGCCCCAGTCGATCAAATAGACATCCAGCCCCTGGTCGAGGAGTCCCCGGATCATCGAACGGTCTTCTTGGAGGTCCGCCATGTAGGGGCGATTCACCAGAGCGTAAACAATCAGCACCGGAACCTTGGCGGGTTCCGCCACCCTCGGCCTAAACCAGTACAAGACAAGCTTGTCCTCGCGATAAACGGGATCCTTGGCACTGGCGCCAACATCGATTTCTCGAATCTGGCTCAGGGTACCGATTCCGGTCGCGATCTTGCGGTTGAAATCGAACATCTCCTGCATAATTTGGTCGGGACGCAACATGTCGTTCACCTCTCCATGCTTTACGAATCACTCTTCGCCTGGCGGCGGCGATCCGGGGCCGTAGCTGCCGCCCGCGTCGGACCTGGAGCGAGCCGGAGTTCCTCGAGCTCGCGTCGCAAGGCCGACACTTCCTCATGAAGCTGCCGGACCCCGGTATCTTCCAATGCCTGCGCCAGACGCCACACCTGCCGCTGCAACTGGTGTGTACGCCGATGGCTGGTGTCGAGTTCGCGGCGTGTCGGCATGTTCAACCCACTCAACATCTCGTCAACCATCTTTTGCTCTTGCCGCTTGACGGCCATGAGCGTATTGGTCAGTTTGGCCTGTGCGCGGGTGAACTCGTCGGACGAAGAAATCTCGGCGTAAGCCTCCTCGCCGCAATCGACCCAGACGTTGTAAAAGGCGCGGAGGCTGTCGAGGCTCTCGCCTTTTTTCGCCTGCTCGCTGAACTTTTCCCTCAACAGTTCCGCCGCCCGGGTGACGACCCGGGACAGAACCGCTGTGTAATCCTTGACCGAGTGGTTGTGCTCGAGCCATAGCTGACCCCAACGCTGAAGCTCCTCTTGCCACTCGCGGGTATAGCCTAGGGTCGGCGTCGATAACCACCCGCTGACCAGACTGGGCAATCCGCCCGGCCCGGAAGGCGCGCCCATCTCCCGCAGCGCCTTTTCCATATCGCCCGGCATGACGGAGCACGCAGAACTGACACGCCGCCAGGTGTCGATAGGCATCCCCCACAAGGCAGCGAACCCGGCCCAGGGGTCCTTCGACGGCGTGAAACCGGCCGTCGCCTGTTCCTGCATCTTTTGGAAACCTTGGGTCACCGTATCCCACCATTGCTGGCTGTCCTTTTCAGCGGTCGCCCCTAGGGACAGGATTTTCCACAAGGTCTGTCCGAACTGAAGATAAGATTGATTGAGCTCCAGCGTCTTTTCCATCCAGGATCGGGACTCGGAAGGCATTGCCGGCGACATCAGCTTGGACCAGAAATCAATGCCCTGCGACCACGGGCTGGCCGGGAACTCGGGAGCTGTTTCGGACTTCGTGGCGGACGTCTGCCGCGAAAGATCCAACCAGGCATCCCAGTATTTCCGTTGCATGTCTACCCAAGTGTCGGTCCAATCCGCCTCGGCAAACGACTGTCTCTCATCCATTGCGGCTTCCTCCTGCGGTTACTGCGTGTTTCGGAACTAGAGTCGGCATCTCACGTGCAGAGCCCCGGCTCGTTTTGGGATTCCAGGGACCACCGTGGCATTGGCATCGAGACAAAGCGAGACAAGCATTATGGTCGCTTCTGCTCGAGGTCCCTGACCTTCGGGGTACCCCACCTTCACGATCCGCGCGACTCGCGGGCTCTCCCCCATGCTAGGTCCTGCAGGGTTTGCACCTACGGAACGGTTAGGCGCCTTCCCATCCGCTTCTCATGCGCAGCACTATACCAGACGCGTTGTGCGATGCAATAGGCCATGACCGGCACCCTCATACTCTGCTTCTGCGCGGAGCGCACTAGCCCGCAGTATACACCCAGGTCGCCCCCCAGGACGCACATATCGTCATGTTTCGCAGAACATTAAAAATCTCCTCTTGACAACGCCGCGGACTCAAGTTATGTTGCGCTGCAATAGAACCCGTCATCGGGTTCCGTCGTCAGCCCTCAACACTCACAAAAGAGGTAATTGTCATGACTACACAAACGTACGATCAGTGGCTGGAAATGTCCCGCGCCGCAATGGCACCGATCACGCGGTGGCAGGAACTCGCCTCCAAGACAGCCGAGAAAGTCGCCGAACAAAGCCTGCTGATTGCTCAAGACTACGTGGAACTCGGTGCTCGTCAGCTGCAACTGATGGGCGAAGTGAAGGATCCGCAAAAATGGGCCATGGAAGAGAGCAAGCTGGTCGCGGAGTTCGGTCAGAAAATGGTTGGACGAGCTGGCGCGTATTTGAAGGCCGCCAGAGAGACACGAGACGAATTCACCGGTTGGGCCGAGACGACCGCCAAGGCGGCAGGTGTAACGCCCAGCGTCCTGCAGGGAGTTTACCCAGGCAAGGCGGCCACGTAATCCTCTGCCCCCCCCAAGACCGGTTAGTTATTGTGTGAAATTCAGCGCGCGGACCCCAACGCTGCTTCGCGCCCGTTGGGGTTCCGCCGAGAGGGTCACAATTGTTTGGGCCAAGACGCCGGTTTATTATTGATTTTTTTGGCATGTCCCAGAGGTCCTAGCAGTATGGATGATGTCGTCATCGTCGCAGCCACGCGAACCGCTATCGGCAAATTCGGCGGCGCTCTTGCGAATGTCCCGGCCGTCCAGCTTGGCGCCCGGGTGATTCTGCGCCTGCTCGAGCAAACAGGATTGGAAGCCCGCCAGATCGATGAAGTCATCATGGGGCAGGTTCTGACGGCAGGAACCGGCCAAAACTCGGCTCGCCAATCCGCGATCCATGCCAGCCTGCCGGTCGAAGTCTCGGCTACCACGATCAATAAGGTTTGCGGCAGCGGGCTCAAAGCGGTACAGCTCGCCGCTCAATCCGTGATGTGCGGGGACGCGGAAATCGTCATAGCCGGCGGTCAGGAAAATATGAGCCTCGCGCCCCACCTCCTCCCGAATTCCCGAAACGGCAACCGCTTGGGCGACTGGACCCTGATCGATAGCATGATCGTCGACGGCCTCTGGGATGCCTTCCACGACTGCCACATGGGGGTTACCGCCGAGAACATCGTCGACCACTTCGGAATCACAAGGGAAGACCAGGATGCGTTCGCAGCCGCGTCGCAACAGAAGACCGAAGCGGCCCAGAAAGCTGGGCGATTCGGCGAGGAAATAGCCCCAGTCGAGATTCCCCAGCCCAAAGGCGAAACCTTGACCTTTGACACCGACGAGTTTCCAAGGCACGGGACGACGGCGCAATCCCTGTCGAAACTCAAGCCCGCGTTCAAACCGGATGGCAGCGTCACCGCCGGTAACTCATCAGGCATCAACGACGGTGCGGCTGCGGTGATGGTCATGACCGACCATATGGCTCAGCGGCTTGGACTCAAGCCGTTGGGGCGGATCGCTGCAAACGGGTGTGCGGGCGTGGAACCGGCCATCATGGGCACCGGTCCCATCAGCGCGACCCGGCGTTGCCTCCACCGTGCGGGTTGGACTGTCGAGGACCTGGATCTCATCGAGGCGAACGAAGCCTTCGCCGCGCAAGCGATTGCCGTGAACCGCGAACTCGGCTGGGATACGTCGAGAGTCAACGTCAACGGCGGCGCGATCGCGTTGGGCCATCCCATCGGCGCATCCGGTGCGCGGATTCTCGTCACTTTGCTGTATGAAATGCGGCGGCGCGATGTTCACAAGGGTCTGGCGACCTTATGTATCGGTGGAGGACAGGGCATCTCTGTCGCTGTCGAGCGCTGACATGCCCGGTTAGAAGCTGTGTGGGAGCCTACTGCGTATCGCGCCATGACTGGCTTGCTCAAGTGCTCACAATCTTCTTGTGTTTCCCCGTACACTCCGGTTTTCGTCCCTTCGCCTGTCTGCGTGCGGAGACGCACGGGCAGGCGCATTGCGTTGACAGCGCTTGTGGCAATTGAGCAGCTTTTTTCCGCACCTTGACGCCAGTCAACCCGTATTCCGAATCAAAACCGAGGAAATAGTCATGAATGGAAGAGTCGCTGTCGTCACCGGCGGAACAGGAACGATCGGTACAGAAATCTGTAAACACCTTGCGGCCGCGGGCTGCCGCGTCGTGGCACTCTGTCTGCCGGGCATGCCGGACTGCCGCATCGAAGAATGGGAAGCTTCGCGCAAGAGCGAAGGGTATGACATGCGCGCGATGGGCTGCAACGTGGCGGATTTCGAAGATACGGCGTCGACGATCCAGAAGATCGTCGACGACATCGGCCCGGTAGACATCCTGGTCAACGCCGCTGGCATTACGCGCGATGCTTCGCTGCGTAAGATGACGGCGGAGCAGTGGCGGGCCGTCATGAGCGCCAACCTCGACAGCGTGTTTAATACGACCCGCTGCGTGATCGACGGCATGCTGGATCGCGGCTTCGGCCGTATGGTCAACATTTCGTCGGTGAACGGGCAGAAGGGACAATTCGGTCAGGCCAACTATGCCGCCAGCAAAGCCGGTATACACGGATTCAGCATGTCTGTCGCACGCGAAGGTGCTCGCAAGAACGTGACCTGCAACACGGTCTCGCCGGGTTATATCGAGTCGCCCATGATCATGGCGGTTCCCGAGGAACACCGCGCGAAGATCATGGCCGAAATCCCGGTCGGCCGCTTTGGCAAACCCTCGGAGATCGGCCGGTTGGTTGCTTTTCTCACCGCGGACGAATCGGGTTTCATCACCGGTGCGGATATCTCGATCAACGGCGGTCAGCAGATGGGCTGAGCCTGTTGGCAGTCGCCGCGAGATGGACACTGAGCGCGTCATCAAGAAGTATCCCAATCGTCGGCTCTATGACGCGGCGGTCAGCAGGTACGTCACCTTCGGCGATATCCGTACGCTGGTAACAAGTGGGACCAAGTTTCGGGTCATCGACGCGAAAACGGAAGAAGACGTCACCCGCAACATTCTGCTGCAGATCATCCTCGAGGAAGAGGACAAGGGACAACCGATTTTTACCACCGAGGTTCTGGAGCAGATCATCCGCAGCTACGGCGACGCGATGCAAGGTTTTTTGACGACCTATCTGAAACAGAGCCTCGATGTATTTCTGCAGCAACAGAAGTTGATGCAGCAGCAGATGGAAGGGCTTATGCAGACCGGTCCCCTGTCTGTTCTTGCCGAACTCGCTCAACAGAACATCCGCCTCTGGCAATCTCTGCAGGAAGACGCTTTGAAGATCTATGGCTTTGGCGGCGACTCGAAGCACGCTGACAAACCGCCGGAAGAATCCTAAGCCATCCCGAACCTGCCGACCCAGTGAGACTCCCCGCCCCCGCCGGACGATCGCAGTGCTCGTTCACCCGCGGGCTGTGTGTCCGACACCCGCCCACCTTTAGCGAAATGCCCCGCACACGCACCACCGAGGTTGGTTGGGGGCCATGAGATCTCACGTTTCGGGTCGTCCGAACTTCCCTCTTCGTGCGCTTGCCTACCCATGCCCGCAGGCGGGCACCCACTTTCCGACCCCGCACGGATCCGTTCAACAACGGTTGCAGTCGGTAGCCGCTCGCCGACAAGGATCGGAAAACTCACCTTGAAAACTATCTCGAGCTTGAACTTTACGACCGGATCGCGGCGTGGCCGGTATGGCGCAGAAGCGATTGCGATGACGTTCACTGCCTTTCTTCTCCTGCTCACGTTCCAGCTCTTCATCGACAACGTGTTCATCACCACGACCAATGGCTTGTGGAAGAGCGTCAACGTCCGCGGTTGGGCCGATAACCCAAACCTCGCCAACCTGGATCTGGCCAACGTTTTTTACTTTCCCGTCTACGGGCGGCTGGTCGCCCTGCTCGACTGGCTGGGCGTTTTTCCGGGGCTGACCTGGAAGCAGATGGCCGTTCTCAATGCAGCGTTCGCCGGTGCCGTCATTGGCTGCGTTTACTTCTGGATCTCGTCAATCTTCCACAACCGGCTCATAGGGTTGCTCACCGCCCTCTTCTACATGGGATCGGGCCACTTCCTGACGTTGTCGGTTATCAACGAAGACATCATGCCAAGTTATTTTTTCGTGCTCGTCGGCATGATCCTGGCGGCCGTCTGGTTCGGGCGCCCGACGCCGATGCGTATCGTTACCGTGGCAGTTGTCGTTACTATCGGTTGGCTCTTCGAGTGGCGACTGCTCTTCCCCGTTGTCCCGCCCATGCTGCTGGCCCTATGGCTCTCTGGAGAGAACTGGAAAGAAAGGTTCACCCGTCCAGCTTTGTTTGCCTTGGGTTTGTGTGTGCTCCCGTTCCTGGTAACGGTCTTCATTTCCTACCAAACTTCCTTGACCTTGAAAGAGGGCCTGGAACTTTTTGGCCGGTTGTTTTGGGTCGGCAAGGGGGTTGGCACCGGCTGGGGCGGTTTTTCTTGGGCCAAGACCCTGCTGGTCTGGCCTGGCATGGCCGAGTCCTTGGTCGGTGGGCGTCATCTCGCATCCAGCGACTGGATGCACTATCCAGCAAACATCTGGGAGGTCGTTTCAGGAACGGTCATCTTGCTGACCCTGCTGATCCTGTCGCTGCGCTTTGTGTATTCGGAACGTGGAAACCCCACGGTCCTTGCCCACTTCGTCATTTTCGGCGGCACCCTGCTCGGTGGTCAGCTCTTCAACGCCTACTCCCAGCCGATGGAACCGCAGATGCAGATCAACGCCATGCCCTGGGTCATTCCCGCTTGGGCCATATTGATGATGCGGTTGCTATCTCAGCAGCGATTTTCGCCTTCCGGTGAGAGCCGCCCATTAACGGGGAAAGGGCCGACGCTCGCCTTGCTGGTGAGCCTTTTCCCCATGGCAGATACCGCCTACGTGCTCGCTGGCGCACGCGGCGGCAACACCCAGTATCTTGAACTGATCGGACGACTGGAACACGCATTCGATCCTGCCTCGACGGTGTTCCTCTACCAAGGATTCGATTACGTCATTCCGTGGCAGTTTACCATGTGGAGCGCCACCTGGCCCGACGTGGATCACCTCCCGCCTGCCCCTGCGGCGAGCCCCCGATTCAAGTGGATTTCCATCAACGACAGCATGATCGTGCATCCGAACGCAACTCCGCAGGAGCATGCGACGGAACTCCGGCGCAAAATCGACCACGCCCTCGCGCTGGGTTACCGCGTCGTCACCAATTATCTTTGGACGTGGTCGGAAGAGCGCTGGGTGCAGTTAGCCAGTACGATTGCCAAACCGGAAACACCCATTGCGATTCGGCGCATGTTACTTGACACTTATGAGGGTGCCGAGGTTTTCGTCGATCCCGTCGGGGGGGCCTTTTTCCAATTGAGAGCGAAACCCCAGCGACCCGAAGGATGAGGTTCATGATCAGCCTCAATCCCAATCCGCCAGCGCGCGCGACGCTTCCTTATTATTTCGATGAACCGCTTGGAAACGGAACCTCTGCGTCCTGCCGTCTCCTTCATGGCCTCGGCGTTGCGCGACAACCATTCAGTCAATACGCCCCTTTGAATCCGATGCCACCCTGCGACCCTGTGCGTTCTCGAACACCCTGAGGAAACCGAATCCGATGGCTCGAGCACCCGAGCGCACACCGAACGGCGTCGAACAGCTGCTGCCATACTTCCTGCTGGTCGCCTTGACCTGGGTCGCTCACTTTCTGCAGTTCCGGCAATTCGGCCTGTATGAGGATGACTACCACTACATCGGGATGTATTTGGATGCCGATTTCGCCGCGGTGCGCAAGATCGTGGCCAGTTCATTGATCGACTGGCCGCAGGGTAGGCCGCTGCAATCGATCGTCCCGCCGCTCCTCACCACGATCGCCTTTCCCATCGGCGGGCTGCCACTGCTCTACGTCATGGGTTTCGGCATTACCGCGGCAAGCGCGGTGCTCTTCTACCGCTTGACACTCCGGGTAACAGGATCACCGTTGACGGCGGTCATGGGGTCGGTGACGTTCGTCCTGTTCCCTGCCGATACCACCCATCCGTTCCTCATGCATGCGTTCGTACTGCGGCTGGCCATTGTCTGCGCCCTGGGGGCGAGCCTGCTGTATCTCAATCAGCGGCGCAGCTGGGCATATCTGCTGGCATTCACCGGTCTGCTGCTGTACGAGACCCCGTTGCTGATCTTCCTCAGCACGCCGCTCCTGACCGTGCGGTGGCATGCTCGCCGGGACCGACGCGAGCTACTGCGGCATGTTTTTCTCTGCGGGACGCTGATGGCCTTTACGGTGGTCATGCGAGTCGTCAACCAGGAGGCACGCATCCTGGATGCGCAAGCCAGCCTGATCGACATCCTCTGGACCCTTCCGGCTCAGCTGCTGACGGGCGCCCTCACGGCGATCCGGCAGATGACTTACGGGGCGGTAACGCGAATCGGCGCGGATCTCCGCACCCAACTCCTGGTCATCATGGCGATCCCACTATTCTATGCTTGGCTGCGATGGGCCAGCCAACGGCGATCGTCACCAGCTCCGGAATGCTATTCACCACTTCCGCCGCTGAACGCGCCGGATCAGACCGACCGACGGCTAGTCGGCAGACTCTTGCTGGCTTCCGGCGCGATGCTCCTCATCGCCTACATCCTCTCGTTCACACACGCTGCGTGGATCATCCGAGGACGCCTGACCTCGGTGCACATGGCCGCTGCGGTCGGGGGGTCGCTGCTATTTGCCTTGGTCACCTACTCGGTGCTTGTCGCCCTGAAGCACCCGATCCTCCGGCAGATTGCAACCGGAATCCTCGCGGTACACTTTGCGGTGCTGTTGGGCTATCGTCATTCGATCCAGCTCGATTTCGCCCGCAGCTGGATACTTCAGCGCTGGTATTGGACGAACATCGTCGAGGCAATCGGCGGGCACATGACGGAAAGCACCGTAGTGCTTATCGATGGGGCTGATATGCCTAGAAGCCGGTACATCAGGACCTACTCCTGGTTTGACCCGCTGGTTTTCGAGTTTCTGTTCCATATCCCTTCCGGCTGGCGTCGCCCCCCCGCCGCACTGCCCTTGTTCAACGGGACGACTCACCTCGAGAGTCGCGAGGGCGTGAGCAGCGCATTCTTCGCCGAGCGCCCGCGATGGTATCCATTGCTTGAGGGCAACGTGATTCTGGTGCAGCAGTCTGACGGGCGCCTGCTGCGAAGCAAGGCGCCCAGCGCTACGTTGCAAGGCCTGCAGGTCTCGCTGCGCGCGCCGGTAAACGATCCAGGCACCGAGTTGGAAACCCGCCCCCTGTACAATCTGCTGATCGATCGCGGTCTCCTGCAGCGGGCCGGAGGAGCGGACTGATCACGATCAGCCCGTGCGATTGGCGTCAACGTATAACAAGCCCATGCCGGCGGATTCGGCCCCGTTTCACCCGGCGAAGCCCGCCCTCTTCGCGACATCTTGAAGAAAGGGTTAACATACGGCCACCGAACCCTGGACTCTGGTCGAGGAGGGGAAACCGCCGATGACGCGTACTACGGCCGAGTTTGAAGCTCCCATCGATAGCACTCGCGGAAGGTTGCGACGTGACCCAACAAGATCATTTCATGCCCCAGGAGATTTCTGCTCATGTCGTTGAGTTGACTCAGATCGGCAGGGAACACACCGGCGCAAAGTCGGAGCGACCACCTCGCCCACAATGCGCCCTGTCCGTAGTCACCCCCTGTTACAACGAGGAGGAAGGACTCCACGAACTCCATCGACGGATCACCGCCGCCGCTAAGGCCGAAGTCGGCGAGAGTTACGAAATCATTCTGGTCAATGACGGCTCAACCGACAACACCTTGACCGGGATGCGTACCCTGGCGGCGGCCGATCCGCACATCGTGTGCATCGACCTGTCCCGGAACCACGGGCATCAGCTGGCGCTGACGGCCGGCTTGAGCCTGTGCCGGGGAGAGCGCATCCTGATCATCGACGCCGACCTGCAGGATCCACCCGAATTGCTTCCCGAACTGATGCAGCGCATGGATGAAGGGGCGGACGTGGTTTACGGTCAACGGCTCGAACGACAGGGTGAGACCATCTTCAAGAAGCTGAGCGCCCTGATCTTTTACCGTCTTCTCTATAAGCTTTCGGAAGTTCGCATCCCCGTCGACACGGGTGATTTTCGCCTGATGAATCGGCAGGTCCTGGATGTTCTCAACCGCATGCCCGAACGCCACCGCTTCGTCCGGGGTATGGTTGCCTGGGCTGGATTTCGCCAGGCGGCCGTGCCTTACGTACGAGAGCCGCGTTTCGCCGGTGAAACCAAGTATCCGTTGCGCAAAATGCTCGCCTTTGCGGCCGATGCCTTGACCGGCTTCTCGATTCGGCCGCTGCATCTGAGTTTTTACCTGGCACTCGGCGCCATGGGAATCGCCGTCCTCCTAGCAGCCTACACGCTCGTTCAATGGTCGCTCGGGGAAACCATCGTCGGCTGGACCAGCCTCATGCTGGTCGTGGTACTGTTCGGCAGCGTTCAGCTTCTGTGTCTCGGAATTATGGGCGAATACCTCGGTCGCACCTACGTGGAAACCAAGCGGCGTCCCCTCTTCATGATCCGCGAGGTCATCACCCACGCGAGCCTGGGGCAAGAGGAATACCGCGACAGCGACAGTCTCGGCGGCGATTAGCTGTACAAGGCACCGGAGCGACCTTTCCCGGCCTGTTCATTGGCGTCGCGGTCTGCTGACCAACGGCAAGAGACTGGGAATACCACGACCATCGCGCCCACGATAGAATGTACAAGAATCTGTGAGCCAAGATAGCGAACGGGGGTCACCAGCCGTATTGCCGATGGGCTCCGGTGGAAGCTATGGCGCATGTTTGACGCTCGCGATCTCGGAGCATGGCCGCACCGGTATCCTGCGTCGCCAAATCCCGCGGCAGGCTCCAACTCAATTGAGCCTGCGCCTTTCTTTCCCGCTCTACGACGATGCCCGTTTCGTCCCGCCATGTCGCACATGTTCAAAAGGCTCTGGCGCTCTGAGTTCCTCGGCCAGGCCATCCGATTTGGGGTGGTCGGTGTCGCAAATACTGTCGTCGGTCTCGGTATCATCTACGCCTGCCTCTTCCTGCTGCGCTGGTCAGACCCCGCAGCCAATATCACGGGCTATACCGTCGGCCTTATCCAGAGCTTCGCACTTAATCGCGGCTGGACCTTTCGAAGCCGGGTGAACATTGCGCCAGCCTTCCTCCGCTTCCTTATCGTCTTCGGTGTTTCCTACAGCATCAATCTCGCGCTAGTGCTCGGCTTGCGCAGCGCGGGTATCGGACCCGCACTCGCCCACGCGGCCGGTATGCCGATTTACACGATCCTATTCTTTCTGCTAAGCCGCTGGTTGGTGTTTCGCTCGGCCGCGGAACCGGTCGTTTTTGCGCCCGCCGCACGTCCGCGGGGAAGCGCGGTTTTCAACCTCGTGGCTACCGGCAGCGAGCACCCGACCAGGAAATACCGGCCGGGACCAGCGCGGAAGACGCGCAGACGCCGGAGGGGAAACGGTCATCCGAGTAAACACCGGTGAACGAAAAACCGGAAGCCCGGTGGGTGGAGCGTACTACTCAACACCTTCTTATCACGAATATGCACGTCTGCAATACGGCCGCCGCAACTCCGCTCACGCACTCACGAAGCTGGCGTGCGGATTTTGGGTTCCCTGGGGAAGACAAACCAGGCCGAACTGAATGCTCATAGACTGTGTGCGCTCATAAGGGACCCAAGCACCCGGCTTTTTTCGCTCCGGTGAGAACAACGTGTTATTCAATTCCTACGAATTCATTTTCCTGTTTCTTCCGGTCGCTCTAGTCGTCTTTTTCGGACTGCGACGCTATCGCCGAACCTCACTCCCCGCATTGTGGTTAGTGGTAACTTCGCTTGGCTTTTACGCTTACTGGCGAAGCGCTTATCTGCTGCTGTTGATCGGTTCAATTATTCTCAACTACGGCGCCGGGCTGGCTATCGCTCGGCAGGTTGGCGACCAACGGCTGCGCCGGGCCAAGGGATTGCTGATCGCGGCGATCGCCGCCGATCTCGGTCTCCTGGCGTACTTCAAATACACCGATTTTTTCCTCGGCACGATCAACGGCGTGCTTGGAAGCGACATTCCCCTCCAGCACATCGTCTTGCCCCTCGCCGTTTCCTTTTTTACCTTCAATCAGATCGCGTTCCTGGTGGACGTCTACAGGGGCTACGTGCATGAATACGGCTTCGTGAATTATGCATTGTTCATCGTCTTCTTCCCGCACTTGATCGCCGGACCGATCGTGCACCATCGGGACATCATTCCGCAGTTCAAGCGTTTCAATTTTTCATTTAGCAGCACTGCAATCAGCCTGGGGCTCACCATCTTCAGTGTCGGCCTTTTCAAGAAAGTCGTTCTCGCCGATAACGTCGCGCCTTACGCCGATGCCATCTTCAATGCCGCCGCCCGCCAGGAAATTCTTACCCTTACTGAGGCTTGGGTCGGCGCGCTCGCCTATACCTTACAGCTGTATTTCGATTTTTCCGGTTACTCGGATATGGCCATCGGCGGCGCGCTACTTTTCGGCGTACGCTTCCCATGGAACTTCGACGCTCCTTACAAGGCGGCCTGCATTATCGACTTCTGGCGGCGCTGGCACATCACTCTTTCGGAATTTCTGCGCGATTACCTTTACATTCCCTTGGGCGGGAACCACTGTGGCGCCTTCCGCCGGTCCTTGAACATACTGCTGACGATGCTCCTGGGCGGTTTGTGGCACGGCGCCAACTGGACGTTCGTGCTGTGGGGCGGCCTTCACGGGTTCTACGTCGTGATCAATCACCTCTGGCGCGACTGGCGGGCCAGAACATCCGAGGTGCCTTCCCGTCCAAGTGCCGCGAAACGAATCCCGGGCTCGGTGTTGACGTTTCTCGCCGTCGTCGCCGGTTGGGTGATGTTCCGTGCGGAGAACCTCTCCGCCGCCGTCAGTCTGTACCGGAGCATGATCGGCCTCGCGGGATGGTCCGGCTGGAGCACCGATCCGCCGACGCTCCTCCCCCATCTGGCGTCGGCGGCTCAAACCTACGAGCCATTCGGCTGGGTCGCCGCACTGCTCGCACTATGCTGGTTCACTCCGAGTCTCCGGGAGCAGGTAGAAGCCTACGAAAGCGGGACAAGGCGACGCGGAGTGCTGCACTGGTCGGCCAGCCGGACGTGGGCTGTTTATTCCGGCCTCCTGGCCTGGCTGTCGATCATGTTTCTCGCCCGGCCGACGGAATTTCTTTACTACCAGTTTTGAATGATGACCAGCGGACATTACAATCGCTGGTGGCTGGGGACGGTTGTCGCGCTGTGCCTCATGCAGGTGGCGATGGCGGTGATTACCGACCCCTACTGCGTCTTTGGCGTGATCCGTTATCCCAAACGGAACTTCGAACCCAATACCCGCTTTCTCAAGATCGAATATCTGCGGCGACACCCGGAATACGACGCCTTCATCTTGGGTTCCTCGCGCGCAGCCTATTACGGCGCCGACATCGCCGAGCGGTTCTGTCCTGGCGACCAACAGTATTTCAACTTAAGCGTCAGCCTGGAAAACGGGGCAGGAATTCGCCGCAAACTGAAATGGCTGATCGCCCATCGGCGGGTGAGCCAGGCAATACTGAACTTGGATTTCGACGTCCAATCGGTTGCCACCGATCCGCTGGACCTGCTCCGGCAGGATCACCCGCTGGTAAGCGGCACACCCGCGACCGTTTTCTATGGTAAGTATCTGCTCTTTCAGCCTCGCATTCTTTATGCGTTCGCCTTGGCCAACCTTCGGGAATCCCAAGGCGCGCCGTGGAGTTTCGGTAACGTGGTAGCGCCGGACGCCCTTTATCCCGCGCAGCCCTTCCTCGATCTTTCCCGGCTTTATGACGTGACCTTCGGGGCTCTGGCAAGCGATCTGTCGCGTTCCGCGGAGGCTCGAGACATCGTATCTCCGATCGGACTTGAAGAATTCCGCCGGACCATCGCGCTGCTGGACGGTGCCGGCGTGAGTCGGACCTTGATCGTCCCGCCGTATCGGGTAGACCAGTTCGCCCGCTTTCAGATCGATGGCTTTATCAGCTGGCTCCAGGAGACCGTCCGCGTCGGCGGCACCGTTTGGGATTTTTCCGGCCTCAGCTCGGTCACCGGCAACCTTGACAATTATGTCGATCCCGTCCACTTCCGCCGTTCGGTCGGCGATCGTGTCTTGCAACGAATCTGCGGCCCGGACGACACGTCGCCGACCGCCGAGGAGTTCGGGGTTCGTGTGACCGCAGCCAACATCGACCGCCATGCAGAAGCCCTACGACGGCAGCACGCCCAAGCCAACGCAATGGCTGCGCCCAAACCCCGCGCGCCCTCTCGGGCCAACCCGGAAGGACCGGAATGAACACCCTCACGCCCCCCGGAACCGGGGATCCATTTCCGCCTGCCAGTCGGAACGAGCAAACCCTATGGCAATCCCTGGCTAACTCGGAGGCGTTCTCCAGAGCCGTGATTCTCCTGGCGCCGGTCCTGGCGTTCGTTGTTCTGCGCCTCCCACCGATATCCCAGAACAACTTCACCGACGCGATGTACTATCTGGGATATGCGAACAACTTCATGGATCTGATCGATCGCTACGGCTTTATCTATTACGCCGTGCGCTTTGGTCCGATCTTTACCGAGATGGCTTTCGCCCAGCTATTCGGTCCTTTCCCCGGGTTCCTCGTCCTGCGTTACGTCTTGGCCGTCGCGGTCGGCTTTCTGCTTCACGCGTTACTCGCCGAACGCTATGGCCGACGAGCGGCATTACTCGGCGTGGTAGCTTGGACGTTCAATCCCGTCACGGCCCGAGTCCTGTTGTCCACCTACGTGGACTCCACAGCGGTTCCTTTCACCCTGCTCGGCTTGTGCCTGCTCATCCGCGAGCAACACCGCTCTGCCGGCCGTGCTTTCGCGGCTGGCATCCTGATGTGCGCCGGCGCCAGCGGTAACGTCTTTGCCGGCCTGATGGCCGCACTCGGGGTGCCGTCTTACGCACTGCTCAACAGGAATCGCCCATTGCCGGAGATCCTGCGCGAACTCCTGTTCGTACTCGCAGGCGCAGGTGCAGCGGTCCTCGTCTTTACGTGGGTCTACGACCGGTTGTTCGGCGTCACGTCCCTCTTACAGCCGGCCATCGATGTGACGGCGCGACTGGCCGCAGGCGATTCAAAGTTGTGGACACGCCCACCGAGGGAATGGCTGATCGATTCGCCTCACATTTACGCACCGTTCCTCGTCATGATCGCCGTCTTCGCCGTCTGGTCCTGGACGCGCGATCGGATGGCGCTGGCCGCCACCCTCTACTTGTCACTGTTCGCCGGCTTCTACTGGGCGAGTGATTTGTTCTTCGACGGCTACTCGTTGTCCTTTTATCCCTATTACTCTTACTGGCAAGCGCCGCTGATGCTGGGGGTCGGTGTGGCGAGCTGTCAGGCGCTGCGCCTCGCTCGACCGACGGCCGTGCGGTGGACAGCCCCGCTGCTGGTGTTCGCGCTAGCAGGCCCCGCAATCCTGTTCGCTGTGACGGGAGCACGAACCCCGCCTTTCGGATGGCTGGCCGCCGCCGTCATCGCCGCCCTCCTCCCGTTGGCGGTAGCCGTGCGACGAAAGTGGCTGCGTCCCTTCGCCTTGGTCGGCCTGATCGCCACCTCGTCGTTGCTTCAGTCCGGAAGCTGGGTCTACAAGGCCATGCTCGGAGAGCCGCAAAGCGACGATGGCGATCTTGTCAAGGCGGCACTGCAGCTGAGCGACATCTTGCCGCGGATCGCCGATGACGGTAAGGACCTCGCCTTTTGGTACACGCGCGGTTCGGATCAGCGTCTGGTCATGATACAGTCGATCTACCTGCCGTTTAGCGGCTTGCGCCGGTCAGACGGACACTATGTCGAGCTCAACAACCTCTCTCCGGATGATGTGGAGCTGCTGAAAAATCCGCAGCTCGCCCATGTGGTGATCATGGATTTTTCCCGCGAGCGGGTGGACGCGGCGCTGGGTGAACTCGATCGCGTGGGGATTCCGCACGTACTGGCGCAGCGCCGAACGGTGGGCTCCAAACAATTCTCCCTGGAAGTGGCGCATGTCATCTTGCAGCACTCGAGCGATCCGATCGTTGCGAGATTCGATGCCACGGCCATCCGGTCGGGCCACCGGGCGGTGACCCGTTACGACGCCGATGGGGCCCTATTGACGACGGGACGGAACTTCTGGAACTGGGAAGGAATTCTCGATCTGGCCGGAATAGCGAGGCCCGGCACGCCGGTTACGGTCACGGTAAACCTGCAAGTCCTCGAAGGACGAGTGGGACTCGCCCTGATTCAACCCGGAAAACCCGATCGGGTATTGCAAGAGAATCTGGCAGCGCAGACACGAGGTCCAATTGAGGTTTCCGTGCGCGCCACGGATGGGGCCCAGGCCGGGCTCTTGGTGCTACGCAATTGGATGACAGACGGTACACGGGCGGTGATTCGTATCCGCTCCGTTACGGTACACCAGCCGAACAGCTCATCTGTGTCGACTTCCGGATCTTTTCGCTGACGGCTCCGATCAACAGCGAAGGCTTTGAACCAAGATCGCAGGGTTCCGCTATCCGCGCCTCTGCCTTCGCAGGGCATCGATTTCAGCGTTCGTCTTGGCGCGCCATGCGCTTGCCGACACTGTTATCCGGAGGGTTCTCAGGGTTTTTCCCGATCGGAATGGGAAGCCTCTTGCAAGTCGCCACTGCTCAAGGTCGCAGCATGCGCGTGCCGATGAGTCTCCTCCGCCTGTTGGAGACTTTGAACGCCGACGCCGTGCCGGTAAACCATCCAACCCCCGAGGTCGGTACCGAACACCAGCAGGGTCATCATCACGGAGGCAACGAAGAGGTGGAGTCCCTGCGCCATCGTGGAGAACGAAAACCCTGCCAGCGCTCGCCACGCCGCAAGCACGACGGACAAACCGAACACCATCAGCATCAAACGCTCATGCCATTCCATAACGTCATGCACCCCCTGTCCATGGGGCACATTGGCTTCCGCGACCAGTCCGGCGACGACCGCTGCGGCAGCACCGAAAGCACCCAGATAAATCATCCAACTCGCTGCCTGACGTAAGGCAGGCCGGCGCAGAATCGCCCCAACCAACTCCAGGACGAAAAAAGCACTGAGGAAGGCGATCGGAAAATGAACGATCATGGGGTGAACGTTCATCGCCAAGGTCTTGATGCCGGGGAGCAGTTCGAAGGAAGCGCCCGACTCAAACAGGTTAGTGATCTTTTCCAGAAAGATCTCGACGAGTCCAACCACTCCGCCGCCCGAGCCAGCATGTCCGCCATGCAACAGCGGGAGGAATGAACTGAAGCTGGAGAAGTCCAGAAGCGAAGAAACGTTAATCATATCGAACCCTATTATGCTGATAACCCGTCACGTCACACAAACCGTGATACCCCATGCCTTATTCCAGATCCGGCCGCGCTCGCTGAGCGCGACAACCTTGGGACCTTTGACACCTTCGGAACGAAAGTTGTTCAGAAGCCCAGCGGAAACCCATGAGGCCGCCTTGCGAGTGTGGCTACCAATCCTGGGGTCCCGCCTACGGAAAGCGGCAGGTCGGAATAAGCATAACGCTGCCCGACCATTTCCCCCATCCCGGCGGCTGACGTCGGGCACAGGTGCCGGACCATCGCCGATCCGAGTCTCACTCGCCCTTCGCCATCGAAGACATCGGCAAAACCGGTTCTGCCGTGCGACCCTCGTAACATCATTCCCCAAAACCAGCCGCAGCCACCGCTTCGGGGTCGCCCGCCCAGTCCCCGCGGATATATCCCCTTATCCACGAAGCGCTGGAATGCTGGAATGGGGCCGGGCGACTGCCGACCGTATCCGCAATCAATTGAAAGAACAAGGCATCGTGCTCGAAAACTGCCCCTCTGGGTGCGTATGGCGGCGGGGCTAGTCCCCACGCTGCGTTCTAAAGATCCACCCCGGATTCCTCGTAGAGCGTGGCGAAATCGGTCGAGAGGTCGATGCTGCCGAAAACGACGGGGTCGCCGGGCGCCAGGTGGGTGATCTCCCAGGACGTGTCGCTCAGGCGGGTATGGATTTCGATTTCGGGCCGGTCTTGCGCGATGAGCACATATTCCTTGAGGCTCGGTAGTGTTCGGTAAGCCACTAGTTTCTCCCGCCGGTCGATACCCTCGCTGGACGGCGAAGTCACTTCCACGAGGAGCACCGGAGTATCGATGACGACCTCCGCCCCGGTCAGGGTTTGCAGGGTCACCGCACAGGACACCATCACATCGGGATAGTAGTACGCGTTCTGTTTGGCGACGCGCAGCTTGGCGTCGCTCATGAACACCCGGCACGGCGTGCCGCGCAGGTGTCCCCGCAGCAGGGACGCGAAGTTCAGGGTAATGAGGTTGTGCCGGAGGGTGCCGCCGGTCATGGCATAGACGGCCCCGTCGACGTACTCTTGCCGGATTGGGGATGCGGCCTCCTGTTGCAGGTAGGCTTCTTCGCTCAAGAGACCGGATTGTCGTTTCAGCATCGTTGCAGGCTCCCGCAGGCGGTGGCGGCTCATCAGAACGCAGCATAGCGCGTTTCGGCGTGCGGCGGCAGTCCGGAGGCCCGAAGGTCGGTCGGCGGAAGGCAGCGTTGAGCGCTATCGGACCTGGCGGGGGTCTCACCCGATGGCAGGCATTAGCTAAGCCACGGAAGTTGACAACCACTCCGCCGGCGGCGCATCCTTCGTTTGCAGAGGGCGGCGAGCCCATTGAAATTCCTGTCCTTAAACCCCTTGCCGTCCTTGGCATCTGGATTTCGGCAGTCCGTGCCGGAATGACGGCATGGACTGATATTGGTTTCCTAACGCGGAGATTCGTATCTGTGCCAGTTCTTGATTCCGTGTTACCAAGCCAAGCGCAGGCCGCCGGTCAGATAGTGACTGTACTGGCCGCCGCGCACCTCGGCGTTGTAATCGGCATAGAGGCTGAGATTGTTGACGATCTGAGTGGCCACACCCGCGCCGACGATGGCCGCGTCCCGCCCGGTGGGCACCCCGGCGACGGTGAAGGGCACTGCCGGTGCTCCGCTGAACTGGGCTGTGACGCTCGCTCCTCGGTCACCGAACTCGTGCGCCCATAGCGCCCGCAGCTCGACGTGGGTGCGGTGTTTCTTTTCCGGGTCGCCGAACGTCTTCCGCACCCGTGCCCCGACCAGGGTGTCCAAGGTGTAGAGGGTGGTTCCGTCCACCTGCAGGTCGGCCGCTCCCGCGCCCCGTTCGGTATAGCCGTCGCGCCGCATCCAGCCGCCCTGCAGCGCCGCCACCGGCTGCAGCTGGAACTCCTGCGCCAGCGCGAAGGAATAGGTGCCCTCGGCATAGGCGTTGAGGTGATTGCTGTCGGGGCTGCCTTTGGCCTGGCGGCCTTGGCTACCGAGCAGGATCGTGCGGCTAGTGCCGTAGGCGTCGTTGCCGTAGCCCAGCACCCCTTTCACCTGCCAGGGGCCGGTGGTGTAAGCGCCATAGGTGTTTAGCGAGAAACTCTCCAGGCTGCCCTGATCGGGACTGCCGGCATAGGTCACGTTGGTCCACGAACTCATGCCTGCAAACCCGAGCGTGAGATGCTCGGTGATATCATCGTCGAGCCCCATGACGAAACCCGCGGTACCCGCGCTGTAACCGGGCGCATTGCCGTTGCCGTCGGCCCCTGTCAACTGACCCAGGCCGCGCAACCAGAAACCGCGACAGTCCGTGGCCGGACTCAGCGACGGCGCCAACGTCAGCTGGTTGACCGCACAGCCGGTGCCATAAGCGCCGAGGCGGTTGCTGAAAAAGCGGGTGAAGGCATTGGCGTTGACCCGGCTGACCTCGTCCAGCGAGCCGACCATCTGGCCGTTGAGGCTATCCAAGGCCGTCTGCGCCTGGTTAGCAGATAAACCCGCATAGGCGGTGACGACGGTATCCATGTCCCCCGAGGGGTCCCGCGCAATCTGGGTCAGCGCGTTGCCGACCGCCAGTTGATTGGGCGTGCTCGCCGGGGCACTGAAATCCACGTCATTGCGCCGCAGGATCAGATAGGCATCGTTGGGATCGTAGCTCAACGACGGGGTCAGGAAGGCGAAGTTGGCGGTGACGGCGCTGAACGCGCCGCTCAAGGCGTTGGCGCGGAGGATATTGTAGGTCGTCTTGTAGTTGTAGTCGCCCGCTTCGGCTTGCACGTCCACCGTGCCGCCCTGGAGGTTCGCGTTCCCGTTGACGACCAGCTGGTCGGCCTGGCCGGCGGCATTGGTCTCGACCGTATAGCGGGAACCCGGCTGAAAGGTGAGGTTGTTGTTGACGGTCAGGATGCCGATGGAATGACCGGGCGAAATAATGCCTCCCGCTTGCACCGTCAGTGCCCCGTCCACGGTGCCGGTCCCAGCCAGCAGGCCACCGTTGCTGAGCGTGACCGGTGCCCGCAGCGCGCCATCCAGCCACAGCAGCCCGCCGTCGTTGGCGAAGTCACCGGCGGAGGCGGCCGTCCCTTGCTGAACCGCGAAAACCCCCTGGTTGGTGACATTACCGTCGATCAGCCGCGTGCCGGGACCGCTGAGATTGACCGCACCCTGGTTGGTCAGGTTGGCGCTGAGGGTCCCACCCGTATAGTTCAGCGCGCCGCGGTTGATGACCTCGGCAGCCGT
>Ga0209254_10000949_pt1 | contig 25502 bp, 18 predicted proteins | sample FrelakmetDIP11DI_FD_187148 | JGI IMG/M metagenome (GOLD analysis project Ga0209254, IMG submission 187148) | Freshwater lake sediment microbial communities from the University of Notre Dame, USA, for methane emissions studies - DIP11 DI (SPAdes)... | ecosystem: Environmental > Aquatic >...
GTTCGAGGCCACGCACGGGACGGCGCCCAAGTACGCCAACCTCGACCGCGTGAACCCCGGCTCCGTGATCCTCTCCGGCGAGATGATGCTGCGCTACCTGGGCTGGCTCGAGGCCGCCGATGCGATCATCGGCGCGATGGACCGGACCATCGGCCAGAAGACCGTCACCTACGACTTCGCCCGCCAGATGGAAGGCGCGACCGAGGTCAAGTGCAGCGAGTTCGGCGACGCGCTGATCCGCAACCTGTGAGCGATGGACGGGACGCGGCCGGGTACGGAAGGCTGATGCGTTGAACACCCCGGTGGCCAAGGCGGGCTCGCGCGACGAGCTCGTGCAGGACTGCGCGCAGACTCTGGTCGAGATCTTTGCGGACTACAACACCGAGTTCCGCGCGATCACGCGGCGGGCCCGGCAGCGCTTCGAGGCGCGCGACTGGCGCGGCAGCCAGCGCGACGCCGTGGACCGCATCGAGCTCTACGACAAGTACGTCAAGAACACGGTCGCGACGATGCACAAGCGGCTCGGCGACGAAGTCCACGAGCGCGCGATCTGGTCGAGCATCCGGCGCCGCTTCGCCGAGATGATCGACCCCCTGCCGGACAACGAGTTCGCGAAGACCTTCTTCAGCTCGGTCACACGCAAGACCTTCGGCACGACCGGCGTGGACGCCGCAGTGGAGTTCGTCGCGCTCGACCTCGACCCCCTCGGGAGCGTCACGACGCACGTCGAGACCAAGGTGTACGTCAACCGCGGCTCGGTGGACCTGCTGGTCGAGGAACTGCTGGCCGACTTCCGCTTCCGCACCCCCTACCACGACTTCGAGCGCAGCGTCCGCGTGGTTGCGGAGGAGATCAAGGCTTCGCTCGGCAGCGGCGCCGAGCGGCGTACCATCGAGAGGCTCGAGGTCATCAAGGAAGTCTTCTACCAGATGACCCGCGCCTACCTCGTGGGCCGCATCGAGGGGCGCAGCTGGACCCTGCCGTTCGTGGTCGCGCTGCGCAACCAGGAGAGCGGCGTGCTGGTGGACGCGATCATGCTGGAGGAGGCCACGGTGAGCGTGCTCTTCAGCTTCACGCGCTCCTACTTCCACGTCGACCTCGCGCACGTCGGCGAGGCGGTGAAGTTCCTCAAGTCCAACCTGCCGCGCAAGCCGGTGAGCGAGCTGTACACGGTGCTCGGCCGCGCCAAGCAGGGCAAGACCGAGCGCTACCGCGAGCTGTTCCGCCACCTGCAGCACTCGGACGACCAGTTCAGCCTCGCTCCCGGGGAGAAGGGACTGGTGATGGTGTGCTTCACGCTGCCCTCCTTCGACGTCGTCTTCAAGCTGATCCGCGACAGGTTCCCGGTCCAGAAGAACATCCTTCGCGAGGACGTGCTGCAGAAATACGAGCTCGTGTTCAAGCACGACCGCGCCGGCCGCCTGGTGGACGCGCAGGAGTTCCAGCGGCTCAAGTTCCCGAAAGCTCGCTTCGCGCCCGACCTGCTGCACGAGCTGCTCACCGAGACGGCCGCCACGGCCCACGAGGAAGGCGACTTCCTCGTCATCGACCACATGTACATCGAGCGGCGCATGACGCCGCTCAACCTGTACGTGCGCACCGCCTCGCGGGAGCAGGCCGAGAAGGCGGTGCTCGATTACGGCCAGGCGATCCGCGACCTCGCCGTGACCAACATCTTCCCTGGCGACCTGCTGCTCAAGAACTTCGGCGTCACGCGCCACGGCCGCGTGATCTTCTACGACTACGACGAGCTGTGCCTCGTGACCGACTGCCGCTTCCGCGAGGTGCCGGAGTCGCGCTACGAGGAGGACGACATGCTCGCCGAGACCTGGTACTACGTCGGCGAGAGCGACGTGTTCCCGGAGACCTTCATCAACTTCCTCGGCTTCGACCCGCACCTCAAGCAGGTCTTCCTCGCCGCGCACGCCGAGATCCTGACCGCGGACTGGTGGCGCGGCATCCAGGAGCGACTGCGCGAGGGCGACGTGCTCGAGGTACTGCCCTACCACAAGCACCGCGTGCGCGTGTTCAGCAGCCTGTAGCCATGCCCCGACCGCCCTGGTGGTTGCCCTTGCTGCTCGTCCTGATGGCGTTCGCATTCCAGGGCTCGCGCGGCATCTGGGAACCCGACGAGGGCCGCTACACGGCCGCCGGGCTCAACATGCTCGAGAGCGGCGACTGGCTGGTGCCCACCATCGACGGCGAACACCCGCACCTCACCAAGCCGCCCATCACCTACTGGGCGATCGCCTCGAGCGTCGGGCTGCTGGGCCGCAACGAGTGGGCGGCGCGCCTGCCCGCCGCACTGGCCTTCGTGGGCACCGGCCTGCTGGTGTTCGGCATTGGCGTGCGGCTCTGCCGCGCGAAGCCCTGGCTGCCGCCGGTCGTGTGGTCGCTGTCGCTCGCGCCGCTGATCGGCGGCAACATCGTCTCGACCGACGCGCTGCTGGTGTTCTTCGAGACGCTCGCCATGTACGCGTTCGTCGAGGCGTGGTCGCGGGAGGGGAGCGACCGGCGCCGCTGGGTGCTGGCGATGTGGGTCGCCTGGGGCCTCGCCTTCATGACCAAGGGCCCGCCGGGGCTGCTGCCGCTCGGCGCGATGGTCGCCTTCCTGGTGTTCCACGACCGCAGCCGGCTGCGCGGGCTGTTCCCGCCGGCGGGCCTGCTGCTGTTCGCGCTCGTCGCGTTCACCTGGTTCGCGCTCGTCGTTCACCAGCAGCCCGACCGCCTGGGCTACTTCCTCGGCTACGAGGTCTACGACCGGGTCTTCACGAGCGTGCACGGGCGCAACGCGGAGTGGTACGGGGGCCTCGAGATCTACCTTCCCGTGCTGCTCGCTGGTTCCCTGCCGTGGTGGCCGCTCGCGCTCGCGGCGTCGGACGGGCCTCGTGCCGCGTGGCGCAGGCTCGGAGACGGGGTGCGTGCCCGGGACCGCGATCTGCTGCTGCTGCTCTACTGGTTCGTGCTGCCGCTCGCGGTGTTCTTCCTGGCCCGCTCGCGCCTGTACCTGTATATCCTGCCGCTGTTCGTGCCGCTGGCGCTGCTGCTCGCGAGACCGCTGGCCCGCTGGACGTGGCTCGATGGCCGCCGCACGGCCTGGATCGCCGGCGCCACGGCGGTCGCGCTGCTCGCGCTCAAGGGGACCCTCGCCTACTGGCCGGCAAACCGCGACGCGCGGGCCATGGCGGACGACCTGCGGGCCGTCATCGACCGGCAAGGCATCGAGGAGATCGCCTTCGTCAACGTGCGTCCGTTCTACGGACTGACCCTGTACCTGCACACGGAGGTCGAGGGCGTCCACTTTGAGGGCCGCGGCCTCGAGTATTCCAGGTTCCTCTCCGAGGAGACTCTCTGTTCCGAGCTCCAGTCGCGAGAAAGATATCTGTTCGTCATGAAGCGCGGCCGCTCCGGGCGTTTCGCCGAGACCGTCTCCGGCTGCAGCACGCTCACGCCGATCGAGGTCGGAAGCCTCGAGGCGGACGACAACGAGTTCGCGCTGTTCGTCGTCCGATCGCCGGGAACGCCACCCACCGGCGTCGACCACTGACGATTCCGTCGAGCCGCGCCCGGCCACACGGGGGTGCATCCGGGGCCCGTCACGCCGGGTGGCGAAGCCTGCCGCGCAGCGCGTAAGCTCGGTCGCCGTCGCTTCCGGATCGCAGTCGTCGCCTCGGAGGAGGAGACAGGATGAAGGGATCACCGATGCTCCTTGCCGCAGGTCTCGCGACCATGTGGTTCGGCGCTGCCGTCGCCCAGGACCTCAACATTCCCCGCCCCGCCGACGAACTCGAGCGCGAGCTCGCGACCGAGCCGTTCCGGATCGAGTCGGCCGCGATCAGCCGGCCCAAGGCCAAGGGCGACATCACGCTCAAGGCCGAGGTGTCGTTCGCCAAGGACCCGCCGTATCGCGTGAAGCTGCGGCGCGCCGATCCCGGGGCGGAGGACTTCAACAACCGGCCGCGCTACGACCTCGCCGCCTACGTGCTGCAGAAGACGTTCCTCGAGCCCGCCGAGTACGTCGTGCCGCCGACGGCGCTGCGCATGATGCCGCTCTCCGAGCTGCGACCCTGGTCGCCCGAGGCCAGACCGACGTTCAAGGGCTCCGACGACGTGCTCGTGGTGCTGCAGTACTGGCTGCACGAGGTGACGGTGATCGCAGACGTGCTCGACCGGGAGCGGTTCGACGCCGACGCGGTCTACGCGCGTCACATCGGCCAGCTCAATGCATTCACGCGGTTGATCGAGCACGGCGACTCGAACACCGGCAATTTCCTGATTTCGAGCGCCGGGCAGGGCGCACGCGTGTTCTCCATCGACAACGGCGTGGCATTCGCGTTCAACGAGAGCGACCGGGGTCACCTCTGGAAGGTCATGCGCGTCGACCGCCTGCCCGCGGACACGGTTGCGCGTCTGCGCGCCGTCACCGAAGACGAACTGCAGCGTCGCCTCGGCGTGCTCGCGCAGTGGCGATTGCAGGACGGGCGCTGGGTCGCCGAGGCGCCGGGCGCAAGACTGGGGACCGGCCGGGGCGTGCGCCAGTCGGACGGCGTCGTGCAGCTCGGGCTCACCGAGAACGAGATCGCGGACGTCTGGCGCCAGGTCGGCAGACTGCTCAAGGATGTCGACAGCGGCAAGGTCCGCACTTTCTGACCGGAGGCAAGCCGATGTCGAGCAGGGTCGCAACCGAAGTCCCGTTCCGTCGTCGCTCGCTGGCGACGCTGGCGGCCCTGACCGGCCTGCTTGGTGGCACGCTCCCCGCGGTCGCCCAGCCCGCGCCGTCCAGCTGGACTGGCATCGAGCGCGTGGTTGCCTTCGCGGACGTCCACGGCGCCTACACGGAGATCACCGCCCTGCTGCAGGCGGTGGGCGTCGTGGACGCACAGCTGCGCTGGAGCGGCGGCCAGACGCACGTCGTGAGCCTCGGCGACCTGCTCGACCGCGGCGCGGACTCGCGCAAGGTGATGGACCTGCTGATGCGGCTGCAGCGGGAGGCCGCGGCGGCGGGCGGCCGCCTGCACGTGGTGCTCGGCAACCACGAGGCCATGAACGTTCTCGGCGACCTGCGCTACGTGGACGCCGGCGAATTCGCCGCCTACGCCGCCGAGGAGGACCCGGAAGAGCGCACGCGCCAGCGCACGGAGTTCCTCGCCCGCCAGTCCGGCGCGACGGACGCCGACTTCGAGCGCCTGTTCCCTCCCGGGTTCTTCGGGCACCGGCGCCAGCTCGGACCGCAGGGTCCATACGGCCGGTGGCTGCTCGCGCTGCCGGTCGCCGTCCGGGTCAACGACACCGTCTACATGCATGGCGGGCCCGCGACGCTGCTGCACGGACGCAGCCTCGAGCAGCTGAACGGCGATTACGCCGCCGCGCTCGCCGAGTACGGCGCGGCCGAGGCCGCACTGGCCACGGCCGGGCTCGTGCGGTTCGAAGACCGCTACAGCGAGCGCCCGGACGTCGCCAGGGCGCGGCTCGAGGCGATGCCGGCCGGCGCCGACCGCGAGGCGCTCGTGGCGGCGGTGGAGCGGTTCCGGCGCGCCGACGACGACCCTCTGCTCGGCCCCACCGGCCCCAACTGGTACCGCGGCGCGGCGTTCTGCAACGAGTGTGCCGAGGCGGACGTGCTGAAGCCGTTCCTGCGGCAGGTCGGCGCGCGTCGCGCGGTCCTCGGGCACACGGTCGCGCGGAACGCGACGGTCGTGTCGCGATTCGACGGCGCGGTCGTCAAGCTCGATGCCGGCATGAACCGCGCGGTGTACCAGGGACGGCCCGCGGCGCTGGTCTCCGACGCCGCGGGCTCGCGCGTGGTCTACGCACTGCCGACGACGCCCGCCGCCGAGGTGCCGACGGAGCCGCTGTACCTGAGCTCGCAGCAGTTCGGCGAGGACGTGGTCGCCGACATCCTGGCGCGGGGCACGATCGAGACCACCGTGACCTGCGCCCCGGGCGTGCTCGAGACCCGGGTGACGCTCAACGGCCGCAGCGTCGGCGCGGTCTTCGAGGCGGCCCCTGCGGAGTCCGTCAAGCGCGAGCTCGCCGCGTACCGCCTGGACCGGGCGCTCGGCCTCGGGCTCGTGCCGGCGACCATCGCGCGCAGCCACGCGGGGCAGGACGGCATCCTGCAGGGACGCCCCGCGACCTGGGCCAGTGAACAGGACCGGCAGAACGCGCGCGGCGGCAAGCTGGCCGGGCTCGCCTGCCAGACGATCACCGCGGCGCCCCAGTCGGAGCCCGCCCGGCGCCCGCGTCCGGTCGACGGCAAGCCGCCGCAGCTGCCGTCGGGCGGCTGGTGCGACCTCCCCTCGCAGTTCCGGCTCGCCTACGCCTTCGACGCGCTGATCGGCAACACCGGGCGCACGCCGGACCACTACCTGTACGACGCCGACTCAGCCACGATGTTCCTGACCGGGCACGGCGCCGCCTTCGGCACCTCCACGCAGCTACCGAAGGCGCTCGAGCCGGAACTCGCGAAGACCGGCGCCGAACTGCAGGAGCGGCTGCGCCGCCTCGACGCGGACACGGTCGAGGCCGCGATTGGAGATCTGGTGGGCGCGCGCGCCGTGAAGCCGCTGCTCGAGCGGCGCGACCGGATCCTGGCCCTGGCGACCGCCGGCGCCCGCCCCGGACGCTGAGGCGCTGCCCGCCGGTCGGCGTTCAGTCGCCGCGCGTCACGGTCGCGCGCAACCGGAAGCTGCTGGTGGCCTCGAGACCGTCCACGTCGCTCGCGACCACCATCACCGTCACCTCCCCCGTCATGCCCTCCGGCGGCTGCCCGGTGAAGCGCCGCTGGCGCGCCTCGAACCTGAGCCACGCGGGCAGCGGCCGCCCGTCCGCGAGCCGTGCGGCGAGGTGCAGCACGTCGCCCGGGTCGGCGTCCCGGAACGCGTCCTGCGGCACGACGTGGTCGAGCGCTCGCCCCGGCTGGTAACGCACGTCCGGAATCGGCACGGCCGCCTCTGGCGCCACGTTGATGACGTTCTCCGCGGCCTTGCGGCTGAACTCACGCCCGATCGCGACCGCGAGGCCGATCCACAGCAACGCGAGGCCGAGGCTCAGCAGTGCGAACTGCTGCACGCCCCAGCCAAGCCAGTTGAGGCCCGCGAAGACGACGCCCGCCTGCACGAGGTCGCCGAAGCGCCAGAAGAAGGAGTCGATCGCGGTCTTGCCCTCGTACTTGGAGTCGCGGTCCACCGGCAGGAACAGCGCGTGCCGCGTCGTGTTCATCAGCGAGTAGTCCACGGCGTTCTCGCCGATCTTCACGAGCCGGATGAGCGTGAACACCGGCACGAATCCGCCGAGCACCGGGGCGAGCGCGATCAGCCCGTAGCCGAGCGCGACGACCACCGGATGCACGAGCAGCGCGCCGCGCACGCCCACGCGGCGGTAGATCCGTGCGACCAGCAGCGTCTGGATGGCGAGGCCTACCAGCGTCACCCAGAACTGGAAGTTGCCGTAGAAGGCCGTGATGAGCGCACCCTTGTCGAGCGCCCCGCCGCTCGCCGCCGTGCGCGCGGCGGCGTCGCGCTGCACGAAGTCCGCGAGGATGAACTCGCCCGTCGAGTTGATGCAGTTGAGCAGCACCACCAGCAGCGCGATCAGCAGCAGGTAGCGGTCGCGCAGCACGAGCCCGATGCCGCCGAGCAGCCTCGGCACCGTGGGGCCGTGCTCGACCAGGATCGGCCGCGAGCCGTCGGGCACCGCGCATCGCTCGGGGCGCGCGAAGGCAAGCGTCGCGAGCAGCGTCGCCGTCGCCGCCACCATCAGCCCGATCGGCGTCAGCGCCGCCACCGCGACCTGCGCCGTCTTCGCGCCGGCCAGAGCACCGAGATTGGCGCCGACCATGATCACCGGGAACAGCCGCTGGCCGCTCTTGAGGTTGTACGAGTCCGCGGCGAACGCCCACAGCTGCGCGATGACCACCACGCCGAAGATGCTCACCCAGACGAAGAAGGGAAACGCGATCGATGCGCCGCCAGCGGCGGCGGCCGCGAAGGCCAGCAGGTTGAGCGCGAAGAACGCCGTGACGGCCCACAGCAGGCGCTCGCCGTCGAGCCGGCGGCGGACGACGCCGTAGGCCGGCACCAGCACCATCAGCAGGAGCGCGATCACCGCCACCGCGTAGGCGCGCACCTCCGCCGAGAACTTCACCAGCATGAAGGCCTCGCGCAGCGCCTTCACGACCTGGTAGGAGAACAGCAGCAGGAATGCATGCGCGAAGAACAGGAACGCGCTGCGGCCCTCGCCGGGCCGCACGCGCGTGAAGAGCGTCAGCAGGCGCTCGAAGGGACTCAGGCCGGAGTGGTCGGTGAGCATGCGGTCCTGGGGCCCGCGGGCGGCGCCCCGCGAGGGTCAGTGATCGATGATGATGATCGGGTCGAGCCTGGCCAGCACGACGTCGCCAGCAGAGTAAATGACGACGTCGTACTTTACGTAGCCTCCGATGCCCTTACGGAGGGTTCCCCTGAATGTCCTTTCTTCGTTGGACCCTGCGGCGGCCATCATTGCAGTATTGTCGCCGGACGGCGGCCGCTTGCGGAAAGGCCATGAAGCCATGGGTTCGCCATTGTCATCGGCAGCGAGAAACTCCAGGAAACGAAGCTCGCATCTGTACCCGGTTTCATTGGTCCATCGGATCGTATTTCCTCCCCTGGCTCTTACGTTGCCACCACCCTTGCCGTCCGAATCCCTGACCTCGATGAAGCCGCCGCCTTGGCCGTTGGGAACGAACGCAATGGTCAGTTCGTTCTTGGCAAGGATCTGCTCGTCCAGCGTTGCGCTCATGTTCAACCCTCCTTCGTGACTTCCGGACTCACCTTCGTCAACGACGGATCCGCCCTGAGGAGCGTCTCCGGATACCCGAGCCGCACCGCCCCGGCCGAAAACTCGCGGGCTGACTCGAGATCGCCGCGGTCCGCGGCGGCCACGGCCGCGTAGTAGAAGACGTACTGGCTCCCGGTCGCCGTCGAGGCCGCCCGGTCCAGGTAGCGGCGTGAATTCCCCGTGTCCCCCGTGCGTCCATGGTAGTACCCGAGCTGGGCGAGCAGGATCGCGTCGTTCGGATTCGACTCCAGCTCGCGCAGTCCCAGGGCGATGGCGCGCCGGTAGTGTCCCACGGCTTCCGCGCGCCGCTCCGGGAGCTGCCAGAGCGCGTCGCCGAGATTGCCCCACACGGACTGGTCGTGGCTCGCGAGCGAGGTCGCGCGCTCGTAGTTCGCCGCCGCCTCGGCGAACCGGTGCAGGAAGTAGTGCACGGTACCTAGGTTCGAATACCCGCCGCGCGACGGCTCGATGGCGATCGACCGGCGGAACGCATCGGCCGCACCCTGCAGGTCGCCGCTCATCTGCAGCGCCGCGCCGTAGTTGCTGTATGCGGTGGCGCTGGCCGGCGTGATCTCGGTCACCTCGCGGAAGGCCTCGACGGCTTCGGCAACCTGGCCGCGGGACAGCAGGAAGCTGCCGAGCGCGTGGTAGCCGCCCCAGAACGCCGGCTCGACCTGCACGGCCGTGCGAAAACTCGCCTCGGCGACGTCGAAACCGCCCGCCGCCTCGAGCGACCGGCCGAGCCCGATGTGACCATCCGCGTCCTCCGAGTTGCGCGCGACCAGCGCGCGGTAGATCGCCTGCGCCTCGCTGGGTCGGCCGCTCGCCAGATACAGCGCCCCAAGCCCTTTCTCGGTCTCCACGAGGGTCGGGTCGAGCTCGAGCGCGCGCCGGCACGATGCCTCGGCACTGGCGAGGTCGGAGGGATCCTTGGTCCGACCGTGGATGCGCACGCCCACTTCGCACAGTCCGGCGTGCGCGCGGCCGAAGGACGGATCGATGGCGACGGCCTCGCCGAATCGCTGCTCGGCCTCCCTGAGCCGGCTCATGTCGGCGGATTGCCGCAGCATCGCGAGGCCGGCGAGGTACGGGTCGAAGGCCCGGGCGTCCGGCGCCCCCGCGGCGCCTCGCCCGCCCCGTTCGCCCGGACCGAGCACCACCCGCAGGGCATCGGTGATGGACCGGGCGATCTCGTCCTGCATGGCGATGACGTCGCTCCAGCCGCGGTCGTAGGAGCCTACCCACACCTGGTAGCCGTTGGTCGCGTCGATCAGCTGCACCGTGACCCGCAGGTTGTCGCCGTCGCGGCGCACGCTGCCCTCGAGGACGTGCCGGACGCCGAGCGCCTCGCCGATGCGTCGCACGTCCATGTTGCGGCCCTTGAACTCGAACGCCGAGGTGCGCGCAGCGACGCGCAGCCCGTGAATCTGCGCGAGCCGCGCCGACAGTTCCTCGCTCAGGCCGTCGCCGAGGTAACCCCCGTCGCCGGCCGCGCTCATGTCCGCCAGCGGCAGCACGGCGATCGACGGTCGTCCCCCTTCGTCCGGTGCCGCCGTGACGGGCTCGGGCACGTCGATGCTGCGCCACCAGGCGAAGCCCGTGACCGCGGCCATCAGCGTCGCACCGGCCACGACGACCGGCGCGACGGCGCGCCGCGGGCGCGGCAGCGTGATCCGGTTCGGCCCGCCGCCGTCGAGCACGATGCCGCCCGGCGTGATCTCGTAGGACCATGCGAGCACGGTCACGATCGGCAGGCCGACGACCGCGAGGATCGTCAGCGCCGTCATCCACCAGTCCGGGAGATGCAGCGGCTCGAACGTCGTCTCGGCCACCTGCAGCACGATCCACATGCCGAGCAAGTAGGCGCCCATCACCTTGAGCACGTTGCGACGCTGCAGCTCCACGAGCAGCGACTGCAGGGAACCGATCATGCCAGGTGGAGGGCTGGCGGGCGGCGCGGCCCGGTCAGCCGTCCCGGGCGGGACCTCGGCGTACTCCAGCAGCTCGAGGTGCGCGACGAGCGCCAGGCCCCCGCGGTCGACACCGACGACATAACGTCGGTCCTTCGCCGATCCGCCCAGCACATCGCGCAGGGAACGCACGGTGTCGCGCAGCAGGTCGTCGGCAGCCGGCTGCCCGGGGAAGAGGCTCGCGCGCAGGTCGCGGCGGCTCACGGCTTCGCCGTGCCTCGCGGCGAGCCGCAGCAGCAGCGCGAGCTGCTGCGGCGTCAGCTCGCGCGGGCCGGCGGCACCCGTGACGCGCGAGTCGCGCGGCTCGACGAGCCACTCTCCCAGCCGGAATCCGCCCTTAAGGTCGCTGGCGTCCATGACCCCTTCGACCATGCTCCCACCTGTGCGGTGGAGGATAGCAGAGCGGTCCCGGGCCGGGCTCAGCCGATCCGCACGCCCCGCAGGGCCGGGTCGGACACGGCGAGTGCCTTCGGGTATCCCTGCTCGATCGCGCGATTGATCAGGCGGGAGGCTTGCTGCCGGTCGCCCCGGGCCGCAGCCGAGATCGCCGCGAAGTAGCTCACGTGGGGGGACTCGGGGGAGAGTTCCACGGCACGTTTCCCGTACCGGATCGAGCGTTCGTCGTCGCCGAGCCTCGCGTAGTAGTAGCCGAGCAGCGCCCAGGTGTCGCCATCGGTCGCGTCGACCGCGAGCGCCTTCTCCGCGAGCGCTGCGGCGCGCCGGTATTCCTGCGTGGCCCGGTCGCGGCCGTTGGGCAGGAACCAGTGCGCATCGGCAAGCGAGCCGCGCGTCGAGAAGTCCTCGGGGGCGATGTCGACCGCCCGGGAGTACATCGCCGCGGCCTCCTCCAGTCGACCGAGGGCGTAGTACAGGGTGCCGAGATTCGAATACGCACCGCGCGAGGGCTCGATCTTCGTCGATTGCTCGAACGCCTTCGCGGATCCGTCGAGATCGCCCGCGGTCATGCGCGCGGCGCCGAGGTTGTTGAATCCGCTCGGGTTGCCGGGGGCGAGCTCGGTGACGCGGGCGTAGGCCTTTGCCGCCTCCTCGCTGCGGCCCAGATTGAACAGGAAATTGCCCAGGCTGTTGTATGCCTGCCAGTAGCCGGGCTCGACCATGATGGCCTCGCGGAAACTCTTCTCGGCCTCCGCGGTGCGGCTGGAGCGCGCGAGCGCCCGGCCGAGACCGATGCGGACGTCCGCGTCGCCCGGCGCCCGGGTGAGCAGCGAGCGGTACACGGCCTCGGACTGCTCCAGCCGCCCGCTGACGAGGTAGAGCCTGCCGAGCGCGAGTTCCGTCTCCTTGAGCGTCGGGTCGGCCTCGAGCGCGGCGCGGCAGGCGGTCTCGGCGGCCGGCACCAGGCCGGTGTCGTTGTTACGCTCGTAGCGCTTGATGGTGACCTCACAGAGCCCCGCCTGGGCCCGCGCGAATCCCGGATCGGCGTCGAGCGATCGCCGGAAGAGACTCTCCGCCTCCTCGAGGACGGTATCCGATCCGGCCTGCCGGAGCTGCGAGAGGCCCGCGAGGTAGAAGTCGTAGGCCCGCGGATTCAGCGTCGGGACCGCGCCGAGCCGCTGCGCGACTTCCGGCGTCAGCACCATCTGCAGCTGCTTCGCGATGGCGCCCGAGATTTCCTGCTGAATCCCGATCAGGTCCTGCCACGGACGGTCGTAGCTGTCGGTCCAGGCGTGAAAGCCGCTGACCGCGTCGATCAGCTGCGCCGTGACGCGCACGCGCTCCCCCTCGCGCCGCACGCTGCCCTCGAGCACGTAGCGGACGCCGAGCTGCTCGCCGATGCTGCGCACGTCGATGTCCTTGCCCCGGAAGGCAAACGCCGACGTGCGGGCGGCGACGCGCAGGCCCGGTAGTTTCGCGAGATCGCTCGAGAGTTCCTCGCACAGGCCGTCGCCGAGGTAGGCCGAATCCCCTACCGGACTCATGTCCACGAAAGGCAGCACGGCGATCGACTGGGCGCTCGGCTCGAACCGCGGCGTCTCCGGAACGTCGGCCATCTGCCCGCCGATGGTGCGCCACCACGCATAGCCGGTGACCACCGCCATGAGCGCGACGCCGGCCACCAGAGCCGGCGCGATCGCGCGGCGCGCCCGCGGCAGCCGGAATCCTCCGGGCACGCCCTGGTCGACGACGATCCCGCCCGACGTGATCTCGTAGGACCAGGCGAGCACTGCGACGATCGGCAGCCCGACGACCGCCAGGATCGTGAGCGCCGTCATCCACCAGCCGGGCAGGTGCAGCGGCTCGAAGGTCGTCTCCGCGACCTGCAGGACCAGCCACATGCCGAGCAGGTAGGCGCCGACGACCTTGAGCACGTTGCGGCGCTGCAGCTCGACGAACAGCGCATGCAGCGACCGGTCCGACCCGGTGCGGCCGGGCTCCGCCGGGACTGCTGCGGCCGCTGGGGACGCAGCGAGCGCGTCGGGGGGCTCCGCCGGCTCGGGTCGCGCGATGAGCGCGAAGCTCCCCCGGTCGACCGCGACGAGGTACTGCCGGTCCCGCGCCGATCCGCCCAGGAGCTCGCGCAGGGACCGCGCGGTGTCGCCCAGCACGGCGTCCTTGCCTGCCTGGCCCGGCCAGATCCGCTCGCGCAGCTGGCGGCGGCTCACGGCCTCTCCCGGACGCTCGGCAAGGGCCAACAGCAGGTCCAACTGGTCCTGCGTCAGCGACAGCGGTCCGGCCGGACCCGTGACCCGCAGTTTCAGCGGCTCGACGAGCCAGTCACCCAGCCTGAATCCGCGCCGCAGATCGCTGGCGTCCATGACCCCTTGAACCGTCCCCTCGAAACAGCCGTGCAGAATAGCAGAGCACTGCTGCGCGGAGGCGCGTGCGGACCTTTGTCACGGCCCCGGGCGGCGCCGGTCGGACGGTCAGGACCCGGCCCGCTCCAGTGCCTGGCGCAGGTCGTCGAGCAGGTCGTCGACGTCCTCGATGCCGATCGACAGTCGCACCGTCCCCGACCCGATGTCGGTCCAGGCCGCCTGCTCCGCCGTCAGGCCCCGCGGTGCGTGCATGGCGGGAGCCACCACCAGCGACTCCGTGGATCCCAGGCTCGCGGTGATACTGAACAGCTCGAGCGCCTCGGCGAACCGGGCGCCCGCCTCGAGGCCGGCAGCGAGGTCGAAGGTGACGATCCCGCCGAACCCGTCCATCTGCCGCGCGGCCAGTTCGTGGCCCGGATCGCCGGGCAGGCCCGGGTAGCGCACGCGGCTCACCTCGGGCCGCGCGGCGAGGAACTCCGCCACCCGCCGGGCGTTGGCGCACTGCGCGTCCCAGCGCAGGAAGTAGGTCTTGAGGCCGCGCAGCACGAGGTAGGCGGCGTGCGGGTCGAGCGTCGGCCCGAGGTTGATCGCGTCCTCGCGCAGCCGCTCGACGAGATCCGCGTGCCCGATCACGGCGCCGGCCATCACGTCGCCATGGCCGGACGCGAACTTGGTCAGGCTGTGCACGTACAGGTCGACGTCGAACTCGCCGTGGTTGTGCAGGCCCGCAAGCGTGTTGTCGAGCAGGGTGAGCGCACCGTGGGACCGCGCGAGCACGGTGGTGCGTGCGAGGTCGACGATCCTGAGCGCCGGGTTGGTGGGCGACTCCAGGATCACGAGGCGCGTCGGCGTCGCGGCCAGGGTGCGCTCGAGCGCTGCCTGGTCGGACACGGGCAGCATGGTGCTCGTCACGCCGTAGCGACCGAGCAGGCGCCGGACCAGCGCGCGCGTCGGCGGGTAGAGCTCGGCGAAATACACGACGTGGTCGCCCGTCTTCAGCAGCGCGAGCAGCGACACGGCGATGGCCGCCACGCCGGAGCCGGTCAGCAGGCAGGCGTCGCGGCCCTGCAGTTCCGCCAGTACCAGCTCGAGCTGGCGCAGGGTCGGGTTGGAATCGCGCGAGTAGTAGAACCCCTCGCGCTGCCCCGCCCAGAACCGCCGGGTCTCGCCGACGTCGTCGAAGCTGAACTTGACACTCTGGTAGATCGGCGCGACGAGCGGCCGGTTGTCCGCCGGCACCACCACCTCCGGCAGGTGGGTGACCCGGGTGCGCTTCCTCATGCGGCGCGCCTCACGGTGCCAGCTCGAAGCGATCCGCGTCGGCCTGCGCCGGGAAGCTCTGCCGGTAGGCCCGCAGCGACTCGAGATCGAGCACCGCCGTCTCGACCCGGTCGCCGCCCCCCTCGCTCGACAGCGGCTGGCCGAGGAAGTCGAGCGCGACGCTGTCGCCGGCGTAGGTGGCGCCATTGCCGTCCCTGCCGACCCGGTTCACGCCTGCGACGTAGCAGAGGTTCTCGATAGCGCGTGCCCGCAGCAGCGTCGCCCACGCAAGGGCGCGGCGCTGGGGCCAGTTCGCCACGTACAGCAGCACGTCGTAGTCGTCGCGGCTGCGGCTCCAGACCGGGAACCGCAGGTCGTAGCAGATCATCGGGCACACGCGCCAGCCCTTGAGCTCGACTACAAGCCGGCGCGTGCCGGCCGAATATTGCTGCTGCTCGCCCGCCATGCGGAACAGGTGGCGCTTGTCGTAGTGCTCGACGCTGCCGTCCGGCCGCGCCCACACCAGCCGGTTGAAGAAGCGCTCGCCGTCGCGGACGATCAGGCTTCCCGTGATGACGCAGCCGAGGGCCGCGGCCTCCTCGCGCATCCAGCCCACCGTCGGCCCGTCCATGTCCTCGGCGAATTCCCGCGCGGCCATGCTGAAGCCGGTGGAGAACATCTCCGGCAGCGCCACGAGGTCGGTGTGGCCCCCGAGGCCGCGGAAGTGTGCGGCGAGGTTGCGGCGGTTCGCCGCCGGGTCCTGCCAGGCGAGCTCGGCCTGCACCAGCGTGACGCGAAGATGGGAATTCATGCGGGTCCTCCGATGCTGCCGAGACGCGACAGGCGCTCGCCGGCCGCGTCGAGTGTCGGGTCGTTCTTGGCGAAGCAGAAGCGCACGAGGCGCTCCGGCGCGGGGCCGGCGGAAAACACCGACACCGGGATCGTCGCGACGCCGAGCGCGCGCGTCATCCAGCGGGCGAACTCGACGTCGGGCAGGTCGCTCACGGCCGAGTAGTCCGCGAGCTGGAAATAGGTGCCGGCAGCCGGGACGAACCGCAACGGCGTCCCGGCCAGCAGCGCGCAGAAGTGGTCGCGCTTGCGCTGGTAGAAGCCGGCGAGCTCCCGCGCATGCCCCGGATCGTCGGCGAGGAACTGCGCGAGCGCCGCCTGCATGGGCGAGGCGACCGCGAACTGCACGAACTGGTGCACCTTGCGGAACTCGCCCGTGAGCGTCGGCGGCGCGACGCAGTAGCCCACCTTCCACCCCGTGCAGTGGCAGGTCTTGCCGAAAGACGAGACGACGAAGCTGCGCTCGGCGAGTTCCGGCCGCGTGAGCAGGCTCAGGTGCGGCCGGCCGTCGAACAGGATGTGCTCGTACACCTCGTCGGACAGCACCAGCGCGGCGCGGTCGCGCAGCACGTCGGCGAGGGCGTCGAGGTCCGGCGAACCGAACACCGCGCCCGTCGGGTTGTGCGGCGAGTTCACGACCACGAGGCGCGTGCGCGGGGACATGGCATCGCGCACGCGGTCCCAGTCGACGCGGAAGTCCGGCCGCAGCAGCGGCACCCGAACCACCCGCCCGCCCGCGAGCTCGACGGCCGGCTCGTAGGAGTCGTACGCCGGCTCGAGCAGGACCACCTCGTCGCCCGGCCGAACGACGGCGTGGATCGCGCAGAACAACGCCTCGGTCGCACCGGACGTGACGGTCGCCTCCGCCACCGGATCGACGCGGCGGCCATACAGTTCGAGCACCTTGGCCGAGATGGCCTCGAGTAGCGGCGGCCACCCCGCCATCGGCGCGTACTGGTTCACGCCCTCGCGCATCTTCTCCGCGACGAGATCCACCAGCCGCTGCGGTGGATCGAAGTCCGGGAATCCCTGCGACAGGTTGATGGCCCCGCACTCCTGCGCGAGCCGCGACATCACCGTGAAGATCGTGGTACCGACCCGCGGCAGCTTGGATTCAGGGAGCGTCGTCACGGCGTGTCTCCCGGCCCCAATCCGCCCCTCGGCGTGCCGAGCGACTCATGACGCCGCGGTGGCTTCCCGCAACCTGGCCGCCGCCATCGCCGCGCCGATCATTCCCGCGTCGTTGCGGAACTGCGCCGGCACGATCTCGGCGCGGCTCCTGAGCAGCGGCCCGAAGTGCTCCCAGTTCTCGGTCACCCCGCCGCCGATGATGAAGACGTCCGGCCACAGCAGCGCGTGATATGCGGCCAGGACTTCGTTGACCGCAGCAGCCCACTCCTGCCAGCTGAGTCCTCGATCCAAGCGCACTTTCGCGGCAGCGCGATGCTCGGCCTCCGCACCCCGCACCTCGAGGTGACCGAGCTCGGTGTTGGGCAGCAGGCGGCCGTCCACAAAGATCGCCGTGCCGATGCCCGTGCCGAGAGTCAGCACCATCACCGTGCCGCCGAGGCCGCGGCCGGCGCCGAGGGTCATCTCGGCCACGCCGGCAGCATCGGCGTCGTTGAGGAACGCGACCGGGCGCCCCAGTCGCGATTCGAGCATTCCCTGTGCATTGGCGCCGATCCAGCGCTGGTCGATGTTGGCCGCCGTCCACGCGACGCCGCGCTTCGTGACCGCCGGAAACGCGAGTCCGACCGGACCGCCCGACGGCCGTTCGCCCGCCATTGCGGCCAGCAGGTCCATGACGGACTCCGGGGCCGCGTCGGCCGGCGTCGCGCGTCGCAGGACCTCGCCGGCAAGCCGGCCCTCCCCCACGTCCACGAGGCCCGCCTTGACGAACGAGCCGCCGACGTCGAACGCGAGTACCGGGGTTGCGGACATGGTCAGCCCTTCTTCAGGCTCTCGATCATCTGCTGGTTCGCCGCGAGCGCCATCTGCGCGTCGCGGTCGCGGATCTTCTGCTGCCGCGACATCACCACGCCGGCGATCGCCACGCCGATGGCGACGATAGTAATCAGGATCGTGGCGAGCGCGTTGATGTCGGGGCTCACGCCGAGACGGACCTTCGAGAACACGACCATCGGCAGTGTGCTCGAGCCCGGTCCCGCGACGAAGCTCGCGATGACGAGGTCGTCGAGCGAGAGCGTGAAGGCGAGCAGCCAGCCCGACAGCAGCGCCGGGAAGATGATCGGCAGCGTCACGAGGAAGAACACCTTGGCCGGCCGCGCCCCGAGGTCCTGCGCCGCCTCCTCGAGCGACTCGTCGAACTGCGCGAGTCGCGACTGCACGATCACCGTGACGAACGCCATCGCGAAGGTGACGTGCGCGATGATGATCGTGGTCATGCCGCGGCCCTTCGGCCAGCCGATCAGCTGCTCGAGCGTGACGAACAGCAGCAGCAGCGACAGGCCCGTGATCACCTCGGGCATCACCAGCGGCGCGGTCGCCATGCCCGACAGCATCGTCCGGCCGCGGAACGGTCCGAACCGGGCGAGCGCCATGCCGGTGATGGTCCCGAGCACGACGGCGACGGTGGCGGTGATAGCTGCGATCTTCAGGCTCAGCAGCGCGGCGCCGATGATCTGCTGGTTGTCGAGCAGCGCGCCGTACCACTTGGTGGAGAATCCGCCCCACACCGTCACCAGCCGCGACTCGTTGAACGAGAATACGACCAGCGACACGATCGGCACGTACAGGAAGGCGAAGCCCAGCACCAGGGACAGCACGCGGAACCAGGGGCGACCGGCGATCATCGGTGCAATCCTCCGCCCGACTCCCGGTCCTGCGCGCGCTGGAAGAACATGATCGGGATCACCAGGAAGAGCAGCAGCGCGATCGCCACCGCGCTCGCCACCGGCCAGTCACGGTTGTTGAAGAACTCGGTCCAGAGCACCTTGCCGATCATGAGCATGCCCGGGTCGCCGAGCAGCGCCGGGATCACGAACTCGCCGACCGCCGGGATGAACACCAGCAGGCAGCCGGCGATGATCCCCGGCACCGACAAGGGCAGCGTCACCTTGAGGAACGCCTCCCAGGGCTTGCAGCCGAGGTCCGCGGCCGCCTCGAGCAGGGTGAGGTCCATCTTCTCGAGGTTGGCGTACAGCGGCAGGATCATGAACGGCAGGTAGGAGTAGACGATGCCCACGTACACCGCGAAGTCGGTCTGGAGCATCTGGATCGGCTGGTCGATCACCCCGAGGGCCATGAGCGCATTGTTGATCAGGCCGTTGTTCTTGAGGATGCCGATCCACGCGTAGACGCGCAGCAGGAACGAGGTCCAGAACGGCAGGATCACCAGCAGCAGCAGGATGTTGCGCACGGCCGGGCGGCTGCGCGCGATCGCGTAGGCCATCGGGTAGCCGATCAGCAGGCACAGCAGCGTCGAGACGCCCGCCACGAAAATCGAGTTCAGGTAGGCCTTCCAGTACAGGTTGTCCTCGACCAGGAAGGCGAAGTTGCCGAAGTTGAGCTTGACCTGGAGGACCTTCTCCGACACCCAGTGGAACAGCGGCTGGTACGGCGGCATCGCGATCTGGGCGTCCGAGAACGAGATCTTCAGGACGATCGCGAACGGGATCAGGAAGAACAGCAGCAGCCAGAAGAAGGGCACGGACGCCACCAGCGTCTTGCCCGTGACTCCCCAGCGCCGCAGCCGCGAGCCCACCGGGGAGCGGACGATCGCGCCGAGCCCGTCCTCGATCCAGAAGTTGACCTGCCGCCCGAGCGGCACCATCCCCGGCCCGCTCATTTGGTGACCACCACCGGACTGGTCGCGTCCCAGTGCAGGTACACCTGCTCGTCCCAGGTGACGCGCTCGTCGGCGTGCCGGTACACGTTCGGCTGCGTCACGCGGACGATCTTCCCGGAGGGCAGGCGCAGCAGGTAGACCGACAGGTCGCCCATGTAGGCGATGTCGCGCACGGTCGCCACGGTCCAGTTGTCGGCGCCGGCGGGCCGCTCGCGCGTCATGTGCATCTTCTCGGGACGGATCGCGGCCCACACCGTCGCGCCCGGCGCCGAGCTCACGCCGTGGTCGACGTAGATCGACTGCTCGAGGTCGGCCGCCTCGATGCGGACGTAGGAGGGCTCATCCTCCACGAGCCGGCCCTCGAACATGTTCACCGAGCCGATGAACTCGCTCACGAAGCGGGAGTGCGGGTACTCGTAGATCTCGGTCGGCGTGCCGACCTGCACGATCTCGCCGTGGTTCATCAGGCCGATGCGGCTCGACAGCGTCATCGCCTCCTCCTGGTCGTGCGTGACCACGATGAAGGTGACGCCGAGCGTCTCCTGGATGTTGATCAGCTCGAACTGGGTGTGCTCGCGCAGCTTCTTGTCGAGCGCCGCCAGCGGCTCGTCGAGCAGCAGCAGCTTGGGCTTCTTCACGAGGGCGCGCGCCAGCGCGACACGCTGCCGCTGTCCGCCGGAGAGCTGGTGCGGCTTGCGCCTGGAGAACTGGCCGAGCTTGACCATGTCGAGCATGTCCGCGACGCGCCTGGCGAGCTCGGCCTTCGCCACGCGGTCCTGCTTGAGGCCGAACGCGACGTTCTGCTCCACGGTCATGTGCGGGAACAGCGCGTAGGACTGGAACATCATGTTCACCGGCCGCTCGTACGGCGGGATGTCCGTCATGTCCACGCCGTCGATGTAGATGCGCCCGGAGGTTGGCCGCTCGAACCCGGCCAGCATGCGCAGCAGGGTCGTCTTGCCGCAGCCCGAGGCGCCGAGCAGGCAGAAGATCTCCTGCTTGTAGATGCCGAGCGAGACGTCGTCCACGGCGATGAAGTCACCGAACTTCTTGGTGACCCGCTCGATGCGCACGTAGGGCTGGGCGTCGGGGTCGTTCCAGGGCTCGAACTTCAGTTGCGGATCGCGCGCTGAGGTGGCCATAAGTCTCCGGGCGAGGGGGAATCGGGGCGGGCGGGCGGCGGCCGTGGGTCACTGGCCGGTCATGAACCGCGTCCAGCTTCGGTTGAGCAGGCGGGTGAATTCCGCGGACTTGGTCAGGTTCGGCTGCAGCCGGGCCTTCACTTCGGGCGTCGGGTAGATGCCCGGGTCGTTGCGCAGTTCCTCGTTGACGAGGGCGGTCGCCGCCGCGTTGGCGTTCGCGTAGTTGACGAAGTCGGAGTTGGCGGCCGCCACCTCGGGCTTCATCAGGAAGTTGATGAACGCGTGGGCGTTATCCGGGTGGGCGGCGTCCGCGGGAATGGCCAGCGTATCGAACCACATGAGCGCGCCTTCCTTCGGGATCGAGTAGCGGATGTCCACCGGCTTGCCGGCTTCCGCCGCGCGGTCGCGCGCCTGCAGCATGTCGCCGCTGTAGCCGACCGCGATGCAGACCTCACCGTTGGCGAGGTCCTCGATGTACTGCGAACTGTGGATGGTGCGGATGTAGGGGCGGATCGCGAGCAACTTCGCCTCGGCGAGCTTGAGGTCGGCCTCGTCCTGGCTGTTGGGGTTCTTGCCGAGCCACAGCAGCACCGTCGCCACCATGTCCGTCGGATCGTCGAGCACGGAGACGCCGCAGTCCTTGAACTTGGAGACCACCGCCGGATCGAATACCAGGCTCCACGAGTCGACCGGCGCACCGGGCAGGAGCGCGGCCACCTTGGCCGCGTCGTAGCCGATGCCCGTCGTGCCCCACATGTAGACCACGCCGTGCTCGTTGCCGGGGTCGTGCCCGGCGGCGCGCTGCATCAGGTCGGCGTCGAGGTTGGCCAGGTTGGGGAGCTTCGACTTGTCGAGCTTGCGGAACACGCCGGCCTGGATCTGCCGCTCGAGGAAGTAGGCGCTCGGCACGACGACGTCGTAGCCGGAGTTGCCGGTGAGGAGCTTGGTCTCGAGGACCTCGTTCGAGTCGAACACGTCGTAGCGGACCTCGATACCGGTCTCCGCCTTGAACTGCTCGATCACGGCCGGGTCGATGTAGTCCGACCAGTTGTAGACATTCAGGACCTTGTCCTCGGCCGCCGCCGTGGCGGCCGCGGGGGCCGCGGGGGCCGCCTGCCCGTCCTCCTTGCGTCCGCAGCCGGTGGCGAGCATGGCAGCCAGCAGCCCGATGGTGGCCACCGTGATGATCTTGCGCATAGGTCTCCCTGTACTGTAACCGGCCTGTCGTCACGCCCCCCGACGACTCGGATGTTTATAGCTCAGCGCCCCTGCAAAGTGTAGACGCCGAAGCAGAACGGGGCGGCCGGACCACGATCCGGCCGCCCCGCGGTTCAGCCCGCCGTGCGTCCGGCTACTGGCCCGTCGTGAACCGCGTCCACGCACGGTTGACGAGGCGCGTGAATTCCTCGGAGCTCGCGAGGTTGGGGAACAGCTTCGCCTTGACCTCCGGCGGCGGGTAGACGCCCGGGTCGTTGCGCACCGACTCGTCCACCAGCGGCAGCGAGGCGGCGTTGCCGGTCGCGTAGTGCACGAAGTTGGAGTTCTTCGCTGCGATCTCGGGCTTCATCATGAAGTCGATGAACGCGTGTCCGTTGTTCGGGTGCGGGGCGTCGGCCGGGATCGCGTACATGTCGAACCAGACGACCGTGCCTTCCTTCGGCACCGAGTACTTGATCACGACGCCCTGGCCGACCTCCCTGGCGCGGTCGCGGGCCTGCAGCACGTCGCCGCTCCAGCCCACCGCCAGGCAGATCTCGCCGTTCGAGAGCGCATCGATGTAGTTCGAGCTGTGGATCATGCGGATGTACGGCCGGATCGCGACCAGCACTTCCTCGGCGACCTTGAGGTCCTCCGGGTTCTGGCTGTTCGGATCCTTGCCCTTCCAGGCCAGCACGGCCTTCAGAATCTCGTCCGGGGCGTCCAGCACCGACACGCCGCAGCTCTTGTACTTGGCGATCTGCTTCGGGTCGAAGATCAGGTTCCAGCTGTCCAACGGGGCGTTCGGATCGATGGCCTTGACCTTGGCCTCGTTGTAGCCGATGCCGGTGGTGCCCCACATGTGATTGACGGCGTACTCGTTGCCCGGGTCGTGCAGCGCGACCCGCTGCAGGATCTCGGTGTCGAGGCTGCCCCAGTTCGTGAGCTTGGTACGGTCGAGCTTCTGGAACACGCCCGCCTTGATCTGGCGCTCGAGGAAATTCGCGCCCGGGACCACTACGTCGTAGCCGGTCTTGCCGGCGAGCAGTTTGGTCTCGAGCACCTCGTTCGAGTCGAATACGTCGTAGTTCACCTTGATGCCGGTCTCGGCGGTGAACTGCTCGAGCGTGGCCGGGTCGATGTAGTCCGACCAGTTGTAGACATTGACGACCTTCTCTTCTGCCGCCGGGGCGGCGGAAACCTGCGCAGCTCCCGTCGTCGCAGGAGCCGCCTGCTCGGGCTTCTTGCCGCACGCAACGAGCGCGGTGGCGGCGAGCACGCTTGCCAGTCCCACGCGAATGCTGATGCTCATGTTCGAAGGTACCCCTCGTGGTTGACCCGGCGCCCGGAACCAGCTGCGCTGCGGGGGGAGACAAGTGTACAGTGGCCGGCCGGCCGGAATCCAAGCGGAGGCGGCAGCGGGGACCACGCACCGCGGCGGTGCACCGGCCGGCCGGCCCCTGCCCGGACCTCTGACTAGAGACGCCCTTCCGCCCGGCAGCGCTCGAGCGTCAGGTCGAGGCAGCGCCAGGCCTTCTCCACCAGCTCGTCCACCTGCTCGCGGGTGATGACGAGCGGCGGCGAGATGATCATGGTGTCGCGGACGGCGCGCATGATCAGGCCGTTCTGGAAGCAGAAGTCGCGGCAGATGGTGCCCACCTCGCCGCGCCTGTCGAAGAACCGGCGCGTCTGCTTGTCGCGCACGAGCTCGAGCGCGCCGATCAGCCCGACAGAGCGAGCCTCGCCGACCAGCGGGTGCTCGGCGAGCTGGCGCCACTTCGCGGCCAGGTAGGGACCCAGCTCGTCCCGAGTGCGCCCGACCAGGTTCTCCTGCTGGATCAGCGCGAGGTTCACGCTCGCCACGGCGCAGGCCACCGGGTGTCCGGAGTAGGTGTAGCCGTGCGCGAACTCGCCGCCCTTGTCGATCAGCACGTCCGCCACGCGGTCGGCCACCATCACGCCGCCGATCGGCAGGTAGCCCGAGGACAGCCCCTTGGCCAGGGTCATGAGATCCGGGCGGATGCCGTAGAGGTCGCTGCCGAACCAGTGGCCCGTGCGGCCGAAGCCGCAGATCACCTCGTCGGCGACGAGCAGGAGCCCAAAGCGGTCGCAGATGCGCTGGATCTCGGGCCAGTAGCCGTCCGGTGGGATGATCACGCCGCCCGCGCCCTGGATCGGCTCGCCGATGAAGGCCGCCACCCGGTGCGCACCCAGCTGCTCGATCTTCTGCTCCAGCGCGCGGGCGGCGTTCAGCCCGAACTCGGCCGGCGACAGGTCGCCGCCCTCGCCGTACCAGTACGGCTGCGGAATGTGCACGATGTCCGGGATCGGCAGGCCGCCCTGCTCGTGCATGAAGGCCATGCCGCCCAGGCTCGCACCCGCCATGGTGCTGCCGTGGTAGGCGTTGATCCGCGAGATGATCACCTTGCGCTGGGGCTCACCCTGCAGGTCCCAGTAGCGGCGCACGAGACGCACCACCGTATCGTTGCCCTCGGAACCCGAGCCCGTGAAGAACACGCGGTTGAACTGCGGCGGCGTCAGGTCCACGAGCTGTTTCGCGAGCTCGATGGCGGGCGGATGGGCCGTCTGGAAGAAGCTGTTGTAGTACGGCAGCTCGAGCATCTGCCGGTACGCGGCCTCGGCGAGCTCGCGCCGCCCGTAGCCGAGGTTGACGCACCACAGGCCCGCCATGCCGTCGAGGATGCGGTTGCCCTCCGAGTCGTACAGGTAGACGCCCTCGGCCCTGACGATGACCCGCGTGCCCTTCGCGTGCAGGGCCTTGTAGTCCGTGAACGGGTGCAGGTAGTGCTGGCGGTCGAGCGCCTGCCAGGCTTCGGTGGTGCGGTCGGCGATGTAGGGCGTCGCGGTTGTCATGGCTCCGTCGCCTCACACGTTGAGCAGCAGGTGCTCGCGCTCCCACGAACTGATCACCTGCAGGAACGTGTCGTATTCGCTCTCCTTCACGGCGGTGTAGGCGAGCACGAAGCGGTCCCCGAGGATCTCGATCAGCGGACGGCTGTCGCGCAGCAGGCGCACGGCCTCCTCGAGGTTGCGGGGCAGGCCGAAGGGCATGTCGTAGGCGCTGCCCGTGATCGGTTCGGAGGGCTTGAGGCCCTCCTGCATGCCGAGGTAGCCGCAGGCCAGCGAGGCCGCGATGGCCAGGTAGGGATTCGCATCCGCGCCGCCGAGCCGGTTCTCGACACGCCGGTTCTCGGGGTTCGAGAGCGGCACGCGCAGGCCGGCCGTGCGGTTGTCGTAGCCCCACTGCGTGTTGATGGGCGCGAGGTGCCGCAGGATGATGCGGCGGAACGAATTGACGTTGGGCGCGAACAGCGCCATCGCGAACGGCAGGTACTTCTGCAGGCCGGCGATGTGCGCGAAGAACAGCGGGCTCGGGTTGCCGTCCTTGTCGCTGAAGACGTTCTTGCCGGTCCTGGAGTCCACGATGCTCTGGTGGATGTGCATCGCGCTGCCGGGCTCGCGCGCCATGGGCTTCGACATGAACGTCGCGTACATCTTGTGGCGGAACGCGGCCTCGCGCGCCGTGCGCTTGAACATGAACACCTGGTCGGCGAGCGACATGGCGTCGCCGTGGATCAGGTTGATCTCCATCTGCGCCGCGCCGTCCTCGTGGATCAGCGTGTCGATCTCGATCTCCTGCGCCTCGCAGAAGGCGTAGATG
>Ga0209254_10000950_pt1 | contig 25500 bp, 20 predicted proteins | sample FrelakmetDIP11DI_FD_187148 | JGI IMG/M metagenome (GOLD analysis project Ga0209254, IMG submission 187148) | Freshwater lake sediment microbial communities from the University of Notre Dame, USA, for methane emissions studies - DIP11 DI (SPAdes)... | ecosystem: Environmental > Aquatic >...
CCTGGATGTAACCGACCCCTATAACCCGACCTTCTTGTGGGAGTTTGCGGATCCGGACCTCTTCCGCAGCCGGTCCTCACCATCCATCGCCAAGATCGGCCGCATCATGCACAACGGGGCCGCCAAGTGGGTCGCGTTTTTCGTCTCCGGCAACGATGACCGCTACGATCGCACTCAGTATCCCTCGGTCTACATGATCGATGTCGCCACCGGCCATCTGCTGTACCGAATCATGCTCGACTGCGAATCCTCCGGCATCGGCGGGGTGCCCAGCGGCCAGCCCTCCGTGATCGATTCCGACGGCAACGGCTATATCGACCGCTTCTACATCGGCACGGACAAGGGTTTTCTCTACAAAGTCAATATCCCGGATGATCCCGACAGCGTAAAATATTCCATCAGCCAGTGCGTGATCAACCGCAGCTATACCAGGCAGTCCACTGGCGACACGATTCCCAGCGACCGGCAATTCCAGCCGATCTATGGCTCGCCGGTGGTCAGCGTCGACAACCAGGTCGATGCAAATGGCAACATCGAATACAAAGTGCTCATTTTCTACGGCACGGGCGACAGCCCCTATTACGCCGAGGACATCAATATGTCCGGCACCCGCTACTACTTCTTCGCTTACGCCGACCGGTCTCAGAAAGGCATCTGCGACGATACGCGGGTCACCCTCGACTGGTTTTACGAACTGCCGGAAGGCCACCGCGTTTTCACATCGGCGTTTTCAGCCGCCGGCCTGGTCTATTTCGGCACCTCCACAGCCGACACAGAGGATCCTTGCGCCCGGGGCAGCCAGAACAATAGCAACGGCGAGATTTTTGCCTTCAGCATGCATCAGCCACCAAATGCCCCAGTGACCCCGGCGCTTAATCAGCGGGTGGGCAATGTCGTCGCCTCGCCGCTGGTGGAGGACCAGCACATTTATGTCAAAGGGCTGGGGATGGGGCTGCAGTCCTTCGGTAGCGGGCTATACAACAATCAAGTTCTCACGGGTGGTTGGCCGGAAATCGGCATCAGAATCTGGAGGGAGATCTTCTAACGCCGCCCCGTCCTGAATGAACGCCGCTTCGCGGGAACCCAACCTGCGAAGCGGCGTTTGTTTCTCTGCACGTCAGCATTTTCTGCCCCTGGATATCATCCAGTACAACAGCCCTGCGACTATCATGGAAGGGATCGAGCCGCCCACCGACGCCTTCATCAGCGCCAGAACCTCATAAACACCGAAACCAACCCCCCAGGCCGCCAACGCGGCGAGGTTGTAACCCTTCCGATACCAATAGGCACCGCCTTCCTCGTAAATAGCATGGCTTTCCAGTTTCCCTTTGCGCAGAACGAAGTAGTCGGTCAACACCACGCCGAACAATGGGATGAACATCGCCCCGATGAAAAGAAGGAAGTTTTCGTATTGGTCCATCGGAAAGACTATCGCCACAAGGATGGAAGCCGCTCCGGCGATCCACATGACCGTCCGCGCGCTTATGCGCTGGGAAATGTTCAGAAGTGAACAGGTGGCTGAATAGACATCCGGAAAATCAGAAGTGATGGTGGAGAACACCACCATAATCAGCGCCGGCAGCGCCAGGCCCAGCCGGCCCATGGTGTCCAGAATCAGTTGCCCTGGATCCAGCGTGCCAGTCAATATCGCGACCTGCATCCCCAGCACGTACATCCAAGACGATACCAGAAAATATCCCCACCAGGTGTTCCAGAAGGCCGAGCGTGTGCTGCGCGCTGACCGTGAGTAGTCCGCCACCAGCGGCATCCATGAGATCGGCATGGCGATTACAAGGTCCAGCCCGGTCATGAAGGCCATGGGCTGAACCGGGGTGGCCAGAGCCGTCGCTTCCGTTCCGACGAAAGCCACCCAGGTCATCAGAATGATTACCAGCAGCAGAGCGACAACCGAAACCGTTTGCAGAATCTTCCATACCCGGTTCCCGGTCCAGAGCGCCCACAGCAGCGTTGCTATTCCGATCAGAATCACCCAAAAGGTATCCGTTGCGAGAACGCCGCCCAGCGGCTTGCCGAGAGCGGCTCCAGCCCGGCCCCCGATGATGAGCATGATGGCCGCCCAGCCGATCAGTTGAATAATGTTGAGAACAGCCGCCAAGTTGGAACCCCGGATGCCGAACGCCGGGCGGATGGACACCATGGACATGATGCCGTGGTCGGAACCGATCACCCCTCCCAAGACCATCAACGTGTTGCCGATCAGATGCCCCAGAATGATCGCCCAGAGCCCGGCCCAGAATCCCAACGGCGCCAGAAACCCCCCGGCCCAGATCTCAGCCAGAGAAATGGCCACCCCCGCCCAGAGCAGGAAGAAGTCCATGCCGCCCAGATTGCGTTCCGATGGCGGAACCGGCCGAATGTCCATATAGCGCCTCTCTTCTGAAATAAAAAAATCGTTTCCTGGCGGGAAACGATTCGCTTCGACCTCGGACACCGCACGCCATCTCGTTTCCCTACGCTGGCATTATCCAGATCAGGTTCAACGGGTATGATCTCAGGCTTCGTGCAAAGCCACCCCGTGTGCGGCAAATTGTTTGAGGGCCTATTTAAAGGAGGAAAATCAGGCTGTCAAGGTCTGTAAACAGGTCTGTAAAAAAGGCTAAGGAAAAAAGAGGCCAGGGTTCGGGGTTCAGGAAATCCACCGCTATCCTCATGTCTCTTTCCTGAACCCCGAACCCTGTACCCCGCTTCTTGCCATTTAAACGACGCCCTGATCCATCATGGCGTCCACGACCTTCACGAAACCGGCAATATTGGCCCCGGCGACGTAGTTGCCGGGCATGCCGTAGCGCTCGGCGGCGGCCGAGGCGGCGGCATGGATGCTCTTCATGATCATCTTCAAACGGTTGTCGACCTCTTCACGAGTCCAGACCAACCGCATGCTGTTCTGCGTCATCTCCAGGCCGGATACCGACACGCCGCCGGCATTGGCCGCCTTGCCCGGACCATAGAGCAATTTATGCTCCAGAAAGAGATGCACTCCTTCCGGGGTGGTCGGCATGTTGGCGCCTTCGGCAACCAGCTTCACTCCGTTGTTCACCAGATTCTGGGCGTCCTTGCCGTTGATCTCATTCTGGGTGGCGCTCGGAAAGGCGCAGTCTGCTTTGTGGTTCCAGAGCGGGTTGCAATCGGCCGCCGGATCGATCGGCGTGTACACCGCGGAAGGGTATTTCTCCACGTATTCCTTGATGCGACCCCGGCGAACGTTCTTGAGATTCATGACGAAAGCCAGTTTTTCGGCAGTGATGCCGCTGTCATCGTAGATGCAGCCGTTGGAATCCGACAGCGTGACGGGCTTGGCGCCGAGCTGGATCAGCTTCTCCACGGTGTATTGGGCCACGTTGCCCGAGCCCGAGACCAGACAAGTCTTGCCCTCCAGGGACTGGTTGCGGGTGGCCAGCATCTCGGCAGCGAAGTAGACCGCACCGTAGCCGGTCGCCTCGGGCCTTATCAGGCTGCCGCCCCAGTTCAATCCCTTCCCGGTCAACACCCCGGTAAATTCATTGCGCAGCTTTTTGTAGATGCCGAAAAGATAGCCGATCTCGCGCGCGCCCACGCCGATGTCGCCGGCCGGCACGTCCGTGTCCGGGCCGATGTGCCGGAAAAGCTCGCTCATAAAGCTGTGGCAGAAACGCATCACCTCGTTGTCCGACTTGCCTTTCGGGTTGAAATCCGAGCCGCCCTTGCCACCGCCCATTGGCAGGGTGGTCAAGGCGTTCTTGAAGACCTGCTCGAAGGCCAGGAACTTCAAGATCCCGAGATTGACGGAAGGATGGAACCGCAGTCCGCCCTTATACGGGCCGATGGCGCTGTTCATCTGGATCCGGAACCCGCGGTTGACCTGGATGACTCCCTGATCGTCCATCCAAGGCACCCGGAACAGGATCACGCGCTCCGGCTCGACCAATCGTTCCGGAATCCGGGCGCGGCGATATACCGGGTTCTGGTCCAGCACCGGTTTGACGGCTTCCATCACCTCGCTGACGGCTTGATGAAACTCCTTTTCATGTGGGTCACGGTTCTTGACATAATCCATGATTTCAGACATGCATCTTCTCCTTCCATTTTATGGTGTAGAAAAAAGGCGCCGCTTCACCTATCGGCGAATGCTTTGAATTCGGCGAAGCCGGCACGGATTTCGGACGCATCGATTCCCGAATACGCCAGGCGAATGTAAAAGTCGGTTTCTCCCGGCAGTGGACGGCCGAAGTGAATCCGCGCGCAGACCGACACCCCCGTCGCCTGCAGCAGGGAGCGCCGGAACGATTCATAGTCGCTGTAACCCTTGCGCTGCATGAGACCGGTGATGTTCGGGTAGAGGTAGAAAGTGGCATTCGGCCGCAGGCAGTGCACTCCCGGAATGCTGTTCAGCAACTCCACGGCCAGGTCGCGGCGTTCTTTGAGAATTCGCAGGATTTCCTTCGGTCCGCTCGGGTCGCCGGTGAGGCCTTCGATGGCTCCATATTGGATGAAATGGTTGGAGCAGGACTCGTCGTTAACGTTGAGCTTGGAAATGACCTCGATGACCGGTTTGGGTCCGATCGCAGCGCCCAGCCGCCACCCGGTCATGGCGAATTTCTTGGAAAAAGTATAAAGGATGACGCTCCGTTCGGCCATCCCCGGCAGGGACACGAAGGAGACGCTCCGGCCTTCATAGCGGATATCGAAGTAGGCTTCGTCGCACAGCACATAGAGATCGTGCTTGAGCACGATCTCGGCCAGCGCCTCGCGTTCGGCCGTCGAACACTCCGCGCCGGTCGGGTTCTGCAGGTCGTTCAGCACCAGGATCCTCGTGCGCGGGGTGATCTGGCGCTTCAGCATTTCCAGGTCGATGGTGAAGGTGCGCTCCCCTTCCAGATAACGGTAGGGCTTCGGCACTCCGCCCAGGAACTCGATCTGGGATTCATAGATGGGGTAGCCCGGGCTCGGGTAGAGGACTTCATCACCGGGATTCATCAGGGCCAGAAAGAACTTGCCGATCGTGGGTTTCCCGCCGGGCTGGATCGCCACGTTCTCCAGCGAATAGTGCACCCCGCGGGAAGCGCCGACGTCAGCCGCCAGAATTTCCCGCAGCTGGGGGATCCCGGCATTCGGGCAGTAGCCGGTCTTGCCGTCCTTCATGGCCCTGACGGCGGCTTCCATCACGTTGGCCGGCGTGGGGATGTTCATGTCCCCCAGATGGAACGGGTAGACCTTGTGTCCCTGGGCCGCCCAAGCCGCCGCCTCGGAGGAAACGGCGAAGGCGGTCTCGGTGCCCAGGCGGTCTATGCGGTTCGCGAACTTCATGAGGCCTCCTTTCAGATCATCTCAAACCGTCGACAGGCGCAGCGTCCACAGTTGTCGGAGTCATGACATGGTGGGACTCGCGGGAAACATGCCTTCGTATCCCATTGGCTTCGGGAGCTCGCCCGAAGGATTGGCGTACATATCGTTTAATTTCTGGACATACAGCTGGGAGTCATCGGTCACCCGCGCCAGGCTGTGGGCCACCCGCTCCCCCCACCCTGCCGGGTGGCGCCGGAAAATACTCCTGAACCAACGGCTGTTTTTCTGAAACGCTCGCGTGTAGTTCGCTAGGAATTCGCTCACCTTGCTGTCAGCTGCCAGCCGGCGCGCAACCCGCTGGCCGGCCCAGCCCCGGATGGAGAAATGGCCATACCCGATGCCGCTCGCTATCAACCCGAGCAGAATAACCCGGATCGTGGGGTAGTCGGCCAGGTAGCTCCAAAACGGCAGCTGCAGCGACAGCCCCTCCCAGTATCCGCCGTAAAGCGTTGCCGCCAGAAAGATGGTAGACAAACCGCCGAAAAGCGCCGCGTCCAGCCACAACGTCATCCGCCGCCACTCGGATAAGAACCGTTGCAGCCGCGGCACCACATCGTTTTCCAGCATGTGAGCGGTTTGCTCCAGTATGCCCACGATGCGGTAGGCGCGTTCCACCCCCACCTGTTCGATGCGCTGGAAAATGGCGTGGAGGTTGACGTCCCGCTTGCTTTCATAGCGCGCGCGGGCGGCGGCATCCGGAATGGGAGTGGCCAGCTCCGGAATATAGAGGGAGTAACAGCAGCCCGCCGTCAGGCCCGACTGGGCCAGCGCCCGCTGCCACGAGGCGAAGACCTCCTCGCTGTTGTCTCCGGCGGCGGTGGCGTCGATCTGGTTGAGGACGTAGAGGAACTTGTTGGAGTCCGGCCTCCCGATGGCCCTCCGCACCAGATGCTCCAGCGTGTCGCGCATGGAGCCCGACTCGGGATGCCGGGCGTCGAAAAAGACCAGGACCAGGTCCGAGAGATCGATAATGTGGTCCGTGATGCGCAGCGTGGAGGTACGCTGGGCGTCGGCGTCAAAGCCCGGCGAGTCGATCAGAATCTTTCCACGCAGCTTTTCGCTCGGGCAGGTTTTCAGCTGGAGATAGGCGTCGATGCGACGGCCTTCCCCTTGCGCCACCTCGTCGATGGCCCGGCTCACACGATAGAAGGGGAAACGCGGGTCGGCATCCAGGGCCAGCCCCGGGAGCACCCGCACCCGGCGTTCGCCGGTGAAGCAGATCACCGTGAATTTATCGTCCACGGCCTGGTTGCCGGTGGCCTGCAGGTGGTATCCGAGATAATGATTGACAAAGCTGGACTTGCCTGAGGAATACACCCCCAGGATGGATATCAGCGGCCACCAGGAGGTGCGGTTGGCATGCGATTCCTCACGGCTGAAAAACCCGAGGCGGCGGCTGATCCGGTCGAGCTCCCGGAAGCTGTCGACCACGTTTTCCAGGATCGGGTTTTCCTGCTTCAGACGCCGTTTCAGATCGCGCAGTCTCTGGCTGACCCGCTGCTCCGTCGCCATCCGGTAGTATCCCTTTCCGCGTTAAGATAAGGCCCCTGGCGCATGCCCTTCATCGGACCCGCGCGAGCGATCCGGCCTGCAAGAATTCCCGATACAACTCGATGCGGCCGCGAGCCCCAGGGTCCGAGGTCATTCGCACCGATTGGGCAAGGTGATATCTAGTACACAATATGGGAATTCACGCAACTGCTTTTTGCTGCAGACGCGCCCATCGCCGTGATCGAAATCGACCGGCTGAAACATCGAAGTTGACAATCAGGGCACCAATGTCCACTTGAGCGCTGAAAGTGGCCGGGGGGCATCCTCACGGTAACGGCTGTGCACACCCGCGGGATCTTTAGTGCCCGCGGCTCAGGAGCGACACCCCATGTTTTGACATCCTCGTTACCCCATCTCGCCCGGGGCGTACGCAACCTGCGGCGCGGATACCAGAAAGCCCCTGTGGAAATGATCGCCCCGGAAGACCGAGACAGGGCAAGGGCAACGACCCGCAGGCGGCTGGCCGGCGAATCGATCAAAAATGTGGAATACACGGCGCAAAGAAGGGACGGCAGCCAATTTCCCGTCATCGTCGATGCCAGCCCCATTCAGCGCGGCAAACAGCTGACCGGGTTGCGCGGGCTCGTGCTGGATATTACCGAAAGGAACACCTCCCCTGCCGACGCTTTTTTCCAGCTGCTCCAGCAGGCCGAAACAGCGTGTTTCAGAGCCAAGGATATCACCCAGCAGCTGCTCACGTTCTCGCGCGGCGGGGAACCCGTCAAGAAAATCATCGAGACCGAATAACCGGTCACGCCTCCCGCAGCGCTTCGACGATGTTCATCCGTGCCGCCCGGAACGCCGGCAGCAGACCGCCCACCAGCCCCATGAGCAACGCAAATCCCAGCCCCTCGGCCACGATGCCCGGGCTCAAGCGAAACTGAAACGCCAGCTCGGAAAACGTCTGGAAGTTGGTGGTGGACACCGTGAAGAACTGCAGGAAGGCCGCCAAGAACAAACCCCCGAACCCGCCGGCTGCGCCCAGCAGCAGCGACTCCGCCAGGAAGGCCGCCAGGATCGCCGAGCGCTGGAAACCGACGGCCCGCAGGGTGCCGATCTCCGCCGTGCGATTGGCTACCGCGGCGTACATGGTGATCATGGCGCCGACCACCGCGCCGATCGAGAAGATGATGCTGAGGGCGGTCCCGAGAATCCTTAAGAAGGTGGCCGTCATCTCCGACTGCTCACGGTAGTAGTCGACCTCGCGCTTGAGGTCCGCGGTCAGTCGCGGGTCGCCCTCGACCCGGCGCTTGACGGCCTCCAGCTGATCGGGGTCCCGCAGCTGAAATATCACCGATGAATAGGCCTGCCGCCGGAAGGCCTGCATGAGCTGATCCGCGTCGCCCCAGATCTCGGAGCTGAAGCCGGTGTTGCCGGCGTCGAAGATGCCGACCACTTTCCAGTCGTTCTTGGCGAACGAGAGGGTGTCGTTCAGGCCCGCGCCTTGAAAGCGCCGTGCGATGCTCTCGCCCACTGCGATCTCCGCGGCCCCCGGTCGCGGCATCCGGCCGGCCGTCACCCGCAGCGCCGGCCGGAGGTCCAGGGAGGCGCCCGAGATCCCGCGGATGGTGACGTTGGAGGTGCCGCCGGAGCCCCGCTTGCGCAGATTGATCAGCACCACCACCTCCTTCGCGACCAGCGGCCGCCCGCGGACGTCGCTGGCGATTTCCGGCTGCGTTTCGACGACGGCGGCTTCCGCCCGCGAGACCGCGCTTTGCACTTCGGAGTTGGAGGATTTGCGGATCACGATGGCGTTCCGGTAGGAGCCCGAATCGACCAGCGTGGTTTCAAGCCCTTCGGCCAGCATGACGATCGCGGCGAAGGCAAACACCACCAGCGCCATGCCGCCGGCCGTGAGCAGGGTTGTCAGCCGGCGGGCCAGCAAGTTGCGGAAGCTGTAAGCCATTAGGAGCTTCATGGCAATAACAAGGGTTCCAGGGTACGAGGGTTCGAGGGTTCAAGTGAAGAAAACCACCCCACGCCAATAGGATTATTCAGCCGCTGCAACATCTGTTTCCATCCGATTGTTGATCCACCAGTGCACTCGACCCCTTGACCCCTCGGCCCCTTGACCCCTTTCCTCATCCGGCTCGCCCCAGCGCTTCCACGATCGGCACCGTCACCACCCGCCGGATGGGGAAAGCGGCGGCGACCAATGCCACGGCCGCCGCCGCCAGTGCGTCGTAGACCAGGGTGGTGGTGGTGATGTCGAGCACCGGAAAGACATTGCTCACGTATTGCGCCAGGATCCGCAGGGCGGGGAACGTGCCGACGATTCCCAGCGCCCCCCCTGCGGCGCAGATCACGGCCGACTCTCCCAGGATCAAACCGCCCAATCGAACGGCGCCGAAGCCGAGCGTCTTTAACACGGCGAACTCGTGCATACGCTCGCGCACAGACATGATCATCGTGTTGGCCGCCACGGCCATGATGATCCCGATGATCAGGAAGGAAACCAGCCGGATCGCCATCAGGATGGCCTCGCTCATGGAGACGAACCCCATCTGGAACGCCCGCTCGGTTTCGGTCAGCGTCTCGGCCAGCGAGTTCCTGAAGGCCGCGTCGATCGACCCGGCCACCGCTGCGGCCGAGAGAGGGTCGGCGATCTCGATGATGAAGATGCCGACATGGTTGGCCCGGCGCTGGCCCGCGGCCCTGAGCCGTTCGTTGAGGTAGTTCCAGTGGAAGAACAGCTGGTTCTCGTCGACGTTCCGGTCCCGGCCGGAGTAGATCCCCCGGACCACCATCGGCCAGTCGCCGCGGAAGATGGTGCCCTCCAGGGAGATGCTGTCGCCCAGCTTCCAGCCGAACCTTCGCGCCAGCGCGCGGCCGACCACGCAGCCTTTGCGGTCCCGGCCGAAGGCGTCCCGCTGGTCCTCGGGGAGGATGAATTCGGGATACAGGTCGAAAAAAGGGCTGCCCTCCACGGCGAAGTTCGCGAAGAAGTTCTTGCGGTCGACGTAAATGCCGCCGAACCAGGTCATGTGGGAAATCGCCGCGACACCGTCGACGGCCCGGACCTTCTCCATGTAGGCGATCGGCAGGAAGAACGTGAGCGAAATGGCATTGCGGATGACGAGGCGGTTGGCGGCCGCGGCGGACACCCCGGCATACCAGGCGTCCACCACGGTCCGCAGCAGCCCGAAGGCCAGCACGGCCACCGCCACGCCGAAGACGGTCAGCAGGGCGCGCAGCGTGTGCCGGAACGCGTTACGGAACAGCAGCTTCCACATCATTGGCCAGAACGCCTTTGTCGAGGTGCTTGATGACGGACGCCCGCCGGGCGGCCCGCGGGTCATGGGTCACCATGATGACGGTTTTGCCCAGCTCGCGGCTCAGCTGCTCCATGAGGACCAGCACGTCCTCGGCCGAAGCCCGGTCCAGGTCGCCGGTCGGCTCGTCGGCCACCAGGAGGGTGGGGTCGCTGACCAGGGCGCGGGCGATGGCCACCCGCTGCTGCTGGCCGCCGGAAAGCTGGCGGGGCGTATGGTCCATGCGGTCTTCCAAGTTGACCAGCCGCAGCGCCGTCCGGACATGCTCCCGGCGCTGCCGGCGCGACAGGTCGGTCAGCACGAGCGGCAGCTCGACGTTCTCGAACGCCGTCAGGACGGGGATCAGGTTGTAGAACTGGAAGATGAAGCCGACATGCGCGGCGCGCCAGGCCGCCAGATCGACCTCGGAAAGCGCCGAGATCTCGACCCCGCCCACGGTGATGGTGCCGGCGTCGGCCCGATCCAGGCCGGCGATGAGGTTGAGCAGGGTGCTCTTGCCCGATCCCGAAGGACCCATGAGCGCCAGAAATTCAGTCTCGGCAATGGTGAGGGAAAGGTCCTCCAGCACCGGAATGATCTGGTTTCCGCGGCGGTAGGACTTGCTGATATGGCGGATGTCTACAAGGGCTGCTGCGCTCATCATGGTTCACTGCTTCGGAATCGAGACCCGCACGCCGTCCTTCAACCGCTCCAGGGGCGCAGCGGCGATGCGGCTGCCGATGCCAGGGCCCTCCCGCAGTTCGACCATCTCTCCGAGGCGGCGGCCCAGTTTGACCGGCGCCGCCCGGATCTGGTCGTCTTCGATGACAAAAACCACTTCCCGGCCGTCGCGCGCGGCCACCGCGGCCGCCGCTACGGCGCGCAGCGGCAGCTCCTCGCCGGCGGCGACCGGCCGGGACAGGAAGGCCGCCTTGGCGCTCATCTCCGGCAGAACGCGCGGATCGCGGCCGAGAAAGGCGACTTTAACGGTGATCGACGCCTTGCTGCGGTCGGCGGTGGGCAGGATCATGTGCACCCGGCCGGGGAAGCGCGCGTCCGGGAAGGCATCCAGCCGGATCTCGCAGGGCTGCTCCAAGCGCACCTGGGCGATGTTCGACTCGGACACATCCACCTCCACCAGGAGCGACTCCATGTCGGCGACGGTGACCACGGCGGCCTTGGCGTCGGCGGTCGCCGCCAGCGGGGTGACGATGTCGCCGATGTCGGCGTTCTTGGTGAGCACCACGGCATCGAAGGGGGCGCGGATGTTGGTGTTGTCGAGCAGCACGTCGGCCTCGACCAGCGAAGCCTGGGCGGCGCGTATGGCGGCCGTCAGGGAGGCCACCGAGGACTGGGCGGTTTTGTAGCGGGCCTCGGCGCTGTCGAACGCCGAGCGCGCGATGGTGCCCTTTTCGACGAGAGCCCGCTTGCGCTCGTAATCCAGAACCGCAAGGTGCAGCTCGGCGCGGGCCTGCTCCAGGTTGTGGCGCGCGGCGGCGACGTTGTGCAGCGCCCGTTCCCGCGCCGCCGCCGCCTCGCGGCTCTCCAGGCGGGCGACGATCTGTCCCGCCTGGACCCGGCTGCCCTCCTCGACGCCCAGGTAGACCAGACGGCCCGTCACCTTGGAAGCGACCGCGGCCTTGCGGTCGGCGACGACGTAACCGCTCGCACTCAGCAGCGTCAGGCTTTGGGACGGATAGACGTTCTGAACGGCAACCGCCTGGACCTCGACGGCGGGCGTGAGCAGCCCCGCCCGGTAAAGTGCCCCGATCGCGCCGGCCAGGGCGGCTATCAGCACAGCCCATATCAGCCGTTTTTTCTTCCGACCTTTCGGACCGAGAGCACTCTTTTCAATGCGCAGTTTTTCCAGCTCCGGCTCAACCATGCTCTCTAAACTTTCACCTTTAAAGCTTTACTACGGCCTCAACATCATTCACCAGGCTGATTTCATAACACATTCAACCGAAACATTATAGAATTTGGGTGAGCCCCCGGCTCAACCGAATTCTAATCGAGCTGCTTGCGGAACCGCCCTACCGCCGCGGCGAAGACCAATCCGCCGATCACCGCCAGCTCCAAGAATTGCGGCCAGAGGATGCTGAAGCCGACGCCTTTGAGGAAAACCCCGCGGATGATGACCAGAAAATGGCTCAGGGGATTCAAATGGGTCAGCCATTGTACGAGCGCCGGCATGTTGGCGATCGGAAATACGAATCCGCTCAGCATGAAAAACGGCACGATGAAGAAGAAATTGGTCATCATGGCCTGCTGCTGGGTGCGCGAGATGGTCGAGATCAGCAGGCCGATCCCCAGGGTGCTCAACAGGAAAAGGGAACTGGACACCAGCAGCAGAGTGGCGCTGCCGGCCATGGGAACCCGGAACCAGAAGCGCGCGAAGAGAACCACCATCACCATCTGGGCCTGGGTGATGAGAATGAAGGGGATGGTCTTGCCCAGGATGAACTCGCCGGCCGTGAGCGGGGTCACGATCAGCTGCTCCATGGTGCCGGCCTCCTTCTCGCGCACCACCGCCATGGACGTGAAGAGCAGCGAAAGCAGCATGACCAGAAACGCCACGATCCCCGGCACGTAGTAATGCTGGCTGTCCAGGTTGGGGTTGTACCAGGTGCGCACGCGGCCGTCGATCTCGCCGAAGTCGATGCGCCGGCGGTTGATCTCGCGCAGCAGCTGGGAGTTGAAGGCGTCGAGCACGCTGGCGCTGTAGGCGATGCGCACGGCGGCCATGTTGCTCATGCTGCCGTCGACCAGGATCTGCACCTCGGCCGTCCGTCCCTCGCGCAGGCGCGCGCTGAAGTCCGGCGGCACTTCCAGGCCGAGATCCACCCGGCGCTGCAGCAGCAGGCCGTCCAGTTCGCGGGGGTCCTGCAGGACATGCGTCACGCGGAAGGTGGCGTTGCCGTCGAAGGCATCGATCAGCCGCCGGCTGTCCGCGGTGCGCGACCGGTCGATGACCGCGACGCGGATGTCGCGCACATCCGTGGTGACCACATAGCCGAACAGAATCATCTGGATCAGGGGGGCGATCACCAGCAGCGGCCGGTTCTTGCGGTCCCGGAACAGCTGGATGAACTCCTTGCGCACCAGCTCGCGCACCCGCAGCCATTTCATCTCAGAGTCCTTCCCGCTGCAACGCCCGGATGTTGAGGGCCCCGATCAGGGCCGCCATCAGCGCCAGCATCAGAAAGCTCGGCCAGAGCTGCCCGAACGAGAGGCTCCGCAGGTAGAGCCCGTTCAAGATGTCGATGTAGTAGGTGGCCGGCACCAGCTTGGAGACGGCCTGCAGGACCGGCGGCATGTTCTGCTGGGGGAAGACGAAGTCCGAGAGCAGCAGGGAGGGCAGATAGGTAACCAGCACCGCCAGCTGGTTCGCCACGAGTTGGGAGCGGGTCTTGACCGAAATCAGAAGCCCGGTGCCCAGCGCCACCAGGATGTACACGGTCGAGGCGAGGATCATCAGCCAGAAGGACGACTTCATCACGATCCCGAAGAGCACCTGCCCCATGAGGATCGCCACCAGCACGTCGATCAGCGTGATGAAAAAATACGGGATCGCCTTGCCCAGGAAAAACTCGCCCGCCCGCACGGGCAGCGAGCGGATGGTCTCCATGGTGCCGTTCTCGTATTCCCGGGCGATCACCAGGGATGTCAGCAGGGCCCCCACGATCATGATGATCACGGCGATGATCCCGGGCACGATGAAGTTGCGGCTTTCGAGGTCCTCGTTGAACCAGACCCGGAAGCGTCCTTCGACGGGCGGCCGGACCGGCTCGCGGCCCTGGCGGTTCAGGTAATCCAGCAGGTTCTTTTCGTTCGCCCGGGCGATGAACGCCGTGATGAAGGCCCGGGTGTTGCCGGCGGTGTTGGGGTCGCTGCCGTCGATCACGATCTGCAGCGGAGCGACGCGGTCCGCGCTGAGGCCGGCGCCCCAGCCGGGCGGGATGACGACGCCGAGAATGACGCGGTTGCGGTCGAGCAGCTCGGTCAGCGCCGCCGCCGAGGGCGGGCGGGCCACCACGTCGAAATAGACCGAAGCGTCCAGCCGGAGGATGAAATCGCGGCTTTCCGGCGTCCGGTCGTGGTCGACCACCGCGGTGGGGACATGCTCCACGTCCAGGCTGAGGGCATACCCGAAAAGCAGGATCAGCAGCAGCGGAATGATGAACGCCAGATAGAGGCTGCGGAAGTCCCGGATGAGGTGATAGTACTCCTTGCGGGCGATCGCCTGGATCCGGCGCAAGGTCATGGCGCCCCCCGCTGCATCAGGGCCACGAAAGCATCGCCCAGATCGGCTTGCGGCCGGTCCGGCAGCACCCTGGCTACGATCTCCGCCGGCGAGCCGGCCGCAACGATCCGGCCGGCGTTGATCATGACCACCCGGTCGCAGTGGCGCGCCTCGTCCATGTAATGAGTGGTCACGAAGACCGTCACCCCCTGGGCTGTGAGCTGGCGGATGAAATCCCAGAAATGCCGCCGCGTGATGGGGTCGACTCCGGAGGTGGGTTCGTCCAGAAAAAGGAGCCGCGGCCGGTGCAGCAGGGCGCAGCCCAGGGCCAGACGCTGGCGCCAGCCCGGCGGGAGTTCCCGCGTCGGCCGGTCGCGCACCGTTGAAAGCCGCGTCATCGTGAAGACCCACTCGATGCGCTCCGGCCAGTCGGGCGGGGGGACGTTGTAGATCCCGAGGTAGAAGCGGATGTTTTCGAAGGGCGTCAGGTCGGGGTAGAGTGAGAATTTCTGGGACATATAGCCGATGCTCTGCTTGATGCGCTCGGACCCGCGGAAGAGATCGAAGCCGGCCACATGCCCGGCACCGCTGGTGGGGGTGATGATGCCGCACAGCATGCGGATGGTGGTGGACTTGCCGGCGCCGTTGGGCCCCAGGAATCCGAAGATTTCGCCCGCCCGCACCGAGAAGGAGATCCGGTCCACGGCGGTGAACCTTCCGAAGCGTTTTACGAGGTCGGTCACGGCGACGGCCTCAGCGTCCATAGGTGTCCTCCGCGAGCGCCGCATCCACGGCCTGGATGCGCTGAATGATCGCCTCCTCCAGGCTGGGAAGCCCCGCCCGGATATCCGCAGGCGTCGCATCCGCGATCACCCGGGCGTCGTGCATGAGCAGCAGCCGGTCGCAGCGCTCGCCTTCATCCAGATAGGCGGTGGAGACCATCAGGGTCATGCCGGCCTGTTTCATTTCGGCCAGGATCTGCCAGAACTCCTGCCGGGACACCGGGTCCACGCCGTTGGTGGGCTCATCGAGAATGAGCACCCGGGGCTCGTGCACCAGCACACAGGCCAGCCCCAGCTTCTGCTTCATGCCGCCCGAAAGGTCTCCGGCCCTGCGCTCCAGGAAGGGCAGCAGGTTCGAGAAGCCCAGATAGCGCTCACGGCGCCGCGCGCGCTCGGGTCCGGCGACCCCGTAAATGTCCATGACGAAATCGAAGTTTTCAGCCACGCTGAGATCGGGGTACAGCCCGAAGCGCTGCGGCATGTAGCCGATCAGGTCCTTGACCGCTCCGCGCTCGGTGACCGTGTCGCGGCCGGCCACGGCCACGCGGCCGGCGCTGGGGGCGAGCATGCCGGCGATCATGCGCAGGAGCGTGGTCTTGCCGGCGCCGTCGGAACCGACCAGGCCGACGATGCCGCCGGCGCCGATGCGGAAGGAAACCTCGCGAACCGCGATGAGCGCACCGAACCGCCGGCTGACCTCCTGCACCCGGACCATCTCGGCGGGCGGCGGGACGGCGTCAAGCGCAGAACGGTCAGCGGAACCAGGCATCGGCCGGCATCCCGGATTTGAGCTCGAAGTCAGGGTTGGCGACGGAGACCTTCACGAGATAGACGAGCTTCACGCGCTCCTTGTGAGTCTGGATGATCTTGGGGGTGAACTCGGCCTGGGGCGAAACGTAGGCCACCCGGCCGGTGTAGGTCTTGTCCGGGAAGGTGTCGATCTTCACTGCGACCGGCTGGCCGGGCGCGATCCGGCCGATCTCCGGTTCGGCCACGAAGAGCTTCAGGTCGACGCTGGTAAGGTCGGCGATGGAAAGCACTTCCTGATTGGGGGTCACGACCTCACCCGGTTCCACGTTGCGGCTGAGGACGATCCCCGCGTAGGGCGCCCGCAGCACGGTATGGTCGAGCTGGATCCGGGCAACCTCCAGCGCGGCTTGGGCCGCGGCCGCCTGCGCGCGCGCCGCCTCGACGTCCTGCTCGGAGGCTTCAATTTTCTTCAGGTTGCTGCGCGCGAGCCGCAGCGCCGCCTGCCCCTCGGCCAGGCGCGCCCGAGCGGTCTCGATCGCCTCGCGGCGGAAACCCTCCCGGGACATCCCGTAGGCCTCGACTGCGCGCTGATGCTCCTTGAGCGCGGTTTCGTACTGCAGGTGGAAGGTATCGCGGGATTTCTCGGCCACGCCGCCCTTGCGGTAGAGTTCGTCGTAGCGATCTCTGTCCTTGCGCGCGTTTTCAAGCGTCGCCCGCGCCGCTTCCGCGGCCAGCCGCGCCCGTTCCACCTCCTGGGACCGGTAGCCGGACTCGGCTTCGGCCAGCTGCGCCTGCAGCGCGCTCACGGCGGCCGCGGCGCGCTCGACTTCGGCCGGCAGCACGCTGCGGTTCACTTCCAGGACGGTTTCCAGCTGGCGCACATTCTGTAACGCCCGCTGGTGGTTGGCCCGGGCCTGGTCGCACAGCGCGATGAATTCGCGGCTGTCGAGGATGGCCAGAACCGCGCCGGCCGCCACCGCCTGCCCCTCGTCCGCCAAGACGTCCTGCACCCGGCCGCTGACCTGAAACGCAATATTGGACTGCGTGGCCTCGATCGTTCCGGAGTAGAAAAGCTCGGCCTCCTGGCGGCGGTGCTGCCCCCAGAACACCACCCCGCCAGCCGCCAGCAGCAGCACCAGAAAGCCTATCAATATCAGTCGCTTCTTCGTCACCAATCCTCTCCCCGTGTGGAAGAGGCATTAAACCAAATTTGATGGCCATATTCAAGCATCGCGAACGTCGTCCGCACTCTAACCGGGTCGTATCTCATTGTTCATAAATTGACACGGAACGGCCGAACCCAAATGGTGGCCATCCATGCCTTATTCAATAATTTATACAAAACTTCAATTAGTTATAAAGTTTTTACCCCTGCCTGTCGGCCGTTGGCATTTCTTTTGCTGAAAATCGGACCTTGTCCAATCGTGTCACCATTTAGAAAACGAAACCACCTTGAGCCTTTTATGTCGATCGGACTGCGCTTTGCGCGGCCTTGAAAAGGAGAGTGCTGTGGTCCCAAAGAAAAAAATTGCATGTTGGCTCTTATCCGCCGTATTGTTTCCCGTCTTGACATGGGCGGCCGATGTCCGGCTGGCCTGGAACCCCAACACCGAGGCCGACTTGGCCGGCTACAAGATCCACTACGGCACCGGCAGCGGCAGCTATACCCAGAGCGTGGACGTCGGGAAGGTGACCACCGCCACGATTTCCAACCTTTCCGAAGGGACCACCTACTATTTTGCTTCCAGCGCCTATAACACGGCGGCGTTGGCGAGCGCCTACTCCAACGAGGTCAGTTACTCGGTACCGATAGCCAACCGCAACCCATCCGCGCCATCCGTTCCTTCCGGTCCCTCAAGCGGCGTGATCAATACCGCCTACGCCTTCGCCACCAGCGCAACGGATCCCGACGGGCAGGCGCTTCAGTATCGTTACGACTGGGGCGACGGCGCGGTTTCCGGCTGGGGCTCAGCCACTCAGACCCACAGCTGGACCGCCGCCGGTTCCCTCTGCGTCAAAGCCCAGGCACAGGACAGCCAGGGTGCCTTCTCGACCTGGTCCGGCTGCCGCGCCCTGACGGTGACGGCTCCGGCCGCCAAGGATTCCGATGGCGACGGCCTGTCCGATGTGCTTGAAACCGGCACCTATGGCACGAACCCGAATGCCGCCGACTCCGACGGCGACGGGATTTCGGATGGTCTCGAGGTTGCGTTCTGGGGCTCCAGCTGGAACGCCGACATCGACGGCGACGGCCTCGCCAACCTGCACGACTGGGACGCGGACGGCGACGGATTCTCCGACGGCGAAGAGCGCTCCAAGGGCACCTCTCCGGGGGATAAAACCGCAAAGCCGGCCGCTCTTCCGATGGAAGCCGGGGAAATAGCGATCGACCACAACTGGAAGCGCGTGAACTTTACCCGCCCCTTCTTCAAGCCGGTCGTGGTGATCGGAGGGCTGAGCGCCAACGGACCCGAAGCCGCCGTCGTCCGGCTGCGCAACGTCACGGCCGGCGGGTTTGATATCCGGATCCAGGAATGGGAATGCTACAACGGAGAACACCCTCTGGAAACCGTAGGATATCTGGCCGTCGAAAGCGGCAGCCACAGCCTGCCGGGAAACGTGAGAGTGGAAGCAGGCCAGGTGAACGCTACCAAGGGCGGCCTTTTCAGCGCATTTACGTTCAAGCAGGCGTTCCCTGCGGCGCCCGTCTTGCTGGCCGCGGTGACGACCACCAACGATCCGAATGCCGTCACCGTGCGGCTGGAGCGCATCACCGCCAGCGGGTTCCGCCTGAGCCTCCAGGAGCAGGAGGCCAATCTCCAGGATCACGGGGCGGAGACGGTGGGCTACATCGCCTGGCAGCCCAGCAGCGGGGATTTCAACGGGATCGGCTTCGAAATAGACCGAACCGAACGGGTGGTCACGCACGCCTTCATGGACATCGCATTCTCCGAACCGCACCCCTCGGCGCCGGTGTTTCTGGGGCAGATGCAGAGCGCCTATGGCAAAGACACGGCCGATCTGCAATGGCGGGCAAAGGACTCCCAGGGGGTGGAAGTAAGAATCGCCGAAGAGACGTCGAAGGACTCTGAAACCAATCACACCGCCGAGGTCGTGGGCTACATGGTCTTTTCAACGGCCCCCTGACGCCGCCGGCTTCTGCGACGACTTTTTTCCTCGAGAGCCCGACCGCGGACCCCGGCCGGGCTCTCATCCAGTCGGCTGCTTGCGCTTCGCAGCGCCGCCCCGCCTGCGCGCCGGGGCTGGTCGTCTTCCGAAGCCTTCAAATATACGCCACCAGTTCGACCAGGTCGGCCATGGTGTTGAACGCCTTGAACGCCTCCAGGAAATCCCGGGCGGCAAAGCGCACCGAGCACCCGTCCACCCGCTCCGTTCCGGGCATGCGCAGCACGCGGTCCACGGCCGAGGTCGAGGTGAATCGCATGCTGAGCTCGACCGGCGCATCCACGCGGAACAGCGGCCAGCCGCCGCGCCGGCCCAGCGCCTGCCGGGCGCCCTCGTAGATGAGGGCGCGGGTCCTCTCAGGCAACAGGCACCGGGCGGCATAGGCGCCGATGGCCTTCTTCACTTCCACCGTGCCCACGCCCGGCAGCAAGCGGCCGGCCTCGGCGACCGCCTGGTCGTCTCCGGTCACGAGGGCCACCGGCACCCCGAAATAGCCGGCCAGCCCCGCGCTGATCCCGATCTCGCCGATATCGATGCCGTTCACCCGCACCTCGGCGATCCGGCGGGTGAAGATGTGGATCAGGTTGCTGTCGGCGGTGCCGGCCTTGCCGTGGTAGCCGACGAGAAACGTGGTGTCGAATCCGGAACGGATCCCGTCCATCATGACCAGTGGACGGGGGGAACCCATGATCAGAACGGCGCGACCGTCGAGCTCCTCGGGGATGAGGTTCAGCCCGACGTTGTGCGAGTCGGAGACGACGACCTCCGTGGCGCCACCGTCGAACGCGCCCCGGATGGCCGCATTGACCTCTTCGGTCATCATCTTGCGCGCCCATCGGTATTCACGGCCATCCGGAGCGGACTGCTCCGGGCGCACCACGCAGCCGATGCCTTCGATATCCGCTGAAATGTATACTTTCATGTCCTCCCTGCTCCTTTTGGTTGATCCGGTTCGGTGGCGATGATTTCGCCAAACGTCACGCCCTGCACTCGTTCGGGGGCTTGAGGGCGCCTGCTGTTCCTCAACTGTAAAGATGGCACGCCGCCCAGTGCCCGTGTTTCACCTCGCGCAGCCCGGGGGCCGAACGCGAGCAGATCTGAAACGCCTCGGGGCAGCGCGGGTGGAAGCGGCATCCGGGCGGCAGGTGGACCGGGCTGGGCACATCGCCCGGCAAGGTCGACAGCCGGCGCCGCACGGCCGGATCCGGCTGCGGCAGCGCTCCGATCAGCGCGCGGGTGTACGGGTGCAGCGGTTCGCCGAAAAGCTCCTCCGCTCCGCCCGATTCGACGATGATGCCCAGGTACATCACCGCGATCCGATGGCTCATGTGCCTGATCACGCTCAGGTCGTGCGATATGAACAGATAGGCGTAGCCGTGCCGCCGCTGGAGGTCCTTGGCCAGATTGAGGATCTGGGCCTGCACCGAAACGTCCAGGGCCGAGGTGGGCTCGTCGAAGACGATGAACTCCGGGCCGGTGATCAGGGCCCGGGCGATCCCGATGCGCTGCCGCTGGCCTCCGCTGAACTCGTGCGGGTAGCGGTACACGTGCTCTTCGTTCAGGCCGACCTCGGCCAGCATGGCTTTCACGCGCCGCACCACCTCGGCCCCGCGGGCCAGCCCGTTCACCTCCAGAGGCGCCCCCACGATCTTCTTGACGAGCATCCGCGGATCGAGGGAGGAGTGCGGGTCCTGAAACACCACCTGCAGATGGCGGCGGACCTCCCGCAGCGCCCGGCCTTGAAGGGCCGACAGCTCCACCCCCTTGAAGTGCACGCTGCCGCCGTCCAGGCCGAGGAGGTTCAGGAGCAGGCGGCCCACGGTGGTCTTGCCGCACCCGGATTCGCCCACCAGTCCCAGAGTCTCGCCCCGGTTCACGTGGAAGCTGACCCCGTCGACGGCCTTGAGATGCATCACCCGGCGGCCCAGAAATCCCTGCCGGATCGGGAAGTGCTTGACGAGGTCTCGGGCGGCGATGATCGGCTCCATGGTCAGCGGCTCTCCCCGGAGGCATAGAGATGGCAGGCCACGTGATGGCCCGGCGCCGGCTCGAAAAGCGCCGGCACCTGCCGGTCGCAGGGCGCAAACCGGTGTGCGCAGCGCGGGTGGAAGCGGCAGCCGGGCGGCGGGTCGACCAGCCCGGGCACGCTGCCTGGGATGACGGCCAGCTCCTCGCGGCCCCTGCCGATGCGCGGAATGGCCTGGAGCAGGCCGCGGGTGTAGGGGTGCCGCGGCGCGGCGAAAAGCTCCGCCACCGCGGCCGTCTCGACGATCTTGCCGGCGTACATCACCGCCACCCGATCGCAGAGCTGCGCGATCACGCCGAGGTCATGGCTGATGAAAAGCACCGCCACGCCCCTGCTGCGGGTGAGCTCCTCCAGAATGGTCAGGACCTGGGCCTGGACCGTGACGTCCAGGGCCGTCGTGGGCTCGTCGGCCAGCAGGAGGTCCGGCCGGCAGGAAAGCTCCATCGCGATCATCGCGCGCTGCAGCATGCCGCCGGAAAGCTCATGGGGGTATTTCGCCAGCACCTGATCGGGGTCCGGCATCTTCACCTGCCGCAGCATGTCCAGGCAGATCCCCCGGGCCTCGTCGCGGCCGACGCGCTGGTGGAGCGTGACCACCTCCATCATCTGATTCCCGATCGTGAACACCGGATTGAGCGAGCTCATCGGCTCCTGGAAGATCATGGAGATCTCGTTGCCGCGGATCCTGCGCATCTGCCGCCGGTCGAGCGCGAGCAGGTCCCGGCCTTTGAAAAGGACCCGGCCGGCCGTTATTTTCCCCGGCGGCTCGGCGATCACCCGCAGCACGGCGCGCGCCAGAACCGACTTGCCGCACCCGGTTTCACCCACGAGGCCCAGGATCTCGCCCTCCGCCACGCTGAGCGACACCCCTTCCAGGGCGCGCACGACCCCCTGATAGGTGAAAAACTGCACCGACAGATCGCGTATTTCAAGCAGCGCCGCGCCCATCGGTCACCTGCGAATCCGCGGGTCCAGCACATCGCGCAGCGCATCCCCGAAGATGTTGAACCCGATCACCGTCACCAGGATGAACAGGCCGGGGAAGGTGGCGTACCACCATTGGTCCATGAGGAACTTGCGGCCGACGCTGATCATCGCCCCCCACTCCGGCGTCGGCGGCTGGGCGCCCAGGCCGATGAACGAGAGCGAGGCGGCGATCAGGATGGTTTCGCCCAGGATGAGGGTGCCGAGCACGATCACCGACGAGAAGCAGTTCGGCAGGATGTGGTGCCAGACGATCCAGAAGCTGCCGGCGCCGGAGGCGCGCGCGGCGGCGATGAACTGCTTCTCCTTGACGGCCAGGGCCTCGCCGCGCACCATGCGCGCGAATTTCGGGATCATCACGAAGGCCACGGCCAGGATGGCGTTGTTGAGACTGGGCCCCAGGGCCGCCGCCAGCGCCATCGCCAGCACGAGCGGCGGAAACGACAGGATCACGTCCATAACCCGCATGATGGCGTTGTCCACGCTCCGGCCCAGGTAGCCGGCGACCGCGCCGATGATCGCCCCCAACCCGCCGGCGATGGTCACCACCACGATGCCGATCCAAAGCGATATGCGCGCACCGTACATGACCCGCGTTAGGATGTCCCGGCCGATCTCATCGGTTCCGAACCAGTGCGCGGCGGTGGGCGGCGCCAGGCGGTCGGCCAGGCTGATCTGGATCGGATTGTAGGGCGCCAGCAGCGGTGCCGAGAGCGCCATCAGCACCATGACGAGGATGATCGCAAAACCTCCGACCGCCGACGGATTGCGCCGCAGCAGTTTCAGCGTGAACTGCAGCTCACGGATCTGCCATGCATACTGCTTGCGGAATTCTTCAAGCAATTCGCTTCCCTCTGCGTTCCGGCCTCATGGGGGGTCTCCCTCCGGAATCAGTAACGTATCTGCGGGTCCAGGAACGCATACAGCACGTCCACGGCCAGGTTGATCAACACGTAGGCGAGGGCCACCACCAGCGTGAACCCCATCATCGCGGGGAAATCCAGGAAGTTGACCGAGTCCACGACATACTTCCCCATCCCCGGCCAGTTGAAGATCGTTTCCGTCAGGATCGCTCCGCCCAGGAGCTCGCCGATGGAGAGGCCCGTGATGGTCACCGTCGGGATCAGCGAATTCTTCAGGCAGTGCTTGAGGACGATCGCCGCTTCGGAGATGCCGTTGGCCCGGGCCGTGGTGATGAAGTCCAGCCCCATCACGGAAATCATCGAGGACCGGACGATCCTCGTGATGATCGCCAGGTACACGTAGGACAGGCAAAAAGCCGGCATGAGGATGTGCAGGAGCGCGTCCCCGAACTTGCCGAGGCTGCCCTCGACGAGAGTGTCGATCAAATAGAGCCCGGTCACCTGCGCCGGCGGGTCGGTGTGGATGTCCAGGCGGCCCGAACCGGGCAGCCATCCCAGGGTACGGTAAAAAAGCAGCAGCAGCATCAGGCCGAGCCAGAACACCGGCATGGATACGCCGAATACGGAAAAAACCCGCGAAGCGTGATCGATCGGCCGGTTGCGGCGCACGGCCGAAATAATCCCCAGGGGCAGCCCCACGCTCACGCAAAGCAGCATGCTGGCGAGCGAAAGCTCGAGCGTGGCCGGGAAGAAGTCCCGCAGGTCCTCGACGACCGGGCGCTGGTTGCGGATCGAAAAGCCGAGGTCGCCCCTCAGCAGGCCGAGGAGGTACGTCGCATACTGCTCGGGCAGCGGCCGGTCGAGCCCCATGGACCGCCGCAGGTTTTCAACCGCTTCATGGCTGGCCTTCTGGCCGGCCATCATGCGCGCCGGATCGCCGGGGATGGCGTGAGAAATGACGAACACGAGCAGGGTGACGCCCAGCAGCACCGGCACGAGATAGAGCAGCCGTTTGAGCACGTAGGCAAGAATCTGCATGGGGGTCTCTCCGTCCGGGAAGGCTCCGCGGCCCTCCCGGACGGCTGCACCGGCTATTGCTTGGAGATGGCTTCGAAGTTATACATCGATTCGAGCATGGGGTTGAACACATAGCCCTGGACCGCCTTGCGCATGGGCACGATGGTCTGGGTCTGGTACAGGAAAATGTAGGGGGCGTCCTCCATGATGATGGTCTGCGCCTGATGGTAGAGCTCCGTGCGCGCGTTCACGTCCGACAGGCTCAGCGCCTTCCGGATCAGCTCGTCCACCGGGGTGCTGGCATACCGGCTGCGGTTTCCGGGCAGCCCGAAGTTCTTTGAGTCGAACCAGAAGTTCATGAACATCGAGGGGTCGGCATAATCCGGGCTCCAGGCGCCGAGGCAGAGCTCGAAGTCTCCGCGGTCGATTTTTTCGCGCAGGGTCGGGTTGGCCATGAGCTCCAGCTTCAGGTTCACGCCGATCTCGGCGAAATTGCTCTGCAGGATGGCGGCGATCTGCTCCCAGCTCGGCCGTCGTTCGGAGTAGATGAGGGTGAGGTCGAGCTTTTCCGCCCCGGCCTGCTTCAGCAGGGCCTTGGCTTTGGCAGGATCCCGCTGGTATTGCAGGGCATCGGGCTTGTGGCCCCACATCCCCTTGGGGATCGGCCCGCGCATCTGCACCCCGTTGCCGCGCAGGACATGGGTGATGATGCCCTGGTAGTCGACCGCATGGCTCAGGGCCTGGCGCACGAGCTTGTTCTGCAGCTTGGGGACCTGGCAGTTCAAATAGACGTATTCCACCAGCTGGGACGGATACCGCCGCACCACCACGTTGGGATTCTTTTCGAGCGCCGGTATCTGGTCGATCAGGATGCCCTCGGCGATATCGATGTCGCCGTTTTCAAGCGCCATGCGCTGATCGGAGGCCTCGCGCATGAAGCGCACGATCACGCGCTTGAGCTTGGGCTTGGGGCCCCAGTAATTGTCCCGGGCCGTCAGCACGAAACGCTCCCCCCGCGACCATTCGGTCATCTTGAAGGGCCCGCTGCCGTCCATGTTCTGGGCGAGCCAGCCCTGGGCCAGGTCGCCGTTTTTCTCCTGCTTCATCACGTTGGGATTGACGATGCTGGCCGCATCCGTGGCCAGGGTCTGCAGAAAGGGCCCGAAGGGGCTCTTCAGCGTGATCTTGACGGTGTGGTCGTCGACCACGTCCACCGTCTTGATGGCGCCGAGGTTGTCCGCCGGGCCCTTGCCGATCTTGAGCACCCGGTCGAAGGAAAACTTCACCGCCTTGGCGTCCAGGGGCGTGCCGTCGCCGAACGTGATCCCTTTGCGGATTTTGACCGTCCACTCCAGGCCGTCCGGCGACACGGTGTAAGACTCGGCGGCCATCGGCTCGACCTCGGTCGAGCCTTCGCCGTTGACCACTTTGTACTTCATGAGCCGGTCGTACGCCGGATAGATCTGGCGCCAGTCGTAGTTGTCGCTGGAAACCGCCGGGTCCA